>JADMIO010871583.1_pt1 | contig 10716 bp, 2 predicted proteins | sample 8958161 | NCBI WGS metagenome assembly JADMIO01 (sample SAMN16585339, study PRJNA669376) | soil metagenome | isolation source: Crop rotation soil | place: USA: Cullars Rotation, Alabama | collected 2011 | reverse complement strand
CGCTTGGGCCGGCCATGCCGACCAGAACCTGTCGCGGCCCCTCAAAAGGCGCGCGGCCATGCGCGATGAGCATGTTTTCGAGAATCAAGAGGTCGGCTTCCGCCCAATCAAACTCGACAGCTTCCTGGCGGTAAGCTTCACGTATTTCGTCGAGCGCGGAAGGCTCGATCTCAGAGCCGTCGCCGTAATACGCGTTGCGCGGCAGTTCTTCGGCGGCGTACTCGGCGAGCAACAAGTCGCGGACTTGCGGCGCGAGGCTCGACAGGTGAAACAGGTGCGCCTGATTGAACCAGACCTCCTCGCCGGTCTTCGGGTGTCTGGCCAGAGCGGGCCTCACCTGACGCGTCCGCAGGTGACCCGCGCCCTTCCATTCGAACTCGATGCGGTAGCGGCGGCAGAGTGCTTCGACCTCGCTCTTCTGAGTCGTGCGAAAGACCTCCTGCCACGGCAGGTCGAAGCCGTCACCGTAATTTCGGACATAGCACACGCCAAGGCGTGCGAATGCCTCGCGCACTGACGGGCTGATGGCTTGGCAGACGCGGCGGCTGTCGGCCAACGGCGTCTGGCCGCCGTGACGCGCCGGCGTCACGCACAGGAACCATAGCTTCATCGGCCATTGCGCGGCGTAGGACATCTCGTTATGCAAAGGGATGGATTGTTCGCACGGGTACTCCGTCGAGGTGTAAACGATGTCGCTGACCTCCTTGCGCGGCGTTGACGCGTAGCTGTAAACGAGCGTCTGCAACCCGCTCGCCCGGATGACCCGCTCGAAGCCGGCGACGGAGCTGTTCCCGAAGCCGCGAAAGAGCAAGGCCCCGGCTTTGAGCAGATGCGCTTCGACGACGTGCCAGTGACCGGCCATCCAGGCGGCGAGATCAACGCCTTCGACAGCCGGCTCGACCAGCAAAGGAAACGTCTTATCGCCGAACCGCGAGCCGATTTTGACCAGCGACTCCGACGACAGGCTGATCGTCTTTCGCGCCGACAGCCCGCCTGCGAAGTCCGGGTTTTTCTTCTTTGCGCTCGTCATAAGCTTTTCATCTCCGACCGGCAATGATCAGGTGACGATCCTCCGCGTCGTTTTCGTCAGCACTTCAAAATTCGCCTTCTTGCGCTCCTTGAGTTCTTGCGAGCGGCGCTGTCGCTCGCGTTCGCGAATCACCCTTGCCATCTCATTGACTCTCGTATCAGGCTCTGCGATTGCCTTGACGAGGATGGTCTGGTACGCCCAGAGAATCTCGGCGACCGTGCGCTCATCGAATAACTCGGTGTTGTAATGGGCGACTGCGCGCAACCCGTCCTCGGTTTCTATGTTGTGAAAATTGAGATCGTGGCGCGCGATCTCGACCTGATTATCAAATGGCCGCAGCGTCAGGTCGGGCAGTTCGAGCATCGGCACGGGCGCATTCTCCAGCACGAACAGCGCCCCGAACAGCGGCGTTTGACTGCCCGGCGCGCGTTCCGGCTGAATCGCCTCGATGACCTTTTCAAACGGCAGTTCCTGATGCAGGTAAGCGTTCAAGGTCACGTCGCGGACGCGTGCGATCAACTCGCGGAAGGTCGGGTTGCCGCCCGTTCGCGTCCTCAGCGCGAGAAGGTTGACGAAGCAACCGATTAGCTTTTCGACTTCGCGGCGAGTGCGCCCGGCGATGGACGTGCCGACGACGATGTCTTCCTGCCGCGTGTAGCTGTAGAGCAAGACATTGAAAGCCGCGAGCAAAACCATAAACAGCGACGCGCCCTCCTGCCTGCACAACTGTCTGAGCTTCTGTGTCACTTCAGCCGGCATCATCTGTGATTGCGAGGCGCTGGAGAAAGTCAGGGCTTCGGAGCGTTGGCGCTGCGTCGGCAGCTTCAGCGGCGGACAGCCATCAAGCTGCTTGATCCAGTAATCGAGATGGCCGGCCATGACTTCGCCCCGCAACCATTCCCGCTGCCAGGCCGCGTAATCAACGTACTGAATCGGCAAGTCGGCAAGTGCCGGCGCTCGGCCACGGATGAACGCTTCATACAGGGCGCTCACTTCTTCCGACAGGATGCCGAGCGACCACGCGTCACACACGATGTGGTGCATGGTCAGCAGCAGCAGGTGGTCTTCGTCGCCCAGGCGCAGCAGGAGTCCACGGATCAGGTGATCGTTTGAAAGGTCGAACGGCTCTCGCGCTTCCGCCGCAGCGATGCGCCGGGCTTCCGCCAGCCGCTCCGCTTCCGGCAGGTGGGTCAGCTCAAGCACGGGGATGTTCAGCTCCCACGCGGGCGAAATCCGTTGTCGCGGCTGACCGTCGCTGGTTTCGAAGCTGCTCCGCAGGATGTCGTGTCGCTCGACAATCTCGTTAAGCGCACGCATCAAGGCGTCAAGGTCCAACAGACCGCAGAGGCGCAGAGATAACGGCACATTGTAAGCTGGATTACCCGGCACCAGGCGATCTTGAAACCACAAGCGCTGCTGCGCGTAAGACAGCGGCATAAGTTCGTCGCGCTGAATCAGGGCAATGCGCGATTCGTCCGCCCGCTCTGTCTCGCTCTGCATGTCTTCGATCTGGCGGGCCAGCCCCGCGACCGTCGGGTGCTCGAAGAGAAGGCGAATCGGTATCTCGACCCGGAACGCGTCGCGCAAAACCGAGATCAGTTGCGTGGCGATGATTGAATCGCCTCCCAGCTCGAAGAAATCATCTGTCACCCCGATCTGCGCCACGGCCAGCGCCGTCGCCCAGAATTCCGCCAGTTGCTCTTCCATCGGCGTGCGCGGCGGCACGAACGTTTCTTGAGAGGTCAATTGCGCCAGGCCGGGAGCCGGCAGCGCCTTGCGGTCTACCTTGCCATTGGCGGTCAGCGGCAGGCGGTCGAGGATCACGAAAGCCGAGGGAATCATGTAGCTCGGCAGCTTCTCCTTGAGAAAGGCGCGCAGCTCGGCTTCCTGTAACGGAGCGGGAGAGCCGTGCGCTTGCACGTCAGACAGCGCCGGCATCGCGCCATCGCCGTCGGCATGCCGCACCGCTTCAAAGCCCGCCGCCGCCTGAGCCGGGACGACGTAAGCGACGAGGTGCTTATTCGCGAGGCGCTCGCCGAGGGCCACGACGACGGCTGTGCTGATGGCCGGGTGCTGAGTGAGCACGGCTTCGATCTCGCCCATCTCGATGCGGAATCCCTGTATCTTGACCTGAAAGTCCTCGCGCCCAAGGAACTCGATATTGCCGTCCGGCAGAAAGCGGCCCATGTCGCCTGTGCGATAAAGGCGCTGGCCTGTGCGCGGGTGAACGATGAAGCTGGCGCGGGTCTTCGCTTCATCGCGCCAGTACCCTTTAGCCAAACCGATGCCGCCGATGAAAAGCTCTCCCGGAACCCAGGTCGGGCATGGCTCCAGCGCCGCGTTGAGAACTTCGAAGCTCTGGTTGACCATCGCCTTGCCGTAAGGCACGCTGGGCCACGTCGGGTCAACCGCCGCCACAGGGTAGAGGATTGACCAGATAGATGCCTCGGTCGCGCCGCCGAGACTGATCACCGCAGCGTCGGCCACATGCGCTTTGATCTGATTCGGCAGCGACAAGGGAATCCAATCGCCGCTGAGCATGACCAGTCGCAGCGATTCGGGGAGATGAGCCTGCTTGCCATTCAGATAGCTGACGGTCATCTCCATCAGCGCCGGCACTGAATTCCAAATCGTCACCCGTTGAACGTCGAGCAAATGTGCCCAATGCGAAGGCTCAGGCGCGGGCATCGCATCAGGAATGATCATCGTTCCGCCCGCCGCAAGAATGCCGAAGATGTCGTATACGGAAAGGTCAAAGCTCAGCGACGATAAAGCGAGCACGCGGTCGCGCTCGCTGACAGCGAACCGCTCATTGATGTCAACGATGGTGTTGACCGCGCCGCGATGATCAATCACGACGCCTTTCGGCAGCCCGGTTGACCCCGACGTGTAGATCACGTAGGCGATGTCTTCGGGACTTTGAACCGGCTCCAGATCGGGTAGCGCGTCGGCGGCGACCGCCTCCGTGCCGATGACGATGCGCTCGATAGAATCAGGCAAGTTGAGCAGGTCTTGCAGCCATTCCTGCGTCAGGACGAATCTCGCCTCGCCGTGGTGCAGCAGAAAGCGTATGCGCTCAGGCGGCAGTGCGGCGTCAATGGGAAGATAAGCGGCTCCGGCTTGCAGGATTCCGAGCACGGCGACGACCTGCTCCCATCCTTTTTGCATCACGACGGCGACCAGCTCATTAGGTCTCGCACCGGCATCGCGCAGCCGGTGACCGACCTGCTTCGACCGGCGATGTAATTCGCCGTAGCTGAGCGCGCGAGATGTCGAGACAATGGCCGGCGCGTCAGGCCGCCTGCGCGCCTGCTCGATGAAGCGAGTTTGCAGCAGGCCCGCCGGAATCGTTGCCGCAGTCGCATTGATTTCGGCGCGCTGCCGCGACTGCCAGTCCGGCGTCAAATCGCAGGACAATGCCGTCCACGTCTGTTCATCCACGGCCAACCGCTCAAGCAGCCGCCCGTAGGCGTCGAACATATCCGAGAGCATGCCATCGGGGAACAGCTCTTCGATGGCATCCCACCAGAACGCCAGCTCGCCGTCGCGCTCGGTCACCTGACAGTCGAGCCACACCTGCGGCGTCTGCCCGGAACCGTAAGTGATCTCGCCGGGCAGGCTGAGCGCGTCGTCGGTCTGCGTCCCGCTGTTGATCGCCAGCGTGCTCGTGAAGACCACCGGCATCAAGGCTCTCGCGCCGCCGCCGCGCAGTCGAGCGAGTTCTCGCATGACGCGCACGGCGCTGAAGTAGCGATGATCAAGGTCCATCCATAATTGATCCTGTAAACGCCGCGCCGCATCTTCAAAGCTCGCCGGCGTCAAACGGTCAACCGCCAACAGCGTCAGGGTCGTGAAATCGCCGACCACCTCGTTAACTTGCGGGTGCAGGGGCTGGCGGTTGAATAGCGTGAGATTAATCGTGAACTGCCGGCTCTTGCTCCAGGCGGTCAGGACTTCCGCGAATACCGCGAGCAGGAGCGCCGAAGGCGTGATGCCTGCGCGAATGGCTCTCGCCTTGAGCCGCTTCCATGTCTGCGGCTCGATGACGTTGCGGCGGCGCGTGAAGCGCGGCTGCTTCAACGCGGCGGGGCTGACCGCCAGCGGCAGGTCGGGAGCAGGCGGCAGCGCACGCAGGCGGTTCTGCCAATACTCCCATGAGCGGCGGTAGAGTTCGGACTCTTTGAGCGCCGCTTCGGCGATCACGTAATCGCGAAAAGACAGGCTCAGCGGCGGCAGCAATGATTCCGGGTCATGGTAAAAATGCGCCAACTCGCGTGAGATGATCCTGAAGCTCCAGGCGTCGCTGATCAGCATGTCGTAACCGATGTGCAAGCGACGTGGCCGCCATCCATCACCGATGCGCGACACTCGAACAAAGGCCAGCGGTCGCTCGGCAACACGCGGTGTGACATCTCGTCGCGCACCGCTTGCAGAGCGCGTGCGACGCTGTCGTCGTCCATTCCGGTCAGATCAACTCGGTCGATTCGGAACGGTGGCGTCCGCTCAAGTATCTGCTGGCGGCCATCGGGCAGGACGATGGCGCGCAGCATCTGATGTCTATCAATCACCTTTTGCCAGGCTCGGTTGAAGCGCCCAACGTCCAGATTCGAACTGTCGATTTCCAGATAGACGTGCGTGGCCACGTTGCCCAGTTCGAAATCGCTCTGGCGTCCGACCCAGTAAGCCTGCTGGACATCGGTGAGCGGGAAAGGCTCATACCAGTCTTCCGGCGCGGGCACGATCACCGGCAACTGCGCCGCCTGCGCCTCAGCGCCATCGCTCTGTTTAAGCCGCGCCACCTCGGCGGCCAGGCTCGCGACGGTCGGCCTGTCGAAGAGACTGCGCAACGGCAACTGTATTTGTAGCGCCTGAGACAACGTCGCCGTTAGCTGCAAGGCGAGCAGCGAATGCCCGCCCAGCTCGAAGAAGTTGTCATGTATGCCAAGGCGTTCGTCGCCGAGCACCTGCGTCCAGACGGCGGCGATCAACTCTTCAGTCGAATTGCGCGGCGGCGCGTACTCGGCGCGGACTGCGAGCGCCTCACGCTGTCGCCACACTGCGACGCGCGGCTTTTGATCTTCGGGAATCTGCGCCAGCAAGTCGGCCAGAGGCTGTCGCGAATCGGCGGCCATGCTTTCGAGCAATGAGACGAAATGTTCGAGGATGCGCCCCGCGTCTTCAGAGTTGATGCGACTCCGGTCGTAGACCAGATGGACCAGAAGCCGCGCCCCGGCGACGACCAAAAAGGTCAGCGCATACTTCGTCCGCGCGCCCTTCAACTGCGCCGCGCCGATTTCAATCGAGAAGGCTGAACCTTCAAGGCTCGCGCCTTCGACGGGATAGTTTTCGTAGACGATGATGCTTTCGTAGAGCGGCATAGAGCCGGGCACGTCGCTCCATTCGCTCAGCTTGCCGCCGGGCGTGTACTCGAACTGGCGCAACTCCAGATTGAACGCCTGCACCTCCTGAAGCCAGTGGTCGAGAGTCGCTTGCGGAGAAACCTTCAGCCGCACCGGCAAGGTGTTGATAAAAACGCCGACCGTCGTTTCGACGCCGGGCAGGTCGGCGGGCCGCCCCGAAACGGTCGCGCCAAAGACCACGTCGGGCCGCCCGCTGTAGCGATGCAACAACAGCGCCCACGCGGCCTGCACCGGCGTGTTCATCGTCAGTCTTTTGGATTTCGCCAGCGTTTGCAGCGCGGCGCTGGCTTCAGCAGACAGGTAAGCCTTTTGTTCGCCGAAACGGTCTTCGCCATCCTCTAGCAGCTGAGGTTGGCCGGCAACACCTAGCGGCGTCGGCTGCGAGATGCCGCGCAGGGTCTCGCGCCAGAAGGCTTCCGCTTTCCCAAGGTCTTGTAATTTTAACCACCTGATGTAATCGCGGTAAGGCTTGGGCGGCGCAAGCTCAGGCGTTCGCCCTGAGCTATAGGCTTTGTAGAGTTCGACGAACTCTCTGAAAAGCAGCGACAGGCTCCACCCGTCCATCAGTATGTGATGGTGCGTCCAGACGAGTTGATGTGTATCGTCGCCGAGCCGGAACAGCGCCAAACGCATCAGCGGCGGTTTGCCTAACTGGAAGCCTGTGCGGCGGTCTGCGTCGAGATACGCCGCCAGCTTCTCTTGCCGGGCAGCGTCGTCAAGCTCGCGCCAATCTTCCTGTAGAAAAGCGGCCTCCGCTTTTGCCGCGACAAATTGCAAAGGCTCGTCCTGATCTTTCCAGATGAAGCCCGTCCGCAGCACTGGCTGGCGCTGAACGATCTGCTTTCTCGCCCGGTCAAACGCCTCGCCGTCGAGCGCGCCGCGCAGCGTGCACAACATCTGTTCGACGTGCAGGCCGGAGCCGGCTGCCGCCACCGTCTCCAACAGCATGCCCTGCTGAGCCGGCGAGAGGGGATACATGGATTCGATGTTGTTCTTGCTCATTACCTGACTACCTTAATCCAGTTGAATCTCCGCCAGTGCCTTGTCGAGCTTTTGCTGATCCAGATCGAGATCAGGGAAATCCGACGGCGTGTAGCCGCCCGCTTCCGCCATCAGACAGTGAGAAATGATCGCCTCAAGCGACTGGATGAAGCCCTGCGCTAAGGTCTCGATTGTTTGCTCGCGGTGCAGGTTCTCGCTGTAAGTCCAGGCGACCTGCAACTGGCCGGCGGCGACGGCGCAGTTGATGTCTATCAGGAAGGGCCTGATGTTCTGCCGACTGCGCGACGGCCCGGCAGCTTCGGCGGCAACTTTGAAGAAGGAGGAGGCCGGCAAGGTCTGATCAAGCTGGCCGAAATAGTTGAAGCTGATTTCGGCCAGCGCCTTCGCCTTGAGCCTCGCCTTGAGATCGGCATCACTGCTCAGATAAGACAGCGCGCCATAGCTCATGCCTTTGTGCGGGATTCGGCGCACCTGCTCTTTGACCGACTTGATGAGGTCGCTTACGTCGTCTCCCGGCACGGGCTTAAGGACGACCGGAAAGATGGTGGTGAACCAGCCGACCGTGCGCGACACGTCGAGGTCTTCGAAGATAGGTTCTCGCCCATGCCCTTCGAGCGCCAGCCGGACGCCGTCATGACCGACACAGTCCCAGAGGAGCGAGGCGAGCGCCGCCAATAGCAGGTCGTTGCTTTGTGTCTTATAGACCTCGTGAACCTTGTGCAGGAAAGCTTCGGTGGCGTCGTGGCTCAGGGCCACAGAGACATTCCGCGCCGATCCCATATGGTTGACGCCGCCGGGATAATCTATCGGCAAGCGCAGACTCGTTTCCGCCATCGCGCCGAGCCAGAATTCGACATCGTGGTCAAATCCGCCGTCGCGGACATGATGGTTCAAACGCTCGGCCCATTCTTTGAACGAGGTGGTCTTCGCCGGCAATTGCGGCTCCCGACCCCGCGCCAGTTGCGCGCATGCCGTCTGTAAGTCCTCAAGCAATATCCGCCATGACACGCCGTCAACCGCGAGGTGATGGACGACGACGAGCAGCCGATTCGCCTTGCCCGCGGCTAATCGAAACCAGGCGAACTGCGCGAGTCCTTCAGACAGTCTCAAGCCGGCTTGCATGCTGGCGGCTTCGGCGGTGATGCTTGCCGCCAGATCAGGCTCGGCGACGTTTGATAGATCAATCACACGGAAAGGCGCGGCATCGGCGGGCGTGGCGATGTGCGGTTGCCAGCCGGCGGCGTCCTGCTTGAAGCGCAGCCGCAAAGCGTCGTGATGAGTGATGACCTGCGCTACTGCCTTTTGTATCAACTCCGGCGACAGGTCGTCGGCAACCTCAAGCAAGATCGTCTGATTATAATGGTGCGCCTCGGCCAGCGATTGATCGAAGAACCAATGTTGAATCGGCGTCAGTGGCAGCGTGCCGCTGATGACGCCTTGCTCCGCCCCGGCGCGCGGCAGGCTCGTCACGACCTCCGCCAGCGAAGCGATGGTCTGGTATTGAAAGAGCTGTTTCGGCGTCAACTGCAAGCCCGCCTGTCGGGATCGCGCGATGATCTGAATACTCAGGATTGAATCGCCGCCCACGTCGAAAAAATTGTCGTAGATGCCGATCCTGGCAACGCCTAGCACTTGTGCCCAGATGGCGGCGAGCACCTTCTCTCTTTCGTTGCGTGGCGGGACAAACTCGCGAGCCTGAAGATCGTTCGACCAATCGGGATCGGGCAAGGCGCGGCGATCTATCTTCCCATTCGGCGACAACGGCAGCTTCGCCAGCTTCACATACACTCCCGGCACCATGTACTCCGGCAGCCCCTCCTTCAGCCGCTCCCGCAGCCCCTTCACCGCCAGCCCTTCACCTCCTACCACATACGCCACTAACCGCTTCTCGCCGCCGCCCCCTTCCACTCCTCCTTCTCTCATCACCACCACCGCCTCCTCCACTCCCGCTTCCCGCCGCAGCGCTGCTTCCACTTCCCCCAGCTCGATTCGATACCCTCGCACCTTCACCTGCTGATCCCCTCGCCCGACGTAGCTCACCTGCCCGTCCTCCTCATACTTCCCAAGGTCGCCGCTCCGATACAGCCGTCCGCCTGCCTCTCCGCTCACCCCATCCGGCACGAACTTCGCCCCCGTCTGCTCACTCTGCCCTAGATACCCCCGCGCCAATCCTACTCCGCCGATGTACACCTCTCCGACGACTCCTACCGCCACCGGCTCCTGCTCCTCGTCCAGCACATACAGCCGCTGATTCGCCAGCGCTCGCCCGATCGGCGGCCCCTGCCGCCGCTCTCGCCCGTCGCTCTCGTAGACGCTCACCGTGATCGTCGCCTCTGCCGGCCCATACGCGTTGTAGAACCGTCGCCCTCGCCGCCACCGCTGCTCCACCTCGCCGCTGCACTTCTCGCCGATTGCCGCCAGCCCCTCCACCCCTGCCAGACTCTCCCTGCTCAGCACACTCAGCAGCGACGGCGGCAGCAGCGCCCGCTCCACCTGCTCGCGCCTCATCACTTCTGCAATCTCCTCGCCCGAATACAGCGTCTGCCGGCTCGCGAAGATCAGCCGCCCGCCTGCCACCAGACTGCTACACACCTCCCACACCGAGGCGTCGAAGCTGAACGAGGCGAATTGCAGCAGATGCTGATCGGCCCTGACGGCGAAGACCTCATTCCAGGCCGTGATCATATTGACCAGGCCGCGGTGCGCCAGCAGGATGCCCTTGGGCTGACCGGTCGAGCCTGAGGTGTAGATGACGTAGGCGAGGCCGTCCGCCGCCGCCGCCACGCCGCAGTCGTGGCGTGACATCCGGGCCAGCGCCGCCTGCTGATGGTCTAAGCAGATGACCCCTGCTGTCTCGTCCGGCAGCAGGTGGCGCAGCGCCTCGCACGACAGCAGCAGGCGCGGTCTGGCGTCTTCGACCATGTAGCGCAGGCGGGCGGCTGGATAAGCCGGGTCCAACGGCACGTAGCCGCCGCCGGCCTTGAGCGTGGCGAGCACGGCGATGACCATCTCAAGGCCGCGATCAAGGAGGATGCCGACGCGCTCATCGAGGCGCAGGCCGCCAGCGATCAGGAAGTGGGCGAGTTGGTTGGCGCGCTGATCGAGTTCAGCGAACGAGAGCTGATGGTGATCAAGGGCGACGGCGATGGCATCGGGGCGAGCGGCGGCGGTAGCGGCGATGAGGTGATGGATGCAGCGGTCGTGGTTGATGTCAGCGGCGGTGTCATTCCACTCGTGGATCACCTGCTCCCGCTCCCTCGCCGT
>JADMIO011875403.1_pt1 | contig 10718 bp, 11 predicted proteins | sample 8958161 | NCBI WGS metagenome assembly JADMIO01 (sample SAMN16585339, study PRJNA669376) | soil metagenome | isolation source: Crop rotation soil | place: USA: Cullars Rotation, Alabama | collected 2011 | reverse complement strand
CTGGCCATGAAGAACGAGCAGATGCCGTATTACAAGCGGCTGGTGCTGCAGGCACAGGTGGAGATCGCGGAGACGCACTATCTCATCGGCAAATACGCGGAGGCGGCGGAATATTACGGACGCCTGCTCAAGCAGGAAGCGCCCGATCTGGATACGGCGCAGATCCAATTCCGGCTGGTCCGGTCGCTGGAGGCATTGAACCGCCACGCAGAGGCGGCCACGCAGGCGCAGGATTTTCTGCTGCATCACGCGGATGCGCCGGAGGAACCGGAGATGCGCTATCATCTGGCGCAGGCGTTGAAAGGCCAGAACCGCAACGCCGAGGCATTGGAACAGGTGATGATTTTTCTGAAGGAAGAGCGTGAAAAGACCAAGGACCAGCCGGAAGCCTGGACCTACTGGCAGCAGCGGGTGGGCAACGAGATCGGCAACCAGCTTTACCAGGAAGGCGATTACGTGAAGGCGCTGGAGGTTTACCTGACGCTGGCCAAACTCGATCCGTCCCCGGCGTGGCAGTTGCCGGTGAACTATCAGGTGGGCATCACGTACGAAAAACTATTGCAGCCGGCCAACGCGATGGAGGCTTACCGCGCCATCACGAATGCCGCGCCAACATTGGGCACGAACGTCTCTCCCGGGCTCAAGGCCGTGGCGGACATGGCGCAGTGGCGGTTGAACTTTTTGCAATTCCAGGACCGGGCGGAGGATTTTAACCGCCCGAAGACCACCGCCACCACCAATCTCAACGTAACCCCCAGCATCTCACAACGATGACCGCCTCCGCCCAGCCGAATTACTTTGTGGAACTGGCGCGCGATCTGCGCGCCCATCTCGATCTCTGCCATGAGTGTCTGGCGCTGTTCACCTTGGAAAACCGCCGGCTGCGCAGTCCGGAACCGTGGTCGCCCGGTGAATTCTCCGACCAGAGAAAGCGCTTGCTCCCGCGTTTGGAATCGGTATTAATCAAATTACGCGGTAGCCGTGAGTTTTGGCAAAAATTGGCACATACTGAACGGGAACGCTGCGGGGAAATCAAAAATTTGTTCCAAGAAATTCAAAATCTGTTGCCGCGCATCCTGATGCTTGATCGCGAGAACCAGCAGGAGATGCTGCGTCGCGGTGCCCTGCCCCCGGCACAATTACCGCCCGCCGCCGCCCAAAAACCCAATTTCGTGGCCAACCTGTACCAACGCCACGCCGCCTGATCCATGTCCATCGAAAAAGTCATTGTTCTTGAAGACGACGCAATCGTCCGCGCCAACCTGGAAAATTTCCTGCGCCGGCAGAAGCTGGATGTGGCCTCCGCCCCGACGCTGGCCGCGGCGCGCGATTACCTGAACAAGGACAATTTCGACCTGATCTTCATGGACATGCGGCTGCCCGATGGCGAAAGCATCGAGCTGCTGAAGGAATTGCAGACGCGCCCGCAACGGCCGCTGGCCGTGGTGATGACGGGCTTCGGCTCGGTCGAATCGGCGGTGGACTGCATGAAGAACGGTTCGTTTGATTACCTGATCAAGCCGTTCTCCAACGAGCAGATCGCCGTGACGTTGCGCAAGGCGCAGGAGTTCACGCAACTGCTCAAGGTAAACCATTTTCTCAGCCAGGAATCGAACGACGATGAGCGCGACCTCATCGGCCGCAGCCCGGCGATGGAGGCCCTGCGCCAGCTCATCCGCAAGGTGGCGCGCACGCAGGCGACGGTATTGATCCACGGCGAAAGCGGCACGGGCAAGGAACTGGTCGCCCGCGCGTTGTACCGCGAAAGTCCGCGCGCCGAGGGGGCGTTCATCAAGGTGAACTGCGCCGCGGTGCCGGAAAACCTGATCGAAAGCGAATTTTTCGGGCACGAAAAAGGCGCGTTCACCGGGGCGATGACCAAGCGCGAAGGCCGGTTTGAACTGGCGCATGGCGGCACGATTTTGCTCGATGAGATCAGCGAAATCTCGCCGGCGGTGCAGGCAAAGCTGCTGCGCGTATTGCAGGAGCGCGAGCTCGAACGCGTCGGCGGCAACCGCACCATCAAGGTGGATGTGCGCGTGATCGCGACGACGAACCGTGATCTGCAGCAGAGCGTCGAGAAGAAGGAATTCCGGCAGGATCTGTATTTCCGCCTGAACGTGGTGCCCATCCAGGTACCGCCCTTGCGCGAGCGGCGCGAGGACATCCCGGAACTGGCCGGCGAATTCATGCGACGTTTCGCCCGCAAACACGGCGTGCATGTGAAGGGTTTCACCGATGCCGCGCTGGAGACGTTGCGCCAGCACAACTGGCCCGGCAATGTGCGCGAACTGCAGAACGTCATCGAACGCGCGGTGATCCTCTGCGGCGACAACGGCATGCTCGAACCCGAGCATCTCGGCCTCACCCCCGGCGGGGCCGCTGCCAATAACTCCGCGGTCAGCAGCAACGACGTCATTCCTGTGGTCAAGAGCAACGGCGAGATGCTCACGCTGGCTGAGATGGAAAAACGCCATATCCTGGCTGCGCTCGACCGTTGCAACGGCAACCGCACCCACGCCGCCAAGCTGCTCAATCTCAGCATCCGCACCCTCCGCAACAAGCTCCACGAATACAACGGCACCTCGCCCAAGTCGGAAGACGACGAGGCGGAATCCGTAGGGAAGTAGAAAACATCGATGTTTTAGAGCGCCGAGTTCCCACTCGGCGGGGATGAGGGCAAACAATGTACAACGCGCCTTCCCCCAGCCTGACAACCTTGCCTAGCCGGTCTTTCTGACCGGGAAACATTTGCCCGTCCGCTCCGGCCGATCTGCGGATTTCCTTGGTTTTCTCAACATTTTGCCTCATGGCATCATCGTTGCTTAGCAGGGCTTGGAAAATTATATGATCGAAGCCTTGTTCAACCAGCCGAACTACCTGTCAGCAAAGAAAACGCTGGATGCGGTGGCGTTGCGGTCGGAGGCCATCGCCAACAATCTCAATAATCTCGAAACGCCCGGCTACAAACGAGTGGACCTGGCGCCGAACTTCGAAGCGGAACTGGCGCGCGCCACCTCGGCGAACGACGGGCAACAGATCGCCTCCCTCAAACCGACCCTCGCGGTGGATGGCTCGGCAGTGCCCTCCAGCAAGGACGGCAACACGGTGCATCTGGAGGAGGAGTTGATGAAGATGAACCAAAACGCCATGACGCACGCGTTGGAAACCCAGCTTATCAGCGGCACCCTGGCCAAGATGCGGCTCGCGATCACCGGCCATTCCTGATCCTCACTTTTATGATCCAGATCCTCACCGGAATCCAAAGCACGTCCGCCGCGCTCGACGCGGAACGTACGCGGCTGGATGTCATATCCCAAAACATCGCCAACGCGCACACGACACACGATGTGGATGGCAAGCCCTACCAGCGCCGCGTGGTGGTGTTCGAGAACGAATTGAAGAATGCGATGGGTGGGGACGATGCCAGCCTGTCCACGATGCACGTCGCGAAAATCGCCCGCGACCCGCGTCCGCCGACCAAGATCTACGATCCCGGCAATCCCGAGGCCGATGCCAAGGGCATGGTCGCCATGCCGAACATCAATGTTCACGAAGAGATGGCAGACCTGATCTCGGCCTCGCGCACCTTCGAGGCGAATCTCGCCGTTGTCAAAAACGCCCGCTCAATGGCCATGCAAACATTGGCGATGGGGCGGCACTGAAAAACTTTCCGACTAAAAAACGATGTCACCGCTTTCAGGAATTCCAGCTTACAGCTCCGACATGATGCCGCGCATCGCGCCGTTGCCGGGTGGGGACGTCGCGGAATTGCCGTCACAACTGCCCTCCTCTGCGCCGGCAGCGGGAAGTGATTTTTCCTCGATGCTTGGAAAGATGGTTTCCGAGGTGAACGCCAAGCAGTTTGACGCGGCGCAGAGCGTGAACGCCCTGCAGAGCGGACAGAATGTGCCGTTGCACCAGGCGGTCATCTCGATGGAGGAAGCCAGCGTCTCGTTCCAGTTGATGGTCGAGGTGCGGAATAAATTGATGGATTCGTATCAGGAAATCATGCGGATGCAAATTTGAGGTTGAATGAACAATAACTTTTCCAAACTGGGCAAACAACTGCTGGACATCTGGGGCCAACTCGGCGCGAGCCAGCGCATCAGCGTCCTCGCTGCGACATTCGTGCTGATCGCGGGGCTGGGCACGGTCACGTTCTGGTCGTCGCACAAGGAATACGCGCTGCTCTACGGCGGGCTGTCGGACGCGGAATCGTCCAAGGTGGTCGCCGCGCTGGATGACGCGAAGGTGCCGTACAAGGTCGGCAGCGGCGGCTCGATCTCCATCCCTTCGGACAAGGTTTACGCCATGCGGATGCAGCTCGCGGGCAAGGGCATTCCCCAGAGCGGTGACGGCGTGGGCTTTGAGATTTTTGACAAGCCGAACTTCGGCATCTCCGATTTCGTGCAACGCGCCAATTACATCCGCGCCCTGCAGGGCGAACTTGGCCGCACTATCTCACAGATCAACGAGGTCGAATCCGCCCGCGTCATGATCGTCCTCCCGGAAAACCGCCTGCTGCTCGACAAGGACAAGGTTCCCACCGCCTCCGTATTCGTCCATGTGCGTGGCAATTCCCAGCTGCAGCCGCAGTCCATCAATTCCATCCGCTTCCTGGTCGCCAACTCCGTCGAAGGCTTGAAACCCAACCACGTGTCCGTCGTGGACAACCTCGGCAATGTGCTCTCCGAGAATACAGACAGCGACTCGCTCGTCGGCGTCACCTCCTCGCAGCTCGGCGCCCGCCGTAATCTCGAACAATACCTCTCCAAAAAAGCCCAGGATATGTTGGAAAAGGTGCTTGGCCCTGGCCAGGCCATCGTCCGCGTTTCGGCGGAGGTGAACTACGATTCGATGACGACATCGCAGGAAAAATTTGACCCGGATGGCCAGGTCGTCCGCACGCAGACCAAGAACGATGAAAGCATCGAATCCGCGACCTCGGCGAACAGCACCGCAACGGGCATCAGTGCAAATACGGCAACGGATACCAATTCCACGGCCTCCGCCGGGCCGGTCAACAATACGAAGAACCGCAAGACCACCTCGACGGTCGAATACGAGATCGGCAAGACGCACACCGAAGTCGTTCAATCGGCAGGCGGCATCAAGCGTTTGACGGCGGCGGTCACGGTCGCCACCCAGATGCAGGGCATGGGCGCAGATCGCAAGGTGGTCGCGCGCACGCCGGAGGAGATGGAGAAATTGCGGCGCATCGTCAGCAGTGCCCTCGGCACCGACTCTTCGCGCGGCGACACGGTCGCACTGGAGGAGTTGGCATTCAACGACCAGTTTGCCACGGACATGACGCAGCAGCTCGATACGCAGCAGAAGCGTGATTTCTGGATGAACCTCGCAGGCAACCTCGCCTACCCGGCGCTCGGTCTCGCCTCCATCCTCATCCTGTTCCGCATGTTCAAGCGCACAACCGTCCAGGAAATTCCCCTGGGCATTCCCGTCGGCCGGCTCTCCCAGAAGAACGGCACGGCCACCGCCCACCCCGGCCGCTATGGTGACCTCGGTTTTGAACCGCAGCCCGGCGTCGTGACCGTCGAGGTCCTGAACCGGCTCATCAAGGACAATCCCAACAACATGACGCAGGCCATCCGCGACTGGATGAACCGTGGCCCCAAAACCGAACTTGAACATGACCGCCGTTGAAAATCCAGAGTCCGCCGTTGAAAACGGCGCGCTTTCCAAGCCGCAGATGCTCGCCGCGTTGCTGGTGATGCTGGGGCCGGACAGCGGCGGCGTCATCCTGCGCCAGTTCCAACCGCGCGAGATCGAGAACATCTCCCGCGAGATGTCACGGTTCAGCCTCATTTCGCGTGAACAGCAGCAACAGATCCTGGAGGAATTTTCGGGGGTGGCGCTGGCCGCCAGCACCTCGATCTCCGCCGGACTGGATGTGACGCGGCATACGCTCGAGAAGGCGCTCGGCACGTTCAAGGCCAGCGATGTTTTGGGGCGCGTCTCCACGACCCGCGCGCCGCTCGGTTCGATGCAGGTCATCGCCGACATGGATGCGCGCAGTATCTTCAACCTCCTCCGTGACGAATCGGTGCAGGCGATCACTTTCATCGTCAGCCATCTTACGCCGGAAAAGGCAGCCCAGGTTTTAGACCTGCTGCGGCCGGAGCAGCGCGACCTGATCGTCGAACGCCTCGCGTCGCTGGCCCCCACGCCGGTGGAGGTCGCGGAAAAGGTCGTCGAAGTCCTGAACACCAAGCTCGGCGTGAAACAGACGCGGGCACTCACCCAGACGGGCGGCATCACGACCGTGGCCGACCTGCTGAACGCGATGGACAAGACCGTCAGCCGCGAACTGCTTACCAACCTCGAATCACGCAACGCGGACTTGGCCTCATCCATCCGCAAGAAGATGTTCACCTTTGAAGACCTGCTGTTGCTGCCGGGCAGCGCCATCCAGCGCATTATGCGCGAGATCGACATGCGGGACCTCACTCTCGCGCTCAAGAAATCGAGCGAAGCGCTCAAGAAACTTCTGCTCGGCAACATCTCCCGCCGGGCCGCCGAAACGGTGCAGGAGGAAATCTCCTACATGACCGGCGTCAAACAGCGCGACATCGAAGCCGCGCAGTTCCGCATCATCGACGCCGTCCGCAAACTGGAATCCGAGGGCGAGATCGACCTCGACGAATCCCGCGCCAACGAAAATGAAATGGGCTGACACCATCCTGTTCGACCGTCCGCTCCGCGACGTGTGCCTGCTCACGGGTGCGCCCGGGCAGGACTGGCAGACTTTTCTGCGCGAGCGCGAACGCGCCGCCCACGAAAACGGCCGGCGCGAAGGCGAACGCGCGTTGAGCGAGCAGCTCATGCACCAGCGCAATGAAATGATCGAGATGCAGCGTGGCATCCTTGAATCGTTGCAGCGCGCCCTGCCGCAGATCGTGCGCGAGACAGAAACCTCCGTGATTGAAATCGCCTTGGAAGTGGCCAAGAAAATCGTCGCCGGCATGCCGGTTGACGCCGCGATGGTTGAGGCGACCGTGCGCGAAGCGCTGCGGCAGGTCGAGGATACGGCGGAAATCATCATCCAGCTTCACCCCGACGACCTGGCCCTGCTCCGGCAGCATCAATCACCGATCCTGGCTGGCACGCCGGAGGCCGGTCAGTTGAGATTCACCCAATCCCCCGACGTTTCACGTGGCGGCTGCATCGTCCAGACGCGCTTCGGCGTGATCGACGCCCGCCGGGAAACAAAAATCGAACAGTTGCGGCAATCGCTTTCGACATGACACCGACGATTTCAACTCCGGGTCGGATGCAACACGCCCTGCGCCGGGTGCGCGAGACGTGCGTCACCGAGACGTGTGGACGCGTCGTCCAGCTCATCGGCCTCGTGGTCGAGTCCGAAGGCCCGCTCGCCGCGCTCGGTGAAGTCTGCCGCATCCTCTCCGGACGCGGTCAGGATGAAACGCTCGCGGAAGTCGTCGGTTTTCGGAACAACCATTTGCTCCTGATGCCGCTTGGTGAATTGCATGGCATCCATCCCGGCAGCGAGGTCATCGCCACTGGTGCGCCGATGCGCGTCGCGGTCGGCAGCGCGTTGAAAGGCCGCGTGATCGATGGGCTGGGCAATCCCATGGATGACCTTGGCCCGGTCGCCTGCGAACATCATGTCGGGCTGAACCTGCGCCCGCCGCATCCGCTCAAGCGTCAGCGCATCCACCAGATTTTCCAGACCGGCATCAAAGCGCTCGATACCTTTGTACCGCTCGGCCGCGGCCAGCGCCTCGGAATCTTCGCCGGCAGCGGCGTCGGCAAATCCACCCTGCTTGGCATGATGGCATCCCAGGCCGAGGCGGACGTGAACGTTATTGCGCTCATCGGCGAACGCGGCCGTGAAGTACGTGAATTTCTTGAACGCGACCTGGACGAACGCGGTCGCAAAAAATCCGTGGTCATCGTCGCCACCTCGAATGAACCGGCGCTCAACCGCATCAAGGCCGCCTTCCTGGCCATGGCCATCGCCGAACATTTTCGCGATGCGGGCCAGAATGTCCTGTTGATGATGGATTCTGTCACGCGCTTTGCGATGGCCCAGCGCGAGATCGGCCTGGCGGTCGGCGAACCGCCGACCACTCGTGGCTACACGCCCTCGGTCTTTTCACTGCTGCCGCAATTGCTTGAGCGCGCCGGTGCTGGCGAACAGGGTTCCATCACCGGCTTGTTCACCGTGCTGGTGGAGGCGGATGACATGAACGATCCGATCGCGGATTCCGTCCGTTCTATTCTCGACGGCCACGTGGTGCTCACCCGCGAACTGGCGACACAGAATCACTACCCTGCGATCGACGTACTGGAAAGTGTGAGTCGCCTGAACCGCGACCTGTTGCCGCCGGAAAAGATCAAGCTCACCGCAACGGCGCGGGAACATCTGGCCGTCCACCGCAAGAACGCCGACCTGATCAACATCGGCGCATATCCCGCTGGCAGCAATCCCGCGATCGACCAGGCCATCGCGTTGAACGGACCGTTGAATCAATTTCTTCGTCAGGATGTTTCCCAAGGATTTCCACCCGCGCAGAGCTGGAGTCTGTTGGGACAGGTCTTTAACCCGCAACCCCTCAAAACATGAAAGGATTCAGCTTCCCCCTCGAGTCCATCCGTGTCCTGCGTCAGCAACGCGAGCGCACGGCGCAGCAGCGTTACGCACACATGCTGGCCCTGCGTGACGGCGCGGAACAGGTGTTGAAAACCGCCGGAAGCGAACTGGCAACCGGTTACCGGGTTCTCGGCGAAGAGCTGGATCATGGCGCAGGCATCGGCCGTATCCTCCATCTCCGGACCTGGTGCAACGTGCTGGAGATCCGTTTTCATGAATGCGAAGCCGCGCTGGCCGAGGCGCGCAAAGCAGCGACCGAGGCGTTCAATTTCATGTGCGCCGCGCGGCGCGACCGCGAGACGCTCGACCGTTTCCACGATAAATCCTACGGCTCCTGGCAGCGGCAATGCCAGCAGGCCGAACAGAAGATGCTCGATGAACTCGCCATCCAGCGGCAATCCATGACTTCACTGGAAAACACCCGAACGAATTGATATGAACCGAATCCTGTTATCACCCATGACCGTCGTCCTGGCCGGCGGACTGATGTTTTTTCTCACCATGTTCGCCATGCTGCGGATGACGCATTTCGACGGCGTGCATATGCCGGCAGCGGCACCATTGGCAGCGGACGACAATCCGTCGTGGCGGTTCCGCAATCCCGAATTCGACCAGTGGGTTTCTCAGGTCAAGGAGGAGCGCGCCGCACTCGCCCTGCGTGAAGAGCAGCTCAAGGAATGGGAAATGCGGCTGACCGCCGAAAACCGCGAGATTTCGACGGTCACCCAGACGGTTACGAAACTGCAGAATGAATTTGACCAGCGCGTGCTGCAATTCAAGGAGCAGGAAGTGGCCAATGCGAAGAAACAGATCAAGGTCATCGCGGACATGTCACCCGAGGGTGCGGCGACGATGCTCAACGAAGTTTCCGACGACGAAACCGCAAAGCTTTTGTACCTGATGAAGGCGGACGTCTCTGGCCCTATTCTCGATGCGATGAGCAAGCTGGGCCCGGCACAGGCCAGGCGCGCGGCCACGCTGGCGCAACGGCTCAAGGAAGTCCTGCCCATTTCCGGCACCAATAGCCTCACCTCCAATGCAAGCCCTTGATCTCCTCCCGCCCGCTCCGGTTTCCTCAAACGGCGCCGAACAGCCATCGAACACCAGTCTTCGCAACCCGGCGGTGCCAGACGGTGAATTTGGGCGGATGATGGAACGGGCGATGTCCCCCGCTGAAAAAGACAAGGCCGATACAAACCCTACGCCACGCAAAGGCAAAGCGACGGTTGCCTCAGCCAAGGGCCAGCCGGGCAAAACCCAATTGAATCAAGATACCACCGCGGCCGACCCGGACGTTGCCACGGATAAAACAGAAAAGTGCGACAAGTCCCAGGCAGTATCCGGCCAGCCAGTTGAACCGGCGACGAAATCCAAGGAAAAAACGGAAGCAGATGCAACTTCGGCACTACCGCTCGCAACCGATAATACCGCGAAGCCATTGCCGGTCTTTCTATCGCTGCCATTGATGGGGCAATTCACCAATGGCGGAACGGAGGCCAAAACCACCATGGTCAAAGGCAATGCATCTGCGCAACCCGTACCGGTGATTGGGTTGGGCACTATCGCGACGGGTAAGAATCCATCCGCCGCCGCTCCGGAGAAAAACGTCCAAACCGCGACATTGATATCCAGTTTGGATAACAAAACCCCGGCTGATGCCACCGTGGCAAAGTCCGTCAAACCCGGTACGGATGCCAAAAATAGCCTGCCGTCAACTATGACGGGAAGCACCCCTCAGCCCGAGACTGCCAAAACTGAAAACACAGCTCCCACAGCCCTGAAACCGGAAACTACGACCCTCGCCAGTGACAAGTTCCAAGCGGTTGCGCCCGTAGCCGCCAAACCGGCAGAGACTTCGAAAAATGATGGCACGGGAGCTGCAATTACAGCTTCGTCGATGAAAAAGACCGAAAATACGAACAAAGTTGCCGGGTTGGACGTGCAAGTTTTGCCGGGAGGCAAAACTGACGCGGCTCGGGATACGGTTTTACCGGCCCATGCGGCCGTTGCGCCGGTTCGTGCTTCGGACAAACAAACTTCAGATTTCAATCTCCCGCTGGCCCCGGCCAATCCGGGAAAG
>JADMIO011089421.1_pt1 | contig 10719 bp, 7 predicted proteins | sample 8958161 | NCBI WGS metagenome assembly JADMIO01 (sample SAMN16585339, study PRJNA669376) | soil metagenome | isolation source: Crop rotation soil | place: USA: Cullars Rotation, Alabama | collected 2011 | reverse complement strand
GACGCTCTCCCGATCTGCGGCTAAAAAATCATCCTTGGCGCGACTGGCTATTTGAGCCTCGTTATGTGCGCGTTTCAATTCTTCCACGGAATCACGCGCTTCGTATTGACGCTGCCGTGCGCGCAAGGCGACTTCGAGCGTGCTGATAAGTGTGCCCGGACGAAAAGGGCGCTCCAACAAGACGACATTGCCACCCGGACCAAAAATTGCGAGACGACGCAATTGCGTCTGGCTGACTTCTCCGCCACTGGTGATAAGAATGATTGGGACGTCTGACCACGAAGGTTGTTCGGCTAAAGTCCAAACTAAACTCTGAATGGAACTGTCTCCAAGGGTTTCTTCCGCCAAGACGATTGCACCACAACCCCGGCTGATATCATGACACAGTGTCGGCACGTCGCGGCAGATGTGTGGAGATAATTTGGCGTTGGCGAGAAAACCCGCAGTAAGCCGCGCGTCATTTCCCGTGGGCGCAAGGATTAAAATACGCCGCTCATACTTTGCAGGCGCAAGGCCGTCAACCGTGTGTTCTCCGTTCCGTGGATTGGCGTGCTTTGTTCCGTTCATTTGCTCTTTTCTTCGATGAACGATGGCGTGCCGGTCATGACTCCATGAAATTGGGTCAGCGGTTTGCCGACTTCAATGCCGTTCTTACTCACCCTCATTTCGCGAATAGTGCGCTCATGATTGCCGCTGCGTTTTTTGATGACGGCCAAAGCCTGTTTCACCGCACCGCGAGATTCAAAGTAGCGCAACGTCACCACGGTATCTGCCAGATAGGTCAGGTCTACGCCGGATTGCATATTTCCGATGAGACCTTGCTGCGCGAGCACCATGATGGTGATAACGCCTTGCTGATTGAGAAACGCGAGCAACTCATGCAATTGTAAATTCAAATAATTTTCTTCAGGCATCGCATTGAGATAACCATTGATACTATCAATGACCACCATGCGAACATTATTTCGCGTTACAGCATTGCGGATGCGATGCGCGAGTTCGCCGGGAGAAATTTCAGCGGGATCAATCTGCTGGATACTAATCAATCCGTCTTTGATATAAGGCCCGATGTCCATTCCCAGATGCGATGCGCGATTTATAAGTGTCCCAATCGTTTCATCGAAGATGAAGAACTGGGCTTTTTCTTTGCGCTTTGCCGCAGTCATTGCGAACTGGATGGCGATGGTGGATTTGCCGGTGCCCGGTGGTCCCATCAACATATTGCTCGTGCCGCGGTCCAATCCGCCGCCGAGTAATGCATCGAATTCCTTGATGCCGCTGGAAAAACTTTCACGTTTGAATTTTGTGTGATGCTCCGCTGCAACGAGTCGGGGGAAAATCACCAGCCCGCCTCTGTCGATGATGAAATCGTGATTGCCTTCGCGGAATTTCACGCCGCGAATCTTTTGGATCTGCAATTGACGCCGCGCAATTCCGTATTCCGGCGACGAACGTTGTAGCCACAACACGCCATGCGCGATGCTTTCAATCTGCAAATCGCGCGCACCTGATGAACGGTCATCAAGCAGTAGGACAGTGCATTTGCGACCGGCAAAAAATTGTTTTAACCTCAAGATTTGGCGACGATAACGCAGTGGGGTTTCCGCCAACATTCGCATCTCGGAAAGCGAATCGAAAACCACGCGCATCGGCTTCACCCGCTCGATTTCATCGATCAGCGCCTTTGTCGTGCGGTTCAATTCAACTTCCGAAGGATGAAAAAAAGTATTTTCCGTTTCACCTTTGAGGCTTTCTTCGATGGACGATAGCTCGAACAGATTAATCTTTTCCAAATCCCAACCGTGCGAATCGGCGACCATTTCCAATTCTTCCTTTGTTTCCGACAATGTGATGTAAAGCCCCACCTCGCCGCGTTGCGCGCCTTCCAACAAAAATTGCAATGCCAGCGTCGTTTTGCCCACGCCCGGATCGCCTTGAATGAGGTAAACGCGATTTGCCGGCAAACCACCGCACAAAACATCGTCCAATCCTTCCACGCCTGTTGCGCATTGTGGGTTTTGATGGGGAATAGGAGATTTCTTAAGGCTCATAGATGTAATTATTGGTCCCCCCGTCCTTGCAATTCACTTGCGACCCCAATTTTACGCCCGCAAGGTCATCCGTCAACTTTTGAATCATATTTGTTTCGTTATCACCCGTAATTGACGCTTATGCTTCGAAGATTTACGCTGATGAAAATTTTATGAGCCAATTGCAAGATTCTTTGGTCGAATTGATTCGCCGCACTTCCGCAGAAATCCCCGACGACGTGAATCGCGCGCTAATCCGGTCGCTGGAAAATGAAAAGAAAGATTCACTCGCGGCCAATGCGATCAAAATCATTGACCAGAACATCGAACTGGCAAAACGGAAATCGCAACCGATTTGTCAGGACACTGGCAGCGTTTTATTTTACGTGGACACGCCCATCGGCTACGACCAAATCACTTTTGCCGAAACCACGCGCGAAGCGGTGAAGCTCGCAACGAAGAAAGGTTATCTCCGGCAAAATTCTGTAGATTCGCTCACGGGCAAAAACGACGGCACGAATGTCGGTCCCGGTGCACCGGCTTTTCATTTTCATCAACATCGCGGCCCAGAAGTTTCGGTGAAATTGGTTTTGAAAGGCGGCGGCTGCGAAAACGTCGGCGCGCAATATTCTTTGCCGGACGATAATCTTCAGGCGAACCGCGATTTCGACGGCTGTCGGAAAGCGATTTTAGATGCCGTGCTGCAAGCGCAGGGAAAAGGTTGCGGCCCGGGAATTCTCGGCGTATGCATCGGCGGCGACCGCGCGACTGGTTATGAACATTCCAAAACACAATTTCTTCGCCTGCTCGATGACCGCAACCCCGAACCGAAGCTCGACGCATTGGAGCAAGACATTTTGAAAACGGCGAACGAGCTTGGCATCGGCCCGATGGGTTTCGGCGGCAAGACGACGTTGCTCGGCGTGAAAATTTGCACGGCCAATCGCGTGCCGGCGTCATATTTCGTAAGCATCAGCTACATGTGCTGGGCGTATCGGCGTCAGGGAGTGACGCTGGATGCAGAGGGGAAGATTGGGAAGTGGTTGTATTAACAATGACTGGCGTTCTAAAACTTGGCTTGAAGTTAGCAGGCTCTTGCCTGATTTCCGCATTATGGTTGTGCTTATCAGACTGGTTGTGGCGATACAACGGAAGGTCATTTCTGTTGGCGTTGACTGTTCCAGGCGTGCCAATTTTGAGTGCGCTGGTTGTTTGTCTAACGGACTCCAAATTGAAAATGCTTTCTGAAGGCTGGCGCAGTTCTGTCTCAATTATAATAGCTGTCTTATCGTTCTTTCCGAGTATGTATGCAGGGGCGGTAATAACTAAATTTATCTATGATTAGACTTTTCTTCCCTTTCACCGAAGAAAAAATCTGCGCGCTGAAATTTGGTGGAGCAGTAATTTAAAAAATGCGGGAGGATGTTCATTTTATTCAGCTTTCACCTGAACTTTCTCCGCCACTCGCAATCGCACCGGACCAATCAGACCGGATTTAATCGGCGCATTGTCTTTCGACCAATGATGCCACGTCGTGAACGTGAAACGTCCGGTCGGACTTGGCTGACCATCGAGCAACCATTGCGGCCATGCCTTCAACTGTTTGCCGTTCCACTCGCGGTCATCGGGCATTTGCTCATCGCCGATGAGCCGATTCGGCCACAAGTTCGTGATTTTGATTTGTAATGAATTGGTTCCCGCGCGCGCGGCGCTGGTCACATTCACACGGAATGGCGGCTTCCAGAAAACGCCGAACGATTTTCCGTTCAGCGAAACTTCGGCAAAGTTTTTCACGTCGCCGAGGTCGAGCCAGATTTCGCAGTTGGCACGAAGATCATCCGCAGGAATTTCAATTTCCTTTTCATAGGTGGCGGTGCCGGAGAAATACTTTACGCCGTCGTTGGTGTGTTCGCTCCACGAAATCAATTTATCGAGCGTGATGCTGTCCGGCGCGCCCCAATTTGGTGGGAAACTCAATTGCCACGAACCGGAAACTTCTGACGGCGCAGACAAATCGTTCATTGTAATGCGAACGGTTTTACCGTCCGCAGTTTGCAAATCAAAATTACCGTTGGTTTCGGTCGTCACCGAAAATTCGCCTTTGGAATTTTTATCAACACGCCACAATTCGTGTGGAACGTCGCTATGTGCCGATGCCAAATGTTGAGCGCCACTGTTGTTATGACGGAAAATAACGAACATCGAATCGGCGGGACCGAATTGAATTGGAACAATCGTCCGGCCATTTTCTTCGCGCCAAATCGGCGCCGGGCGGATTTCGCCGGTTTGCGCGTCCCACAATTCTGGCGCCTTTCCGGCAAAACGAAAACTGCACTCAATTGCGTCAAATTGCTCGCGCTGGTTCGAGACGAAATAAATTTCCGTGTCTGGCGTCTTGCGATGGCAATAAATAATTTTTGAATTGGTGCTACTGCCTTGAAATTTGAAATCCGGCGGCAAACTTAAATCGTTGAAAACATTTTCGAGTGATTTGCCCCAAACGATTCGACCTTTGCCGAAAGAATTTTCCACGACATTTGTCCCATTGCTTTTGCCCCAAAGTTTTTTAGCCAGCGATTTAACTTCCGAATCGCAGCGCGGATAGTTTTCAAGACTCGGCGAGTATTGCGGTTTTGCGCCGATAACAGTGAGTCCATCGCGGACAAAATCACTGACGCGTTGGAGCAGGGCAGGAGTCAGATTAGGGTCGTCCGGCGGCAGGACCAGCACCGCGTAACTCGCACCGCCATCCAAATTCAACCGGCCGTTTTTCACAACCGCATGATGAAGCAAAACGTCGGAATTAACGGCGTCGTATTCGTAGCCGAACGGCAGCGCGGGATTTCCCTGTCGCATTTCCGATGGAGAATTTTGACCGTTGAAATATGCCACGTCCGCAACATAGCGGCCTTGCTGCAATAAAAATTGGCAGCGCGAAACATAATCAATCCATGCCTTGCCTTGATGCCACCATGTTTCGGTGCGTTCAAAATGAAATCCCCATTGGCCCATCGTCATGCCCGGCCAGCGATTTGTCCATGGCTGCATGGCGTAGCGATGGAAAATAAATCGGTTCAGGCCGTTGCAATATTCCATATCACCGAGCGCTTTCATTGAATATGGATCATCAAGCCAGCGACCGCGTTGCGCCGTGGGCGACGCAGTGAACGATTCAGCGCCGACAAGTTGTTTGCCGTAAATGTGTGCCACCGACGCAGCGAGTTTGACCGACGGACCGCTCCACATATTGCCGCTCCAGAATTCGCCCATCACGATATCGGCAGGCTTGCCGCATTGGAGCGATTCAAACGGCCCGGTGTAAGGCTCAATGGATGCGATGAGTCCGTTGCTGTGACACAATTCGGCGAAATAGCCGTAATAATTTTCCGCGAACAAATCAGCCACGGTGCGGCGCACATCCCAAAGAAATCTTTCGGTGATTTGGGGATTTTCCACCACGCGTCCTGTGAACGTCACAAGAAATGGTGTCGGGTCGTAACCACGTCGCTTTTTGAATTCATCGAGAAAATTCGGCGTCCAGTTCTGGCCACCGACTTCGTAACTGTCAACCAAGCCGCCGACAAATGATTTTCCGACCAGCGGTCCGGCGTCTTCGACAAGTTTTTGCATGAAGCCGGCCCAATGCGCGTCGAGCGCTGCGCGACTGAATTTGTCACATTCCAATCCTAGGCCTTCCACTGGCGCAGGATGATTTTCCCGACCGGTCGGTGTGAAGCCAATGCGCAAAATCGTCCAATTGCCGTGCGGCACTTTCCATTTTAGCGAACCGTCCGCTCCCATTTTTTTTGTGAGTTCAACAACCTTCGAACGATTGACTGCATAGCCGGCTGGAGCCCGACTGGTATCAGCCATCGAAGTGACAGACAAACCGTTGTCGCCGTCTTTCGCTTCAAAATCGGCAATTCGCAATCGCGGAGTGAATTCAATTCCGCGAAGCGTTATGCCGGTCGCGTCCGTCGCCATGCTTTGGAACAAGACGCGATAAAACCTTGCCGGAGCAATGTCGCCATCAAGCGAAATGACAACCGGTCGCGTCGGGCGATGCGACAATGTAAATTGTCCGCAATTGCGAAAATGGATGCCATCGTCAGAAATTTCAATCACGCCTTTCGCGCCGCTTACGGATCTACTCGGCGTGAATTGCACGGCGCGCGCGGCGAACGGCTCTGCAAATTCCAATAAAACAAATTGCGGCTTATCAGGCTGCGGTAATGGCAAAGTCACGGCGGTAGAATTCTGACCATTCGCCAACGGCGAAACGTCAATGTCCGGTGCACTTGAAGTGATTTTTGGCTGAATGCGTTTTGCGCTTTCACCTTCCGGTGTGCGAAACGCAAGCACAGTAATGTCGTGGTAGAAATCCAATCGCGAAGCCGGCTGCGGCAGATTGTCGGAAAAATTTGTCGGGCCGATCAAATGAATCTCGCTGGTGACGACGTGCATCATCGCGTTTGACACGACGTTCCACGGGCCGCCGCTGCTCGACCAACCGGCACAATTATGAGCTTCCAGTTGCAAGCCGAGCCTATCAGCTTCGCGAACTGCATGCGTGAACATCTCATGCCATTCCGGGCTATTGAATTTAATCGGGCCGGCGGGAATGCCAGAATCCACGTTAAAAATTTCCGCGCCGCCCAGCCCGATTTCCTTCATCGCTTCGAGGTCTGCAGTAATGCCTTCCTTTGTGACGTTGCCATTCATCCAATGCCACCAGGTCTGCGGCTTGGCAGAATCCGGCGGTGATTGAAAGCCGGCTTCAAGCGAATCGGCACACGTGGCATTTTGAATTCCGAAAACTATCAACGCGAGAATAGTGAAGAAAATTCGTGAACAGATTTGCGTTTGCATAGATTGATTATGAATGAGTAAAGCAATTTGTGGCGAATAGTCATGCAAAAACATGGAAGCATCTTTGAAAGGCAAATAGACAAAACTGCTTCCCAAATTTTTATTTGTTTTTTCCGAAGGGCAGGGGACAATTAATAACAAGCCATGACGAAGTTAACTTTTCCGTTCACTGAAGAAAAAATCCGCGCGTTGAAAGTTGGCGACGAAGTTTTGATTTCCGGCGTCATTCACACTGGACGCGATGCCGTTCACAAATATTTACATGAAGGCGGCACGTTGCCGGATGGCGTGAGCTTGCGCGACGGGATTCTTTATCATTGCGGCCCGGTGATGATGAAGCAGGACGACGGCAGTTACAAATGCACCGCCGCCGGCCCGACGACGTCCATTCGTGAGGAGCCGTATCAAGCGCAAATCATCCACGATTTTGGCGTGCGCGGCGTCATCGGCAAGGGCGGCATGGGCGACCGCACGGCAGCTGCGTGCAAAGAAAACGGCTGCGTCTATTTGCACGCGGTCGGCGGCGCGGCGCAGGTGCTGGCCGAGTGCATCAAACGCGTGCGCAACGTTTTCTTTTTGGAAAAGTTCGGCTCGCCGGAAGCCATTTGGGAACTCGAAGTGGAAGATTTTCCTGCCGTGGTGACGATTGACGCGCAAGGTCATTCGCTGCACAAGGAAATCTTTGCGAAGAGCCAGGCGGCGCTGACGGAGCGACTGTAACCAGCGCCTTGCCGCAAACGATTAAAATTTCTATAATTTTCGCGTGCTCGACATCAAATTGATTCGTGAAAAGCCGGATTTTATCCGGCAACGGCTTGCCACTCGCGGAGCAGGGGACGAAACCAAAATCAATGACTTGCTCAAATTGGATGAGCAACGTCGGAAATTTCTCGCCGAAGTCGAAACTCTCAAAGCCCAACGCAATAAGGTTTCCAAAGAAATCGGCGCATTGATGGGGCAAAAGAAAGTCGCTGAGGCCGAAGCAAAAAAAGCCGAGACAAAAGATTTGGGCGATAAAATCACAGTGCTCGATGAAAAAGCGAAAGAGGTCGAAGCTGTTCGTGATGCGTTGATGCTGCAATTACCAAACCTTCCGCATGAGTCGGTTAAGATCGGCAAAAGCGCGGAGGATAATCCTGAAATTCGCGTTCACGGCGCGAAGCAAAATTATTCCTTCAAACCGAAATCCCATGTTGAATTGTGCGAATCGCTCAAGCTCGTGGATTTTGTGCGCGGTGCAAAATTGTCGGGCAGTGGGTTTTTGCTCTACACAAATTGGGGTGCCCGGCTTGAACGCGCCTTAATTCAATTTCTACTCGATTTGCACATTACCGAACACGGTTACACGGAGATGTCTCCACCATTTGTTGTCGGCCCGCAGTGTCTCGAAGGCGTCGGACAATTTCCAAAATTCAAAGACCAGTATTACGGCGTGGCCGAAGGTGACGACAAAGAAAAACTCGGGAAATTGTATTTAGTGCCGACCGCCGAAACACCGGTGGCCAATATCCATCGCGAAGAAATTTTGGCGGAGAAGGAGTTGCCAAAATTTTACTGCGCTTACACGCCATGTTTTCGCGGCGAAGCGGGCGCGGCGGGCGTGGGCACGCGCGGCATGATTCGCGTGCATCAATTCGACAAAGTGGAATTGATAAAAATCGTAAAACCGGAAAACGGCTATGATGAATTGGAAAAAATGGTTTTAAACGCAGAAAAAGTTTTGCAATTGCTCGGTCTGCATTATCGCGTTGTGATGCTTTGCACGGGCGACATGGGTTTTGGAAGCGCGAAAACTTACGATATTGAAGTTTGGGCGCCGGGGCAGGGGAGCTATCTCGAAGTTTCGAGTTGTTCGAATTGCGAGGATTTTCAGGCGCGCCGGATGAATTTGCGATTCAAGGCTGAAACCGGCGAAAATAAATTTCCGCATATTCTCAATGGCAGCGGCACGGCGCTGGCGCGATTGTTTGTGGCTTTGATTGAAACGCATCAGCAGACAGACGGCAGTATTTTAATTCCAAAACCATTGCAGCCGTATTTGAAAGCTGAAAAAATTTCAATTTAACTTGAACCACCAAGACGCAAAGACTCAAAGTAATTTTTCGTTATTATTTTCATGGCACCTTCGTGCCTTCGTGGTTTTCTGCTTCAAATGAATATTTTGCTCGCCAGCAGTGAAGTCCATCCGTATTCCAAAACCGGCGGGCTTGCGGACATGGTTGGCGCGTTGGGAAAAGCGCTGGCACGTGCGGGACACGAGGCACGCATCGTCACACCATTGTATCGCGGCATTCAGGAGCAATTCCCGAAAATTCATCGCGTGGATTGGCTTTTTGATTTGCCAATGGGCGATAAGCGCGAGCGCGCCGAATTGTTCGCGCTGGAGATGGAAGATCGCCTGACTATTTATTTCATCCATAAACCGGAATTTTATGATCGAGACGGTTTGTATTTGGAAAACAACATCAGCTATGCCGACAATGCTGCGCGATTTATTTTTTTCTCGAAATGCGTCACGCACCTCGCGCGTTTTTTGCCGTGGCAACCAGACGTTGTTCACGTTCACGATTGGCAATCAGCATTGGTGCCGGGATTAATGTTGCACCAACAAGCGGAAGGGTGGGGGAGCCTGCCGTCAACGTGCCTGACGATTCATAATTTGGCCTATCAGGGAACTTTCCCACCGAATGAATTTGCATTAACAAATTTGCCGCCGAAGTTTTTTACGGTAGAAACGGCAGAATTTTTCGGTCACTTCAATTGTTTAAAAGCTGGTATTGCTTTTGCCGACGCCATTACGACTGTCAGTCCGCGTTACGCCCGAGAGATTTTGACTGAAGAATACGGCTGTGGGCTCGACGGTTTTTTGCGCAAACGGCAAAACCGATTGGTCGGAATTCTTAACGGGGTGGATTACGAGGAATGGAATCCACAAAACGACGCTCATCTGAAAGAATCGTATTCAGCAAAAAAATTGTCAGGTAAAAAGACCAATAAAACAGAATTGCAGAAAGAATTTGGATTGGAAGTTTCCGATGCGCCACTGTTTGGAACCATTTCACGACTCGCGGAACAAAAGGGCGTGGACATCCAGCTTGCGGCGCTTTCGGAAATGTTGAGCGCAAACATGCAATTCGTTTTGCTTGGCAGCGGCGCGCCGATATTTGAACGCGGCTATCAGAATTTAGCGCGCCGTTTTCCAAAAAAAGTCGCCGTGCATGTCGGCTATAACGAAGGTTTGGCACATCGTATCGAGGCCGGCTGCGATTTTTATTTGATGCCGTCGCGATTTGAGCCGAGTGGCTTGAATCAAATGTATAGTTTGCGTTACGGCACGGTTCCGATTGTCCGGGCGACCGGTGGACTGGATGACAGCGTGATTGATTTTACCGAAGACGCGATGCGGGCCAATGGAATCAAGTTCCGCGACTATTCAGCGCGCTCGCTGGCAAAAGGAATTCGAAAAGCACTGGCACTTTATCAGCAGCCGGAATTATTACGGCGATGCCGTCGAAACGGAATGAAAACAGATTTTTCCTGGCAACGAACGGTTGGAGAGTATTTGAAAATATATCGCGGAGATTTTAACGCCGCGCAAAATTTTCAAGTTGAACAAGGTTTGCAAAGCGGCTTGCGCGTTCGCTGACGACTTTGCTTGGATGGCCGAGCTGCGTAGGCGCATTCCACAAGACGTAGAATTCAAAATCCGTCGGCGCACGTCCATGGGTTTGTGTGAACTTGGAAACGCGCTCGGTCATGATTTTTTGAGCGGCGGTTAACGCGCTGTCGGCATCCTTGGGATTGCCACCCGGCCATAATA
>JADMIO012611072.1_pt1 | contig 10721 bp, 2 predicted proteins | sample 8958161 | NCBI WGS metagenome assembly JADMIO01 (sample SAMN16585339, study PRJNA669376) | soil metagenome | isolation source: Crop rotation soil | place: USA: Cullars Rotation, Alabama | collected 2011 | reverse complement strand
GCCGCGACTTCAAGTCACGTGAATTCCAAGCTTCGGATCCCACTGTGCTGGAAAGTCCCTTGCCTTCGAACGGAACTTTCGATCGATAGAAGTATTAGTGGAGTTTTTCTGAACTGAGGTATGGCGTCACGGGTGGGGTGACGCCATTGTCCTTACGAATTGCGTAATACGACAGCCGGATCGGTTTGCGACGCCCGGCGCGCCGGCAGGAAAGACGCCAGCAGTGCAACCAAGATCAGAATCAACGGCGTGATCGTAAATACCAAAGGATCCGTAGTGCTCACGCCAAATAGTTGACTCGAGATCCAGCGGGTAATCACCCACGAACCTCCCAAGCCAACCACGATGCCGATCACGGCCAATATCAAGCCCTGTTTCAACACCGAAGTCAGCAGATTGCGTGGTTGTGCGCCGAGTGCCTGCCGAATCGCGAACTCCGGCTTGCGGCTGTTTACCGATACGGACATCACGCCATACGTACCGATCGCGGCGAGTAACAGCGCCATTACACTGAAAGCACTGAGCAGGAAGTTAATCAGACGCAACGCGCCCATTCGCTTCAGGATGCTCTCATTCATCGTGCTGATCGAGTAAACGGGCACGTTCGGATCGAGTGCCTTCACTCTATCGCGCACCGACGAAGCAATCGCAGTCGGATTGTCAGAGTTCACCACCAGAAACATGCGCTTCTGATCGCGGCTCTGGCCGTAAACAAAACCAAGCTGGTTTGCAGTGAAGTAAATATGCGGCAGCGGTTCCGTCGAAAGGCTCTGTTCCTTCACCGGCGCGACGACGCCGATGATCGTGAACCATGGCGGATCGCCCGTGCGAATACGTTTGCCGAGCGCATTGCCGTCCGGGAAATACTGGCGCACGACAGTTTGATCGACTACCGCGACGAGACGTGGCATATCTGTGTCCGGGTTGTTGAAGATGTCAGAGTCATTGAAGTCTCGTCCCTGGAGCATCGTCATGCCCATCGCTTTGAAGTAACCGGGACTGACAACTTTCATCTCCGCTTGGGGAGCTTCGCCGCTCGAAGGTTCCTGTCCTTCAACGAGGTGGCTATCAACCGCGGGCCTGCCGCTGAACGGCACGTTTGACGAAAACGCAGCACTGTTGACGCCGGGCAAGGAACGCACGTCCTCCACCAGGCGTTGGTAGAACGAGAGCAACTGTTCGTCGGTACCCTTCTGATCCGACACCGGAACGATCATCGTCACTACTTTGTCGGCAGCAAAACCCGGCTCAACCTTCATGAGATTTTGGAAGCTCTTCAAAACCAAGCCGGCGCCGATTAACAACACGAGCGACAACGCCATCTGGACCACTACCAAACCCGAATTCAAACGGCGAGCAGAGCGGCCTGCGCTTCCCTTCGCTCCTTCAGTCATGCCGCTCTTCACACCCAGCCAGTAAGCTCTGAACGCGGGAATGACTCCGAAAAGAAGACCGGTGGTCACAGTCGCGAGGATCGTAATTAAGAGCACGATCCCGCCCATACTTGCTTCCTGGATGCGCGGAATTCCTTCGGCATAGATCTGCGTTAACGCGCGCAAACACAAATACGCAAAAGCAACACCCGCGGCGGCTCCAATCAACGCCATCACTACGCTCTCGGTGAGCAACTGTCGAATGATTCTTCCGGGCGTTGCGCCGAGCGCGAGTCGTAACGCGATCTCCGGTGTGCGTTTGGTCGCGCGGCTTAGCAGCAGGTTCGCGACGTTGGCGCAAGCAATGAGTAAAACAAACGCGACAGCGATTTGAGCGATCAGCAAGCGATCCCGAACGTTGCCGACGATATATTCTTTCAACGGAACGACGACTGTCTTCAGTCCAGCGCCAGCAGGCGGCGGAGCCTTGCGGCTGATGATCTTCGGGTTCTCACTCGCGGCGTTCCACAGAACGGAAGTCGTGTCAGAAGTGGCAGCGCCAATTGAAAGTCCGGGTTTGAGGCGTCCCACGGCGGCCATCATGAATGGTGAGTACTGCTCCGGGTTAATCACCATCGGCATCCACACGTCAGTTTCCGCTGTGGGGAAACTGAAATCCGCGGGCATCACTCCGATCACTTGAACCGGCACGTCACTCAAAGCCACTTGCCTGCCGATGATCTGCGGATCGCTGCCGAAGCGATTGACCCACAAAGCATGGCTCAGGACGACCACATTCTCCTTGCCCTTCGTGTCTTCATCGGCCGCGAACGTGCGGCCCAAAACCGGGTTCACGCCAAATACTTTGAAGAAATCTGCCGAGACTCTGCACCCCTGAAGATATTGCGCGGTGTCAGTTCCGGTCAGGATAGTTCCGGTAGGTTGATACGCAGCGTAGGCGTCGAACGACTTCTGGCCGTTTTTGTAGACCGTGAACGTCGCCGGCGACAGTCCCCAAGTCTTCAAACCCATTTCCGGATAAGCCTGAACCATTCGCACGAGACGATCCGAATCGTTGTACGGAAGCGGGCTCAACAGGATCCGTTCCACCAGGGTGAAGACCACCACATTCGCGCCGATGCCGATCGCAATTGTGAAGGCTGCCACCAGTGAGAAGACGGGATTCTTTATTAGTGAGCGTAAGGCAAACCGAATGTCTTGCGTTAAATCAGCAAACATCTTTGTTGTACCCTCCAGCAAGAAGTGTGGCACCAAAGCATAACATAAGCGATGCCAACTTTTCGCTTACATCACGGGCGTCGCGGCAGTGGTGATCAATGGCTCTGGATGAACAACCGGCTCGTCGTATTCGACCTTGCCTGATTCGAGTTTGATCAACCGATCAGCCAAGCCGTAATAACGGTCGTCGTGGGAAATGACGATCACAGTTTTGCCACGGTTTTTCAACTCTGGAACTAACTCGTAATAGAAGATTTGCTTGAACTGCGGGTCTTGATCCGCCGCCCATTCATCGAAGATATAGATCGGACGATCTTCCAGATAGGCATTCAGAAGCGCGACTCGCTTGCGCTGGCCTTGCGATAAGTCGATCGTCGAAAGCTGTCCGTTCTTAATCGTCAGTTTGTGACTGAGCTGTAACAAATCGAGATATTTCTGACTTTCAGCGTCGATCCCTTCCGCTTCGAAACCAAACAGACGTTCGAAGAGATAGAAGTCGAAGAACACGGCTGAAAACTGCTGGCGATAATCATCGCGTTCATTCGGCGTTACCGGTTTGTCGTTAACCCGAATCTCTCCGCTGTCCGGCTCATACAAACCCATCAGCAGCTTCACCAACGTTGTCTTGCCACTGCCGTTTCCGCCGACCAGAAAGACCAACTCGCCGGGATAGAACGTCAGGTTAATCGGTCCCAGTTGAAATTCAGCGGTGTTGTCCTGGCGATAAGAATGAGTGACGTTAACCAAGTCCAGCCGGCGCCACTTCGCGTCTGCACTCGAGCTCGGGGCAAGGCTTTCCGGCTTCGTCGCATTGAGCGACAGTCCTAACTCCTCGATCCGTTCCGCCGCGAGATACGCACGTTCCAGCGCAGGTATCTGGCTCAGCAGCATCGTCAACGGCGTGATCATGAAAAGCACCACGAGCGTATAGCCGATCAAAACTTGTGGCTGGATGCTGACCAGTGTCGGTCCGGCGAACAGCAACAGGCCGATGAAGATGAAGAACAGGATCTGGCCCCAGTTGGAAACGGCCATCGAGATCGCATTGCCTCTGATTCCGTAATCACGAAGACCTGCTGCCGCCGGCTCGAGTTCCTGCGCAAGAAAAGCCTCGCGCCGTTTGCTGTTCAGCTTCAGCTCCTTCGTCCCCATGATCACGCCCTGAAACCCTTTGTACATGGCGTCCCATTGTTCGCGCAGCAAGCGAAAGTAGCGAAACGCTCGCGACATGGGTAACTGGTGTGTGAGCAAACCCACCGCCATGCAAGCCAGCATGATCAGGAGCAGTTTCCACGAGAGCCAACCGAGATAGACGATGCAGCCGATCATCATCGCGAGTTGCGTGAGCATCTGCGGCAGGATGTTGACGAGTTCGATGACACTGCCGATATCCTGGGTAATCGTGGCGAGCAAGCGATGCGATCCGAGTTTTTCGAGTTGGCGTAGAGGCGCCGCAAGGATCTGACGTGAAAGTTGGATGCGCAGTTCGTACGCGCCTTGCGAAGTGAGATAGAGCAAAACCATCTGTGACGCGAAGCCGCAAAACGGAATCGCCAGACAGAACGCGACAAACGTCCAGGTGAGACCCGACGGCGCGGCGCCGGTAAGACCGTCTCCCACGGCGCGCTTGATCAGCGCGATCAGCGTCGTGTAACCGACACCCGCGAGAAAGCTAGTCGCTACCGCAAGCACAATCAGCTTCCTCGAGTGGCGAATCCCTTTCGACCACTTGCCGATGACCTGCATGAGTTTTAATAAATTTCTCATCAGTTGAAACTCTGCTCAGTCTGTGTGAGTCTGTGTCAGTCCGTGGCGTTTTTCTTCGATAGTCTTCCGCAGTTGTTCGCCGAGAACCTGAACGTTTGGCTCGTGCAGAATTGAAAAGTGATTGCCCGGGATCTGGTGTACGTCGACACCTTCTGTGGCCAAACGTCCCCATCCTTCGACGGGCGTCACTTTCGTTTGCTTCGACTTCTTCTTCGCGCTGTCCCAATCCTCGCTGAACATCGTGGAAAAATCGTCAGCCGGTAGGAAGAGATTGATGCGGCCTTTGTATGGTTCAGGCTTATAGCGGCGCGTGGTGTTCGCGTAAATCTTGAAGATGTCGAAGAGTTTGCGAAACTCGACGAGCGTCATTTCAGTTGGCACGAGTTTCGTTCGCCGCGCTTCCGACCAAAGCTTACGAAGCTCGACCATCTGCGGCTGAGGAACCCACGCCGTGCCACGATCGACAAACTCGCGCGGGAGTCCCAGGTCGAGAGCAAAGATCGACAAGAGCACTGCCCAGTTGTATTCAGACTCTTCAGCCTCCGGCACGCCCGTGTCGATCAGCGCGAGCATCGCGATCTCCTGGCCCTGTTGCTGAAGCTGGCGGGCCATTTCAAAAGCGATCACGCCGCCCATGGACCAACCCGTCAACCAATATGGTCCAACCGCCTGGAACCCGCGAACTGCTTGTACGTAGTCCGCCGCCATGGCTTCGATCTCGGTGTGGTAGACAGCCATTCCGTTCTCCGGCTCGCGTGGTTGAATACCGAAGAATGGTTGATCGGCGCCGATATGTTGCACGATGTCTTTGTAACACCAGACGTTTCCACCGCTCGCGTGTGGACCAAAGACCGGCGGCTGGCTGCCTTCCGGACGCAGCGGCACGATCAGCGACTGCAACAGGTTTTCCTTGCCATGACCGATCAGGCCGGCAAGATGTTCGACTGTCGGATCTTCAAACAGCTCGGCCATCTGCACTCGTTTGCCCAAACGTTCTTCAATGCGGGCGACGAGCATGATCATCTGCAACGAGTGACCGCCGAGTTCGAAGAAGTTGTCGCTGATGCCAATCGGATGGATCTTGAACAGCTCTTCCCAGATGTCCACGAGCTGCTGTTGCAGATCGTTTTGCGGCGCAACGTATTCCCTGCCCGCGCGCGTGAGCGAAACCTGCGGCGCTGGCAACGCAGCGCGATCGACCTTACCGTGTTGTGTCAACGGCAACTCTTCAAGCGGTACGAACACCGCGGGAACCATGTACTCAGGCAAGCGTTCCTTGAGATAAGTCCGCAATTCATCGCTGCCTGGTCCACCTTCAGCGTTGGGCACGAAGTACGCGACGAGGAACTTCTGATCCGCTGTCTGTTCTTTTGCTATCACCACGCCTGCTTTGAGTCCGGGATGAGCCGAGAGCACGGCTTCGATCTCACGCGGCTCGATACGGAAGCCACTGATCTTGACCTGATCGTCAACGCGGCCAAGGAACTGAATCAAACCGTCGTTCAAATAACGCACGGCGTCACCGGTTTGATAGAGACGCGCTCCGGTTTCGGGTCCGTAAGGATCCGGTGTGAACCGCTCGGCGGTAAGATCGGGCCGGCTGTGATAACCGCGGCCGAGTCCGTGGCCACCGATGAATAGTTCTCCGCGTTCGCCGATTCCCGCGGGCTGCATCGCGTTGATGACGTAAAGCTGCGTGTTTGCGAGCGGCCGGCCAATCGGAACAGAGGTCGTCTTGCGATCGCGCTCGACGGGGTAACTGCTGGCCATCACCGTCGACTCTGTTGGTCCGTAGCAGTTGATGATGCGAACGTTTTCGATCTGCTCGAGTCCTTTTTCGAGCAATGCCGGATTCAAAGCGTCGCCGCCGGTGAGCAGTTGTCTCACCGCGCCGATGGTGGTCACGTTGCTGTCGATAAACTGGTGGAACAATCCCGTCGTCAGAAACAGCGTGGTGACCTGCGTGCGGGAAACCAACTCGCCCAGTTCGCTCAAGGAAGGCACTGTCGGCGGATAGATAACGAGACGTGCGCCGTTCAGCAACGCGCCCCAGATTTCCAGCGTCGAGGCGTCAAACGAGATCGGCGCGAGGTGCAGGAACGTCTCTTCGGAATCGAGCTTGGCCCAGTTTGCTGTCTTAATAAACCCGGCCACGTTGCGATGCGTGATGCCGACACCCTTGGGAATTCCGGTCGAACCGGACGTGTACATCAAGTAGACGAGGTTATCCGGACTGGCATTGGTTTTCTCATCGGCTCCTAATTCCCCTGCTAATGCCTCAGCAACGAACTCCTTGGTAACCAGCGCCCTCACGCCCGCATCCTGCACGATAAACTCTCTACGCTTCTCAGGATCGTTCGGATTGAGCGGCACATAAACCCCACCGGCTTTCGCGACTCCCAGCAGCGCCACGATCAACTCCGGCGATCGTTCGACCATCACACCCACGAACACTTCCGGCCCAACACCATCGCGCCGCAGACGTTGCGCAAGCTTCTCAGCTCGCCGATTCAACTCGCGATAAGTGATCTGCTCCTGCAAAGTCTCGATCGCGATCTTGTCCGGACGTCGAGCAACTTCCTGCTCGAAGATCTGATGGATGCAACCTTCCGGCACCCGAGCGGCCGTATCGTTCCAACCCTCCACCACCTGCTGATACTCAGCTTCGCCCAACAGCGACAGCGTTGATAGCTCACTGTCCGGTTCGCGCATCGCTTTCTCAAACAGGCGCTGGAAGTGGTCCACCATGCGCTCGATGAAAGCCGGCTCGAACAACTCAGGACTGTAAACAAACCAACCTCCGACGCCGTTCGCTCCGTCGCTGAGATGGACCTCGAGATCAAACTTGACGTCGGCGCTCACCGGCGTACCGGCCGGCAGCGTCACTTTCGCCAGTGACATTTGCGGTGGCGCATTTTGGAACGAAAGGATTGCCTGGAAGATCGGGTTACGGCCGGGCGCGCGTCTCGGTTGCAACTCCTCGACGAGTTTGTCGAACGGTAATTCTTCGTGTGTGTACGCAGCCAGCGACGCGTCTCGCACCTGCGTGACGAGTTCTCTAAACGTCGGACGCTTAGTGAAGTTCGTGCGGATCGGAATCATGTTCACGAAGAATCCGATCATCGGTTCGAGTTCGAAGCGGCTGCGGCCAGCGGTCGGCGTGCCGACGAGAATGTCTTTCTGGCCCGTGTAGCGCCACAAGAGAGCGTGGAAACCAGCCATCAACGTCATGAAGAGCGTCGCGCCTTCCTGGCGATGAAACTCTCGCAACCACTCCGACACTTCCGGCGAGAAGACGATCGGGTGTTGCGCGCCGCGAAGGCTTCGCACCAACTGCCGCGGATGATCCGTTTCGAGATCCAAAAGCGTTGGCGCACCGTCGAGTTGCCGTTTCCAGAACTCGACTTCTTCCGCCAGTGTTTCGCCCTGGAGCCAATCGCGTTGCCAACGCGCGTAATCGGCATACTGCACGTCGAGATCGGTCAGCGGCGAAGGCTGGCCTTTGGCGAACGAGTCGTAAAGAGTCTCCACTTCGTGCATCAACACGCCCATGGACCAACCGTCGCTGACGATGTGGTGCATGTTCAGCAGGAACATCGACTCGCGCTCGTTTGTGCGAACCAATCTCGCGCGAACCAGTGGTCCGGTTTCGAGATCGAAGCTGCGCAACGCCGCTTCTCGTCGTAAACGTTCGGCTGTTTCGTGTTGCTCTTCCGGGTTCAAGCCGCGTAAGTCGACGAGCGGCAATTCGAAAGGCGCCGGCGGATTGATGCGTTGCACTGGATTAGAACCGTTGAGTGCGAACGTAGTCCGCAGCGCTTCATGGCGGCGCACGACTTCAGTCAATGCTTGCTGAAACGCGCTGAAGTTGATCTCTCGATCGATCACCATCTCGGCTGGCAGGTTGTAAGCATTGCTGCCGGGCATCAACTGGTTCAGGAACCACAACCGTTGTTGCGCAAACGACAATGGCAACTGGTCGTCGTACGGGATCGCTCTGATTGCAGGCGGAGCCACGCTGGCGCCACATCGCATCTCGGCTTCAATACGCTGCGAAAGCTCGGCCAGCGTGGGCGACTCGAAGAGACTGCGAACCGGCAGTTCGATCTGGAAACTCTCGCGGATGCGGGAAATGATTCGTGTTGCAAGCAACGAGTGACCGCCCAGCCAGAAGAAATTGTCGTTGGTTTCAACCTGGTCCAGGTTCAGCACCTGTCGCCAGATCGCTGACAACACTTCTTCGATCAGCGTCGGCGGCGCCACGAAGCTTTGGCCCGTGTCGAGCCGCGTTCTGCCGGGTTCGGGTAACGCGGCGCGGTTGACTTTACCGTTTGGCGTCAGTGGAATTTCGTCGAGCAGCACCCAGCCAGCAGGCATCATGTAATCGGGAATCTGTTCGACGAGATTCTTCTGCAACGTGCTTAACGACAAGCCCGCTTTTTCCGCGGCGACGATGTAAGCGACGAGGCGCTTGTCACCGTTCTCATCTCTATCGACAACCACGGCTTCGCGCACTTGCGGATCTTTCCGCAGCGCGGCTTCGATTTCGCCGAGCTCGATGCGGTGTCCACGAATCTTGACCTGGTAATCCAGGCGGCCGAGGAATCCGATCTCAGCGTTCGACCGGTAGCGCACGCGATCGCCGGAGCGATACACGCGCGCTCCCGGTTTGCCGCTGAACGGATCCGGCACAAACTTCTCGGCGGTCAAAGCCGGTTCGGCCAAATATCCACGAGCTACGCCGGCGCCGCCGATCACCAACTCAGCAGAGACTCCGAGTGGCGCAGGTTGATTGTTTGCGTCGAGCACGTAGGTTTGGACGTTATCGAGCGGACGGCCGATCGACACTTCAGTCGATGAAGGCTCGATGCGATGGACTGTCGTGTCGACCGTACACTCGGTTGGACCATAAACGTTGAAGAAAGCCGTGTGTTTGCTTGCCGCGAGCTGGGACCACGTCTCGTCGTCGATCGCTTCGCCGCCGATCAAGACCAACGAAGGCGTTGTCGCATCGTTGGCGAAGATTTCGGTTGGCAACAGCAGTCGCAACTGCGACGGTGTGCAGTCGAGCACGTCGATCTTTTGTTCCTGGAGATAGTTTGCGAGCGCGTTGCCGTCGATTCTAATCTCTTCAGGAATGATGCAGAGTTCGTGGCCGTAGAGCAGTTGGACCAGTTGCTTGACTGACGAATCGAACATCAACGGCGCGTTGACGCTGACGCGTAGTTTTACCTCGGACGCCGGATAGACCTTTTTGCGTAACGCCGTCGCCAGGTTCACGACGGAACGATGCTGGACCATCACACCGCGGGCGCCGCCGGTTGACCCCGATGTGTAGATCACGTACGCGAGATTGTCAGGTGTTGTACTCGTGACTGGTGTTTCATTCGGTTCGTTTGCGATCGCCGGCCAATCAGAGTCCAAACAGATCACACGCGCCGTGTGCTCGGGCAGCATTGCTGCGGTGTGATCCTGCGCCAGAATCACGGGCGCTTGAGCGTTCTCGAGTACATACTGCACGCGCGCTCTTGGCTGCGTCGTCTCAAGCGGCAAGTAGGCGCCGCCGGCTTTCAGCACGCCAAGTAACGCGACGATCATGTCCACCGAACGCTCGAGATAAATCGCGACCGGCGTTTCTGATGCGATGCCTGCTTTGCGGAGATAGTGGGCCAACTGGTTCGCCTTCGCGTTTAACTCCGCGTACGAGAGACGTTGATCTCCGAAGCTCACAGCCGGCGCATCCGGTGTTGATGCAACCTGTCGTGCAAACAGATCCTGCAAACAAACGTTCTCCGGAAACTCTTGCGCGGTCGCATTCCACTCGACGAGCATCTGGCGGCGCTCGTCGACGCTCAGCAACTCGGTCTCTGCGAACGACTGCTCCGGATCGACCGCAATCGCTTCGAGAATCCGTTGCCAGTGCGCACTCATGAGCTCGATCGTGCTTTCGTCAAACAGATCCGTGCTGTAACGAATGGAGCCGACGAGCCGGTGCTGTTGCTCGATTACCTGAAGCGTCAGATCGTTCTTCTCGGTGCCGTAGTCGAGCTCGAAACTGGAGAACGAGAGGCCGTCGTCAACAGGTGCGTCTCCCGGATCGTTCTGGAAAACGAACATCGTCTGGAACAACGGACCGTGGCTCAACGTCCGCTCCGGCCGCAGTTCTTCAACGAGTTTTTCAAACGGCACGTCCTGATGCGTCTGCGCTTCGAGAGTCACTTCGCGCACGCGACGCAGAACCTCACGCAGACTCGGATTGCCGTGCAGTCTCGTGCGCATCACGAGCGTGTTGACAAAGAACCCGATCAGGTCTTCGGTCTCGACCCAGCGGCGGCCCGCGAC
>JADMIO011418104.1_pt1 | contig 10721 bp, 17 predicted proteins | sample 8958161 | NCBI WGS metagenome assembly JADMIO01 (sample SAMN16585339, study PRJNA669376) | soil metagenome | isolation source: Crop rotation soil | place: USA: Cullars Rotation, Alabama | collected 2011 | reverse complement strand
GGTCGCCCGCCAGATCATCCAGCTCTCGTCCCTCTCTTGCCGTCGAGCCATCGGACTGGATTCGATAGACCGGCAGCGTCCCGCCGCCTCCGCCGACGTAGAGCCGGACCCCCATTACGATGGCCTCGATGTAATCCACTCAGCCCGTACAAGGCGGTATTGCGCCTCTGCTTCGCGCTTCATAGACTGGTAGATTGTCTCGGCCTCGTCAACTTCTCTTGTTGCCCTGTTAAGTCTCTCGGTGGCTTCGCGCAAGCCCACGGTGAGGCGGTCAACGTGGCTCGCCGCCTTCAGCACATGCTTACGTGCCTCTTCCCGCGCAGCAGTATAGAATGTCGCTCGCACGCGCGGGCAATCGGTGAACCACTCACCGCAGACTAGGTACTCAGCCAGATCTTTGTGAAGGAGTCTCTCGATCTTGAATGCATCTTCCGTCGGAAAGTAGGCAACAAGAGTTAATTTGTGGCTATGACCGGTTTGTAGGGTGCGCACTCGCTTTGACGGGTCGCCAGAAATGCCGATCTTTACCCGTTCTCCGTCGCTCAAAAGATACACATTGTCGGGCTTGCTGTTGCTGCACTCGTACCCAATGATCATTTACCCGGCCCTCCGGTTGATCTCTTCCGCGGTCCAAGGCCGATCCGGATTCTCCCGCATTGGCGGGAGTGCGAGATACCGGTGCAGGAACTCATGCTCCGCCTGGACAGGCGCCCAGCAGTGGAGCTTCAAGCCGGAAATCGGCTGGGCGCCGTCGCTCCATTCCAGCACCGGCGCCATGAGCTGCACGGCCTCGGTCCTGCAGATCGCGTGATCGACACGGACGACAACATCGGGAATGGGATAGACGAACTCAAACTTGGCCGCAATTACCTGCATCAGCGCATCCTCCGCCGCCCGGTACGCCGGCCCGAATTCCGCGGTCTGCTTGATCGGCCGCGGAACGTCGCTCAGATAGGCTTCGCTCGCGTCATGCAGCAGGCCGCACAGTCTCCATTCCGCCGGCAGCAGGTCGTGGACGAAGCAGCAGTGCTCGGCGACGCTCAGAAAGTGCCTGGTGTGCCCGTTGAACCGGCACTGCATCGAGAGCGAGTGGGCTATGTCCGCGATGTCGATCTCGTCCGGTCTCGGATCGAGCGGATACATCCGAATCCCGCGAAAGGTCTGACTCCAGTCCCCGATTCGTGCCGTCATGCCACCCTCACTGAACAATGGGATTGCGCGCGTTGATGATCGCCTGCAGCTTTGTAAGCGAGGCGTAGACCCAGGCCGCGTCGGTTGTGTTCGGCCGGCCGAAGTAGGCGGCATACCGCGTCAGGTCGAAAGCAACCGCCTTCGCGCGCTGCATCTGCGCCGCTGGCCACCGTGCCGGGTCATCCTGCATCAGCAGCTCGACATCCAGCCGCAGGCCTGCGAGCGTCGTTTTACCGTCCATCCTTTTCCTCTCCATCCGCGCGTTTGCGCCGGCCATACTTGATCCAGGGCACCATATCGGCGAGTGCTGCCGTCACATCGTCGAGCGACGGTACCGGGGGTGGACTCTCCGCCTCGGTCCGCGGCCCCGTAGTGGCCCTGAAATTCATGCTGTCTAGATTCAGCCTGAGCGCTTCCACCGTGGCTTCGCTCGCGAATACCTTCCCATCCAGGATCACCACCCGATGCACCGGCGCCTCGGCCCAGTTCTTCTGCTGCTTCGCCCACTTCTTGCGGATGCGGCCCCGCTTGCTCTTCGGGAAGCGCACCTGGCGCCGCTCGGTCGTCGGCAGCCAGCGCGAAGGAACGATCTCCACGCCCACGCCGTTGAGCAGGTTAAACCCCATCCCCGTCGCCTCTCTCGCCGCCGGTCAGGCTGGTCGGTGTCATCTCGCCATTGCGGACCATCGCCGTCTCGCGCAAGCGCAGGACCCGCTCCAGGTAGTCGGCGCCATTGAAGCGCCCGCGCTTCTGCCCATAAGCCGCGGCCTGGGCCTGGAGGCTCTCCATGGCGTCGCCGGAGAGGAGCAGGCAGCCCTGCTCGATCCAGCGCAAGATCAGCTCTTCCGGCGAGCAGTCCGCATTCCGCGCCGCCCGGTAAAGGGCGTCCCGCTCGGCCGGCCGCAGGCGCACGCGCTGCCAGAACACCTCCTGGAGGGTCTCCGTCGTCTCGCCGCCTCCCAGCCCGGTCTCCGCGAACAGGCCGCTCCGCTTTATCGCCTCCGCGGCCCGCAGCGCGTCCACGTCGGCTCTCAGCTGCTCCCGACCGTAGCCGGGAACGCCGCGCTTGGTCTCCGCCATTTCCAGCGCCGCGCGCGGGTCCGGTGCCCGAAGGCACTCCTCCTCCACATAGCGCGGCGGAAGGTGCTCCAGCACGACCGCCGGCAGGAGCTCCTGGTCCGGCTCCGCCGCGACGACGGCAGCCGAGGTCCCAGACTGCTCCGGCGTCGGCTCTGCGCCGGCCTGGAAGAAGCGGTCCACGTCCGGACGCGGGGGTGGCTCCGCCGGCGGCTCCGTAAGCTGCGCCGGCAGGTGGAATGTCTCGTACATCTGGATGTCTTTGCAGAGGGTCGTATAGTCCACGCCCCACCGCTCCGCGAGCGCCGCCATCTGGCGTGCTACCTCCCGGGGCTCTCCGGTCTGCCGGCGCTGTTTGATCCGGTGCCGCATCGCGTGACCGCAGCAGCCGCGCATCAGGTACGCCGCGCGCTCCAGCCGGCCCGCCGTAAGCGCCACCTGCTCGATCTCGGTGTCTCCCAGAAACCATATCTGCGCCAGGATGCGGTTGACCATGCCGTCGGCCACCTGGTCGACCGCGTGGATAAACTTTCCCGTCGCTTCCGCCCGCTCAAGATTGTTCATGGAGTTGGATCACCTGTCGAATTTCGATGGCAAAATCGACACATCGGAGCCTTGTGTCGATCGGATCGACACGTTCAATTTCGGTTATTCGTTGATTTTGCGACGAAATATTTACTCACGGCGCAAATGAACGGTCTGCTCGGTCTCCACGTGGGCGCTCTCCGCCGAACCTGGCTGCAGTCTGCCTATGCGGTCGAACTTTGCCCGCATCTCTTCCCGCAGCTCGGCCGGCATCTGGGTCAAGAGCGCGCCCACGTCCGCGGCCGTGACATGCTCCGCTCGTCGCTCCGCCTCCGAGTGACCCGCCTCGATCCGACCACCGGCCCAGGGCGCATACCGCGCAAACCGCTTCGGGTCCCGATCCGTGCGTGGCCGCCGCAGGTCGTCTACGACGGCGCCGCGCCAGGCAGCTGCGGCCCGCTCGAAGGCGAAGTGGAACCGGTCCCGCCACTGGCTGAGCGTATACGCGGTTTCGCTCTCCAACCCGAGGCCACGCAGGAAGGGCATGCCGCCCATCTCGGCGGCGATCACCGCGAGAATCGGATGCGACCAGGGCTCGGGCAGCACGATCTTCCGGTAGCGGTCCGCGGCCGTCTGCTCGTAGCGCGCCGGCTCCAGCACGCTGCTGCGGAATAGGAGCTCCTCCCACAACCGGCCCTCGGTCGGCAGGGGCGACGCGATGTCGGCGGCGATCGCGAACAGGCGCGCGGCATCCGGTCGCCACTCCTCGTGGAACTCGATACGCGCGGTGACGTCTCGGAGCAGCTCCGTATCCCAGTAGCGCACCAGGCCCCGGAAGTACTTCGAGTCCTCCCCGTCGTCCCAGCGCCGATCGGCGCCCGTCTTCTTGTACTTGAGCGCCTGAATGAAGTCGCCTACCGCCTCGTATGTCTGCTCAGACATTGCGTCCTCCACGGCCCGCACCTCGTGCCGTCCGAATCTCATACCTGGCCGGTGAGAACGGGGGTCGTTCATCCTCACCAGCCCTCTTCAGGCGGGCTTGTACCAGCGGTCAGCCTGGCCCCGACCCGCCATACCGGCCGCATCCGGCCTTTTACTCGCAGGACGCCTGACCAGGGTCACCAGGGCGGTCTTTCCCCTATCCCACCCCTGACGCATCCGCCTTCCGGCAATGCTCCTCCTGCTATCCCGTTACCGGCTCTCTTGGCCTCGAAGCCCCCTTACCGATCCTGCCTTCGCTCGATTTCGATGGCATGCGTGATATGCCAGCCGCCCGTCGCGTTCCGGTGGACCTCCGTCAGGTACGGCACGACGACTTCCACCCATTCCGTAAGCGACACCCAGCCGCTCCCATTGTCGATGCAATTGATGTCGAACACGCCGATCTCGCCGCACAATCGCTGCGCCGCAACCCAATGCGTGTGCTTGTACCGCGCCGGGACGGGCACACCGTCGGCGAGCCAGGGGCCCTCCCACTGGACGCGCACAAGCCCATGCTCCGGCCAGTCCTTGCCGACGATCTCCCACGGACGACGGATCGCCCGCAGCGCGGCAAACATCATGCTCGGGCTCATGTACCGCCGGGCCTCGAAATCGCCAAGGTGAGGCCGCACCTCGTCGAGCGTCATGCCCATGACAGCCGCCAGAGCGCCTGGACCGCAATTGGCGCCCCATTCCGCATATGCGCGGTCCGCGTCCACTTCGTTAAATCGGGTCTCCATAATCGCTACCCTCGGCTCAGGCGCACGTCGTGGGACGAGGCTTGCGCGTCACCAGTAGTTTGCTCCGACAAAGATTTCGTATGAGCAGGAGTGGCGTTCGCAGATACCTTGCGCCCACGCCACGAGTGCATCGCGTTTGGCCACAAGGTCATTCCAGCCGATCTTCTCACCGTAGCCGTACGTCGCCAGGTTCATAACGTAGATCGTGCCTTCAGGCAAGGCGATCTGGTAACCTTCTTCGTAATCACTCTCCATCACGCCAGCCGAGTAATGATCTTCCCCGATGTTGAAATTCGCCTCGCCGTTCTCATCCTCTTCAACGCCCAATTCCGCGAAAATAGCGCGAAGCGTCTTTCGTGCCGTGTTGTCTACGGTCAGCGCACAGATAAGCATTACGTTCGGATGGGTACTCACCGGAGTTCCTTTCTTCACAATTCACTGAGCGCCACATACCCGCACTGAGCCGCGAAATCGTTTTTCGATTAGCGTTTGCTCTCGGCCCAATCTTCCTGCTCCATCTGCTCCCAGATCGCTTGAACCTGGTACAGGATTTTCACCGCGTGACCCTTGCCATGCCCGATCGCCGCGCCGATCTCGACGAACGTGTGGCCGGCAAGCCTGCCTTCCAACAGGATCCGCTGTTTCTCGTTCAATCGCGCCATCAGACAGCGCTTCCGATCGCGAGCGAGCGCACCCGCGCAGGGAGAACTCGTGTCGGCCATTTCGCTCAGGGATTCCAGCGGCACCGGCGCCGGTCTCCGGTGTGTCCTGCGAACGATATCGATCGCGCGGTGGCGAGCGATAACCTGCAGCCACGCCACAAACGGTCCCTTGTTCTCGGAAAAGCGATCACGCGCGACCCAGGCGAGAATGCACACGTCCTGCCAGAAGTCGTCAACGTCTAATCCCGTGCCGGCAATCCGCCGGCCGATCGCCACGATCCGTGGCCGCAGTCCGCGGATGTGCCCCTCGAACTCCGCGTGTGTCACACCTCCAGCCGATCGAAACGTCCGCGCACATTCTCCGCTGCCGCTTTTGCGTCTTCGGCCTGGAACTGCTTTATGAGCGCTTCTCGCTCCTTATCGCGGCGTGAAAGGCCGCTCTCATCCGGAGGCGCGACACTGGCCCGGCGGCGCGACATGATCGCGTCCGCCCCGCGCCCGCCCGCCATCCAGGTCCGGACTTTGACGCCATATGTCTGACGATCGGCTTCCGAGCGCCGGCAGTACCAGTCCTCGAAGGCCCGCCAGGCCTCGTCCACGTCCGGATTGCACTCCATGGCGAAGACGCGTATCACTTCCGGCCATAGACAGTCGTACCCAGCCCCGACCTTGGCCACGTACCGCTTCACGAACTCCTCAACGCGCGGATCGACCGGCACCCGGCTTCGCTTCGCTCCAGAAAGTCGTGCCGGCACGACTTTCGACGCTTTGACAGGCTTGTCGAATTCCAGGCGCGCAGGGCGTTCCCCGAACAAGTCAGTTTCGGCAGATGTAATAGGAAGAGAATCAGGTATATCCCTTGAAGAGACTCCTTGTTCTGGACTCCTTGGTATTGCTGCCGCATTTATGCGACTTCGATCCCGCAATTCTGCGTCTTCGACGCCGCAATTTTGCGGTTGAATGATTTCGGCGACTAAACCGCAATTCTGCGGTTGATTGATTGCCTTCTGCACGGCCTCCGCCTGGAAGAGGTACTGACGGACTTTGTCCCAGCGGTACCGCGGGTTGGTGCGGGCCAGAAGGAAGCCCTTGTGGACAAGGCCGTTGAACGCTGCAGCTACCGCTTTCTCGCCAAAAAGGCCCATCAGGTCCTGCTGCATTTCTGCGACCGCCATGTAGACCCACAGTTCTTCGTCCTGGTGATCCGGCTCTCCGCTCATGCGAGCCACCTGGTTGGCAGTACGGGCCTGAACCTGGTGCTCCAGCTTGTTCTCGTACCGATGCCGCATCTGGTTCAAGACGATGGCCGCAACATGATCTCCCTCGCAGATGCGCAGGAAGTCTTCGCGAAGCATGCACATTTTTGCGCCGGGAGTGAACGCGATACAAGGCTCTCTCATGGCGCCACCTGGCCTTCGGCATCAAGGAATTCCTTCACATCCTCGGGTGATAGATCAAACCATTCCCGGCCACGGTGCTTCTTCCAAAACCGGTTATGCCACACACGCTCGGTGGCCCTCGGATGCTCAGCCTCTATAGCGCCTATGAGTATTACATCTGCTCCAATGTCAGCAGCGATGGAACGCAAACGCGTCTCCAGAGGAGTAGTTGTAATTCCAATCTTGTATAAGTCCCTGGCCTTGCAGTAGAGCAGATACACGCGACCGGGAATATCCGACGCCGGCTTCGCTCTCCCGAGAGTCTGTAACCTCTCCTCTTCGGCGGCTTGCCCTATGTCGAGGTCTCGATTGTAGGCTTCGATCGATAGAGACCCGAGTTCTTCGTAGAACCGCACCAGGAGAGGCAGTATCCTCCTTGCCTCTTCAGTGCCGCAAATATGTCCGGAGTTGTCTTTGAGACACAGGAGATTGTTGGCTTCTCCCACCCACCATATTGGGTGTCCGCGCAAATCGATAACGTTGTATTCAGATACGTCGCTCATCTTTCCGCCTCGAATCGTTCGATTTCCGCGTCGAGGCGGTGGATTTCGGCCTTTGCCAGCCGGTGAAACGCGTCGCGCTGCCGCTTCAGAGCGTCCAGCCGGTCAGGTATACCCTCGGGTCGCAGTTCGTCGAGCTGGCGCATGATCTCCAGCCGGTCGCGCTCCCACTTGCCCGGGTCGCCCAGCAGATACGCTTCCGCGAGCTGAAGCCGCGCCCAGCACTCCTCCGGCGAATACGCCACGAAGTAGCCCAGTCGCGCGATCAGAAACGTCTGCTCCGGCTGAAACGGCGTATCGTCGGCTTTAACCTCGCAGCCGATCTGAGCAAAAGGCGGGTACCGGCTATAGTGCCGGATGAACAGGTCCGGGATGCCGTAGTCGACTCCGCGGCCGCCCGTCGGCATGATCCACCGCCCGCAGCCCGTGCCGTCGATCAGCCGGCCCTGCTTGTCCGGCCGGCCGCAGAGGATCCGCCGGCGGTGCTCCGCCGTCTCCAGCACCTCGTATCCGCGCAGCGTCAGCATCTGGACAATCGCCGCGGAAACGCTCTTCTCCCGCTCAATCGGCCCATTGCGGCCACGGAAGAGTCTTCCGGTCCGGTTGTCTGCCGCCGCCAGCGTCACATAGGTGCAGCCTGGGAACGGACAGACGCGGAGGCGCGCGATCGGGGCCCTCGGCAGCGCGACCAGGCCGAGCTTATGCTGCGGGCACTTCTCCCGGCAGTCCAGCTTGGTCACCCGTCGCCGCGCTGTGGCTGCTACGGCGCCGGCTTCAGCGTCACGCCCAGGTCTTCCCATCGTAGCTCCCGCAGTACTCCCTCACACCCCGTCTCCAGCATGTCATTGCAGCGCTTGCCGGCCGTAGCCCGCTGGCCACGATCGCCGTAGGTTCGCTTGCACTCGGGGCATATCATCCAGCCGAACCCGATATCGAATCGGCTACAATCGAACAGCAGATCATTCGCATACCGAAAGTAGGCCCGGTAGATCGCTTCCTCTCCGAACTCGTTCGACAGTGGCTCGATAACCTGGCGCGCCATCTCCAGCGCGCAACCGCCCGAGCCTTCGCGTCCCCAGAATCGCGACGGGTCGCCTGACGCGCAAAGGGTGAGGGTGCAATGCGCCGCATTGAGCGCGGCATACATCCTCCGTACCTCCATCAAGAGCGCATCGCGGTCCAGATCGTCCCACGGTGTATGATTCGGCTGCAGCGTTCTTGGCACCAGCATTCCTTTCGTGACTCGGACCGCCGAGGACAGTGTTAGCGGTGACTTAGATCGCCAGGCGCGTGATGAATGCCGGCCGCGCAAACAGTCCATAGCACCCATTACGGACGTAAACCGCGACGAGCGGTCCAGGGACGTAGACCGGCCGTGATGACATGGCCCCAACCTGCGCAAGTTTGCGCCGCCGCCGGTCCCACGCGATCCATGCTTTGATCACCGATTGGCCGGCGGACCGGTGATTCCGGTTGCGGCATCCACTATGCGCTCGCACTTGCGCACCCCTCCGGCAGATACCGGACCTTGATGCGGAATCTTGGCTCCTTAGTCGTTCCCGTGATATGGAGCTGCGTATCGAGGCTCTCACACCCTTCCGGGACCTCGCCGCGCTGCAGGAGGTACCGCAGTACGGCGATACCCAGCTCACTCTCGTTGAACACGCGATCTTCCTTGCCGTCCGGCATATCCGTCGCACCGGGCTGGGAGAAGGCGACTTCCAGGTCGCCCATGTCCGCGGCGCGAAGCAGAAATGCCGCCCGCATCTCCTCGGTGACCTCCGCGACCATCGGCGAGCCCTCTTCGGTCCATGCGTCGAGTAGGCGCTCGGTGAGCTCCGCCTGCGTTGCTTCGCACGCCATCTGCTTCAGCCATTCTTCCGCCCTCGCTACGGCGATAGGCCGGAGTTTCTCGCGATCGGCGTCGATAAATACCCGATGGCCCACCTCCGGCACATGCAGCGGAGCGCATAGGTCCGCCTTCCATAGACCATGGGTAAGGCTAATCTTACCGGTCCTGTCCTGTATGCAGAAAGGCGTGACACCATCGCGGGAGTTCCACAACAGCTCAACCTCGAACCCGTCATCAGATGTATAGAGCATGAGGCAATACGCCTCCTTATGCCGGTAAGCCATACCCTGCAACCATTTCCTTCCAGCGGATCTGCAACCGCCGCGTTCGATCTTTATGGCCGTCGCCATCGCCGTCCGAACCAGGGCGGGACGATTCTGCACCGGCGATGACGCGCGCGTAAACGCTCATGCTGCCAGCGCGCCGCCCAGCCCGATCGGCGTACTACCATCGCCCGGTACCGCTCCGTCAAGGTCGCTCTCCTTCAAAAAGTCGCGCCGGCGCGACTTTTCTCGCGCGCACACATCCGTCAAGCAGTCCAAGAAGCCGGCCGCGAGTGAGCGGGTCGAGCCCGCGGCCCGGCGTCGCCTCACAGAGAGGCAGTGATAGGAGGACATGCGCGCGGTCTTTCCCGCCGCCAGGAGGAGTTGATCCCTCCTCGGAACACACGGCCGCCGACCGTCGAGGAGCTCTTGCAGCTCGGGTAAGCCGGCACTGCCGAACCACGATGTGCTCCGAGGAAGGGGCTGCCGCTCGGGCTGCCTCACTTCACGTCCAAATCGTCGACACAAACGACCACACCGTTGGAAAAAGGCCGGCCCAAAAAGCGAACGTGGACCGGCAAAAAGTGACAAACGGTGATTCCCCGATGGAAGGCGCCCTTTCGGGTTGATTTTGCCCTCCGCGAAAGTGACACGGCGTGCCGCCTTCGGCTTATGGCCTTGCGGTTCCCGGCGAGCGAGCCCGATGCAGACAAACACTCGTCGGCTTCTACGTATCACCTTCGCGGAAGGCGCAGACAGCGGATGGCGGCCTGCGATCCTCCCTCAGCGCGGCTCGCCTGATACGCGAGCCGCATACAGCTCTACTGCTCCTCCGGCGTTCCGAGGGCCACGGAGAGACCGGCCTCGGCCCCACCGATGACAGTCACATCGACCACGGCGGTCTCGACCGTGTCGGAGACCGTCACCTGCGCGTTGCCAAGCGGGCCAACGGCGGACGCCTCGGCCGAACCGTCCCCGTTGTCGGTGACCGTCAGCAGCGAGGTATCGCTGGAGGCAAAGGTGAGCGGGCCGCCCAGCGACGCGGGATTGCCCTTCGCGTCGACTGCCGTGACCGGGCCAATCTTGAATTTCTGGCTATCCGTGATGGTTACGCTCTGTCCCATGGGTGTAAGTGCTCCTTCTTGCTCACTAAAAGGTCCAAGTGGTACACAAAGCCGCCGCTTTCGGCCGCACGGCCCTATGTCGAATTCCAACGAAACGTGTAAGCCTCGCATCACCTCCTCCTGACCGTCGATGAAGATGCATACTCCTGCCATGGCCCCTCCTTTCCGAGGAGGCTAGAGGGCCGCTCCCTCCGTGAAGCCGACCGACGGCGTAAAGGCCCGGTGAGCGGGGGGACCGGCATACGCAGGGCGAGTAAGCGCCCATTTGTCCTGCCGATCGGCTTCACGCAGGGCCGGCGCCAGTCATAACGCCGGCTTGTCCATCCCCGCAAGTGATTGCCCGCTACATTGGTCTCACCTCCTCCGG
>JADMIO011121782.1_pt1 | contig 10722 bp, 10 predicted proteins | sample 8958161 | NCBI WGS metagenome assembly JADMIO01 (sample SAMN16585339, study PRJNA669376) | soil metagenome | isolation source: Crop rotation soil | place: USA: Cullars Rotation, Alabama | collected 2011 | reverse complement strand
AACAGATGCCCGGCGGCGTTCTTGGCGATGCCTTCAGTCTCGCCCATTGTGTGGCCCGGCATGCGCAGGGGCAGGATTTCCTCGCTGTAATTCAGCTTGGGATATTTGGCATCCAGCGCGAGCTGGGCGGCGGCGGCTGCGGCCGCGGCATTGCCTTGCGCGAATGCGGGCCCAGTGAGCGCCGCGGTGCCGACAAGCAACAGCGCGACCAGGGTCGCGGACTTCCGGATGGTCATGAATTTTTCCCCTTGTTGTGACAAGCTGACGCGAGCCTGCCGAGCAACTTTTCCAGATCGTTACTATCGCGTCAATCAGGCGGGAGGCGATAAATTACAGAAATTATAGGTTTGGGAGAAAGTCCCTTCATTGCTGCACTGCGGCGTGCAACAATATGTCCGCGAGGACTTTCCGATGATTAGCGTCGTCATTCCCACTTTCAACGCCGAACGTACGCTGCCGCGCTGTTTCGACAGTCTGATCGCAGCGGCCGTGCGGGGCGTGCTGCGCGAAGTGATCGTGGCCGATGGCGGTTCGTCCGACGCCACGCTCGAGATCGCCGACGCGGCCGGCGCCCATATCCTGCAAGTGCGCCGGCCTGTGTCCCGCGCTGAGCTTCTGATCGCGGGGGCGGCGGCAGCCCGTAGCGACTGGCTGCTGTTTCTGCGTGCCGACACCGCTTTGGAGCCGGGCTGGGACCTGGAAGTGGAGTCCTTCCTGGCGCAATCGGGGCCGGAATTCCCCCGTGCCGCTGTCTTCCGCTTCGCCCTGGATGAATTCGGCGGCCGGGCCCGCCGCGCCGAAGTCCTGACGGCGCTGCGCGGCGGATTGCTGGGGCTGCCCTATGGCGACCAGGGCCTGCTGATCTCCAAACGCTTCTACAGGAAGCTGGGCGGCTATCGTCCCCTGGCGGGGATGGAAGATGCCGATCTGGTGCGCCGCATCGCCCGCCATCGGCTGGTCAAGTTGCGCGCTCGCGCCGTCAATCTTGCCTTGCGGCGCCAAAGCGCCTGGCGCGGTGTGTTTCTATCGTTACTTCACGCTTTGCGCGTTCCCGCCCGGATCGTCGCCCGCCTGTGAATAGCTGACATCGGCGAAGCCGCTTTCCTGGGGCGCAGGCGTCGCGGGCAGGGCAGGGGCGGCCGGCAAGGCCGGACGATAGCGCGGCCAGGCGCCGCGCGCGGTTTCATCCAGGCTCTTGGCGTCCTGGCCGAAGCGGCGGCGGTAAAGCCAGTGATATTCCATCAGATGCTTGACGTAATTGCGCGTCTCGCCCACCGGAATGCTTTCCACGAACAGCAGCGGATCGTCCTTGCCCGCCTTGGTGTTCAGCCAGCGGTTCACCGCCAGGGGTCCCGCATTATAGGCGCCGCCCAGTTCCAGGAGATTGCCGTTCAGACTGTCCAGCAACTGGGCGATGTAACGCTGGCCCAGCGACAGGGAATAAGAGGGATCGTAAAGCTGATCCGCGGCGCCCTTGCCGCCGATGTGATTGGCGGTGGTGGGCATCATCTGCATGATGCCGCGCGCGCCCACCGGCGAGGTGGCGCCGTTCTGGAAGCGGCTTTCGATGCGGGCAAAGGCCAGCACCAGCGAGGAATCCACATGATAGCCGTCTTCCGGCGCGTAAGGCGGCACCGGAAACAATCCGGTCAGGAGCAGGCCGCGGGCCACGCTTTTCTCGCTGGCGCGCAGTTCGACATTGGTGACGCCGATATCCTGCGCCAGCGCCGCCATGGCGGGATCCAAGCTTTCGTCATTGTCCACAAAAGCGTGATTGAGCTCCGGCCCGGCAAAGACATCCTCGCCGGCCTGGTGTAGCGCCACGGCGCGGTGCGCCGAAGGCACCGCCATCAACCGGTTGAAATCCTCCTGGCTCATCACCGCGTTCGAAAATCCGGTCTGGGTATCCATGCCCAGCATGCGCTCGGCGATCAGGCCATAGAAAGTGGGCTCCTGCCGGGCGGCCGCCGCCAGCAGGCTCACCACTTTGTCAGGTTCGCCCGCCTGCATATGGGCGCGCGCCGCCCAGAAAGCGGCCTGGGCGCGCAACTGGCCCTGCGCACCCGCGTTGCGCGAAAGTCTTTCCAGATGGGCGGCGGCGGCGGCGTAATTGCCCAGCCGGTAGGCGGCAAAGCCGGCATCCCAATCCAGTTGCGGCACGCCGGGCGCGGCCAATGCGTCGGTGAGCTGGAAGGCTTGCGCGTCCTGTCCTTCGGCCAGATAGGACAGGGCGATGCGATGCGACAGCACCGCCTGATCGTCCGCTGAGCAAGTGCCCGCCGCCTGCAGGGCGGTGAGCCGCGCCAGGGCGGTGTCGGGCTTGCCCGCTTTGATGTCGGCCAGGATGGCAGGCATCAGCGCCCGCGCCACGTCCGAAACCGGCATGGGTTCGGCAATCTCGGCATCCTCATAGCCGCCGGTGCGCCTGCCCACCGAAACGGGAGCGGGAATATTGGTGACCACCGCCACCGTCACCAGCTTGTGGCCGCGGCGAACCTTGCGCGAGACCTGGCGCACCGCCAGCCGGTAGATCTGGTCCGCGGCCGACAGGTCCCGATATTGCGTCAGCCAGGCCACCAGCTTGTCCCGCGCAGGGCGCTTGGCGGCCAACAGGGCGGCGGCTTCGACATAGCCGGTGAGCGAGGCATCGGTGGCGCCCGCCATCAGGGTGCGGGCGCGGGCGATCTGGCCGGCACGGGCGGCGGCGAAGGCCTTGCGGTAAAGAGCGGCGTCGTCCGCACTTAATATGGTGGCGGCCACGGGAGCGGCCTGCGGCGCCGCGGTGGAGGAGACGGAAAGCGAAGACGCCGGCGCGACCGGCACCGCCGCCTGGCCCAAGGCGGCGCCGCTCAGGGCAACAGTGAATCCCAGTGCCAGCGCGATCCGCATCGCGGGTTCCTTCGACAGCGTGCCCAATATTTTATGCCCCTACCGGGGTGCCCAGCTTTAGCCGTGACAAGACTATGCCGGGTCTGGCGCGTCCCACAAGCCGCGCATGGCGCATTAGCTACTCCGGGAAGAAAGTTCCGGCAAGCCAAGGGTTTCCATGCGGGCAGCCAGAGCCTGCAGATCCCGCCAGGCCAGTTTCTTGTGCCCCGGCTGGCGCAGCAGATAGGCTGGATGCAGGCTGGGCATGATCGGCACCATCCGCGCGCCCACGCGGTATTCCATCCAGCGCCCCCGGCTTTTCATGATGCCGTCGGTGAGCCCCATCACATGGCGCGCCGCCACCGCCCCCAGGAGCACGATCACGCCCGGATCGGCCAATTCGATGTGCCGGCGCAGGAAAGGCAGGCAGATGGCCGCTTCCTCGGGACTGGGATCGCGATTGTCGGGCGGACGCCAGTTGATCACATTGGTGATATAGGCGTTGACGTTCCGGTCCAGCCCGATGCTGGCCAGCATCTTGTCCAGCAATTGCCCGGCGCGGCCCACAAAAGGCTTGCCCACACGGTCTTCCTCCCGCCCCGGGGCTTCGCCGATGAACATGATCCGCCCGGCGGGCGTGCCATCGGCAAAGACCGTGTTGCTGGCGCTGCGCTTGAGGGTGCAGCCCTCAAAATTCTCCATCGCGTTTTTCAGCGCCGCCAGGCTGGTGGCCGCCGCCGCCAGCGCCTGCGCCTCGCCAATAGCGTCCTCGCCGCCGGCCCTCTGCGCCTTAAGGCCTGGGATGAAGGTCGCGGTTTCTTTCTCTCTCGCCGCGGGGGAGAGTGCTGCGGGCGCAGCCGGGTGCGGCCGGGCAACCAGCCGGTCCACCGGCGTTTCGCCGATGCCTTCATCGGCCCCTGCCTCGATCAGCCAGTTGAGGGTTTCCAGCGCGTGCCTGTCCATGCTCCCATTGTAAGCCGGCGCCAGGGCTTTAAGGTATGGAAAAACCCGCGAATCCCCATGGAAGTTCGATGAGCGAAGCCCCAGAGCCCGTCCAGCGCGAAAGCATGGAATATGACGTGGTGATTGTGGGGGGCGGTCCGGCCGGGCTTTCGGCGGCCATCCGCCTCAAGCAGTTGGCGGCGCTGAAGGGACGCGAAACCAGCGTCTGCGTATTGGAAAAAGGCTCGGAGATCGGCGCCCATATCATCTCGGGCGCGGTGCTGGATCCCGGCGGCCTCAGCGAATTGATTCCGGACTGGAAGGAAAAAGGCGCGCCCGTGGAAACCGCCGTCGCCGATGACCGCTTCTATTATTTCACCAAAAATTCCGCCTGGCGCATTCCCTCTTTCCTGTTTCCGCCGCTGATGAGCAATCACGGCAATTACATCGTTTCGCTGGGCAATCTGGCGCGCTGGCTGGGCGCCCAGGCCGAGGCGCTGGGGGTGGAAATCTATCCGGGTTTTCCGGCGCATGACCTTCTGATCGAGGAAGGCGTGGTCAAGGGCGTGATCACCGGCGATCTGGGCGTGGCCAAGGACGGCCATCACAAGCCCGGTTACACGCCCGGCATGGCGCTGAAAGGCAAATACACTTTGTTCGCCGAAGGCGCGCGGGGCTCGCTGACCAAGCAATTGGGCGCGATTTTCAAGCTGCATGAAGGCCGCCAGCCGCAGAAATTCGGCATCGGCCTGAAAGAGCTTTGGGAACTGCCCGGGGACAAGCACAAAAAAGGCCTGGTGCTGCACGGCTTCGGCTGGCCGCTCACGGACGACACGGGCGGCGGGCTTTTCATGTATCACTGGGGCGAGAATTTCTGCTCCATCGGTTTTGTGGTGCACCTGAATTACAGCAATCCCTGGCTCAACCCGTTCGAGGAATTCCAGCGCGCCAAGACCCATCCCGCCATCCGCAAATTCCTGGAAGGCGGCAAGCGCATCGGCTATGGCGCCCGCGCCATCACCGAGGGCGGCTTCCAGTCGGTGCCGAAACTGAGTTTTCCCGGCGGGGCGCTGATCGGCTGCGCCGCGGGCTTTGTGAATCTGCCGCGCATCAAGGGCAGCCATAACGCCATGCGCACCGGCATGATGGCGGCGGAGGCGGCCTTCGCCGCTCTCAAGGCCGGCCGCGCCGGCGACACGCTGGGGGAGTATGATCGCGCGTATGCCACAAGCGCGGTGGCCAAGGATCTGAAGCAGGTGCGCAACGCCAAGCCGCTCTGGTCGAAACTGGGAACTCTGGCGGCGCTGCCTCTGATCGGCCTGGACCTCTGGACCAACCAATTGTTCGGCCTGTCCCTGTTCGGCACGCTCAGCCATGGCGGGCCCGACTTTGCCACGCTGAAGAAAGCCAGGGATTGCCGGCCCATTGCCTATCCCAAAGCCGATGGAACCCTTACATTCGACCGGCTTTCCAGCGTCTTCGTTTCCAACACCAACCATGAAGAGGACCAGCCGGTACATTTGCTGCTGCGCGATCCCGCAATTCCCATTAAAGTGAATTTGCCGGAATATGCCGAACCGGCGCAGCGCTACTGTCCCGCCGGCGTCTATGAGATTGTCGAAGAGGCTTCGGGGCCGCGCTTTCAGATCAATGCGCAGAATTGCGTTCACTGCAAAACCTGCGACATCAAGGATCCGGCGCAGAATATCGATTGGGTGACGCCCGAAGGGGGCGGCGGGCCCAATTATTCGAATATGTGAGGAACTCGCTTGCGCACCAAACTTGCCTGTCTGGGATTGACCCTTGCTCTTGCCGGCTGCGGCGTGGCGGCGCCGTCGATTAAATCGGCGCCCGACGACGCCCAGGCCAGCGCCTTTTCGACGTACCTCTCGGCGCGGTTCGCCGCCCAGCAGCACGACATGCCCGAGGCCGCCCGCTATTACACCCAGAGCCTCAAAAGCGATCCCGGCAATGCCGAGCTTCTGTCGCTGGCATTCTTCTACTCGACCACCTCGGGCGATCTGGACAATGCCGCCGCCTATGCCGCCAAGGTGGTGGAAACCACGCCCGATGACCGGGGCGCGCGCCTGGCCCTGGCGGTGGCCGCCTTCAAGCACAAGGATTATGCCGGAGTGCGCAAACAGCTTGCCGCTTCCGCCAAGGGACCTTTCACCATTCTCACCGTTTCGCTGTTCGACGGCTGGGCCGCCGCCGCGCTGGGCGACACGGCCGGCGCCGGCGCCGACATGAAGACCCTGGCCGGGCAAAGCGGCGCCGAAAGCGTGGCGGCTTTTCACGCCGCGCTGATCGCCGATTTCCTGGGCCAGGCCAAGGACGCCGATGCGCTTTATGCCAAGGCGCTGCTCCTCAATTCCGGCAGTCCGCGCGTGGTCGAGGCCTATGGCCGTTACCTGGAACGCCAGGGCCGCACCGAAGATGCCGGCAAATTCTACCGGGGGCTGACGTCCTCCACCCTGATGCCGCTGGCCACGGACGGGCTGGCCCGCATCGCCAAAAAGCAGAAACCGGACGCCATGATCCGCAGCGCCGAAGAAGGCACCGCCGAAGGCCTGTTCGGCATTGCCGCCTCCCTCACCGATGCGTCCAGCGCCGATGTCTCGATCCTTTATCTGCGCATGGCGCTGTATCTGCGCCCGGACCTGGCCCTGGCCAATATCCTGTTGGCCGACCGCTACGAACTTCTGCAGAAATATGACCAGGCGGTGACGCTCTATGCCCGGGTGGACAAATCCTCGCCTTACTATCGCATGGCGGCGGTGGAGGCGGCGCGCAATGAATCGCGCCTCAACCATAACGAAGTGGCGCTGAACCAGCTCAAGCTTCTGGCGGACTCCGATGCCGGCGATGTCGACACCTGGACCGCGCTGGGCGATGCCTATCGCAGCGCGGGCAAATATGGCGAGGCGGTTGGCGCCTATGACCGCGCCGAAAAAGCCATCGGGGCGCCCGCCAAAAAAGACTGGCCGCTTTTCTATGCCCGCGCGATGGCACAGGAAAAAGCCGGCCATTGGGACAAGGCCGAGGCCGATGTGAATACCGGCCTCAAGCTTTCGCCCGACCAGCCTGAACTTCTCAACTATCTGGCCTATTCCTGGGTGGACCAGGGCCGCAAATTCCCCGACGCCCTGGCCATGCTGGAAAAGGCCCGCTCCTTGCGTCCCTATGACGGCTATATCGTCGACAGTGTGGGCTGGACCTATTACCGGCTGGGCCGTTACGACGAAGCGGCGCAGACTCTGGAAGCGGCGGTGCTGCTGGTGCCCGGCGATCCCACCATCAATGATCATCTGGGCGACGCGCTGTGGCGGGCGGGGCGCAAGATGGAAGCGCGCTATCAATGGGACCATGCCTTGAATTTCAGCCCGGAAGATGGCGAAAAAGCCACGCTGGAAGAGAAGCTGAAATCGGGACTGGCCGGATAATGCCGCCGCAATCGGCCGGGGCTCCTGCCAAGATCAATCTCTTCCTGCATGCCGGCGACAGGAACGCGGAAGGGTTTCATCCGCTGCAAAGCCTGGCGGTCTTTCCCGCGTTGGGCGACCGGCTGACGGCGGAAGCGGCCGGCACATTCTCGCTTGATGTGAGGGGGCCTTTCGCGGCCTCGCTCTCGGGCGAGCTTGGGCCTGAAGCCGGCAATCTGGTGCTGAAGGCGGCGCGCCTGCTGGCGGAACGGCTGGGGGTTGCGGCGGGGGCGAAATTCACGCTGGTCAAAAACCTGCCGGTGGCCGCGGGGATCGGCGGCGGCAGCGCCGATGCGGCGGCGGCGCTGCGCCTCTTGCCGGCTCTGTGGCAACTCCGGCCGGAAGAGGCGATGCTGCGCGAAATCGCCGCCCAGCTGGGCTCCGATGTCCCGGCCTGTCTTCTCTCCCGGGCCTGCTGGATGGAAGGGCGTGGCGAGCGTCTCCTGCCCGTCGCAGCGCTGCCGCGCCTGGATATTCTGCTGGTCAATCCCGGCGTGAAGCTGGCCACCAGGGATGTTTTCGCCGCTCTGCAAAGCCGCAGCGGCGTGGGCATGAACTTGCCCCCGCAGGGCTTTGGCGACATGGCCGATCTGCTGCGCTTCCTGGACACCAGCCGCAACGATCTGGAAGCGCCGGCGCGCCGGCTTCAGCCCATGATCGGTGAGGTACTGGCCGCCATGGCGGCGCTACCCGGCGCCCTCTTCAGCCGCATGTCGGGTTCGGGGGCCAGCTGTTTCGCGCTTTTTCCCGATGCGGAAAGCCGCGCCCGCGCCGCCACGCTCTTGGCGGCGGCCCATCCCGGCTGGTGGGTGAAGTCCACTTTGGTGGCGGAATTTGGTATCGAGCATGAAAGCGCCGGCCGCGATTTCGGACCGACGCCGGACGGGCTTTAAGCCTGGCAATATTTTTCAGGAGAGTAGCATGGCCAAGAATCCGCCCGCCCAATTCCGCGACAATCCCGCCGCGCCGGAAATCTATGCCTCCGGGGCCACGGGATTTTTCGTCTCCAACGGCAATATCACCATCACCTTTGAATCGGCCCGCGCCGATCATTCCGAAAGCCCCGGCCCGGTATTCCGCCAGGCGGTGGCGCGCATCGTGATCCCGGCGGCGGGTGCCCAGGGCCTGGCGGTGGGGCTGTTCGATTTCCTGGAAAAGCAGGGCTTCAGTTTCAAGAAAGATCAGTGAAACTCAGTACGCCCGTTCGACGCAGAAATCGGCGATATCCGACAGCGCGCTCTTGATCGGGCTGGCCGGCAATATGCCCAGCGCCTGCTTGGCCTTGTCGCCATAGGCTCGCGCCCTTCGCATGGTTTCCTGGATGGCGCCGGTTTCTTCCACCAGGGTGATGGCGCGGTTGAGGTCGGCCTCGGTCTGGTTGCCGGTCTCGATCACCCGTTGCCAGAAGCTTCGCGTGGCCTGGTCGGCGCGGGCATGAGCCAGAATGATGGGCAGGGTCATCTTGGCTTCGCGGAAATCATCGCCCACGCTTTTGCCCATCAGGGCCTGGCGGCCGGAATAATCGAGCGCATCGTCCACCAGCTGGAAGGCGATGCCCAGGTTTTCGCCATAGGCTTCGAAGCCGCGAATGAAATCCTCGCCCTTGCCGGTCAGCACCGCGCCGCTTTCAGCGGCGGCCGCGAACAGGGCGGCGGTCTTGGCCGAAACCACGCGCATGTAATGCTCTTCCGTCACCGACAGGTTGCGGGCAGAATTGAGCTGCATCACTTCGCCTTCGGCGATGATGGCGCTGGCGCCCGACAGGATGTCGAGCACCGCCAGGTTTCCCGTCTCCACCATCAGTTGGAAGGCGCGGGAGAACAGGAAATCGCCCACCAGCACGGAAGGCTTGTTGCCCCACACCAGATTGGCCGAGACCTTGCCGCGCCGAAGCGCGCTTTCATCCACCACATCGTCATGCAGCAGGGTGGCGGTATGGATGAACTCCACCGCCGCGGCCAGCCGGACATGGCCATCGCCGCCATAACCGCCGGCATGGGCGGCGGCCAAAGTGAGCATGGGGCGCAGCCGCTTGCCGCCGGATTCGATCAGATGCCGCGCCAGATCGGGGATCAGCTTGACGGTGGAGCCCATGCCTTTGAGGATCAGCCGGTCGCAGGCCTGCATGTCGGCCGCGATCAGGGTGTTGAGGCGCTCCACGGGTGAGATCCCCGCGCCCTCGGCCAGTTTGCGCTCGTCAGCCAGCATCGATTGCTCCAGCGGGGATTTTATTCCCCCTGTGAAGCCGGTACAAGCCAGCGTTTTTTCATGGCCGGATGCTATAAGCGGGCCATGCGCATGGTCCTGAAAAGCAACAATCCTGTAATCCTCAGCTACGCCGCCGACCTGTTGACGCAGGCGGGCATCGAATCCGTGGTGTTCGATACCCATGCCAGCATCATGGACGGCAGCATGGCGATGGTGCCGCGCCGCCTGATGGTGCTGGACGAGGATTTCGCCCGCGCCGACCTGTTGCTGCGCCAGGCGGTGCCGGAAGCCATGCCGTGACGGCCGAGACTTTCCTGGGCGGCCAGGTGCGGGTGGACCAGAAGCGCGGCGGCTTCCGCTCCGGCCTGGATGCGGTGATGCTGGCGGCCGCCATCCCCGCCCGCCCCGGACAGGCGGCGCTGGAATTGGGGGCGGGGGCAGGGGCTGCCAGCCTTTGCCTGGCCTTCCGGGTACCGCATCTCAGCATCACCGGCGTGGAGATCGACCCTGACCTGGCGGCGCTGGCGAACCGCAACGCCGCGGTCAATGGCATGGCCGGGCGGGTCACTTTCGCCGCCGCCGACATCTTCGCCCTGCCGGCTGCCCTCAAGCGCGAATTCGACCATGTGCTGGTCAATCCGCCTTTCCATGGCGAAGGCCAGGTGCCCCCCGATGCCGCCCGCGCCCAGGCTCTCAATGATGACGGAAGGCTGACAGACTGGTTGAAGCTCGGCATCCAACGTACCGTTTCCGGCGGATATTTTTCCACCATCCTGCGCGCCGACCGCCTGCCCGAGGCGCTGGCGGCGCTGCCTGCGGGCGGTGTCAGCATCTTTCCGCTCTGGCCGCGTGACGGCGAGCCGGCCAAACGGGTGATCCTGCAAGTGAAGAAGGGTTCGGCCGCCCCGGCCCTGCTGCTGCCGGGCCTGATTCTGCACGAGGAATCCGGTGGTTACACGGTTGCCGCCGACGCCGTGCTGCGTTGCGGCGAGGCGCTTGCCCTCACCGCCCCCCCTCGTTAGGTTCCGGCCATCTCCTAACGGATGCCGACTCGTGGCCGGGACACTGACCTTTCAGGACCTGATCCTGACGCTGCAGAATTTCTGGGCGTCCAAGGGCTGCCTGATCCTCCAGCCTTATGACAATGAGATGGGGGCCGGCACTTTCCATCCCGCCACCACCTTGCGCGCCCTGGGGCCGCGCCCCTGGAACGCCGCTTTCG
>JADMIO011621198.1_pt1 | contig 10723 bp, 8 predicted proteins | sample 8958161 | NCBI WGS metagenome assembly JADMIO01 (sample SAMN16585339, study PRJNA669376) | soil metagenome | isolation source: Crop rotation soil | place: USA: Cullars Rotation, Alabama | collected 2011 | reverse complement strand
GGCAACGAGCCGAAGCTTATTGAGCCCGCCACGGACGGTTCGCTCGGGCTGCTCGCGGCGAACGCAGAAATTTACGGCGGGCGCCTCATCTTTGAATCACAATTCAAGAATCTCGGCTTCTGGGAGCGCCTCGACGATCAGGCGAAATGGTCAGTCCGCATCGATCAGCCTGGGCGCTTCAAAGTTGAAATGGAGTATGCCTGCGCCGATGCGAACGCCGGTAATTCATTTGTCATCGCCGCCGACCAGGGCGAGCTCAAAGCCACGACTGCTGCGACGGGCGGTTGGGAAAATTACGTCACGCGAACCGTGGGTGAACTGGAACTTCGAAAGGGTTTCCATCGCGTGACGGTCAGGCCGGAGGGCAAACTTAACCGCTCACTGATGGATTTGCGCTCAATCCGGCTGACGCCGATAAAGGCGCCGTGACGTCATGACAAGTAATGCGGATTTTGATTGTGTTTCAGGATTTTTCATATCCTGACGCTTTGAGTCGACTATATCTCTTTAGATAAACCAATAAGGAGCTGCCCATGAGCCAGGATGCAACCCGCCGCACATTTATCAAAGGAACCACCGCCGCTTTGGCCGCCACGATCGCAACAAAGGCGTGGGCCGCGGGCGGCGACACGCTGCGCGTGGGCCTGATCGGCTGCGGAGGGCGGGGGACTGGCGCGGCCAAACAGGCGCTGTCGGCCGATCCGAAAACGCAGCTCACGGCGATGGGGGACGCGTTTGCCGATCGCATTGATATCAGTTTGAAAAGTCTGCAGAAAGAACCGGACATTGCATCGCGGATCGATGTGCCCGCCGAGCGCTGTTTCACGGGATTCGACGCGTACAAGAAAGTCATCGAGAACACGGACGTGGTGCTGCTGACGACGCCGCCGAATTTCAGGCCCATTCATCTGCGCGCGGCCATCGAAGCCGGCAAGCATGTCTTCGCTGAAAAGCCCGTCGCCGTAGATGCGCCGGGTGTGCGCAGCGTGCTGGAATCGTGCAAGCTGGCCGAGCAGAAAAAACTTGCGGTCGTGTCGGGACTTTGCATGCGCTACGACGGCAACTTGCGCGACACGATCTCCAAGGTTCACTCCGGCGCAATCGGCCGCATCGTCTCCATGCAGGCCAACGATTATCGCGGGCCAATCTGGGTCAAACCGCGCGAGCCGAACCAGACCGACATGGAATACCAGATGCGCAACTGGTACTACTTCAATTGGCTCTCAGGCGATTTCAACGTCGAACAACACGTCCACATGCTGGACGTTTGCATCTGGGCGAACGGGGACAAATATCCGGTCAAGGCGATTGCGACCGGCGGACGCATTCAGCGCAACGCGCCGGAATTCGGCAACATCTACGATCATTTCGCAGTGACGTACATGTTTGAGAACGGCGTGCCGTTCAACGCCACCTGCCGCCAGCAGACCGGCTGCAAGAGCGACATCAGCGCTTACATTTACGGCACGGAAGGCCGCGCGGAATTCACGACGCGCGGAAGCCAGATCGTTAAAGCCAGCGGCGAGGTTCTGCTCGACAAGACCGTGCACAAAGACCATTACCAGATCGAGCACGACGAATTTTTCGCATCGATCCGCAGCGGCAAGCCGATCAATAACGGCGTCTACATGTCGCACAGCACGCTGCTGGCGATCCTCGGCCGCATGGCCGCGTACACGGGTCAGGAAATTACCTGGAACCAGGCGCTGAATTCAACGCAGGATTTAACGCCGCCACATTTCGATTGGAAGCAGCCGCTGCCCGAGACTCCGGTTTCGATTCCGGGCAAGACGAAGTTTCAATAAGGGCGAGCGCGATTCGCCGCGCTATTGCATCGGCAACGTAAGGTCAACGCGATTGTCGCCGCGCAGCACCGTGGCCTTCACCGTCTCCTTTGGCGCATGCTTCGTGAGCAGCTGGCCGAGCAGCTCAGTTTCGCTCGTGCGCTTGGTCATTCCGTCGATGGCAACAATGACGTCGTCTTTCAAGAAACCGGCATTTTTGGCGGCTGCGTGAATCCCGTATTGGCCGACGTGTTTGGCCAGCAGCGCCATCGAATCGTGATCGATCTTCCGCGCGTCGCGTTCGGCGTCGGTCAGATCGGCAAGCAACAGTCCGCCGGCCGCCATTCCACGCAATTGCCAGACGCCCACACGGTTGGACATGTTGCTCTTCTGGCGCCAGCCTTCGGCGAGAGTGACGCTGACGTCTTTCTCTGCGCCGCCGCTGCGAATTTTCATTTTCAGCGCACCGCTTTCCGGCGAGCGATGCAGAATCCAGGCAAAGTCGGCGATCGAAATCAACGGCTGGCCGTTTACGGAAATGAGCTCATCGCCTTTCGCCAGTCCAGCACTCGCTGCGGCAGTATTGGCTGCCACATCGCTCACCTTGGAGGCATTTGTCCCGTCGAGCGAGAGGCCGATCGTCTCCGGCGGCGGCATGGGATAAATCAGCTCCGGCGGAATCGGTTTGCCCTGGTTGCGGTGCCATGCGCGGAAGGCGTCGCCGACCTGGTGGCAATGCACGCAGCTTTGCACAACCTTGCCGCCCCAATCTAGGTCGCGCTGATATTTTCCCGCGAGGGTGGGGATTTCGACGGGCACTTTGAACGGCGCCGGGCCGCCCTGCTTGCCGGCCAGCGAATCTTTGTTCGCAGGGAAACCTTTATGAATCGCGAGCGCCGCTTCGAGCGCGGCTTTGTATCCGGCGGTCGAGTCGTCCATCGCGTCGCGCTGATGCTGCCATGATCCGAAGCGGCCGTAAATCGTGCGGTCGGAATTGAAAATGATTGTCGAGAACGAGAGATCGTAATCAAACTGAAAGAGCGAAAGATCCAGCGCGTTGGCATTGATCACACGCACGCAGACGAATTGATCCAGTACCGGCTGCAATTCCTTCGAGGTCAAAATGCTCTGGTCAATTCCCATGCAGCTTTTGCATGGCACGCAGCGCAGCGCTACCAGCAGTGGCTTGCCGGATTTCTTCGCCTCCTCAAAACCTTTCTCAATGTCGCCGTAAATCCAGCGCGAGTCTTTCGACATTGTGTCGCGGTCGCCGCGTACCGCGCCTTCGCGATCTTTGACCGCTTCGGCATAAAGCGAACTTTCCAGACCGATGACGGCGCAAACCGTCAGTGCAGAGAGAAGAGCGATAGGAAAACGATTCATAGCAGTGCTCCTTATCTATTTTGATTTCAAAAACGCGATCACGTCGGCGATTTCTTCGGGCGTAAGAATCTGATCGAATCCTTGCGGCATCACTGAAAGTGTATCGGCGCGCATTTTTTTGATGTCCGCCCGCGCAATGCGCTTCTCCGTTTGAGCGTTCGTGGCAATGATGACTTCGTCCGGGGCGTCTTTGCGCAACAGGCCGGTGAACAATTCGCCGGAACTGGTAAACACCGTGAACGGCTCGAAGCTGCGAACAAATGTGGCGCTGGGAAAAATAATGGATTCGAGCAAATCGCGTTCGGTGCGAACCTGATTAACCGTGGTGAGATCCGGGCCGAAGTTGACGCCGATTCCGCCTTTGGTGTGGCAGTTGATGCACGTTCCCTTGGTCGAGAAAACAACCTTGCCGCGCTCGGCGTTGCCGCCCTTCATTTTCCCCATCAGTTCTTCGAGGCGCGCGGCTTGTTTGGCGGCATCCGCCGCTAGGGATTCGATTAATTTGGCGCCGGCGTCCTGAACGCTTTGCGGATATTTCGCGAAAATGGCTTTCAGCGCATCGGGCCGCAGGCTGCGAAGTCCGGCGGAACCGTCGAGCGCCGAGACGAGTTTCATTCCGGCTGCCTCGTCGCCGCCGCGCGAAAAGGCCTGCAGCAACAGCGGCAGATCGAGCGGACTGACTTGTTTCAACACGTTCGCAATGGCCAGTTGCTGCGTGGGGGAGAGTTCCGCTTTTGCGAGCACACTTGCGGCAAGCGCGCGAAGATTGGGCGAAATCGACGGATTGATATGTGCCGCGAGTAGATCGAAAATATCCATTTCAATCGTTCCCGGCTTTCCGGACGCCGCAAACGCACGCAACCGCAGATCAGCTCGAGTCTCCTTATTTTGGGCAACGTTTTTAAGCGCTGCCGAAAGGAGCGGGTTCCCGGCTTTGGGAGTTGGAAACGATTCGGCCGCCGCCAGCAAATCAGGCAACAGCTTCGCGTCGTTTTGTGCCAGCTTGCGGACGAGCAGCTCGTTCCATGCCAGAGGAATTTCACGCAGGCCGGCTTGTGTCATCGCAGCGAGCGCAAGTTCGGCACTCGCATCGCCTTTTTCCAGTGCCTTCGCCAAAAGTTCCTGCATGGGTGCCGACTTTGCGAGATGAGCGAGCTGCGAAATCAGGTCTGCTCGTTCCTGCGGAGTGGCCGGCGGATTTTCAATTCGTTCGCGATAATGATTCGCCAGCGTGCCGCCCCATTCGGAATGGTGGCCGACGATCCATGTCGCGGTTCGCTTCAGTATCGGGTCGGCTGAACTGAGCAGCGGTGCCACGTGTTCGACAGTCAGTGCGCCTCCGTCCATTTGATCCAGCGCGACAAGTGCGGCGCGCTTGATCTGAGTGTTCTGCGACCCGAGACCCGAGGAGGTGCCGGCGGGATCGGCGATTTCGATCAATGCATAAATTAAAGAGTGCTCAAGAATTCGCTGCGCATCGTCCACCGGTGCGCCGGAATTTGAGGATTCGGTCACTTTCAGTTTTCGCGCCGTTGCGAGCAGCGCCGGAACCGCGCGTTTGTCGCCGATGCGGCCGAGGGCCTCGGCAGCAGCGCGGGCCAGCCCCGCGTCGGCGCTTTCTTCGACAATCTTTTCGAGCGGGGCTATAGCCGAAATGTCACGCCATAAGCCGCAAGCGTGGATCGCCGCTGGAACACCGGCTTTCAACGCAGAGCACGTGACGGCTCGGGCCAGCTCGCCGTCGATTCGCGCGAGCGCCCAGACGGCGTTTTGCTTCAAATCAACGGACTGATCCTTGTCGCCGGCCACGATTTTCTGAAGTTCAGTCACCGCATCGGTGCCTTTCTTTCCAAGCTCGCGGATCGCGCGTTGGCGGACATTGTGGCGTGGATCGGCGAGCAGCGCCGCCAGGTTTGCGCACGAAAGGGTGTCCCATTTCATTTTCAATCCGCGCGGATCTTCGACCTTCGGCGTGCCAGTTTTGCGAATGCGATAAATCGCGCCGAAGATGTCGGGCTTCGCGATCTGCGATGTCGGGCAGCATACTTTGTACCAGCCGCCGGTATCGACCACGATGATGCTTCCGTCGGCATCTTCGAGGACATCGGTCGGATGAAAATCGACCTGCGTGCATGAAATAAAATCCGAATCGCGGGTGGTGTATGTCGAGCCGCTGGGCTGCAATTCGTGGCGGCCGACCTTATGAAGATTGAAGTAACACGCGAGCAGATTGGCCGAGGTGGCGTTGTTCTCGCGCGATTCCCAGTAAATCATGCCGCACGGCGCCGCGGCGCCCATATGCGTCAGACCGGGCATCAAGTCGCCCGTCTGCTTGTGCTCGTTGGTGGACTCATGAATTTTTCCGTACACGCCGCCATAGATTGCATGAATCAGCCCGTCGCGCTTGCCGCTGTAGGGTTCGTAAAAAGTGCAGCTTAAAAAGCGTTCGCCGTTTGGAGCAAACGCAACGCCGACGGGATTGTCCATGCCGCCCGTGAGGACGTATTCGATCTGGGAATGATCTGGCCGCGCGCGAAAGATGTGCGCGGCGCGCGTCGTCAGCGGGTTTTTCCCGGGTCGCTCGTATGACTGCTGGCCCCACGCGCCCTTGCACCAGTAAATCCAACCATCGCGTCCGAGGTATGGGCCGTGCAGGTCATTTGCGCAGCCACCCACCGTCTTGCCGTCGTGCCAGACTTCGCGTTTGTCTGACACGCCGTCGCCGTCGGTGTCGGTGAATTTCAAAATCTCGGGCACGGCTGAAACATAAAGCGATCCGTCGAGCCACATGCAGCCTTCCGGGAACATGACTTTCTCGGCAAAGACCGTTTTCTTATCGAATTTTCCGTCGCCGTCGGTGTCTTCGAGGCGCAGAATCTGATGTAATGGATTTTTTCGCTGCTCGTTGGCGTTGCCGGAATTGCCCGACGATTCGGTGACGTACAATCGCCCTTGTTCATCGAACGCAGCCGAAATCGGCCGCGAGACCAGCGGCGGCCCGGCAATGCGCTCGACCTCGTAGCCGTCGGGAACTTTGAGGACCTGATTTCCAAACGTGAAGTCCGCGGCCGAAGTCATCTCGACCGTGCAGAAAATAAGAAGCAGACTCAAGAGTCGAATCATCGGAACCGATTCCAGTGCCGGCGGTTTTGTCACACGGAACGATCAATAATCCAGTTAGCGTAGTCCGATTATACAGATGAGCACGCAAAAAAAGCAATTCATTGACGAGATATTGATTGATGGCGTCGATCAACAAAAGCGGCTCCAGAAATTTCTGGAGCCGCTGCAATGATTGTCGGGGCTAAGAGCCCCGACCACTACTTTTTCTCGAGGGCTTTTTCGACGGCCTCAATTACTTTCGGATCGCTCGGCGCGACCTTGGGGTCAAAGCGGTCGACGACATTGCCTTCGCGATCTACGAGGAACTTGGCGAAATTCCAGCCGATCGGGCCGGGCTTGGGGCTCTTGTTGGTCAGGTAATCATAAAGCGGGCAGATGCCTTCGCCCTTGACGACGACTTTGCTCATCATTGGAAAGGTGACACTGTATTTGGTCGAGCAGAACTCTTTAATCTCTGCGTTGGAGCCGGGTTCCTGCTTGCCGAATTCGTTGGCGGGCACGCCGACGATGGTGAGGCCCTTGTCTTTGTACTTGGTATAGAGTTCCTGCAGCGCCTTGTATTGCGGTGTCAGCCCACACTGCGAGGCGACGTTGACGATGAGCACGACCTGGCCCTTGAGCTGCTTCAGCGGGTAAGGTTTGCCCTCGATATTGTCCAGCGTGAAGTCGAGCGGTGAATTCACTTTGTCCTCCGCCATCGAGTTAAATGAGGCTGCAAGAAATAAGCAAGCGAACAGAACGGTGAAGCGCATTATCCGGGTCTCCGTGGGTTTGTGATCAATATGATGGATTTGGAGAAGATTTATTCAAGTGCTACGCGATATATTTTATTTCAAGGCTTTGAAGCGGGCGAGCAATTCAGGTGCAGCGCAGGCGGCCAAAAATCGACGCACGGCGCTTCGTTCCGGTTCGGCGAGTAGCGTCGAGACGTCCCCTTGCGCCACATCGACGACCCTGCCTTGCGGGTCCATCATGCGGATGACAGCCTTGCCGCTGGCAATATCACCCAGCAGCGTGATGCGTGCGAAGCGCTCGCCGCTCTGAAAATCCATGCTCACATTCGACACCAGCCGCGGCAGCACGGGTGGAAGCGGCGCGGCAAAGACCGGCGGTGTTGCAAGTGGAGTGTTGCTCGGAGCCGCGGGTTCAGCAACGGCGACTTCTGTTTCGATCGGTTCCTCAATGGGAATCGAATAAGAAATTTCACGTCTCGGCAACGCGAGCGACTGCGCGGCTGCTGCAACGTGTGCGGGTTCGGACGGCTTGGGTGCGTCCGCGCGAACCGTGTTTATCGCCAACGGAGCGGGCTGGGACGTTCGTTCGACGGGCTTTGGCTCCGGTACTCGTACGCTTGTGCGCGGAGCCTGGGCCGGTGAGGCGAAGAACGTGACATATACGGCCAGTCCGACGATGGCGACCGCCTGCGATGCGAGCATGCTGAGTGGAAGCCAGTAGGCTCCGCGCTGAGCCGTCGACAGCGCCGCTTTATTATTCGATGTGGCGCGCGAGGATATCTCTTCAGCCCAGAGCGTACTGATGCTGTCGCCCAACGAGAAACTGGTCTCGGCCCAGGCCTCGGCCTGCGAGCGGCAGGCGTTGCATTGGCGCAGGTGCGATTTGAGCGGGGGCAGGCGCGAGGGCTCGAGCTCGCCGTCGAGATGACGGGAGATCAAGATCTCGGCCTCTTCGCAGTTGATTTTGTCCGGACGTAAAACGAGCTCGCCGGACGCATTGAGATTCACTGCCGTTCCCCTCTCCTTCTTAACAGATTCTTCGCGGTCATTCATTTACGGCCGTTCGTCCCGCGGATCGCGTTTGCGGCCGCGGTCGAAGCGCCGGCCGAGTCGCTCCTGCAGAAGTTTGCGCGCGCGAACCAGCCGTACTTCCAGTGACTTGACGCTGACGCCCAAGATCGTGGACATCTCGGTGTAGCTGAGATCCTGTACATGCTTGAGCACCAGCACTTCGCGATAAATTTCGGGCAGCTTGCCAATGGTTTCGAGAATTCCGGAGACGCGTTCGTCTTCTTCCAGCGCCGCACTCGGCAACTCTTCGCGGCCCATGCGGAATCCTTCTTGAAGCTGTTCGGCGTCCAGGCTGAGCGGCTGGGGCGAGCGTTCGCGGCGCTGCGCCATCGACAACGCAACATTGCGGGTCATGCGGTAGACCCAGGGCCTGAACGCTTCGGGAGAATCCAGTCCGCCCAGATGTTTGACAACGCGCACACAAACTTCCTGCGCCGCGTCTTCTGCGAGATGCGCATCGCCGAGCACGGTATAGGCAATGCCGCGGACCCAAGTGCGGTTGTTCTCAATCAATGTCGCGATCGCCTGTGGATCGCCGCTTTGCGCGCGGCGGACATCTTCGGCCAGCGCGCGGGCCGCTTCGGCCTGCGGATCGGCAGCGGGAACAAGAACGGGAGGCTCAACGGGACGGGAACGCAGCACCGGCGCCGGTTTGGCGGCGGGCACGGCCGTGCGCAACGCTTCAACGGCGGCCTGGCCGAGACTCAGCGACGCCGCGCTTTGCGGTCCGCTGGAAATGACATTGTGCCACATAGCCCCTCGCGCCGGCGAAGCCGGTTCCCCACTCGAACGCATCGTGGGGTGTGCACTGCCGAACTCATCCAACGGAATAGACTGCGCCATGTGCGGTTACCCTATCACTTTTTGCAGAGGTTGGCAATTCGACGTGGTAACAGCCACGCCCGAGTATATGTAATGACAAGCTTACAGGCGATCTCAGCCGTTGATCGCCTATGAAAGCAAACTGACCAGTGGTGATTTGTGAGCAGCTCAAACACACTTGTCATGTTGTCTAGTTACAAGTCAAAGTCAACACTTTTGTGAAGGATTTTTGAAAAGCGGGGGCAGCGGTAGTCTGTGGCATGGGCAGCGCCGCAAAACGATCATATTACAGAACACGAATTTTTCTGGCCGTCTTAAACTGTCGTGAAACGAACTGCCCATGAAAAGCCCGCGGAAGAACATGGGCAGCTTCGATGACGAACGGCGCTGTACTGCGATGTTCGCATTCTAGTTTTGATTACGTCCGTGTGCGGCGCTGTGCCACACTATTCCTTGCGCAATGATTTCTCTTGAACCGCAAACATCTCTTTCTGATGAGCAGCCGTATCGTCGTCATATCCCAGCAAATGCAAGAATCCATGCACGCAATAACGGCTGAGTTCCTCTTCGAAAGAAATGTCGCGAGCGCTGGCTTCACGCTGAGCCGTCTCAAAGCTGGCCACGATTTCGCCCAGATTGAACGCGCCGCGCTCCGGGTCCGGCTCACCCATGGGAAAAGAGAGCACATCCGTCGGGCCGGCGTGCTTCATGTGAGTTTGATTGAGCTTGGCGATTTCCGCGTCGTCGAGCAGATGAATGTCCACGAGGACTTTTTTTTCAGCGCCGGTTGCCGAGCGATATTTTGCGGATGCAATCGACCACGCTCGAAGAAAAAGCGCCGCGAGATCCTCTGCGGTTAGGTTACCCGGACTTCCTTCCGCTTGCAGCTCGACCGTGATGATCGGCGCGCTGCGCGGTGCCGTCTTGCCTCTGGGATGTGATCGCCTGGTCAAAGGAGGTTACCTCAAACACATTTTGTCAGCGCGGTGACAATTCTGAAACGCCAATGCCGAGTTTATGACACAAAACGGTGTCCTGCAGCAAATTTTGAACGGCCCCGGCTTTGCTCAATGGTAATCGGAATCCAATTCATAGGAGTGCCGCGACTATGAGAGAGCGCAGAGGTTTTACGTTGATTGAATTAATGATTGTCGTCGCGATCATCGCCATTATTGCGGCGATCGCGATTCCGAGTCTGCTGCGTTCGCGCATGGCTGCAAACGAAACTGCCGCCATCGCTGCCTGCCGCGCGTACCTCACGGCACAGGAAGTGTATCATCGCACCGACTGGAACCACGATGGCGTATTGGAGTACGCGCAGAAACTGGATGGCGACTGGAGTCTGTATGAGACCGCAACCGGCGCCGCGGACGTGCAGGCCATCGACGGCGCATTTGCGCGCGCCGAAGGCAATCCCGGCGCCGCAATCCCGAAGTCCGGCTACGTCTTCCAAGTGCAGCTCCGAAAATTCGTGAATGGCAATATGGTCAATTACGTCGTGAATAACCGTATGGTTCTCGGCTGCGGACTCAGCGCCGTGCCCAATGCTTACGACTCAACGGGAAGAAACGCGTTCCAGGTCAATGAGTGCGGAGTGATTTTTCAGGGCGACCGCGGAGCGAGCGCCCATTTGTCGGCCTTCTCATTAAACACTGGCGCCGGAACCATCTGGTGCCCGGTGGAATGAGCGGCGCGGAAACTTCAGTTCTTCTTTTCGCGTCCCGAGCGTGAAATAAATCTGGTCTCGGTCAATACCTCTCGGCGCGAACTGGGCGCGGGCTTCTGCTCGGCGGGTCGGGGCGGGAC
>JADMIO011565054.1_pt1 | contig 10724 bp, 9 predicted proteins | sample 8958161 | NCBI WGS metagenome assembly JADMIO01 (sample SAMN16585339, study PRJNA669376) | soil metagenome | isolation source: Crop rotation soil | place: USA: Cullars Rotation, Alabama | collected 2011 | reverse complement strand
CCGCCGCGATAAGGATGGTTCGACGGTAACCGACGTTGAACCGTTTCATCCGTTTGTGTGGGCGGACAGTGACGTCGCCGACCTCGGAATCGAAGCCGAGAAGCTCCAGGGCAATCTGAAATTCAGCTGGCTGATTACGGTCGACAGTTGGAAGGAATTAATCGCCCTCCGAAACGGTTTGAAAAATTCAGGCCGCGACTTCTTCGCCTTCACCGATCCGGTTCAGCATTACCTGACTGCGACCGGCCGGACGTTGTTCAAAGACCTGCCGTTCGAGGAGCTGAAGCGGATGCAGCTCGAAGTCCTGTCGTTCTCCGAAGGCGACGCCGACCATATCATGAGCATAGCGGTTTCGGACAACACCGGTTGGGAGGAATTGATCGTGGTCGATCCTAAGAAACTCCCCGAATCTGAGCACGCCGCGATCAAGCGGCTGACTGCGTTAGTTAAGGAACGAGATCCTGATGTCATTGAGGGCCACGATCTTTTTCGCGTTCATCTTTCTTATCTCGTCGCGCGGGCGAAAAAGGTAAAAACGAAACTCGATTGGGGACGGAGCGGCGGATTTTTGCGATCGCGGCCGTCACGGCTTCAAATTGCGGAGAAAACGATCGATTATCCCAAATTCGTAATCGATGGCCGGCATTTCGTCGACACGTTCCTGCTCGCGCAATTTTACGACGTTGGCCTCCGAACTTTGACCGGATTCGAGCGAGCCGATGTTGCCCGGCATTTTGGGTTTTGCGACAGCGAAGAAATCTCAGGACTCGCCGGAAAGGAACTCCAACGTGCTTACCTCAAAAACACGGACCGGTTTCGGAAACGCGCGCTCTGTGGCGTTCGCGAAACAAAGGCAATGTCGGACCTGCTTAGTCCGAGTTACTTCATCCAGGCGCAAATTTTTCCCTACAACTATCAGGACGTCATCGTCCGCGGAAACGCGACCCGCATCAACGCGCTGTTTCTTCGCGAATACTTTCGACAGAAACATGGCATCCCGGAGTTGCCGATTCCGCAGACGTTCGAAGGCGGTTACACAGACATCTTCTTCACTGGCGTCGCGAAGAACGTGTGGCATTGCGATGTGGCGTCGCTTTATCCGTCGATCATGCTGCAGTTCGATTGTTTCCCGGCCAGCGATCAACTCCAGATTTTTCGGCACTTACTGACCGACCTTCGAAACTTCCGGCTCGAAGCAAAAGCGAAAATGCGCGCCGCCAAGGATCCCGCCGAGCAGCGCCATCTCGAAGCGTTCCAAAATACGTTCAAGATCCTGATCAACAGCTTTTACGGTTATCTCGGTTTTGCCCAGGGACACTTCGCTGACTTCGACGCCGCCGCGCGGGTCACTCAAATTGGCCGCGACTTACTCAAGAAGATGATCGAATGGCTGAGTAAACACGGCGCCAAAGTCATTGAGGTCGACACCGATGGAATTTATTTCGTTCCGCCTTCCGGCGCTGTAGCCGGCATCGGTGATGCCGACAGAAAACCGGGACCAACGGTCCCGGCTACAAAGCTGGACTCGGAAATCGAGCAACTTCAGACAGGCTTGGCCAAAGAACTTCCAAAGGGCATCGAAGTTGAATTCGATGAGCAGTTCGAAGCGATGTTTAGTTACAAGGCAAAGAACTACGCGCTTCTGACCAAGACTGGCGATGTGATCATCAAAGGCGGGGCGCTAAAGTCGCGCGGACTCGAGAAATTTCAGCGCGTTTTCCTGGAAGAAATGATCAAGCGAATCATGGAAGGAAAACCGGATGAGATTGCCAGTTTGCGAACTGAATTCGAAAAGAAGATCCGTAACCGCGAATGGACGATCGATATGTTGATGAAGACCGACACCCTTCAGGATTCGCTGGAGAAATACCGGGCCAAGATTGCGGGATCGGCCAGGAACCGGGCCGCCGCCTACGAGCTCGCCGCGGCAAGCGGACGCGCCTACAAGCCGGGCGACCAGGTCTCGTATTATATTAAGAGCACGCCCAAAAAGGTCCCGGCCTACGAGGCTGCCCGGCTGGCCAGCGAGTTCGACCCCCAAAACCGGGATGAGAACGTCGAATACTATCTCGCCAAACTCGATGACCTTGTTAAAAAATTCAGCGGACTGACTGCAGAGACCACAGCTCCAAAACAGGAAACCCTCGCGCTCGAATAATGAAAACTAAACTATTGATCTTCATCACAGCACTTGCAGTTGCGGCATTGCAAAGTTTCGCCGTACCCAACGACCAGGCCGAGATCAAAACGGAGATCACCAAACGGCATGACGAAGCGGTGAAACGTCTGCACGATTGGATCGCCCAAGTGTCGATCGCGGCCGAGAACCGTGGTTATCCGGAAGGCGCAGAGTACATGGCGAAGCTGGCGCGCGATGCCGGCTTTCAGAAAGCCGACGTCATTACCACCGACGGTAAACCAGGCGTTTTCGCGACGCTCGATGCCGGGGCGCCCAAAACTGTTGGCCTCTATTTCATGTACGACGTGAAACAATTCGATCCGGCGGAATGGACGTCGTCACCCACTGACGCGCAGATCGTCGACAAGCCCCCGCTGGGCAAAGCGATCGTTGGCCGGGGAGCGGTGAATCAAAAAGGACCCGAGGCGGCGTTTCTGGCCGCCTTGCACGCGATTCGCGGCGCGAACAAAAAAATGCCGGTGAACCTGGTGATGGTGGCGGAGGGCGAAGAAGAAATCGGTTCGCCACACATCAGGCAGCTTGCGCAACGGCCTGAAATCGAGGCCGCGCTGAAAAAGTGCGTCGGCGTATTCATGCCGTCGGCAGTCCAGGATTTGGACGGAATCGTGACCGTTAATCTCGGCTCCAAAGGCGTGATCGAGCTCGAACTGGTCTCGGACGGCGCAAAATGGGGACGCGGACCGGCGAAAGACATTCATTCGTCGCTCAAGGCGATGATCGACAGTCCGGCCTGGCATTTGATTCACGCCCTCGACACGCTTGTCTCCGCCGACGGCAACACGATCGCGATCGAGAATTATCCGCAGCCGCGCCCCGTGACCAGTGAAGAGCGCGCCATGATTGAACGCGTTTCAAAAGTTCGAAATGAAGCGCAGGCAAAGAAGCAATTCAGCACCCAACATTGGATTGACGATCTTCCGTGGGACAAAGCGAACGAGCGGCTCGAATCACAGCCGACGGTAAACATTGAAGGATTGGTCGGCGGTTACACCGGACAGGGAGGCAAAACGATCCTGCCCCATCGCGCGGTCGCGAAGATCGACATGCGCCTCGTGCCCGACATGAAAGCGGCCGATGCGCTCGCCGCATTAAAAGCACACCTGGCGAAACACGGTTTCAGCGACATCGAAGTCAATATGACCGGTGGATACGATCCCACGAGCACGTCGCCTGACTCGGGCCTGATCAAAGCGCAGGTTGCGACTTACAAACAGTTCGGGATTGATCCGATGCTCTGGCCGCGAAACGCGGGGTCGTACCCGGGGTATGTTTTCACTGGCGAACCGTTGAAGCTCGCAGCCGGACACTTTGGTCTCGGCCACGGCAGCGGCGCCCACGCGCCGGATGAATACTACGTCATCGAATCATCGAACCCGAAGATCCAGAGTTTCGACGGCGCGGTAATGTCGTTTGTCGAATATCTTTACGAACTGGCAAAATAATCTTTCCGGCTCTAGGGCGCCGAAACATTTTGCGAGTTGGCCAAGGCCTGCTGTTTGCGCCCGAGCCAAACGCCGAGCACGCACCAACCAGCGACAACCGGAATCGCGATGTAACTAATCGCGCTCAAGAACAATCCGAGCCATTGCATGCCGGCGTACGACCATGCGCCAAATTGATCGCCGCAGCGATAACCGAACGTATCGATAAAACTCTTGGCTTTGTATTTGTCCTCGCGGCGCAAAACCGTGAACAGCACTTCGCGCGCGGGCCGCATGAACGCGAACGTGCTCGCGCGTCGCGCAATTTGAAAGACGGCGAGAACTGACAGGACCGGGGCGAAACCGATTGCGGCAAAACCGAAGAGACTCAGGACCGGCATAAACAAAAGCGTCACCGTCACGCCGAGGAATTTCATTAATCGTCCCGTAACGAAAATCTGCATCATCAGGGTGAGCGTGTTTACCGAGAAATCGATTTTGGCAAAAAACGCCGTCCGGGCCGCCTTGTCGGCGAAACCAGACTTCGTCAGCTCGGCCTGTTGGAAATAAGTCCAGGTCGACGTGAACGTGTACAGAAAAATGAACAGGAATAGGCCGAGTAGATACGGCGATTTGCAAATGCTCGTCACGCCATCCCAAAACTTGCCGCCAATCGGCTGCTCAGCCGCGTCGTCCTTTGACGGTGAATCGTCCCGCCGGAATTCAGCGGGAAAGAACCGTACGCTTTGGGCGGCCAGCTCAAGCATGCCGGCGCAAATCAACAGCAAAACGCCAGTGCTGACATAATGAACAAGCGATGCGGTGATGATCGGTCCGAGCATTCCGCCCAGGGAACCGCCGACGGCTATAAATCCGAAAAGCCGCTTTCCTTGTTCGGAGGTGAACAGATCGGTCATGAATCCCCAGAAGACGGCCGTAGCGAAGAGATTGAAAACGCTCACCCACACAAAGAACGATCCATCGATCCACGGTTGCTTTCCGGGAGGCGCGTATCGCATCAGCACGAAGAAAATGAGAAGGTTCAAAATGAAAAACCGATACGCAATCGGAATAAATTTTCGCCGCGACATTCGCGAAACAATCGCGGAGAAGAGGGCGTTCGCGAAAATCATTGCCACCAGGACCACCGTGAACATCCACCAAAGGTTCTCGAATTGCTGAGCGCCGATGTTGTCGCGGATCGGCCGAATCACGTAGTAACCGGCGAGAACGACGAAGAAAAAAGCGAACCCAAGCCAAAGGGCGCGAAGCTCGTTCGGTTTTACATCAACGATTTTGGCGAAGAGCTTTTTCATTTTAACACGCTGTCATTCTGACCGTCAGCGAAGAACCCTCTTATTCGGCGACGTGTTCCGATGCACATCGCTGCTATGCTTTCTTTTCCTTCCACGCTTTCAGCACTTCAGCTTCGCGCTCTGCCGTTAGTCCCGCCTTCATTTTCGATTGGCGCTCTTGCGGCAACGACTTAAACCAGGCGAGCGTGTCCCGCGCCGTCACATCGAGCGGCCGGAAGGTCAAACCTTTGGCCAATGCTTTGTCGATCTTCGTCTGACTGATTCCGGCTTCACTCGCCGCGCCGGCCCAAACCGGCATGTCCGACCAGGCCGAAACTTTTTGGGCGTCGAGGAACTTCTCATCAGCCCACGTAAACGTCGCATTCGATTTCTCGGCATCTTTGATTCCGTTCAGCATTTCGCCAACTCCAAGCGGCTTGGCTGGACCAGTCGCGTTGTAAATTCCGTTCTCCCGGTTTTCCACCATCCGAATGGTCCACTCGGCCAAATCGCGCGCGTCGATGAATTGGACGGGATCTTTCGGATCACCCGGCGCGAGGACTTCTCCGCCGCGATCGATCCGCACCGGCCAATACGTGAAACGATCCGTCTCGTCGCGCGGGCCGACAATCAAACCCGGACGAATGACCAGCGTCTTCCCAGGAAACCATTTCTCGGCTTCTTTTTCCGATAACGCTTTGAGCGGACCGTAAGTCTTGAAACCGCCGACGCGCATTGCTTCGAGCGTTTCCGTGTACGGGTCCGCGCCAGTGTATTTGTCGGTCGGCGCCGTTTCATCGACGCCGGTCTTGGTTTCGCCGTAAACCGAGATTGTGGACACGAAGACGTAGCGTTCCACGTTTCCCTTCAAGATTTGTGCGGCGTCGCGCACCCAGGCGGGCAGCGTGGTTGGATTATCGATTACCACATCCCATTGCCGATTTTTCAGAGCGTCCAGTTTGCCGTTCCGATCGCCAATCAACTGCTCGACTTCGTTAGGCAGTTCCCCCGGATGCGTTTTCCCGCGGTTAAACGTCGTGACTTTGTGCCCGCGACTCAGCGCGTAACGAACTTGATACGGTCCAGTGAAGCCGGTCCCGCCAAGAATCAAAATGCGCATTGGTTTCGCTGTTTTCTCCGCGAAAAGAGAGGCGGCTCCGGAGCTGAGCGCAAGTCCTGTGGCGGCCGAGGTTTTGATGAATTGGCGGCGGGTGGTTTTGTTCATGGTTGGCGATCGTTCCAGTCAATGAACAGCAGGACGCACGGCGATGCGATCAAATTGAGATCGGCATTTAAGATAGCTATTGCGTGGGGTTTATAATTATCATAAACTCTCAAACGGGCCAATGGGACAGGGCGATTTTTTCCTAAAAAACGGGTTGCGTAGGCAGCAATCCTGCTCGATATGGGGCGCTCCTCATGCGTAAAATCTACTCTTTCCCCCACCTCACCCTGGTTTTCGGCACCTTTTTGCTAGCCGCCAGCATCGCCCACGGCCAGATGCTCGCCTCCCCGAAATCAAAGTTCACTTTCAAAGACGCCAACGGCAAAACTGACTCGGCCGAGATTGTCACCAAATACGCGCCGAAGAAGATTGTTCAGCCGTTCGCGAAGCTCGATCCGTCGATTGATCCAAAAATGCGCCGGGCGGCAACGATTGCCGAAGAACGCGCGCATGCTCATTCGCGCGAACAATGCTGGCATTACGTCAAAGAAGCCTTGGTCGCGTCCGGCGCGGTAAGTTCGTATCCAAAAACAGTCAACGCCAAGGATGCAGCCGGCGAGCTGGTCAACAAATACGGTTTCAAGAGATTGTCGGTGCGCGATCCATATAAAGCGCCCGTCGGTTCAGTGCTCGTTTACAATAACAAGCGCGGCGCCGGCCACGTCGAAATCAGGACCAGGAACGGTTTCGCGAGTGATTTTCGCTCGAAGATTCCTTCTCCCCGTCCGTTGATCGGCGTTTATTCGAAGATGTAATCGCAGGCGCGTGCGCGCCTGAAAGGTTAGCGGCCTAGCCGGCCCAACGGATTTCGAACAATCCCGCCAGTCGGGCCCGCTGCCGGCGCGTTGTTCACGATCGTCATCGCGTTCCCCGAAGCGCCGCCCGCCGGTTTGGCCGGGGCCCGGGGCGCCAATGCAATTGGCTGAGAATTCGTAAGGCTCGGGGTCACAACCGCCGAAGCGCCCGGCGGAAGTACTTTCACGCTCACAAACGGCGGATTCGAATTGGCCCAGATCAAGGCCTGACGTTTGGTCTCGAAGAATTTGTCGATCACGATTGCATTCCGCTCGTTGGTCGTGCGGCCCGACTTCCGCGCAGCTTTGCGATTTCGCACAGCCGTGCCGGTATCGACGGCATGGAGAGTCGTTCCGTCAGGCATGACCACTTTGCTGCCGTATGGAATTTTTCGCGGATCAACCGCGCAATGCCCTTGCTGCAACCGCATTCCAGTCGCCGATTTATGCAATCGGCTATACCGATCCGCGCCGCGGCCGCCGCGCGCCCAGTAAACAGTGATGCGAGCAAGCAGAGAATTATCGCGATAATATCCGTGCGCCGCGCCCATCGAGCCCAGCAACAAAAGAAAAACGAGCCGCTTCATATCAAGTTCGGTGGACCGATCGCAAAAACGAATCGAGCGGCAGATGAAGCTCCATTTTCGTTGAATCGAATTCGGGCAATGAAGCCTCGCGAGCATGTCTTTTCGTTGCCGGGATCTTGTCAGCCGGGCTCGCTTTGGCAGTGCCATCGGCGGTCATGGTTTCGGCAACGTGGCGAGCCGAGTCCGCCGACTGCACTCGCACCGTCATGTATTGAGGATGAGCGTCGGCCCACGAAAGCGCCGCTGTCTTGGATTCAAAGAATCGATCGATAACGATCGCGGCCCGTTGAGCAGCAGTCCGGGCACAGGCCCGCGCGGCCGTGCGAGCGACAACGCCAGGGCCGCTGTCCACCGCCACACATTCCGCGTCCGGAAAAATCACGTGACTGCCGTATGGGATCCGTTTCGGATCGACCGCGACATGGCCGGCTCGCAATTTGGCGCCGTTCGAACACGCCCGAAGCTGGCCTTCGCCCGGCCAGTACACAGTAACGCGCGCGAGGATTGATTCCTCACGCGCAAAAAGCGAGGCCGCGCTTAAAAAAATGACGCCAACCGTTGTTGTAAAAAGTTTTATACCCATATTCGACGAATTCGCCCAAACGAGCATTCGACGGAAAACCCACAGAATGAGCGGGTTTTTTAATTAAGAATCGAGGCTGATCCGTAAGCCGGTTCTGTGACTGGCGCAAATTTTTTCTCAAAAAAATTGAGTCGGAGCTAAGAAAAAACCTTAGTTTCCCCTTGCGAGATGGCATATTCCCTGCGATTAAAGCTCGCCGTGCGACGCTTCCTCGCCTTGGCCATTTCAGTTGCGGGTGGATTCGCTCTTGGCCCACCGGCGCTTCGTGCGGAAGGATTCGAACAATCCACCAAGAAGTTTGTTTACCGCGATTCCACCGGTAAGGTTACTTCGGTCAGGATTATCCATCATTATTGGGCCAGACCGATCGTTCATCCGTTCGCGAAAATCGATCCGCGGCTTGACCCCAAACTCACCCGCGCGGCAACGCTCGCGCAGGAGCGCGCCAATGCCCATTCCGGCGGACAGTGCTGGCACTATGTGAAACACGCGCTGTTTTCCGCGGGCATTATCAGTTCCTATCCAAAAACCGCTTACGCCGCCGAAGCCGGAGACGAATTGATGCGGAGCTACGGCTTCAGACGATTGCCGATTCACGATCCCTATGCCGCGCCCGTCGGCGCCGTTCTTGTCTATCGGAATGGAACGCGCGGCCACGTCGAAATCAGGACGAAGGACGGCTTCGTCAGCGATTATCACAGCAAATTCTGTTGCGGTTATCGGTTGGTCGCGGTTTACGGAAAATTCGGTTCGTAACGATTTGCCGATATCTGCGCCGGCACTGCCTGCGCTCGCCCATTCGGCTCGCTGATTCATGCAGAATGTTGGATAGCCCTCGGTTGCGCGAGCGGCGTCCCAAGATATTATTTCTACGGGCAATGGAGTTTGCCTTCTCCCGCGCATCGGGAGAGAACCGCGATCCAAGCTGATGACTCCTGCAAAAACAGGAGGTCATTATGCTCGGATTAAAACAAATTATGATTGTCGCCCTCGGGGGCGCGCTCGGTTCAGTCTTGCGTTACAAAGCCGGCGGTTTCGCACTGCATCATACCCAGGCATGGGATTTTCCCGTCAGCACATTCAGCGTGAACGTCATCGGTTGTTTCGGGATCGGTCTGCTGGCGGCTTTGGCAGAACATCACGATCTATTCTCGCCGTCGGTGCGCCTGCTTCTGTTCACTGGATTGCTCGGCGGGTTTACCACGTTTTCCGCGTTCGGCTACGAAAGCATTTTTCTTTTAAGGCGCGGGCTGCTGTTAGTGGCCGCCGGCTACGTCGTGCTCAGTGTGGTGTGTGGACTCGGAGCAGTTCTTGCCGGAATGAAGTTGATCGACCAATTCTGGCCACCGCATCATTGAAGTAACATTGCCGGTATTTGCGATTATTCCTGCGAATTTCCTTCGCCCGAATGGAAGCGATAGCCGACACCGGACTCGGTTTTGATTAACTGCGGCTTGGTCGGATCGGCTTCGATCTTTTGACGCAAGTGGGTTACGTAAACGCGCAAGTACTGGCGATGTTCTTCGGATTTCGGTCCCCAGATTTCGCGCAGAATGTAGCGATGGGTCAGGACGCGGCCTGGATGTTTCACAAACAGACGCAAGAGTGAATATTCGGTTGCGGTTAATTTCACTTCGATGCCCGCACGGGTAACGACGTGAGCGGTAAGATCCACAATGAGATCGCCGTTTTTGAAAACTGAGATTTCTTCCTGCGGCCGCGTCTTGCGTTGAGCGGCCCGGAGACGGGCAAGTAATTCCGGGGTGCTAAAAGGTTTGGTGACATAATCTTCCGCGCCGGCATCCAGCGCCGCCACTTTTCCGGCCTCGTCATCGCGAACGGAAAGAACCAGCACCGGCGCTTCGCTCCACTCTCGAAGCCGTTTCAAAACCTCGAGCCCTTCAATGTCGGGAAGCCCAAGATCGAGCAGGATGATGGCGGGCTTGCGATTGGCTATTTCAATCAAACCTTGCTCGCCGGTCTCAGCTTCGTGCACTTGATAATTCTCGCCTTCAAGCGCGACGCGAAGAAGTCGTCGAATCTGGACTTCGTCATCAATGATCAGCGCGATCGGTTTATTCACGCCGTCGCTTCTTTCGGCAATCGCATCGCTTCACCGATCGGAAGTTGAATGGAAAAACGCGCGCCGCCCCCTTCGCGATTATGGGCCACGATGGTCCCGCCGTGGGCTTCCACCAGTTGGCGCGCAATGGAAAGCCCGAGGCCAAGACCGCCAGGGCGCGTCCGTCGACCGCGATAAAACTTTTCGAAAGCTTTATTCTCTTCGCCGGGCGCAAGACCGGGGCCGTGATCAGCCACCGAGATGACAAGCATGGAATCGTCGCGGGCGGCGCTTACTTCGATTGGCTGCTCACTCTTGCCATGCGCAACCGCATTCGAAATGAGCGAGCCGAGAGCCTGTTGGATCAAACGCGAGTCCACTGAGATTTCCGGCAAATCTTTGGCGACATTGATTCGCACGTCGCCATCCTTCAATCCCGATGCGGCGATGGATTCGCGAACGAGTTCGGCCGGATCGGACCATTCTCGGACTGGCTGGAGGAGACCGGACTCCAAACGCGTCGCGTCGAGTAAATGATCGACCGTCCGGGTGAGTCG
>JADMIO011560834.1_pt1 | contig 10724 bp, 10 predicted proteins | sample 8958161 | NCBI WGS metagenome assembly JADMIO01 (sample SAMN16585339, study PRJNA669376) | soil metagenome | isolation source: Crop rotation soil | place: USA: Cullars Rotation, Alabama | collected 2011 | reverse complement strand
GGGGGTTCGATGGCGGCGTTTCATCGCGACCTCGGCGACCGCATGAGCGACGTCACGGTGATGACGATGACGGAGTTCGGGCGAACGGTGCGGGAGAACGGAAACCGCGGAACGGATCACGGTCACGGCAGCGTCGCGTTCGTGATGGGTGGATCCGTCAACGGAGGGCGCGTTCTCGGGAAATTCCCGAGGCTTTCCGAGGAGAACCTCTTCGAAGGCCGGGACCTTCCCGTGACCACCGACTTCCGCGATCTCGTGGGCGAGGCGCTGGTGCGCCACGTCGGCGCGACGGACCTGGGCCGCGTCTTCCCGAGATACGAGATCAAGCCCCCGTCATTCCCCGGGGCCTTCAAGGCGTAGGCGGCCTTCCTGCGAAATTCACGATCCGCCTTGCGAGCCCTCTGAGGACTGCGGCTCCCGGGGTGATAGGATTCCTGTTCCCCCAGTTGGGGCGGTTTCGTCGGCCAGACCCGGCCCGGAACGCGCTCCTCGGGCACCCAAGAAACCAGAAGGATCGGAGGACTTTCCCCACGTGTCGTTGATGTCGGAAGATGAGAAGCCCTGGAAGCGTGACCTCGTAAGGACCGCTGCCAACCGTCGTGAACAAGTCGCAGCCCAGCTCGAAACGGACATTCAGGCGGCGCCTTCGTTCGAAGAAGCCCTCCGACTCGCGGTGGACAGTCTCAAGAAGAAGTTCGCCCGCTATACCGCCGTCTCGGCCTACGTCGCCGACGGTGAAGATCTGGCCCTCCTGACCGCGGCCAATCGGCCTTCCGGCCCGGAACGCGTCGGATCGGGCGGCCCCCTCGCGGACGCCGCGCGCAATCCGCGCCCCACCATGATTTCGAACATCACCGAAGAGAGCGCCTGGAAGGCTGTCGGCCTCACGGTCGGCTCGCTGCTGATCGCGCCGGTCCGCACCGACGCGGGTCTCTGGGCGATCCTCGAAGTCTGGAGCGATTTCCGCGACTCGTTCACGCCGCAGGATCAGCGCCTTCTCGAGCGCGTGGCCACGGCGCTCGGCAAGAAGACTCCCGCCGCCTAAGTCGCGCCTCCTTCGAAAGGACCCATGGCTGGTTTCCTCGAAGGCATCATCCCCCCGATCGTCACGCCCTTCGAGGCCGACGGTCGTCTCGATCTCGCGAGTTTCGAAGCGAACGTCGAGTCGTACGCCCCGTGCGACTTCTCGGGCATCCTCGTGCTCGGAAGCAACGGCGAAGCGGCGTGCCTGTCCGAGGAAGAGAAAGTCACGGTCATCCGTGCCGCGGTCGCGCGCGCAAAGGGCCGGCCGATCTACGCCGGAACCGGAGTCGACTCGACGCGAACCACGATCGAGTTGACGAAGAAAGCGGCCGACGCGGGAGCTTCCGCCGCCCTGGTTCTGAATCCGTTCTTCTTCAAGAACCATCTCAACGCCGAGGCTCTCCGGCGCCACTTCGAGGCCGTGGCCGACGTCTCGCGCATCCCTGTTCTCCTCTACTCGATGCCGGGCGCGACCGGGCTTCCGATTCCACCGGCGATCGTTCATCAGCTCGCGAAGCATCCGAACGTTCGCGGCATGAAGGATTCGAGCGGCGACATCGCGAACATGCAGCGAATCCTCAACGGGGTGCCGAAAGAATTCCCTCTCGCCGCGGGGACCGGTCCGGTTCTCTACTCCGCTCTGTCGCTCGGAGCGTCCGGCGGCGTCCTCGCGGTCGCGGGGTGCGCGCCCGAGGCGACGATCGGGATCTACAAGGCCTTCAAGGCGGGTGATCACGAGCGCGCTTCACGGCTTCAGCGCGCCCTGACCCCTCTCGCCATCGCGGTGACCGGGACCTACGGTGTCGCCGGTCTCAAAGCCGCGGTCACCCTCTCCGGCCGTCAGGGCGGAGTTCCTCGGCCGCCTCTCGCCGCCTCTACCGAAACCGAAGTGGCCGAACTCAAGAAGATGATGGAAGCGGTGCGCGCCGCGCTGTAGCTTCACGTGATCTTCACGAAGCGTCTGCGTGACGGCGTCCGGCAGGGGGACATCACGTGCAGCGTGAGGATCTGGCAGCGGCCGCACGTCAAGGTCGGCGGACGCTACGCGATGGAGGAGGGCCGGATCGAAGTGGATTCGATCCTGCCCATCACCCTCGAGGACATCACGCCGGAACTCGCGAAGGCGTCCGGCTTCAAGGGCGTGATCGACCTTCTGAAGATCGCGAAACACGGGCCTGGTGAGAACGTCTACCTCGTCGGGTTCCACTACATCCCGCCGGTCGCCGCCGGATCGCGGCCAAAGCCGAAGAAACCGGTGAAAGCCGCTAAACCAGCTCGCGGTAGATCTCGGGCGACGGCCGCGGAATCACCACGGCGTTCACGAGCAGGCCGCGCTTCGCGATGATCGCGCGTCCCGCGGCGATCGAAGCCTGAACCGCCGCCACGTCGCCGGTGACGGTGCAGAACGCCTTGCCGCCCATGGCCATGGCAAGGCGGACTTCGAGGAGCCTCACGTTCGCGGCCTTCACCGCGGTGTCCGCGGCTTCGATCAGCGTCGCGACGTTGAACGATTCGAGAATCCCGAGCGCGCCCTCGAGCGGAGGAACTTCGCTGCGGCTGATGGCGCGGAACACATCCTCGTGGACATTCGGGATCACGAAGTGGTCGATGAGACAGCCCTGCGCGATCTGCGTGCCCGCTTCGACGGACGCGTTGACGTCGGCGACATCGCCGCCGATCAGCACCATGTACTTGCCCGAACAGATGCTTCTCGCGAGCAGCAGTTCGATGGTCGCGGCCTTGATCATCGCGTCACCGGCCTCGATGCCCGCGGCGATGGACGTGACTTCGATGAGGCCGATGCAGTTCTTCATGCTTTCACCAGGACGATTCTGTCCGCCGAAACCGACTCGACGCGGCCTTTGATCGGAGCGTGCAGCGGCACGCCCAGCGCGTCTTTGGGCGGTTCACCCAGAACATCCCCCGCGTTCACCGGTTGACCGGCCGTCACCGCCGCGGTGATCGGAGAACCGGCGGACTGCTTCAGGGGCAGGATGAGACTCGACGGCGCGGCCTCGAAGGGACGCAGCGGAGCGGGCTTGTCCCACTCTCCGATCCCGAGCTTGCTGACGAGGCGCTGGATGGGCGTTCGCCGGCCGTCGTGGAAGGGATGCGGCTTGGTCGGCGCTGGCTCTTTCCACTTGAATCCGGTCGCGCGCAACTCGACCTTCGCGTCGTCGCACGCTTCCTTCGGATAGAGATCCTCCGGGCACGCGTAAAGAGTGCAGAGACCGCAGGAGCAACAAAGGGCGGCCCACTGATTCCATTGAGCCGTGCCTTGCGCGGTGAACCCGAGACCACGCATGACCTGGTGCGGCTCCACCGCGTAGCCGAGCAGGAACCGCGGACAGAACTCCGTGCAGTATCGGCACTGATCGCAAGCGGACTTCCCGATGCGGGTCCGCGCCTCTTTCGGCCGAAGTTTCCGCTCCACCGCCTTATGCGCGCGCGGAAGCACGATCGCGCCCGCGTCGGTCTTGGTGATCGGCACGTCCAGGGTTTCGCTCGTGCGGCCCATCATCATCCCGCCGATCTGAATCACCGGATCGTCGCAGGTCGCTCCGCCCGCCGCCGCGATGAGATCGGCGTAGGTGACGCCGAGAGGCACATCGAATGTCGACGGCGTGGCGACGGCGCCCGCGATGGTGACCATCTTGCGGGTCACCGGGCGGCCCTCGGCGGCGGCGGCGACGTGCGCGAGGGTCTCGACGTTGCTGACGACCGCGCCCACTTGCAGAGGCAGGCCCTGCGGCGGAATCAGCTTCCCCGTGACCGCGAAGACGAGATCGAATTCGTCGCCCGCGGGGTAGTAGTCGCCCAGCAACTGCACGCGGACGCGGGCGCCCTCGCAGGCGCTCTGCGCCGCGCTTACCGCGCCCTTCTTCTTCTCCTTGATGCCGAGGACGCCCTCCTTGGCCCCGACGGCGTCCATGACGAGTTCCATTCCGCGCACCACGTCGCGGGCTCGGTGCTCGATCACCGCCGCATCCTTGTGAAGGAGCGGTTCGCACTCCGCGCCGTTGCCGATGACGATCTCGGCCTTGGCGTTGAACTTCACATGAGCGGGAAAACCTCCGCCGCCCGCGCCGACGACCCCCGCTCTTCGGATCTGCTCGACCAGAGTCATGGAACGGCTACTCTAAGCCGAAGCCCCGCCCTCCGCGCGTGGTCGCGAGCCGAGCCCCGGGCTCAGAAGATCCATCGAGGCGTCGCCCCCAACCGCGTGGTCATAACGTTCTCGTCGCCGGCCCGCACGCGCACGAGAGCGAGGCCCGGTCGGCCTGAACGGCCCTCGAGATCGCACGCCTGCGGAGGCGCGTCGAAGGTCGGAAGGCGGTACTGCCCTTCGTGCATGAGCCGATAAACGCTCAGGTCGGGCCACAGGCCGATGGAGAGGCGCGGTCCCTCGTTGCCCGGACGAAGATCCCCAAAGAGGGAAAGGGACGCGTCACCGGAAATCCGGATCTTCATCTCAGCGGAGGCGAGCGCTTCCTCCGTCACCGGAACCCGCCACATCTGTCGAAGCGTCGCCGGGTTGCGGCGGCCGCGGAACGTCGCGAGGCCGAAGGAAGGCATCGTGGGTATCGCCGGCGCGGTCCCGCGGCCGTTGATCTCCACGCGAGGAGGGGTTGCATGAAGCGATTCGACGTCGATCAGCAACCAGGAGGCGGGCTCAGCCGCCACGGCGAGCGTCGGAACACGACACGTCACCACGGCCGGCTGCTCCAGCGATGCGGACCATGTGGAGCGCGTGGTATCCCCCGTCGCGGCCGACATCGAACTGAAGAGGAGGATGAAGGAACCGATCAGTCCCGTCAGCACCCGCGCACGCGCGTCGACCGCCCACGCACGGATCGCGAGCCAGAGCGCCGCCGCGAGGCCACACCAAAGCGCGCCCCGAACCCAGAGCAGGAAGAAGTCTCCATCCATCCCTGCACGCGCCGCCAGGTTCGCAGGGAACAGCGCCCCGAAAGCCGCAAACGATAGGCAGGCCGCCAGACCGCGACGTCCCTCGGACACGAGGCCTTCGATCGCCGTGGCGGCGCCGATGACGAGGAACGGGAGCGCGGGCGTCGCGTACTTGTTGAAGATGTGGTAGCCCGGATACGTCATCGAAAGGATCACGAAAGGCAGCGCCAGCAGAGCGAGGCGGCCGCTCAGAAGTCGGGCGAGCGCGAGAACGAAAAGAACCACGACCGCGCGATGGAGCGGGATCTGCAGGGAGTAGGGCAACGCGAACGACACCGCGAAGGGATTGTCCGGCTGGTTCCAGAGACGATGCAGATTCGTGAGCACGGTACGGATGGAGACATCCGGATGGCGGGCGACGAAGGCGCCGACATCGGCATAGGTCGAACTCGTGGCGCCCTCCCCCCGGAGGGCGATCAACTCCTTCTGATAGGTCGTGTCGTCGACGCGGAGCGGACCCTGCCATCCGTCGCTGTCGGTGTAGAGCCAGAACCCGAGCGGGTGCGCCGAGGTGTACGCGAAGAACCCGTACTGACGATCGAGCACGTAGGCGGCCGGCTTCGCATAGCTCTGCGCGACGGCGAGCGGAATGAGGACGCTGGCCGCGCCACAGACCGTCGCGAGCACCGCGGGCCGATGTGCGTTCATCGTCGCCACCCAGGGAATGACGCAGATCACGATCGCGACGAGCAGAAACGACAATCCCTGAGGGTGGAGGCCGAGTCCGATCCCGAGGAGGAGACCGACGCCGAGAAAGGTCGACGGCGAGGCGCCGGATCGCATCGCGCGAAGCGCCATCAGCGCGGCGCCCGTCCACGCGGCGAGGATGAAAGGTTCGGGCTGGACGATGCCGGGGAGGATCGCGAAGCTCGGGTGCAGGAGAGCCAGGACGAGCGCGATCCTCGCCACCCGATCGTTGATTTCGGTCGCGCAGATCGAGACGAGACCCTGGACAGCGATCGCCATCGCGACGGCCTGCGCGACGTAGATCAGATTGAGACCGTCGGACAGCAACCGGAGAAAGCCGTAGAGCAGACCGGTCGCGGGAAGCGCGAGGTAGGGCTGAATGCTCAGCAGCGCGGCCCCGATGTCGAGCGGCGACGACATCCCGCGGATCGCATCGGCGTATTTGCCGCCCATCTCCAGATACGCGGCCGGATCGCCCATCGGGATCGGCTGCTCGAACAGGGCGAGCTGGATCGCGGTGATCGTGAGAGAAGCGACGAATGCTGTGAGCGGCCATCCGCTGCGCTGGGCGGCCGCGGGCCATGAGGCCCGGCTGAGCACGAAGACGAACGGCGCCGCGAGCGCCAGGACGATCATCAGCGGAAGCGCCCGAGCGAGCGTGATTCTGAGGAAGACGGTGGAGAGTCCGCCGCCGAAGGCGAATGCCGACAGCATGACGAGCGCCGCGGACGCGACGCCCGCCGCCATGGCATCGCGACGCGCCAGAAACACGGCGAGAACGCCGCAGACGATCACCACGATGATCTCCGTCGCGGACCGGGTCGTGCGCTCGATCGCGATGGACGCGAGGCGCACACGCGCGCTCGATTCGATCGCGAGGTCACCGCCGCGGGGGTGAACGATCCGCAACGTCGACGAAGACTCATTCAGGACGGCGCTCGAGTCGACACCTTCACCCTGTACGCGGACCGGCCCGCTTCCGGAGAGCGCGAGCGCGATCGACATCGATTCGCGCGGAAGATGAATCACGGCCCCGGACCCATCGGAGACGATGCCCGGAACATCGAGACGCCCGCGACCGAAGCCGCTCGTCAGCTCGTGCGCGCCGAAATTCGCGGGCGCTTCGACCCGCGAGGTCGTGGCCGCGAAGAGCAAGAGAACCGCGACCCCCGCGACGATGGCCGCGCGGAGCGAGGAGGCGGTCAATGCAGCTCCGAGTAGCGCGTCAGCCTCACATGATTCTTCGAAAGAGCTTCCCGCACGTCTATCGCCTTCAGGGCCGCGAGTTCCTGCTCCCACTTGAATCGCCAATCCGGGTACCTGCGGGCGAGCGCCTTCTGATCCGTGCCTGGATGAACGACGACTTCCGTGATTCCTTCCGGAAGCTTCGGAAGACCCTTCAGGAGCTGGGTGACGGTGACGTGGCCGCTGGGGGACGGCAGCCAGAGAACATCGGGCGTGCCGAGACCGCGGGTCCGCGCGGCTCGCGCGAACCCGCGCGCCAGCGGTTGCAGCAGGAGACTGAACTTCGTCCCGCCGGGTACGACCTTGCGTGACGCGCGGACGCCTTTGATTCCGTGCCGCGTGGCGAGATCGAGAAACACCTTGCGCAAGGGCGGAAAGAAGTGGGTGTGCTGATGGGAGTCGAGGTGCGACACGGTGAGACCCGCGTCCAGAACGCGACGGATCTGCGCTTCGAGTTCCTTTTCGATCTCAATCAGATCGATATGCCCCTTGAGCAGCCCCACGAAGAGCTGGCGGTAGTTCCGCGGCAGCTGGCCTTCGGGTGCGAGAGAGTTCAGGATGATCGACGACAGGAGCGGCTTCTCCTCGACGAGGGTGAGATGAACGCCCAGGTCCAGGGTCCCGGTTCTCGCGGCGAGGCGGCATGCGTCGTCGAAGGCGCTGCCGCAGGGAACGATCGAAGCCGAGGTGACGATGCCGTGTTCGTGCGCTTCGATCACGCCGCGATTGATCGCCTCGTGGAGGCCGAGGTCGTCGCCGCTCACGATCAGCCCCCGGATCACGCCGGCTTCCTTCCCGTGAGCATCAGGTGGGGCGAGGCGTAGCCGCGATCGAGCATCGTGAGCGTCACGTCCACTAGACCCGACGATACGAGACGGGTGCGAAGGTCGGCACCACTCTCGAAATGCATCTGGTCGCCGGTGGTGATCCGCGTGATCCTCGTGCTCACGAACTCCTGGAGTCGGAGTCGTTCGAACTTCCAGCGCGGCTGCGTTCCGATTTCCTTCAGGACGAAGACGCCGCCGGGGTTCAGCTTGTCGGCACAGCGACGGAGGAATTCTCCCCACGAGGCCGCCGGCACGAGATACAGCACGTCGACAAGGCTAACCGCGTCGAAACCCGTCTCGGCGACCGACTCCAGGCGCTCGCGGCGGAACTCGACATTCGTCCGCGAACCCACGGTTTGGAGGGCGGACGCGATCTTGGTTTCCGAGACGTCGACTCCCAGAACGCGCGCGGCCGGACGTCGCAGCGCCACCGCGTTCGAAATCAGACCGTGGCCACAGCCGACGTCGAGAAGGCGTGCGTCGGGCGGAATCGCCCCGATGACGGGTTCGAGAGGCGCCGTCCACGCTCGCGCGCGGGTGTGGAACCGGACACCCGCGGATTGGGTGTCGTAGAGAGCGAGTGCCGCGCGAAGAGCGCTCCGCTCAGGCGACATCGCGGCGCAGAGCGATGAGTTCCCGCAGGATCTTGAAGATGACGGAAGGCGACGAGAGAGTCGAGACGCCTCGCGATCGCGGGAAGTAGTCGACGCCGATCTGGATGATGTGAGCTCCCGCCTTCCTCGCCCGGCACAGGAACTCGACGTCGATGAAGCTCCCGCCGCTCTTGAGCGTGAACTTCTCGAGGAGCGAGCGACGAAACAGCTTGAAGGAGAAGTTGACGTCCTTGATCGCGAGCCCGAAGACCATCCGGATCAGGGAGTTGTAGAAGAAGGAGTAGATGGTTCGGAGCAGGCCTTCGGACGTGCGATCGAAACGGTACGCGGAGACGACGTCCGCCTTCTGGACCTCGAGCAGACGCGCGGCGCGCCGGACCTCATGCAGATCGAAGGGCAGATCGGCGTCGGTGTAGAGAACGAGGTCCTTGGTCGCGACGGCGTAGCCCGCGCGCAGCGTGCCGCCGAGCTTCTGGTTCACCTCGTTGTGAACGACCTTGACCCGCGGGTCCTTCGCCCTGAGTCCTTCGATGATCTCGCGCGTGCGATCGGTCGAGGCGTCGTTGACCAGGATGATCTCGTAGTCGGACGTGAGCGGCGCGAGCGCATCGACCGCCGCCTCGTAGGCGCGGACCGCGTACTCCTCTTCGTTGAAGAGGGGAAAAACGATGCTGATCGACGTCATGCGGGGGCCCGAGAATAGTGGGCCGGGACCGAGTTGAGAAGCCGGTCGTAGGTCTCCAGGGTCTTCGCCCTCGAGTGTTCGCGCAGCGTGAAGGCGCGCGCGCGATCGCCCATCGCCCGGGCCGCCGAAGGATCCCGAAGAAGGCGACCGATCGAACGGGCAAGATCGCCTTCCTCGTCGGCGATATCGACACGCAGGACCGCATCCTCGGGAATCTCCGCCTGGTTCGCGATGTCGGAGACGATCGCGGGGCGACCCTGGGCCAGAGCGCGGAGCAGAGCGGCGGAGGTTTCGCGCGCGGTCGGATAGCGCAGGTGAACGACGCCGGCGCAGAGTTCCAGCGCCGCCGCGAAGGCTTCGGGCTCCAGCCGACCGGTGACGATCGCGCGGTTCGCGTTTCCCGTCTTACCGAGGATTCCTTCGAGCCAGCCTGGATCCGACACCTGACCCACGATGAGCCATCGGAGCATCGGGTGATGGGCGGCGACGCGTTCCACCGCGCGCGCGATCGTTTCGATTCGTTTCTCGCGCGTCACGAGCCCGAACGTCCCGATCAGGATCTCACCCGGCGCGAGGTCGAGGCTGGACCGGAGAGCATCGGCCGCACGCGAGGACGCGTCACGCGCCTCCACGGGCATCGCGAGCCGCACGCAGGGAACACCCGGGAGCTTCGAGCGAACAGCGTCGATCATGAAGGAGTTGTGAACTCCGACCGCGAGGGCCTTCGACAGAACCGGCTCGAACAGAGGGAACGCATAGGGAAGGAGGTCGCCCGACGAGTTCAGGTAGGCCGCCGCGAGTCGCGCTCCTTCTCCCGGGTACACCGACTCGATCGCGGCCTCGTAACGGGCGTGTTGTTCCTCGGCTCGACGACGCTTCCCCGCGTCGGATGGATCTCCCGCGTAGGCGCGGGCTTCGGCCGATTCGAGGAATCGACGCGCGAAGGAATGATGCAGCACGAGATCGTGAAGCACGACGATGCCGGGGATTCGCTCGATCCACTCGTACATGAAGTCGTGCGCGGGTCCGTTCCCCATCTGATAGATGACGGCATCGTGCGGTCGCACCCCCAGTTCCGAGATCGGAAGAGCGGTGAAAGCCGAGGTGGAGGTCTCGGCCTGATCGCAGAACAACTCGACCTCGTGACGGCCGCGGAGGGCCTGGGCGACGTCGATCGTGTAGTCGGCGATGCCGCTGACGCTCGGAGGGAGCGGCGAAACCAGCGCGACTTTCAAGGCCTCGCGCCTAGCGACGCGCGTACAGCGCGTACTCCATCGAGCCGTACAGCAGGGCGTTGAGACGGTCGACGTTCTCGTTGAAGGCGTCGACGAACCGGGCCGGAATCTGCGCGGAGCCTTCGGCCTTGCGCAGCTGCGACAACGGCTCCACCGGCGAGAGCATCTCGACCCTCACGTCGTTGAAGCCGGCGGCGGCGGCGAGGAAAGACAGCGTTTCCGGATGGAGCGGCTTCTCGTGGGTCAGATCGCGATTGAAGATCTCGAGGAAGCCGGTCACGCTTCTCGGGTTGACGGTCTCGAGAATCATCAGGCCGCCGGGTCGAAGAACCCGGCGCGCCTCGGCGAGAAGGGATTGCAGGACCGCCGGCGGCAGATGCTCGGCCACCTGCGCTGCGAACACCCCCCCGACCGAATTGGCGGCCGCCTGCTTCAGAAA
>JADMIO010634754.1_pt1 | contig 10725 bp, 11 predicted proteins | sample 8958161 | NCBI WGS metagenome assembly JADMIO01 (sample SAMN16585339, study PRJNA669376) | soil metagenome | isolation source: Crop rotation soil | place: USA: Cullars Rotation, Alabama | collected 2011 | reverse complement strand
CGACTTCAAGTCACGTGAATTCCAAGCTTCGGATCCCACTGTGCTGGAAAGGTCGCTCCGCAGTTTCTCGTCGTGAATTCCTGGCGGCGTCCTCGGCCGCCGCGCTGGCGAGCGCTATTCCGCATTCCGCTGCCAAAGAATCAGAGGCTGCGCCCAAACTGGCTCTGCACGGCGGCGAAAAAACAGTCCAGCAATCGGCCAAGTTGCCGATCCGCTGGGGAGCGCCAGAACGCGAGCGGCTCGACGCGATGCTTGGCCAGGAATCGCTCTTCTACTGGAAGGGCCCGCAAACGGCGCAGTTGATCGATCGATTCAAGAAAATTTGCCCAATGAAATATGTGATGCCGTGTTCTTCGGGCACGGCGGCTTTGCATATTGCGGTGGCGGCGGCCGGCATTGGGCCGGGAGACGAAGTCATCACTTCGCCAATCACCGACATTGGCACGGTCGTCGGCGTGATTTATCAACAGGGAGTGCCCGTATTTGCGGACTTGGGCGCGAGCACGTACAACCTCGATCCAGCAGATGTCCGACGCCGCATCACTCCGAAGACGAAAGCCATTATCGCGGTGCATTTGTGTGGAAACCCCTGCGACCTGAAGGCGCTCCGAGAGATCGCAGACGAGCGCCGATTAACGCTGATTGAGGACGCTGCGCAGGCCTGGGGCGCCAAACACCGCGGGCAACCCATCGGCACGACCGGCCATATCGCCTGTTTCTCGCTGCAGAACTCAAAACACATCACCTGCGGGGATGGTGGTTTGGTTGGATCGAATGACGAACGCTTCGGGCCGCTACTGCAGCGATTCGGGGACAAGGGATATGATCGATTGGCCGCTACCGGATTGTTCGAGTCATTCGCGACAAATTACCGAATGACTGAGTCGCAGGCGGCGATAGCTACAGCGCAATTGGAACGGCTCGAAGGCATTGTCGCTAAACGTGCCCGTCTGGGAAATCTGCTGACGGAAAAAATCTCCGGCCTTCGCGGGGTGCTCCCGCATCAGGTGCATCCGGAAGATCGTTGCAGCTATTGGTTTTACTTTTTCCGTTTTCAGCCGGAGGCCTTCAAGTGTGATCGCGCAGAGTTTGTAAAAGCGCTGGCGGCGGAGGGGGCGCCCGCTTCCGCCGGTTACGTCCCAACACTCCTGCATCACAATCCGGTTTTCTTGAAGCACGGGTTTTTTGCCGGACGCTGGCCCGCGCGCGAATTTGGACTGACCACCATGGACTATTCCAAAAACCACACACCCGAAGCGGAAGCCATCCTCCGCACCGGCATTCGCATCACCATCCATGAAGCGATGACAGACGATTACATTGTGAGTGTTGCCGAAGCGATTCGGAAGGTCGTGCGGCATTACGCCGCATGAGCGGAGAAGGTCGCTGTTTTTATTCCAAGACGTAAGGGAAGAGCAGGGTTATTGGTAAGTTTCGGTGGAAGACGGCTGATGGTTTCAAATACGTTATTGGCGGTTGCGAATTATCGTCAGAAAGCCGAGCCCAATGAAGCCAAGGGCGCAGACGGATGGTTCAGGAATTAGGTTGAGCCCTTGGAATCCGGTCATGCCTGGAGTGAAAATAGCGGGTGGCGGCGGAACAGGATTCGGTCCGCCGAGCGGTTGAGTGGTAAAGGGCACGCTTGCGCCGAGATAGAATTCCCCCGCGGCCTGCGCTTCCGCGTAGCTGCCGAAGGCGCTTGGCCAGATCCTGACACTGAGAGTCGGCGTGCTGTTCGCGGGAGAATTTGGAATCACCACTTCGGGACCGACGAAAAAGGCGGTTTCTCCGAAGAAGGGAACTGCGCTGAGTTGCGTTTGATCTTTAAAGAGTCCCGCGGTAAAGCCCAATTTTCCCGCAGGCTGGCCGAGAACAGTGATTGGGGCGTTGTAGGAACCGACACCATTTGGATTGGGAATCTCGAAGTTGGTGAAGGAAATTGTGCCTTGGGCGAACGCAGAAGTTGATAGGGATGCGATTAAGAATCCAGCCTTCGTCATAACGAGTGTCCTTTGGTTTCTCAGGAGGTATCAGAATGGGCCGAAAAGTAAAGAACAAGGAGAGCGTGGTGCGCGTGGCGGAAGTTGAAAGGACTGAGGACTGAGTTTTTTTAACCGCGGATTTCGCGGATGGGCGCGGATCGGGAATGATGGGTTGAAATCTACCTGGGGCGGCGTAGAACTGGGGTCATGAAGGCTTGGGATGGAATCTTAACATTCGCGGTTCGATTCGCCGAGATGTTGACGCCGACGCCGAACAAAGACGTTGTTTTGCAAAATCTTCAGGCGTTCTTGAGCAACGTAAGTGATCGAAAATCGGCCGGATGGCTTGTTACTCATCCCATGGCGGTGAAGGATTTTTTTCGTGATCACTTGGAGCTCCTTACGGCGCCTGAAAGATTTCAGTTGTACGGAATGATGGAGGGATTTTTCCCGCACTGTTTCATGGATGTTTTAACAAGTCGGCTTGCTGTTGAGTCTGACGACAAGTGTCTGGAATTGCTTCGCGTGATCGGAAAAATGCAGGGAATTTCATCACCACGAGATTGACGCAACAAGCAGAACCGCTTTCAGGGTTTGAGATTCCAAAATTGAAACCCCTGGGTAACTCCTCACGCAACCGCTGGCTGTGCCGAGTGAAGTGTTCGTTGCTTTTCGCTGGCCAGCGATCACGCTATAACTAAGCTGATGTTATGAATCATGACGATTGGTTCATTCGATCCAAGAGGAAATGCCTTCTCTACGCACTCCCGATAATTGTACTTAGTTTATTCTCATCGCGAATTAACGCCGCAGATTTGCCTTTCCGAGCGCATGGACGCGTCACGATGGTGAATTTCCAGCGGGATGGCACACCTTCTCAAACGAACACGACGGACGTCAAAGTGGCCTTTGCTAAGGGCAAGTGGTGCGCGCTCATGAATTCGGTAAATTGGGAAACTGAATCGGCCGTGTACTTTGATGGCACAAACCAATATTCAGTTTCCCGTAAAAAGAAGGAGGCACTCGGTCAGAGTCTAAACGGTTTCGTTGCGGAGAGCGAAGTCCCCTACGGAGGACAGTTTGGGCAAACGGCTTGGTTCCATTTTTGCCGACAGAGATGGGCTTCTCAGCCTCGCCACGCTTTTCCGAATTTAATGTCCTATGGTGGAGAGCTAGGCATCAGCAATCTAAAACTGACCCTGGCTGAGCAAAACGAAGAATGGGATGCGACGTTTGAGTTTGTGGACGGAGACAGACGCTGGCTCGTCGAGAAATGGCATGCAGAAGGCGTTGATAAAGATACTGGGGTGCCTCGATTATCCGAGCGGAAAATTTTTAGTCAGGTCGGGAGTTATTTAAACGGAAAGCTCATCTTACCTCCGCCTGGAAAAGTGTTTGATAAGCCAACACAAATCGTCCGTACTGAAGTTTCCAGGATTGAAATCGGTGATTTCTCAAACGAACTGACTCCGCCCTGGCTGGGTCATGGCTTGATTAGCATGGCCGACAAGAGGTTTGGCTCCGATGGCTCGATGATCGTTTACACGGTGACGAATCGAATTCCCACCAAAGCGGAGATGTGGAATTCGCCCATGCGGAAAGAAATCAATCGACAGGCGCCTGGGGTGATTGAATTGCGGTAAAAGAGTAACAAACGCCCTGGCTGGCGAGGTGTTGGCCTTCCGCGATGTTGGCGAGGACAATCGAGGCGGATTTTAAACGCGAAGGCCGCAAAGACCGCCAAGGTCCGGACCAAGTTGGAAGGAGAGCGGCGATCGCCGCGAATTGAAGGAGAAGTTTTTTCATTGGTGAGCCCGTATTGATACGGTTCACCATTTTGTGATCTTATGCGGAGGGCAAAATTTTGGTCATAACTTACGAAGTGGTAAAAAAAGTCAGATGGTCGTCTCCGACGTTCTTCCCCCTATCGCGGTAAACAGTCCTTCCGTTTCAACTAAGGCCGTCAGTTCTCTTCGACCGAATCTGAAAGGCCCGAAAGGCGATAGTAAATATCGCGAGCGTAAGGGCGCTAATGGCCATGAAGCGAAAAAGCTTGCGGGGCTGAACCTTTTGCAAATCCGTCTTGAGGCGGTGAGTTATGGCAGTCTTTTGTTGGTCCCTAAATTTGCTCAACGCCCAAGGGGGCGGGGTCTCTGGGAGGAGTTGGTTAGTGTAGGAATATTGAACGAAGTCAATCCCGAGCGCGTGGACGCTGAGTCGCCGGTCAACAACGTGGACAACCCCGGTAGGATGAGGAATGACCAAAGACCCCTGGATTGATTTGACGGAGGTGATGGAGCCTTCAATGTTCAAACTCGGAACACGGATCACTCCACACTTTATTCAGCAGACGCTCTTGTCGCCGATTATAGCGTATCCGCAGTCACGAACGAATTTCTGGGCGGTCCCAATTTTCCAGCCCATTTCCACTACAAAGTTCTGAGCCCCAGTCGATTTGCCTCAAATCAGCTCCAGGTGGGTCATTCCCTTGTTAAAGTTTGAAATATCCAGATGAGGGTCGGTGTGGGCGGTTTTGAGACGTTCGGGGTCGGTAACAAATCGGATCGAGCGCGGCAGTTTCGAATTTGCAGATAGGAAGGTGACTTCGGCTTTGGCGATATGGGCGTCAGGATTAAATACTGCGTGATTTCCTGGAACAGGAATCCATTTTGGATCGTTTTTCGAAAAATAGCGTGACGAGCAGAATGCCAGCCACGGGACGGTATGCGGCGAAGCTTCTGCGTATGGAAAATCACCTTCGGTCACGGTGGCGGCAGTGGATTTGAAGCCTACCGCGTAAGAGAAGACGACCCCATTACCGCCAACTAATTCTGAATAAAAATCACCCGGATGATGGACGCGTAGAATCCAAGCTTGGTCGTCGAGGAGAATTTCAAAATTGTGTGGAATCTTTTCGGAGACGCTGCCGTCGATCGCGTAATTGGAAATCTCGTATTTGCCGAGGATTTGCGTGTGGGTGGCCGCAATCGCCGGACAAACAAGGGAAAAAGTGACGGCGGTGATCTGAAGGGTCCGTTGCCAAACGCGGGTGGCACGGGCAGTCAGCATGAGTAAATTGTATTCAGTCGGTAGGGGATCGCAATGCAGTTTGTTGCCCGGAAACCACCGACGGCCCGCTTGGCCCCGCCACCCTCGCGCGCCTGAAGTTGACGCCGAATTCCGCATAGCACGCGGATGCATCCTGGTATCTCGATTTTTTCACGCCTCAACCTTCCGATGGCGTCTTCAAATATCGGGAAAGATAAATGGCGGCCAGCCCGCAGGCGACTGAGAGCGCGCCGACCGCGCCAAAGCGAGTCATGTGGCCGGCCTGCTGGCCGATGATGTGTCCGCTGATCCATGCGGCAAAACCGGATGAGAGCTGTTGGACGGAGGAATTGATGCTCATGAAGCCGCCGCGATAGCGTGGTTCGATGCTCGAAGTCAGCAACGCCATGGCGGGGATGACCCGCCCGGAGGAACAGACCATAAAAATCGTCGAAAACAACAGCGCGATCCAAAGCGCCACGTGGGGAAGGTTCGTCACGATCACAACGGGAATCATCGCAGACAGCGTCATGATGACGAAGACGCGGTGTTTGCCCACCCGATCCGCCCAGCGCCCGATCAAGTTCATGCTGACCAGAGTGCAAATGCCTCCGCACAAATAAATCAAGGGGAGTTGCTTTTCCGTGAGCCCGACGTTTTGCACCATGTAAGTCGCCAAAAACGGAAAGACCACGAACCCGGTGCACATCAACATGGCCATGAACAGCAGCGCCATTTGATGATCGCGCGGCTTGATGATGCCCAGCATTCGTTGCGAAGAACTCTCCTCGCCATGGTGTTCCAAATGTCCGCGCAGATGCGGCATCACTCGCCAAATCGCGGGGAGCACCAGGGCGCATCCGGCCGCCAGCGCGTAGAAAGTGACATGCCAATTTACTTTGTTCGCAATGAACAGGCCCGCTGGCACTCCGCAGATCGAAGCAATCGAAAAAGAAGACATCACGATCCCCGTGGCGCGCCCACGGCGTTCTTCAGGAATGACATCGCCGATGACCGCCATGACAATCCCCATTGTCACGCCGCCGAAGGCTCCCGCCACCAGGCGCGCGGCCACGAGCGCCCAATAACCTTGCGCCAGCGCGCAAAACAATGTGCCGAGTGTGAAGCCGGCATAAAGTCCGAGCAGCGCGTTTTTACGATCGAAGCGGTCGATGAAAAATCCAGCGGCGATGCCCGCGACGCCCGCTGCGATGGCGTAGGCCGAAACAATGAGGCCGAATTCCGCTGGTCCGATGTTAAAGACGCGCATGTATTGCGGCCCGAGCGGCATGATGATCATGAAATCCAGCACCGCGGTGAACTGGATCGCTGCAAGAACTGCCAGCAGCCAGCCTTCGTGAATCTGAGCGCCTTCTGATTTTGTCACTTGCCCCCGCTCTTCATCATTTCTTTCATGCGGCGATCCAATTCCGGGCCGTCCACATCTTCGATGTGCGTGGCGAGATGCCACGTATGGCCGAAAGGGTCCACGAGCGAACCACTGCGATCTCCGTAAAATTGATTTTGGATTGGCCGCTCCTCCTTCGCGCCAGCCGCCAGGGCCTGCTTGAACGTCGCGTCCACATCTTCAACATAAAGGTGAATTCCCACGGATGAGCGGCCAGTCGCCTTCAAACCAGAAGTTCCCGTCGGTTGGCACTCTTCGCCCAGCATGATGACTGAATCGCCGATCTCCAGCTCCGCGTGCATCACCTTGCCGCCAGGGCCGGGCACGCGCAGGCGCTCGCGGGCGTTGAAGGCCCGCTTGTAAAATTCAATCGCATCCGCGGCGCCATTCGCCATCAAATATGGCGTGACGCTGCGATAACCGTCTGGAATTGGCTTCACCTTCGCGCTCATTGATCAGTCCTCCATCTTTCGAAACAAGTCCGACTGGGCCTCAAACTTAATGCAAGAAACAGTGATGGCAAACACCGGCCGAAAAAGCAAGGACCGAGCTTGAACAGCTCCGCGAATGTGTTGGCCTCCTTGAGCTGATTTGTCAGACTCGACGCCATGAAAATCCGTTCGATCCGATGCGCTGGGCTGCGTGGCGCTACTCCCGAGGGCGGCTGGAGCAATGAACTGAAGCCGGATGATTGCGTGCATACGTTGATTGCCGTGCATACCGATGAAGGCGTGACCGGAGTCGGCAGCGTATTTACCAGTGATCTGCTGGTGCGCGGCGCTTTGAAAGTGTTGGAGCCGCTGGCGATTGGAGAATCGGCTTTGGAACCGGAACGGGTGTCGGAGAAGCTGCATCAAAATACGTTCTGGCAGGGGCGCGGCGGCTCGATCACGCACGCGATCAGCGGGATCGACATCGCGTTGTGGGACATATTTGGAAAGGTGACTGGGCAGCCGATAGGCCGGTTGTTGGGCGGTCGTTATCGGACGCGGGTGCGTCCGTATGCTTCCATCTTGATGGAAGAACCGGCGCGACTGGCGGCGCGACTGCAGCGAATTAAGGCGGATGGATTTCGCGCGTTTAAGATTGGTTGGGGCCCGTTTGGGCGGGAGAGCAATGCAAAGGACGAAGCAATTGTCCGGGCGGCACGGGAGGCGATTGGGGCGGAGTGCGCACTCATGGTGGATGCGGGCGGGAGCGATGCTTTTTGGACGCAGGGCTACAAGTGGGCGTTGCGCGCTTCGGAAATGTTGGCGGATTACGAAGTGGCGTGGTTCGAGGAAGCGTTGTCGCCGGATGCGTTGGCGGATTATGTGAAATTACGCGAACACTCGCGCGTGCCGATTGCCGGCGGGGAAGTTTTGACGCGGCGGCAGTCGTTTCAACCATGGCTGGAGGCAGGCGCGTTTGACATCGTGCAACCGGATGTCACGAAAGTCGGTGGCATTAGTGAAGAACGCCGGATCGCCTGGATGGCGCGGGATCATGGGGTGCGTTTTATTCCGCATGGCTGGAACACGGCGGTCGGTTTGGCGGCGGATTTGCAACTCGCCTCCGCTTTCCCTGAGACGAGTTTAGTCGAATACTTAAACGGTTCGCCGTTCATTGACGAAATCGTGGCGACGCCGTGGAAATTGGATGCAGACGGCATGCTCGCGATTTCCGACCGGCCTGGTCTTGGCCTGGAATTCAACCTCGACGGCGTTGCCAAATACACTCACGGCGAACGTTTGTTTGATTGAAGCATTGTCTCGCTGGCGTCCACGCGTATCCAGCCGAGCGCGCCCAAGAGATACACGGCTCCGAATATGATAAAAATCGGATTCCATCCATAGGCGATGGATATTTTTGCCGCGATGAGTGGACTCAGAATTCCGGCGACGCAGCCTGCGGTGTTCATCCATCCTCCCAAAGTGCCGGTGAAACGGCCGCCGATGTCGGCGGGCACGGACCACATGCAGGCTACGCCCAGGTCTTGAAACATAAATCCCAGCGCAAGAAGCGCCATAACGGCGCCGGGTGTTTTGAAGAACGGAACGGCGAAGACGCAGAGCGCCGCCAACGTCCAGCCAATGATGGGAACGATGCTGCGTCCCCAACGGCGGTTGCCGAGTTTGCGAATCGCGAAATCGGATAAAAATCCTCCCGCCAGGCAAGAAAAAGCGCCGAGAAAAAGCGGCAAGCCGCTCATCCATTGAGATTGGGCGTAATCGACTTGAAACTGATCCTTGAGGTAACGGGGGAGAAACGTAATGAAAAAAATAAAACAAAAGCTGACGCAGAAGGAGACCAGGCAAAGCGCCAGCACGTTCGCGGAAAAGAGCGATGACCAGCGCATCGCCGGCGCCGCCGTATCGTCGTAGATGCTGCCGCTGCGCGGGTCGTCAGAACGAATTAATTCCCGTTCGGCGTCGGAAACGCGTTCCACGTCTTCCGGTCTGTCGCGAAACCAAAGGAAAAACAGGAGCGCCCAGATAATGCCGAGGATGCCCAAGGCGTAAAAAGCCTGCTGCCAGCCGCCCGCCCATAACATTAACATGCCGATAATCGTTGGCGCAAAAGCGCCGCCAAGTCGGGCGCAGCACCAAATAAAACTCTGCGCGGTGGCGCGTTCGCGATAGGGAAACCAACGCCCCAACGCTCGCGCAATATTTGGATAGGCCCCAGCTTCGAACGATCCGAACAAAAACCGAATCACCAGCATAGCGACAAACCAATGGGCTGGACCCGCCTGGGCGCTAAAAAAATTGGCGACGGATTTCACACCGCCAGTCATGGCGGTGAAGAGCGACCAACAGAGCACGATTCGAAAAATAACCAGGCGCGTTCCCCAACGATCGCCCAACCACCCGCCGAGGACTTCAAAAAGCAAATAGCCGACGGAGAACGCTGACATCACCCAGCTCATGCGCAATGTGGCGCGGTCCTTCGCCACTTTCGCGACGGCCTTCGCATCGTTCTCAAGTCCGCGTTCGCGCAGAGAAGTTTTATCCTCGCCAGTTAACTCTTCGAAGTGAAGGTCCGTCGAAATCTCGCCCTGCACCCGCATGATGCAGATGCGATCGAGGTAAGTGAGAAACGCGAGAGAACAAAGAACGGCGAGAACACAGTAGCGATACCGTGTGAATGTCGCCGTCATCCTAGGCGATTGGTTTTTGGCCCCATGGCATGGGCATGGTGGGCGGGCGCCGATGCTGATCGCGGCGCTGATCCACGGGCCGATCACGGAACCATTTGATAAAGCGGGCAAGCTGTTTCACGGCCTCTTCGTATACCTGGCGGCCTTTTTCGGCGGTGGCCAACTCTGCTTCACCCAGGACGCCCGTTTGCGAATAACTGCTTGTCCAGGAAATGAGCGTGGCCGGTCCGGCCGCGAAAAGATCGACCCAATTGAATTCGTTGTTCTCGGCGTTGAAACTAATGATATCGCTGCGGATCAATTCCGTGCGGACATTGCCGCCGTCCAGATGCATGTAAAGGGACGTCTCAAGTTCACAGGCGTGCGCGCAGCCGCCGGGGAATTTGCTTTTGCGCCAATTAGGCAGAAACGTTTTGTCGACCGTCAACAAATTCCACCATCCGGCCAGGATGCATTCGGCGTCGGTTTCAAGATTGGTGCGCCGCGCGACCAGATCGAGATTTGGCATGTTGGAACCGTGACCGTTGAGGAACAGAATTTTCTTAAAACCGTGATAGGCGAGCGATTTGGTGATATCGAGCACGTGATCAATAAAATGTTCGAAGTGATTATTAATCGTGCCCGGAAAATCCATGACGTGTCCGGTGTAACCGTAACAAACGGTGGGCAGCACTAGGATTTGCTCCGGGAGAAGTCGCCCGGCGCCGTACGCGATTTGCGTGGGACAAATCATGTCTACATCCAGCGGCAAGTGGTGGCCGTGTTGTTCAACGGCGCCGCACGGGACAATGCAGACTTTGCGCAAATCGATCGCGTCGTTGATTTCCGGCCAGGTCAATTTTTCGTAGCGAAATTCAGTGGCGGCTCGGCTCATGCCAAAGCATAGAACTGAAGCGATTTGAATTAAAAGCAGGAACAACGCGATTCGGTCAGGTCAGAATCGGTTGGATCACTTCGCCCGCGACATCGGTGAGGCGAAAATCGCGTCCGCCGTAACGATAGATCAGCTTTTCGTGATCGATGCCCATCAAATGCAAAATGGTCGCATGATAATCATGCACGTGACACGGATTGGATTTGATTTCCGCGCCATACTGATCCGTCTCGCCATAAGTGATTCCGCCGTTTACGCCGGCCCCGGCCAGCAG
>JADMIO011525540.1_pt1 | contig 10726 bp, 9 predicted proteins | sample 8958161 | NCBI WGS metagenome assembly JADMIO01 (sample SAMN16585339, study PRJNA669376) | soil metagenome | isolation source: Crop rotation soil | place: USA: Cullars Rotation, Alabama | collected 2011 | reverse complement strand
CGAAGTGCGGATCGACCCGCGCCTGCACCGGCCGCTCGCGCAGGAGCTCGGCGCACAGCCCGTGGATCGTGCCGATGTGCGCGGTCTCCAGCTCTTCGACGGCCTTCGCGAATCGACGCCGCTCCTCCTCCGACGCCGTCCCGGCGAGCCGCGCCTTCTCGAGCTCGGTCCGCAGCCGCAGCTTCATCTCGCCGGCGGCCTTCTCGGTGAACGTGACGGCGGCGATCGTCGCGAGCCGCGCGCGCCCCGTCCGCACGAGCCCGACGATGCGCGCGACGAGCTCGGTCGTCTTCCCGGTGCCGGCCGCCGCCTCGACGACGAGCGTGCGGTCGAGCGCCGTCCGGATCGCTTCCCGGGCCTTTGCGTCGGCGAGTGTCGACATTGGCGCAACGATCTAACAGATGCGCGCGAGGCCGGCCGCCTCCGTTCCGACGAGTCGCATCACGCCGACGGCCCCGGATGGCATCATCGACGGCATGAATCCGACCGTCCTCGTCGTCGCCGCCGTGTCCGCCGCCGTCGCCGTCGCCCTGCTCGGACTTCTCATGCGCCGGCGCATCAAGTGTGGCCGGTGCGGCGCGCCGCCCCCGATCGTGCGGATGCCGAAGGACGCGGACGAGGCGATGTGGGGCGGCTGGACGTGCCCGAAGTGCGGGACGGCGCTCGATCGGACCGGGGCGCCGCGGAAGAAGGCGGCGTGAACGAAACTCGTCAGGTCGTCACTGCGTGGCGCGGCGCCGGCGGAAGAACTCCGGGCCGACGAGACCCTTCCGAGGGTCGAGCTGCATGCCCCCGGGATCCCGCGCCACCACAGCCTCGACGGCGGCACGCACGACGCGCGTAATCTCGTCGCGCGCGGGTCCTTCCGGGTTCCGATAGTGGATGTTGAACGACGCGCTACGCCGCAGGGCGGGCTTACTCTCGTCGCGCGTTTCGAGGACGACGTCGATCTTCGAGTCGGTGCCGACGCGGAACCGATAGACGCACAGCCGGCGGGTGACGACGATCTCGAAGAGCTCCGCGCCCGACGACTCCGCGACGCCGTCGACGAGCCGCGTCCACTCGGGGTGCTCGCTCGCCTCGACGCGTACGAAGTCCGGATTGTGGGTCGGCACGTCCATGCCGTACTCGGGCTCCTGCCACGGCCGGGTGCGCCGCAGCGGGACGAGGAGCTTCTCCTCCCAGCCGAACTTCGAGATGTAGGGGTGGGTGAGCCCGAGGCACGTCTCGGCGTGCTCGCACTTCGCCTCGTGGAGGCACGAGAACTCGGGATAGATGTCGTAGAACTTCTCGACGATGACGACGTCCGATTGCGCGTTGTCCATCGCGTCGCCGTGCTCGCCGAGCAGGCACTGCGGCACGTACTTCACGGCGACGTTGAACCCGAACGAGCGGGCGCGGCCGAGCGCCTTGCGGAGCGCCGGCGCGAGACGCTCCATCGGCACGAGCAGGTTGCGCTCGTCGGCGTAGTCCTCCATCGGCAGGTAGTTCCACCACTCCATGACCTTCGGCGCGAACTCCCGCACGCGCACGACGATGTCCTCGAGGTGGTCGACGTTCAGCGTCGTGAGGACCGTGTTGGTCATGAGGCAGACGCCGAGCTCCTGCAGGTTCTTCAGCCCGCGCATCGTCTCGTCGAAGCTGCCCTTGCGCTGCGCGATGTCGTCCTGGATCTCGGCGTTCGGACCGTGGAGCGAGACGAAGAACTCGTCGATGCCGGCGCCGACGAGCTTGCGCGCGAACGCGTCCTTCGCCATCGGCCGCCCGTTCGTCTGCAGGCGGATGTGCTCGAAGCTGTTCGACCGCTTCGCGTACTCGACGTAGTCGAACAGCTTGTCCTCGAGCGACACCTCGCCGCCCGTGAACGTGACGCGCCGGTAGCGACGCTCGCGGGTGTTGTCGTCGACGGCCTTCCGGAACGCCTCGAACGGCACGCCCTTGAAGTGGTTGATGCCCTCGGCGGCGATGCAGAACCGGCAGGCGCTGTGACAGTGGAAGTCCACCGTCACCGTCAGGTCCTCGAAGCGCGTCGGCTCGAAACGTCCCTTGTAACTCTGCATCTAGAGCGTCCCGTAGTAGCTCGTCTTGATGAATTCGATGCTGCCGTCCGCCCGCTGCCGATAGTCGATGCCGACGTCGAACCAGAGGTGCTCGAACTCCTCGCGGTGGCGCTCGAGGAAGTCGACGAGCGGGGGCGGATAGCCGAAGTGCTTCATGAACCAGAGCAGCCGGCCGACGTCGACGCCCGAGAAGTAGATCGCGTCGCAAAAGCGCTTCTTCGCGACGCAGATCTTCTTGCAGGGAAAAAGCTGCGGAATCAGCACCTTCGAGAGGGTCGCCGGGTTCGAGTAGTCGACGAACGCGCTGCTCTTGAGGAGCCCGAGGAGCTCGTCGATCTCCTCTTTCGGCGGCAGGAATCGATACGTGTTCTGGAGCTCGAGCCCCTTCGGCCCGATCGAGAACGATCGCCCGGCGTGGTCCCGGCTGCCGGTGAGGTACAGGTTGAGCTCTTCGATCCGTCCGCCCGGAATCGACTCGGGGCGGAGATCGAAGCTCACCATGACGTAGGGAATCGTCTCCCTCACCGCGGGGACGATCGGGATCCAGGGCGCCAGCACCGTCGCCAGCGAGGTCGCGGTCGCCTCGACGCTCTCCTTCTGCGGGTCGTAGAAATACAGCTCCCACCAGACGCGACGACCGTCGAACTTCACGCCCCAGACGGTGAGGTCCGGCCCCACGGACGACTGGATGGCACGCAGCGGCGCGTCGAACTTCTCGAAGACGCCCGTGTGGACGAGGGAGTGCCAGAGCAGCGTCTCCGGACGGAGCCGGCCCTGGGTCGTGCGCCGCGGCGAATACGGCTCGAGGCAGTAATCGAAGAACCGATCGCCCGGTCCGGCCGGGACGAGGACGCGCGCGTCGTCCTGCGGCGGCGCGACGACGGGCAGGATCGGAAGCATGGACGGCATGACCCGGCCATCCTCGCCCGGACCGGAAGCGGTGTCATCCATCGGAACCGGCGCGGCGCGCGTCCAACCGTTCGCCGGCCTGCGGGCTCAGGCCGATGTCCGGGACCACGGCGGAGGCGGCGAGGACCAGTCTGGCGCCGGGCCGCCGGACTCCTCGCGCGCGAGCGACGAGACGACCCAGGCCATGAGCGCGTCGACCACTCGCCCCCCGGGGCTCCCTGCGCGGACCCGATACGAAACCGCGTACCGGGCGGTGCGTGCGTACGCCTTCGGTGCGCGCGCGACCGGCTCGAGATGGATGCCGAGCTCGCCGTCACCGCACCGGAACACGAGCTCCGCGTCCAGCGCTCCGAAGCGTTCGGGGACGCCGGCCGGCTTGAAGTAGATCGTCCACGAGGAGTCGTCGGCCGCCCATCCGACCTGCGTCACGTATCCCAGCGAAAATGGTGCCAATTGCGCAGCAGCGACGTCGCTCCAGCCGGGCAGCCCGCGGGTCGGCTCGGCGTCGTCGGGAGTCACCGCCACGAACCAGGCCTTCGTCACCGGGGCACCGGGAGCGACCCGTAACGACGACACCGCGCCGGCGAGCTTGCGACCCGCCGCATAGCGCCGCAGCGCCGGGGAGGCCTCGGATGGCAGCTGGCGATGCTGGAGGTAGAACTTGATCTCTTCCGCCCCGTTCGCCCCGGCGTTCACACCGATGACGTGGGGCGCTTCAGGACCCGGGCAGGCGAAGGCGCCACGCGCACGCTGCCGCACCGACTCCGAGGCGTCGGACGCATTCAGGTAGACCTTCGCGACGCGCGCGTCGGCATCCCATCCGCCGATCAGCGGAAGCCCGTGCTCGGCCGCCTGCCGGAGGAGCACCTCGACGCTCGGCCCGCGCGGGATCGCGAGCGCCTCGAGCAGCGACTCGACGAGCTCGGACGACACGCGCTCGACCATCATGCGCGCGCTGCGCATCGGACCGTCACCGCCGCGGAGCGAGGCCTCGAGAGTCGAGAGCTCCGTCCCCTTCACGGCCGCGACGACCGCATCCGTGCGGTCCGTCCAGGCCCCGAGCGATCGACGAAGGGCGTCGTCGACCGTCGTCACGACGCCGCGACCTTCATCGGCGCCGTCGCGCCGGTTCCGCGAAGTCGCGGCCCCTCGGGCTCGCCGAGCAGCGCCACCGTGCGCCGGTACGCTTCCAGCGTCTCCGCAGGACGGCGCAGCGGGTGGGTGTAGAGGACCAGCTCGTCGCCGAGCTCGTTCCGGACGCGATTCGGCATCCGGTTCCAGCTCCGGCTCCGGCCGAGCAGCACGAAGCCCGCGTTCACTTCCAACCGGAGAATTCCCAGGAGATCAGATGCCCAGCACTCGAGGCCCGCGTCGAGCGCGCGGTCGGCCTCGTCGCCTCGCTCGAACGAGCAGCTCTCCGGTCGGTAGACGAGCGCGAAGGAGCCGTCCCTGGTCCGCACACGGAAGCCGACGCGCGCCGGTTCTCCGTCGACGTACAGGCTTCTCATGAGCGCGGATCCGTACAGATGCCGGGCGAAGGACTCGAGCTCGCCGACCAGTCGCGCCTCGTCGTCCTTCGTCGCCTCGCGGCGTCCCGTCGCCGGCGCGTAGTCGGGTGCTTTGCCCGAGAACGGCTCGGCACCGCGCGCAGGCCACTCGCTCCGAGCGAGTGTCGACAGAAACGGCGTGCCCCGAACCTGATCGACGAGCCGGCCGCCGGCGAAGACGAAGCGGTCGCCGGGCAAAGGCGAGCGGACGGTGACGCCTCGGCTGCGGGCCGTGAGCAGCGCGGCGATGTCGTCGGCGGCGCCTGCGTGGATGTGCCGGTTCATCCAGGCCAGATCGCCGGTCAGGGAAAACGCGCCACCGAGAACGACGAACACGCCGGGCTGCAACGAGCCCCGGAACTGCCGCTCGAAGCGATCGGCGAAGTCGCGCGCGAGACGCATCACGACGCGCTCGTCCGGCTCCTGGACGCCGCCCTCCTGAAGCACGGAGAGGTCCATGTAGTTGTGCGAGGAGGCCCACACGCCGACCCGTCCCGCGCGCTCGATGGCGAACCGGGCGAACGCCGCCGACTCGGGCGCGTCGATGCAGGTGGCGAAGCTTCCGTTTCCGGCGGCGTCACGCACGAGCAGGGGCAGGACGTCCCATTCGTCGCGCGCGAGCTCGGTGCAGTGGAACGGATGCACCTCGAGGTCGCCGATCCGCTCCGTCCGCCCGGATTGCAGTGCGCGCGCCCGGAAGCCGAGCTCCTCGACGATCGCCCGGGCCGCGACCGACGCGCGGCCGGGCACGAACACCGGTACCGAGCGGTCGAGCCGCAGCAGGGTCGGCAGGTTCAGGTGGTCGGGATGCTCGTGCGAGACGATCAAACCATCGATCGGAGGAAAGGCCGCGAGATCGATCGCGCGTGGCGGATAGAGCTCGATCGGATCGTCCGGCGTTCCCACGAGACGCCGCCCGAGCACGGGATCGACGAGCAGACGCGTCGACGGGGACTCGACGAGCCAGCCCTGATGTCCGAGGAAAGTCACCGAAAACACGGCGTTACGTCACCACGGCCTCGGAGTGGTGTCCAGCCTGCGGGCCGCGTCGGATCGGCACCGGATCACCAGTCGGAAAGCAAGGGCAAGCCCGTCACGACGCCTCGCCGGCAGTCGGCGCAAAAGCTGCCGTGGTCGTCACTCGGCATGCACCGGGCCGCAACCCGTGCGCGCCTGGCGCCGCGAGATCGCGGAGCGAACTGCGTGGTACTTTCGTCGGATGCCTCGGGAAGTGCGAGTCCTTCTCTTTCGGCGCGATCGACTGGACGCTCGCTTCGCGTCCCCGCGGTGGCGGGAGAGCCGCGAGCCGGTTGCCCTCGACTCCATCGAGACGTCGCTCGGTGCCATCGATCGCGCGACCGACCGCGTGATCCTTTGCGGCGGCAGCCCCCTCGAGCATCCAGACTTCGACGCCGTCCTCGCAAAGGCGGCAGCGCTCGGATTCAAGGCTCTCGCTCTCGAGACCGACGCCGCACCGCTCGCCGACCGGACGCGCCTCGACTCTCTCGTCGCGCGCGGGATCTCAGAGCTCTTCGTTTACGTCGGCGGCGCGTCCGCGGAGGTCCACGAGCACGTCCTCGCGACGCCCGGTTCGTTCGCCGCCCACCTCGACGGACTTCGCAACGTCGCCGCCGCGGGCGTCCGCCACCACATCGTGATCCCGCTCGCGCGTCGCAACGCCGGCGAGGCCGCGCCGCTCGCCCGCCGCCTCGTCGACGAGGGTGGGTGGGCCTGCAAGAGCGTCGTCCTCGGCCCCGGCGAGCCGAGCGGCGTCCCGAAGTTCGCCTTCGCCGAGCTGCTCGGACCGCGCGAGATCGCTCACGTCGCCGCCCCGATCTTCCGCCTCTGCGAGGACGCAGGCATCGGGTACGGCTTCCTCTACGGCCGCAGTCCGCTCGCCTGCGCCTCCTTCGACGTGCTCGAGCCGTTCGGCGCCGTGTTCCACGAACGCCCGCCGCACCGGGAGAAGGCCGGCGAGAAGTTCAGCCGCATCGACGCCTGTTCCACGTGCGCCGTTCAGCCGACGTGTCCGGGCGTCGAGAGCCTGCACGTCGAAGCGTTCGGAACCGCGGACCTGAAGCCGGTGCCGCCCGCCGCCCGCGAGGCCTGGAAACCTCGGGTCGGCCGCCGACTCGACGCCGAGACGGTGCTCGCCGACTACAAGCGCGACGGGTACGTGATGCTGCGCGGCGCCATCCCCCCGAACCTCCTCGCGGCCGTGCGCAGCGCCTTCGACCGCCTGATGGCCGAGCAGATCGCGGCCGCTCCGGACGCCCTGCTCCACGTCGTGAAGCGCGTCGTGATGAAGGACCCGATCTTCCTCGACCTCGTCGATCTGCCGACGGTGTATCCGCTGCCGCGCGCCCTCATCGGCCGGGACATCACGCTCGCGCACGGCGGGGTCGCGTACCACAAGCGTCCGCACTCCCGTGCGTATCTGTCGTGGCACAACGACTTCAACTGGCTGCCGGACTTTCCCTATCCGCGTCCCGAGTGGTGGGTGCGCGGGCTCTACTTCATCGAAGACATCGACGAGCAGACGGCGCCGATGGCGGTGCTCCCCGGCACCCATCTCGCGACGCACGCCTGCCCGCCCGAGTACACGGCACCCGACGGCCAGCCGCGCGAGCTGCCGGGGATGGTCCGCCTGACCGGCAAGGCCGGCGACGTCGTCGTCTTCAACACCGAGCTCTGGCACACGAACACGTCGAACACGGGCGACCACGCGCGCAAGTTCGTCATGCTCACCTACAAGCACGCGTGGATGCGGCAGTGGACGGCCGACCACGAAATCACGCCCGAATTCGCGGAGTCGCAGAAGGCGCATCCGTTGCGCTGGCAGCTCTGCGGAGGCGGCATCTGGCATCGCCAGGACGGCGTCTGGCAGGCCTGAGCGCGCGTTGACCCGCGCAGGACCGAGTGCGACCATGACAGCGGTTGGAGCGACGATGACGTCACCGGTGCAGCACGCGGGCATGGACGCGCCGAGCGCACGACCCCTGCGGGAACTGCGCGAACAGGGCTACACCGTCTTCGAGCGCGCCTACTCCGAAGAGGAGGTCGACTTCCTCCGCAGCCGGCTCGTCGGCGCGTGGCAGTCGATCGGAAGCCCGCCCTTGAGGTCGGACCCGCCGACGCGCCCCTACCCCGACGTCGAGCTCGGCCCCGCCGGCGTCGTCTTCCACGGCATCACGAACCGCTTCCCCGAGATGGCGCCCCGGCTCTACAAGCCGGAGATCATCGACGTCCTGCGCGGCCTGCTCGGCGACGACATGCGCCTCGAGCTGCCCGCCGGCGCCCTCAGCGACGCGAGCCGCCCGTTCTTCGACTGGCACACGCACATCGACGGCGTCGACGACGCCTTCTACGAAAACCGCCGTGTTTTCACGACCTTCCAGCGCTCGCTGCGCGTGACCCACCTGCTCTACCTCGACGACCTCACGCCGGAGAACGGCCGGCTCCTCGTGTATCCGCGCCGGATCACCGACCCCACGAATCCGCCGTTCGACCCGAAGGTGCAGGAGTGGGAAGGCCGGGTCGAGATCGCCTGTCCGCGCGGGAGCGTCGTCGTCATCGAGCAGTGCACGTGGCACGCCGCCTACCCGAAGCGTTCGCCCGGCATGCGCGGGTTCATCGGCAGCTACTTCGCCGCCAGCGCCGCGCGACCGACGCCGTGGACCGATCCGAAGCTGAGTTCCTGGCAGGGCGACGACCCGCTGTTCCGTTCCCTGATCCCGCGTTGATCGCCATGAACTCCGTGCCGCCGGCCGTCGACCAGATCCGCGAGCGTGGCTTCGCGACGTTCGAAAACGCGTTCAGCCCCGCCGACGTCGCCTTCTTCCGCGCCGAGATCGCGAAGGCCTACGCCGCGCTCGGCTCGCCGAAGACCTTCGCGCGCCCACCCCTCGAGCCGGCCGCCGGCGTCGAGATCTCCGTCGTCGGCCTCGTCTTCCACCGCCTCGGCCTCCACGTCCCGAGCATCGCGCCGAGGGTCCTCTCGCCGGCGATCGTCGGCGTCGCGCGCGGCGTGCTCGGCGACGACATGCACCTCGAGTACACCTGCGCGGTCGTGAACGCCGACGACCGGCCCTTCTTCCCGTGGCACGCCCACGTCGGCGGCGTCGACAACGTCGTGTACCGGAAGAACGCGATTTTCCCGCGTTTCGAGCAGTCGGAGCGGCTGACGATGCTGCTCTACCTCGACGACCTGACGGACGAGACGGGCACGCTCCTCGTCCACCCGCGCCGGATCGAGGACCCGACGACGCCGCCGTTCGACCCGAAGCTCGAGAGCTGGGACGGCCAGGTCGAGCTGCGCTGCCGCAGCGGGACCGTCGTCGTCATGGACCAGTGCGTCTGGCACGCCGCCCGTGCCAAGCACTCCCCCGGGCTGCGCGTCTACCTCGCCTGTTACTTCACCTCGAGCCGCGCGCCGAAGACGTCGTGGACCGACGACTCGCTCGCGCCCTGGGCGGCCGAGAACCCGCTGCTCGCCGCGGTCCTGCCGCGCTCGACCGCGACGTCGAACCCATCCTGATTGAAGCTCGTGTCCCCGGAGGGACCCCCATGAAGACTCGCAAACTTTCCGGTTTCGGCAGCCTCGGCGGCGAGGTCTTCGACACCAATCTCCTGACGGCCGGCCCCGACGAGATCCGCCAGCTCGGACTCTCGAACTACCGCGACCTCGTGACGGTGATCCGCAAGGAGTGGGTCGGCGGCATCAGCCGCGAGCGCTACCACGAGATCTGCACGAGCTGGGCGGTCGCGACCGGCGGCGGCTCGTACGAGCGCAACGACACGCCGAACTACCTGTGGCGCAAGTACGGCGAGAACTGGTGGGACAACTACAAGCAGATGGAGCCCGACGACCGGGTGCTCGTCGAGGAGATGCACCGGATCATGGGCGGCGTCGAGCACCTCGTCGGCATGGCGCGCATCACCGGCGCGCGCGACGAGCACGGCAACACGACCGGCATGTTCGCGGACGGCGAGCTCGAGTGGCACTCGAACCAGCAGGCGACGACGCACTACGCGCCGGGCGCGGGCCTGCTCGCGTGGTCGGGGACCGCCGGCACCTGCACCGAGTTCCTGCAGACCGTCGATGCCTACAATCGGCTCTCGTCCGAATGGCAGTCGATGTGCGACCAGCTCGTCGCCGTCCACAAATGGGAGCCGAACGTGATGGCGCCGGGCCTCGGCCCCGTACAGGACATGATCCTGCGGATGCAGATGGTCCCCCAGGACGGCACCGAGGTGCCGATCGTCACGAGGAGCCCGGGCGGCCACAAGGGCCTGCACTTCCCGTTCACCTCGATCGACTACTTCAAGGGGATGAGCCGCGAGGAGTCGAAGAAGATCGTCGCCTACCTGAAGGAGCACGTCCTCCGCGACGAGTACATCTACAGCCACATCTGGCAGGACGGCGACATGGTGCTGTTCGACAACTCCGTGACGCTCCACCGCCGGCCGACGAAGGACTGCTCGACGCGCCTGCTCTACCGGCAGTCGTTCAACTACGACCGGCTCACCGCCTGGGTGAAAGCCGGCAACGCTCCCGCTCCCGCGCACGTCGCGGCCTGAGCGCGGTGCGTCGCCGGATCCTCGGACTCGCCGTCGTCACCCTCGTCGTCGTCGGCGCGGCCGTCGCCCTGCTCTCGATGCGTGGCGATCGCCGGGTCGCCTGCGGCCAGCGGACTCCGCCCGGGTGCTTCCTGCGCGTCGAGGGAGCCTCGTTCCTCATGGGCGCCCAGGCGTCCGACCCGGCCGCCCCCGGATACGACCCCGACGCGGAGCCCGACGAGGCCCCTGCGCACCGGGTCACGCTCGACGCGTTCTGGCTCCAGCGCGACGAGATCACCGTCTTCGACTGGAAGCGCTGCGTCCGCGAGGGCGGGTGTCCGGCCGCGGCCGCGGGGACCGGGGGAACGTTCAACGTTTCGCCCGATCGCGACCCCGAGGCCGCTCGCAAGCGAACGTGGGATCAGCTCGGCGATCCGAGCGTCGCCCGCATCGACCTCATCGACCTGCATCCCGTCAACGGCGTCACCTGGGCTGGCGCCGACGCGTTCTGCCGCTGGATCGGCGGGCGGCTGCCGACGGAGGCCGAGTGGGAGCTCGCGGCCCGCACGTCCGAGGGTCGCAAGTATCCGTGGGGCGCGGAGCCGGCCGACTGCAGACGCGCGGCGATGCACGAGGAGGGCGGCCGCGCGG
>JADMIO010690604.1_pt1 | contig 10727 bp, 7 predicted proteins | sample 8958161 | NCBI WGS metagenome assembly JADMIO01 (sample SAMN16585339, study PRJNA669376) | soil metagenome | isolation source: Crop rotation soil | place: USA: Cullars Rotation, Alabama | collected 2011 | reverse complement strand
TTCATGGCGGGTCCCGCCCGCCAGTTCCCACCCAGGGGAAGAGCTGCTCAACAGTTGACCAGGATCGCAGTAGCGGTCCTTCTGTGTTTTCGACAGGTGTGTAAGGGGGATACGATGCGGAAGTTTTCGTCGCCGGCAGTCGTGTTGGCACTCGTGGCAGGTGTGGGCCTCGCGACCGCCGGGTGTAGCCAGGTAGCGCGACTGAAGGGCGTGATGGCGTTCAAGGACGCCAATACGCTCTACCGACAGCAGGATTACCGGGGGGCTGTCGTGAAGTACGAAGAGGCGCTGAACGGCTGCTCGCGCGGTCAGGGCGACTGCACCGACCCCATGCTGGTGGCGTCGTACTTCTATCTGGCCAACAGCTACGACAACCTGTACCGGCCGGCGCGGCGCGGCGAGGCAAATAACGACGCCCTGCTCACCAAGGCGATCGACAACTACAAGAAGTCGGCGGCGCTCGAAATGAATCCCCAGACCAAGACGCTGGCGCTGCAGTATCTTGTCAACGCATTCGGCCCCGACAAGCTGAACGATCCGTCGCAGTCGGAGCCGATTCTCCAGCAGATGATTCAGCTCGACCCCAAGGACCCGGCCAACTATTTCGTGCTGGCTGGCATCTACGAGCAGAACGGCGACTACGAGATGGCCGAGGCGACGCTGCTCAAGGCGCGCGACGCCAAGCCAGCCGACGCCAACGTCTACATGCAGCTGGCCGGCTTCTACAATCGCCAGGGTGAGTTCGAGAAGACGATCGAGGCGCTGCAGCAGCGCGCGTCGAACGAGCCGAACAACCCCGAAGCCTTCTACACCATGGCGACCTACTACTGGGACAAGGCGTATCGCGACTTCCGCCTGCCCGAGGCCGAGAAGATCAAGTATGTGCAGTCCGGTGTCGACGCCGTCGACAAGGCCATCTCGCTGAAGGGCGACTACATGGAGGCGCTGGTCTACAAGAACCTCCTCCTCAGGCTCCAGGCGAACCTCGAAAAGAACCCGGCGAAGCAGCAGGCGCTGCTGAAGGAGGCCGACACCTTCCGCAACCGCGCCGAAGAATTGCGCAAGCAGAAGGCCGCCGCGCCGCCAGCCCCTGCCGGGCCCGGACGCAGCGAATAATCACAAAAACGGCGTGTTTACAGCGGGCCGCTCCAAAAATGGGGCGGCCCGTTTCATGTACAATTCTTGCCGGCGCGCAGGGCCCCGTGCGCACTCTTCACACAGCCGTCACGGCGCTCTGGTAGCTTCGAAGCCTTCCTCAATCCTGGAGTTGACTCAATGAAGAGTTGGTACGTCTCCGCGCGGCTGGCCTTTCGGCTAGTTGTGCTCCTCGCGTGCTCCATCGCGCTCTGGCCGGCCACGCCGGTTCACGCACAGGGCGTCACGACCGGCGCAATTACCGGCGTGGTCACCAACGAACAGGGACAGCCCGTGTCGGGCGCGAGCGTCATCGCGATCCACCTGCCTTCCGGAACGAGCTATGAGACGACGAGCCGATCCGACGGTCGTTTCTCGATTCCCGGCATGCGCGTGGGCGGACCGTACTCGGTCACCGTGTCGTACAGCGGATCAGGCGGCACGGCGTTCCAGCCCAAGACCGAAGACAACATCATGGTGAACCTCGGCGTGGCGACCGACCTGCCCGTCAGGGTGCAGGCGATTTCGCTGCAGGAGACGGTCACCGTCACCGCCGAAGTCGATCCGGTGTTCAGCTCGAGCCGCACCGGTGCGTCGACGTCGGTCTCCCGCATGGACATCGCGGACCTGCCCACGATCACCGGCCGGATCAGCGACATCACGCGTCTGACGCCGCAGGCCAGCGGCAACTCGTTCGCGGGGCAGGACAACCGCCTGAACAACATGACCATCGACGGGTCGTACTTCAATAATCCATTCGGGCTGGGTGACGGCCAGCCGGGCGGCAGGACAAATGTCGCGCCCATCTCGCTGGAAGCCGTCGAACAGGTGCAGGTGAGCGTTGCGCCCTTCGACGTGCGGCAGGGGAACTTCATCGGCGCGGCCATCAACACCGTCACTCGCAGTGGAGCGAATCAACCGAGCGCCTCTGTTTATCACCGATTCCGGAACGACAGCATGGTCGGCAAGGAAGCCAAAGGGCTTGTCGTCAATCCAGGTACGTTCACATTCCGCGACACGGGCGTCCTCGGTGGCGGCCCGATCGTCAAGAACAAGCTCTTCGTCTTTGGCAACTACGAGAACCAGGAAGACAAGCGGCCGCTCCACACGTTCAGGACCAATGCCGGCGGCGAGCCCGTGGGCGGCAGCGTGACACGCGTGCTGAAGTCGGACATGGAAACGCTGGGCGCGTATCTGAAGCAGAACTTCAAGTACGACACCGGCGGCTACGACGCTCCTCCCAACATCACACCGGCCAAGCGATACCTGATCAGGAGCGATTACAACCTGAACGGGCGTAACAAGATCAACTTCCGTTACAACCAGCTGGACTCCGTGACGTCAAAGCTGATGTCTGGTTCGTCGTCGGCTGGCCTTGGCCGCACGCTCGGCACCGGCTTCCTGATGTTCGCCAACTCCAACTACGACCAGCTCGAGAACATCAAATCGGGCATCAGCGAGTGGAACTCGGTGATCGGCAACAGCATGTCGAACAGCCTCATCGGCGGGTACACCACCAACAACGAGAGCCGCAAGGACATCCAGCTGTTCCCGTTCGTCGACATTCTCGCGCCGGATGGAACAACCATGATCTCGTTCGGCTCAGAGCCCTTCACGCCGAATAACGAACTCTTCTACCAGACCACTCAGATCCAGGACAACTTCACGAAGTTCGGCACCAAGCATTCGTTGACCTTCGGCGTCACGGCTCAGAAATATGAGGCGCAGAACTCGTTCTTCAACTGCTGCAAGCAGGGCGCATGGGCCTACAGCTCTCTCGCCGACTTTTACGCCGACGCCAACGGCTATCTCGCGAACAACAACAGGACGACGTCAACCGTCATTCCGCGTCGATACGGGCTGCGGTGGATGAACCTGCCGGGATTGGACAAGCCCATCCAGAATCTGAATGTCTGGAACACAGGCGGCTATGCGCAGGACGAGTGGCGGCCGCGCGCGAACCTGACCGTCACGGCGGGTGTGAGACTCGACATCACCGCATTCGACCAGAGCACGACATACCCGAATCCCAATGCCGATGCGCTGACGTTCCGCGATGAAAAGGGCGCAGGGGTGCAGTACCAGAGCGGGCGGCTGCCCGATGCGAAGAAGCTCTGGTCGCCACGGGTGGGTTTCAACTGGGATGTCGCCGCCGACCAAAAGACTCAGGTACGTGGAGGCACCGGCATCTTCACCGGGGCGCCGCTGTATGTCTGGATCTCCAATCAGCTTGGCAACACCGGCGTGCTGCAGGGATCGGTGACGGAAGATTTTCCGACCAACCGTCCCTTCTCGCCGGACGTCACGCGCTACAAGCCGGCCACCGTCACAGGAGCGCCGGCGGCGAGCTATGAGCTCGACGTGACCGACAACGACTTCAAGTTCCCACAGGTTTTGAGGAACAACATCGCCGTCGATCGCCGGCTGCCGTGGGGGCTCACCGGCACGGGCGAATTCATCTACAACAAGGACGTCAACGGCATCTACTACATCAATGCCAACCTGCCGGCGGCACAGTCGGCGTTCACTGGCGTGGACAACCGGCCGCGCTGGGTTGGAACGGCGTGCACGACGCCTGGACCCTGCGTCACCCGTATCAACAACGCCGCGGGCAACCAGGTAACCGCCGCGTATGTCATGAAGAACCAGAGCGTCGGTAACTCGTGGAATATCTCTGGGTCGTTGTCGAAGTCGCTCTATCACGGCCTCTCACTCAAGGGGGCGTACAGCTACGGCGACGCGCACAACACGATCGACCCCGGCTCGACGGCAAGCTCGACGTACAACCTCAATGAGCACAGCGCCGATCCCAACAACCCGGGCCTGGGCCGTTCGTACTCGGCGCAGGGGAACCGCGTATTCGTGCAGGCGTCGTACAACCGCTCGTACTTCGGGTTCGGAGCGACGACGATCTCGGCATTCTGGGAAATGCGGGAACCGCTGAATGGCTCGGGCGGCGGCCTGAGCCCCAACGGCAGCTATGTGTTCGCTGGAGACGCGAATGGCGACGGCGGTTCGGGGAACGACCTGATCTACATCCCCAAGAACACCTCCGAAATGAACTTCGTCGCCTTCACGGCGGGGCCAAATACGTTCAGTCCTGACCAGCAGGCGGCGGCGTTCGAGGCGTACATCAACCAGGACAAGTACCTGAGCAAGCATCGCGGCGAGTACGCCAAGCGCGGCGAAGTGTGGTACCCGCTCGCGCGGAGGATGGACCTGAGCATCACCCAGGATGTCTTCCACAACATCGCCGGCCAACGCAATGCGGGTCAGTTCCGCATCGACATCACGAACTTCGGCAACCTGCTGAACCACAACTGGGGCGTGAGCCAGCGCTTCACCGTTCCGATCACGCAGGCTTTCGGCGCGCAGATTCTGACCAACCCCGCGGCAGATGCGCAGGGACGCCTCAGCTATCGCATGGCCACCGTCAACAATCAGCTTGTGACGAAGTCGTTCCAGACGCAGACGGAGACGAACACCGCCATCCAGACCGGCAGCGACGTCTACCAGTTCATGCTTAGCTTCCGTTACTCGTTCAACTAAGCAAGCACTCCGAAGACAGCCGGCGTTCCGACGTGGGACGCCGGCTTTTCTCTGTACGGACTAGACGAGCGACTTGCCAAGGCACATCCGGGGCCTCGTAAAGGCGCCTGGCGGGGATGAGCCGCGTTCAGGCTCCTCTCTTGAGGAAGGCCCCCTCGCCGGCATCGACCTCGGCTCCGGACAGGCTCGAGCGCGCGCAGAGTGCGTACAAGCAAAACGGCCGCTTCCCGGAGTGGAAAGCGGCCGTTGCAGAGAAAAACGAGAGAGAGGTCTTTTTATTCCGTGCCCGGGGCCTTGTTGGCGCCGGCCGCGCGGCGCATGCCCTCGGTGACGATGCCGACCTTTTCGACGCCAGCGCCCTTGGCGGCGTCGATGACGTTCACGATGTCACCGTAGCGGAGCGTGCCGTCTGCGGCGATGAACATCGTCTTGTCCTTGCGCTCTTCGAAGATCGTGCGGAGGCGATCTTCGAGCTCCGGCAAGGCGACGTCCTGCTTGTTGATCGAGATCTTCTTGTCAGCGGTGTATTCGAGCACGATCTGGCTGAGATCGGGCTGCTGCTGCTCGGCCTGCTGCGTTTCCGCCGGCAGGTTGACGTCAAGACCGCGCTGGTTGAGGGGCAGGGCGGCCATGAAGATGACGAGGAGCACGAGCAGCACGTCGATCATCGGCGTGATGTTCATGTCCGAGTTGGCCTGCGGAATCGAGGCCTTGAAGACCCTGTCCGCGCCGTGGTGCTGGTGGACTGCCATTACTGGCCTCCCCCCGCGCCGCCGACCTTGCGCTCGGTGATGAGACCCATGTCTTCGATGCCGGTCGCGCGGAGCTCGTCCATCGCGTCCATCACGTGACGGTACTCGACGTCTTCATCAGCCTTGATGATGACGAGCTTTTCCGTCTTCGTTTCGAAGATTTCTTCCATGCGGCGCCGGAGATCGCCCGACTGCACGGCCACGGCGTTGATGAACAGTCCGCCGTCCGACCGGATGGCGAGGACCGTCTGGTCCTGCGTCTCTGGCTTCACAGCGCTGTTGGCGGCGACGGGCAGCCGCACGTCCACGCCTTTCTGCAGGAGGGGCGCGACGATCATCATGATGATCAGCAGCACCAGCATGACGTCGACCAGCGGCGTCACGTTGATGTCGGATTTGATTCCGGCACTGCTGCCCATTGACATTGCCATACTGTTACTCCGTTAGGTAACTGGGTTGCTGGGTCGCTGGGTGGCTAGGGAGGCAGCTGGGGATGACTCCCCAGCTACGCAGCTACCCAGCTACTTCGCTACCTTGTTACGCCGTCTTCTTAATGAAATAGTCGACGAGCTCCGACGAGGAGTTGTCCATCTCCACGTTGAAGTACTCGAGGCGCGCAGTCAGGAAGTTGTAGAACCAGACCGCCGGAATCGCGACGAACAGACCGAGCGCGGTCTCGACGAGCGCTTCAGCGATACCGGCCGACACGGCGCCGATACCACCCGAGCCGGTGGACGCGATACCGGTGAACGCGTTGATAACGCCGACGACCGTGCCGAGCAGTCCGACGAACGGCGCCGTCGAACCAATCGTGGCCAGCGTGCTGACGCCCTTCTTCAGGTCAGAGGCGGTGAGCGCCGTGGCGCGCTGAATCGAGCGGCGCACGGTGTCGAGCACGTCTTCGCGATTGAGGTTCGCGCCACCGCTTTCCTGCTGGAACTGATACTCCTGCAGGCCGGCGAGCACGACCTTGGCGAGGTGGCTGTAACGGTAGTCCTTCGACCCCGAGAGGGCGATGGCTTCCTTCAGGCGGCCGTCCTTCAGGTGCTTGGCGACCTGGGGCGCATACAGCTTCGACTGCTTGCGCGCCTGGCTGTAGGTATAGATGCGCTCGATGGCCACGCCGACCGACCAGAACGACATGATGAACAGCACGATGGCCACGGCCCACGCGACGGTTCCCATGGTGCGGAACAGGTCGATCAGGTTGAGGCCGCCACCACCTTCCTGCGCGAACGCGGGAGTGCTGAAGAGCACGATCGCAAGGGCGGCATACACAATTCGTCCGAAATAACGCATCTTCCCAGCCATTACTGCATCCTCCGCATCATGGAAACGAGATATTTACCCTGCTGATCGTCAGCTGAGCGTGAACTGGACGGTGACCGTCATGATGACCGGCACCGGCACGCCGTTGAGCAGCGTCGGCGTGAATTCCCACTGGCGCACGGCATCGAGCGCGGCCGCATCGAGCAGCGGAATCGACCGCAACACGCGCGCGTCCTGCACCTTGCCGCCCGGCCCAATCGTCGCCTCGATAATGACGACGCCCTGCACACGCGCCGACTGAGCAATCGGCGGATACTGCGGCCGGACATCCTTGGTCTTGACCGGCGGCTTGATGGCGCCACCGACGCGAACGGGCGCGGGCGGTGGCGGTGGCGGCGGTGGCGGCGGAGCCTCGGGCAACCCGCCCACGACACCACCGACGACGCCTCCAGGAATTCCACCCTCGACGCCCTGATTGCGATCAAACCCTGTGTCGATATTCGTTTCAGGCTTGATTTCAGCCGGGGCTTCCACCGGGGCCGCGTTCGGATTCACCACCTCAACCGGCTTCGGCTGGGCAGCCTGGGGCGGTGGGGGCGGTGGCGGCGGTGGCGGTGGCGGCGGCGGGGCAGCCACGAACGCCATCATCGATGGCGGCGTCGGCAGAAGGTCAGCGGCAAGGAGGGGGATGATCACGATGGCCAGGATCACCGCCGTATGGACCAGAATCGAGAGTGGCACGGTATACCACTGCTGGCTTCCGACCTTCACGGACGGGTCGACGATATCCCCGAACATCTTTTCTACACGTGGCACCGGTCTTACTCCTCCTGCGGACTCACGTTCGCGTCTGACAAAGGCGGCCGATTATAGGCAGCCCAAAATAATGGTGTCAACGGACGAGCATCCTGAATTCCGGACGTCCGACGAGAGCTTAGACACCGAGTTCTTGCAAATGCTCCGGGAGTTCCGATCGAGCGGAAACGGGATTCTAGTGGACCTATCTGTCAAAACACAATAGGCGTCAGACCCTATCCGCTCGATTTTTTCCCAGCGATTGGCCCCCTCAGTGGGCCCCGGACCGGATCCTCATTCCGTAGAACGAACGATGCACAAACGTCACGGAAACGAGAAAGAAGGCCGCCGCCAGCATGTGGGTCAGGTTGCTGCCCATCTCCGCCGTCAGCTCAACCGCCAACGACACCGCCAGTAGACCAAACAGGGTCGTGAACTTGATGACCGGGTTGAGCGCCACTGATGACGTGTCCTTGAACGGGTCGCCGACGGTATCGCCGACCACCGTCGCCGCGTGCAGCGGCGTGTTCTTCATCTTGAGCTCGGTCTCGACGATCTTCTTGGCGTTGTCCCAGGCGCCGCCCGCGTTGGCCATGAAGATCGCCTGATACAGACCAAACAGCGCGATTGAGATCAGGTAGCCGATGAAGAAGAACGGCTCCACGAACGCAAACGCCAGCGTCGCGAAGAACACGGTCATGAAGATGTTGAACATGCCCTTCTGCGCGTATTCCGTGCAGATCTGCACCACCTTCTTACTGTCGGTGACCGACGCCTTCGTCGCCCCCTCCAGCTTGATGTTCGCCTTGATGAACTCCACCGCGCGGTAGGCGCCGGTCGTCACCGCCTGCGTGGACGCACCGGTGAACCAGTAAATCAGCGCGCCACCGGTAATGAGCCCCAGGAGAAACGGCGCATGCAGCAACGAGAGCTTGTCGAGGTTCTCCGTGAGCCCTCTCGTCAGGTCGACGATGATCGAGAAGATCATCGTCGTCGCGCCGACCACAGCGGTGCCGATCAGCACCGGCTTCGCGGTGGCCTTGAACGTGTTGCCGGCACCGTCGTTTTCCTCGAGCAGGTCCTTCGCTTTCTCGAAGTTCACGGTCAGGCCGAAATCACGCTTCAGCTCGGCGTGAATGCCGGGGATGCTCTCGATGACCGACAGCTCGAAGACCGACTGCGCGTTGTCGGTCACCGGGCCATACGAGTCGACGGCAATCGTCACCGGACCCATGCCGAGGAAGCCAAAGGCGACGAGACCGAATGCAAACACCGCGGGCGCCAGCATCAGTGCCGACATCGACGTGCTCGAATTGGAGACGAAGTAGGCGATCGACATCAGCGCGACGATGCTGAGACCAATCCAGTAGGCGCTGAAGTTGCCGGCCACGAATCCGGAGAGGATGTTCAGCGACGCGCCGCCCTCGCGCGACGACGCCACGACTTCCTTGACGTGCGAGGATTCGGTCGAGGTGAACACCTTGACCAGCTCGGGAATGATCGCGCCGGCGAGCGTGCCGCACGTGATGATCGTCGACAGCTTCCACCACAGCGTGCCGTCGCCAACCTCGGCGATGAGCTCGTAGGACACGACGTAGGTCAGGATGACCGAGATGATCGAGGTGAGCCACACCAGCGACGTCAGCGGCGCCTCGAAGTTCATCTTGTCGGCCGTGCCGTAACGCGCCTTGGCCACTGCTTCGTTGATCAGGTACGACGCGCCGCTGGCGATGACCATCATGATGCGCATGACGAAGATCCAGACCAGCAACTCGACCTGCGTGGATGCCTGCGGCACCGCCAGCATGATGAAGGTGATGAGCGCGACGCCGGTCACGCCGTAGGTTTCGAAGCCGTCGGCGCTCGGGCCCACCGAGTCGCCCGCGTTGTCGCCCGTGCAGTCTGCGATCACGCCGGGGTTGCGCGCATCGTCTTCCTTGATGTTGAAGACGATCTTCATCAGGTCGGCGCCGATGTCGGCAATCTTGGTGAAGATGCCGCCGGCGATACGCAGCGCCGCTGCGCCGAGCGACTCGCCGATGGCGAAGCCGATGAAGCACGGGCCGGCGTAGTCACCGGGGATGAACAGGAGAATGAACAGCATGATGAGCAGCTCGACGCTGATCAGCAGCATGCCAATGCTCATCCCCGCCTTGAGTGGGATCGAGTAGACCGGGTACGGACGCCCTTCGAGGCCGGCAAACGCGGTGCGCGAGTTCGCGTAGGTGTTCACGCGGATACCGAACCAGGCGACGCTGTAGCTGCCCAGGATGCCGATGACGCTGAAGAGCAGGATGATCACCACGCGCATTGGATCCAGCCCCGACAACAGGCCGAAATACAGCACGATGACGACGGCGATAAATATTTCCAATATCGCGATGAACTTGCCCTGCTGCACCAGGTAGGTCTTACACGTCTCGTAGATCAAGTCAGAGATCTCGAGCATCGACTTGTGAACCGGGAGGTTTTTTACCTGGTTCATGATCAGCAGCGCGAAGGCGAGGCCCACCGCACAGACCACGAGTCCGATCATCAGCAGCATTCGGCTGTCGTACCCGCCGACCTGCACCGAGCTGAGGTCGGGGAGCACGAGGTTGGCTTCGCCGCCCTGCGCGCGCTCGGCTTGCGGCGCTTGAGCGGCCGGCTCCGGCTGCTGCGCGTACGCAACCACAGGCGAGGCAAGCACTATCAGCACCGCAGACAGGGCGAAGGCCGCCCGCATGAATCTTCTCAACGACTCGCTCATCACGCTCATAGCTCCTTGTTGGTAATCCGCGCCGGAAGCGACATCCCTCCGGTCAGAAAGATCCGAATCCCTTCCTCGACGGTGACGTCGGGAAAAAACACGCGATTCCGCGGGCACAGCACGATATCCCCGAGATACAGGTGGTTGGTCGGCACGTACACCGCCACGAGCTGCTCCGAACCCTGGCCGCGATCGACGGTGAATTCCTTGGTCAGGAATCCCATCAGCATGCCGCGGTCCGGATCCTCCACCATCACGACGCGTTTGAACCCGTACTCGTTGTCTGGCGAAAACGCGACCACGAGCTGCTTCACGGGTGCGTACACCGTGCGAAACACGGGCACCTTCATCAACCAGCTCTCGGTTCGCGCCAGCACCCGCCGCCCGATGACGTTGGTCGTCAGGATGCCTGCGACCAGCACCACGACTTTCCAGCACATTGGGATCCTAAGCTTAGAATTCCACGTGGACAAGTTGTC
>JADMIO012779332.1_pt1 | contig 10730 bp, 10 predicted proteins | sample 8958161 | NCBI WGS metagenome assembly JADMIO01 (sample SAMN16585339, study PRJNA669376) | soil metagenome | isolation source: Crop rotation soil | place: USA: Cullars Rotation, Alabama | collected 2011 | reverse complement strand
CGCGACAACTTGTCCACGTGGAATTCTAAGCTTAGGATCCCAATGTGCTGGAAAGTGTAAGAATCCACCCTGTACATGCCCACCGCAACCCGGTGGTAAATACTGTAGTGCTTCATGCGAGGGCACAGGCGATACAATCGAGCTCGATTGCGACTGCGGCCATGAAGCGTGCGGCGGCAATTTTTAGAACACAGATTACGCAGATTAGACAGATTAGAAGAATTAATCTGTGTAATCTGTGGATAGTTTGAGGAACTGGGCTGCGAGCTTGGGCCCGGTTCCTTCATCCTCATGCCTGAAGAAGACGAAAGTATTTTTCCACTCCTGCGCCTGCATCCACTTGATCCACTTCTTGAGTTCTGACTTCGAATACTTCATTCGCCGCAAACGCAAATAACCCCAGTCGGCAGTCTTCTCCATGTAAACCGTTGGCAGGTCTTCAGTATCTGAAACAACTAGCACGCGATTCTCGTTGCGCAACAACTCCAGAACATCGTCGTCAAACCACGTCGGATTGCGAAAGTCGAAAGCGGCCGGGGTGTCGCGCGGCAGTTGTTTCAGAAAAGTTTTCAGACGCTCGAGATCCTTCTTCATGTCTGAGGGCAGACGAAAGATAACGGCGCCCAGGCGGTCGTCAAGTGCCGCGATTGTTTCAAGCATCAAGCGTGTTGGATAAGCGGCATCTTTGAGTCGTCGGAAGTGAGTGATGCCCTGTGAAGCTTTGACTGAGAAGCGGAAATTCTCGGGCACCTGCGACTTCCAGCTTTCAATCATGTTCGGTTTCGGCGTCCGGTAAAAAGTATTGTTCAGCTCGACTGCCGGCAGCTGCTGCGAGTAATAAGTGAGCATGTCTTTAGCCGAAAGATTCTCCGGATAAAAACTTCCCTTCCATTCCTTATAACTGTAGCCGCTAGTGCCGACGTAAAGACTCATAAAATAATTTCAGATCTGAGAATACAGTATTTGTGCCTTCTGTGCTTTTTTGTGGCTAAAAAGTATGGTACACAGGCACACATGTCGACCGTTACGAATATCGAATCAGTACTTCACGAGGAGAGACTATTTCCACCGCCTGAGACTTTTTCTGAGCTCGCACACATCAAGTCGATGCACGAGCTCGAAGCGCTACGCGCCGAGGCCGCGTCTGACCCCGAGGCGTTCTGGGCGCGGATGGCTGAAGAACTTCACTGGTTCAAATCGTGGGATACGGTGCTGAAGTGGGACCCGCCTCACGCAGAATGGTTTGTCGGCGGCAAGATCAACATCTCCTACAACTGTCTCGATCGACATCTGCGAACATGGCGACGCAACAAAGCGGCACTCATTTGGGAAGGTGAGCCCGGTGAAACTCGCACGTTTACTTATCAACAACTGCACACGGAAGTCTGCAAGTTTGCAAACGTACTCAAGCACGCAGGCATTCAACGTGGAGATCGTGTTGCGCTTTACATGCCGCTTATTCCGGAGTTGGCAATCGCGATGCTCGCGTGCGCACGCATTGGCGCCACACATTCTGTCGTCTTTGGCGGATTCTCCAGCACTGCACTCATCGATCGCATCAACGATGCCAGTTGCAAACTCGTCGTCACAGCAGACGGCGGTTGGCGACGCGGAAACGAAGTCAAACTCAAAACAGCAGTCGACGAAGCATTGAAGTCAACGCCATCGGTTAACGCGTGTATCGTGGTCCAACGCACCGGCTCACCTCAACAAATGGAACCAGGACGCGATTTCTGGTGGCACGAACTGATGGAAACTGTCGATGCCGAGTGTCCGGCGGAAGAGTTGGACAGTGAGCATCCGCTTTACATTCTGTACACGTCAGGCACGACCGGAAAGCCGAAAGGCATTCTGCACACAACCGCGGGTTACCTGCTGCAAGCTCATCTCACCACCAAGTGGGTCTTCGATATCAAAGACGAAGACCTTTACTGGTGCACTGCAGATATCGGTTGGGTGACAGGTCACAGCTACGTTGTTTATGGTCCACTCTCGAATGGCGCGTCCGTTTTGATGTACGAGGGAGCACCAAACTTTCCCGAGCCCGATCGCTTCTGGAGCATGATCGAACGTCATCGAGTAAATGTCTTCTACACTGCTCCGACTGCGATTCGCGCGTTCATCAAATGGGGCGAACATTGGCCTCAGAAGCACGACCTGACGAGCCTGCGATTACTCGGCACGGTCGGTGAACCGATCAATCCTGAGGCGTGGATGTGGTATCGAGAAATAATCGGGAAGAACCGGTGTCCGATTGTCGACACGTGGTGGCAAACTGAAACCGGCGCGATCATGATCTCGCCGATCCCCGGAGCAACTTCGACCAAGCCCGGTTCCGCCACGAAACCGTTTCCGGGAATCGATGCCGACATCATGACGCGTGACGGCAAGCCTGTCGGCGGCAATACCGGCGGCTATCTCGTTATCAAGCGTCCCTGGCCGTCGATGCTCCGGACAATCTGGGGCGACGATGAACGCTACCGGCAGCAGTACTGGTCGCAGATTGAAGGAATTTACTTTGCCGGCGACGGGGCAAGGCGCGACAATGACGGCTATTTCTGGATAATGGGCCGGATCGATGATGTTATTAATGTAAGCGGGCATAGACTTGGAACTGCAGAGATCGAGAGCGCACTCGTGTCGCATGGCGCGGTCGCCGAGGCCGCAGTGGTGGCGCGTCCTGACGACATCAAGGGCTCGTCGATCGTGGCGTTTGTAACATTGGAGGGGTCACACAATCCGTCGGACGAACTGAACCAGGAGTTGCGCGCGCACGTGGCGAAAGAGATCGGCGCCCTCGCGCGACCTGACGACATTCGCTTCACCGATGCGCTGCCGAAGACGCGCTCGGGTAAGATCATGCGGCGGCTTCTGCGTGAAATTGCGACCAGCGGATCAGTTGCGGGAGACGTAACCACGCTCGAAGATTTTTCTGTGTTAGAGAAATTGAGAGCCGAGGAAGAATAGTATCAGAGGTATTTCACGCAAAGGCGCAAAGGAGGACGCAAAGGCACAAAGAATTACTTAAATCTTCTTTGCGCCTTTGCGTCCTCCTTCGCGGCTTTGCGTGAAACTGCTTCTCCCAATCGTTTGAAAGGAGGGCGCGCGCACATGCCCCGTCAAATGGAAACAGAGAGTCGCTCTGGACCACGTTATCTCGCCAGCCTCGAGGTCAAAGCCGAGTGGGACGTGCCTGACGGCACGCATATCGTCGCCGAAGGCACAACGGAGAATGTCGGTCCCGAGGGGACGCTCGTTCATCTGCCGCGACAATTGCCTGACGTCGGCAGCACGGTGCGTCTCGAAGTGCTCGGTGAATCCGGCGAGAAGCTCCAGGTGATCGCGGAGGTGCTTCGCATCGAACGACATCCCGGTCATCCACTCGCTGCGCTTCAGCTACTCGGCGAAACTGACGAGTGGCGCGGCCTCGTTTGGGAACCCGCAGCTCCGCGTATAACTCCGCCTCCGCCGCCTGAAATTGAAGGCGAAGAAGAGGAACCCGAAGACGAAAGCGATGTAGCTCACTGAGGACAGTTGAAGATGACAAATCCGGACGATAGTTCGTTCCCTTCTCACGATCGCAGACGCTATCCGCGATACTACGTCACTTCCCGATTGACTCTTGCCATCGAAGACGAGAGTCTGAATGAGTCGATCGGCATCGGTGAACCGCAGGACATCAGTCTGGGCGGCCTGCGAGTGACGAACCTTCCCTCATGTCCTAACGTTAAGATAGGTGATCAACTGGGAATGTTGTTGCTTGATGGTGATGATGCATTGTCACTGGCAGGTGCGGTAGTTCATCATTCGACATCCGATAGTTTCGGAGTTGAGTTTCGCGAACTCAGCATGCAGGATCAAAGAGCGGTGGGCGACTTAATCGGACGATTGCACGCGCGACTATAGATTCAGTGAATCGACAAGTAACCAAAGATACTGCGGCAACGGCGGCCAAGGCAGCGGTGGAGGCTTATGGACCATCGACGCGGGTCGTGCTGCGAGTCATCTTTGTTGTGCTGTTCGTGATTGCGGTCCTTTGGATAATTGCCAAAATCACCGGAATCATCCTGCTGCTGGTCCTGTCGATCTTCTTTGCGTATCTCGTCTCGCCTCTCGTCGAATTCCTGCGGCGACCAAGAACTGTTGGGCAACGGACGATTGCGATTCCTAAAGCCGCTGCGATTGCCCTCGCGTATGTGATCATCCTGGTGGCAATCGTGTTTGCGATCCTTGTGGTCCTGCCAAGTCTCAGCGATCAGTTTCCCGGGTTTGTGGATCAGGCGAAGTCGTACTGGAGTTCCCTGGCACAAAGAACACAACAGATCATTGAATACTCTCGTTTGAACCGTCTTCCTGGTCCGGTTGTTAATGAAGTGAATAAGGCGGTACCGCTGGTGGTAGAGAAAATAGGCTCGACCGTCACCGAATTCGCGACTGCAGCGGTGGGCTATGTTGTCTACCTTCCGTGGTTGGTATTAATTCCCATTCTTGGGTTCTTCCTTTTGAAAGATGCCGAGAGCTTTCGTCGTTCAGCATTGCTGATGCTTCCGCGGGGACGTTGGCGCTGGCGTGGTGACGAGTTCTTCCAGGACATCAACAGCACTCTCGCCGCCTACATTCGAGCACAATTAACAGCTTGTTTATTAATTGGTGTAATTTGCGCCCTCGGTTTCACTGTGCTGGGCTTGCCAGGCAGTCTGGTCATGGGAGTCCTGGCGGGTTGCTTCGAGTTCATTCCGCTTGTTGGACCAGTTACTATCGCGATTCTCGCCGCTCTGCTCGCGATGTTTCATGCTGGTCCATTCAATGCTTTCCTCGTGCTTCTGTTTCTCGGTGTGTTGCGAATTGCTCAGGACTACGCGATCTATCCACGACTCATCGGTCAGGGTATTCATCTTCATCCGCTCGCGGTGATCTTTGCGATCCTCGCGGGTGAAAAGCTGGCTGGAGTGGCGGGAATTTTTCTGGCGATTCCAGTGGTTGCGATTTTGACGGTCAGTTATCGACACTGGATGGAGCACCGAGGCAGTGAGGGAATCGCGGATCTACTTGAACCGACCGGTCCTGCCGATCCGGTTAAAGTCTCCGAACTCGCAGCCCAAAACGCTGAACAGCTAAACGCTGATTCGACGCCTGAACAGATGTCGCGGGCGCGCCCCGATTTGAATACGGGTGAGTTGAAGATGCCGGAAGGTTAATCCACAGATTACACAGATTTTTTTACTGAATCTGTGTAATCTGTGGATGCCTTTTCCATCAAACTCACAAACCGTCGAAAGTGATGTTCTGCGTCGTGTGGTCCAGGTGCGGCTTCGGGATGATATTGCACTGAGATCACAGGCAAGGTGCGATGACGCATTCCTTCCACGCATTGATCGTTGAGATTGATGTGCGTGACCTCGACTTCCGCCGGCAAACTCTCCGCACTGACTGCAAAGCCGTGATTGTGCGAAGTAATCTCAACGTTCGAATGCGACAATTCTTTCACCGGCTGATTTCCGCCACGATGTCCAAAGACGAGCTTGAACGTGCTTGCTCCGAACGCGCGTCCAAGCAACTGGTGTCCAAAACAGATCCCAAACGTCGGGACGTTCGCTTTCAGCAGTTCGCGAATCTCGGCGACTTCCTTGTTCATTGAAGCGGGATCGCCTGGTCCATTGGAAAGGAAAATACCGTCGGGCTTGAGCGCGAGGGCATCGGACGCTGAAGTTGACGCGGGCACGACTGTTGTTCGCACGCCGAGTTGTGCGAGTTCGCGAAGAGAGTTTCGCTTAACGCCGAAGTCATAGCAGACGACGTGAAAGCGTTCTTCACCGTCGGCGGGGAAGTCGTAAGGCTCGCTTGTGGTGACGACGCTTGCGAGTTCGCGATTTTCCATCGGAGGCGATTGCCGTGCTTTTTCGACCAAACTCTTTTCGTCCAAGTCGATGGTGGAGAGACACGAACGCATCGCCCCCTTGTCGCGAATGTGACGGACTAGCGCGCGCGTGTCGATACCTTCGATAGCGACGATGTTCCAGCGCTTCAGATAATCATCGAGAGACTCTTCCGCGCGCCAGTTGGACTTGATGCGGCTCGCCTCGCGCACGACAAAGCCTTCGACCCACGGTCGAGATGATTCAGCGTCCGCTTCGTTCACGCCGTAATTCCCGATCAGCGGATAAGTCATGCAGACGATCTGACCGGCGTACGATGGATCGGTAAGCACCTCCTGATAACCCGTCATCGAGGTGTTGAAAACGATTTCGCCGCACACTTCGCCTTCGGCCGCCCACGACCGACCACGAAACGTACGACCATCTTCAAGAGCTAAAAGGGCTGCTTTGCGCATGTTTGTTCTTTGAACTTTGTTCTTAGTGCTTTGTACTTTGTCGGCCTCAAGATGCAAAGTACAAAGCACAAAGTACAAAGATCCAAGAACTACTGGCTGCTTTTAATAAACTGCTGCGCCTCATTCAACCAACGCTTGCTGGCGCGATATTTATACGCCGGCGCGGTCTTCACTGCTTCAATACACGCCTGCATCAAGCTCGTCGCTTCACGCTTGTGACCAAGCCCAGCATGCGCGCGACCCATCAGATATAACCCCTCCGGATCCGACGGCCGGTGCTCGAGAAACTGATCCAGCGCAGTGCGCGCATCTTCAAACTGTCCCGCCGCGATATACGTCGCCGCCACTTCCCGCCAAACCTCGTGCTGCGAGTGTGCCGAATTCCGCGTCACCACTTGTTCAAAGTTTTGAATCGCGTCGCCGTATCGCTTCTGGTGACGCGCAATTCGTCCTAACTGATAACTCGCGTCGACCTCCTCTGGATCGATCTGTAACGCCCGTTCAAAACGTTCACGCGCCTGGTCCAACTCACCGCGGCTCTGATGAATCAACCCAAGATTGTAATGCGCCGACGCGTCCGCCGGATTCAACGTCGCTGACTCGAGATTCTGCTTGAAGGCTGCCCTGGCTCGATGACTGCCGATGATGTCACTGAAATAACCACGCACCAGGATAAACAGTAGAAACAGTAGAAACGGCGACCTCGGAAGTCCCGAAAGCAAAGCCTCGATGATTGGTCCGACAACAACCGACGCAAAAACAGCAATCACCGTCACGCTAAACGCGCGAATGAATGACATCCTGAACGCGTCTTTAACGCCGAGCACAATACCGGCGCCAAAGATCACGAGCCGCGGCATCAGGAAGAGTTGCATCGCCAACAAAGCGGGATTGCTGAACAACTGATCCGCAGCAGCCTGGAACTGCGGATCGGCCGGCAGCATCGCACGAGTCTGATCCTGGTGCTGAATCATGCTCGCAACCTGCAGGTCCTGCGCTCCTGAATAATGCAGTATTACGGCAAGCAGAATCGTGAAGATGTTTGCGGCGGTGAGCACATAAAACATCGTCGCTGCCACGGGCGCATACTCCTGCGTGATCACGACGCGGAAGCTCCCACGCCGCTCAAACATGTTCGCAATCAAAGTGAGAATAGGGACGAGGACGACCGCGACTAAAACTACAAACTTCGCCGCTTCGAAGAGTTCCGGATAAATTCCACCGCCCGATCCAATCGTTGGAATTCCCGCAAACTTTTTCGTTATTACGTTGTAAGCAAGTTGTCCCAGGAGGGCGATCACTGCTACCGGTGCGAGTGAACCGCGGTCGCGCATTCCCCGCATACCACGCACCGGTGCATAAAAGATCATCAGCAGGAAACGCAGCCAATCAATCATAAGAGCATCAAGGCTGTGGAGAACCGCCGCCCGGAATCGACGGTTGCGGCGTTAATTCATCCGATGGGTCACCCTGATCTTCGGCAGGACGGTAACCGGGTGATAGCGGGCCTGGCGCCGGGTTGATGTTCTCGTGATGTATTACACTCGCGGCCGCCAGTGGCCAGTAGCGAAACAAAGCTTTCCCGTAAATATATTTTTTCGGCACGAGGCCCCAAATTCTCGAATCGCTCGAGTTGTCGCGATTGTCACCCATGACGAAGTAATAGTTAGCCCTCACGACCGTCTGCGCCTGGCTCCGGTGTGAGAGATTCAAACGCGGGTCGAGATAGTTCTCCTCGATATCACGACCATTTACTCGCACAATTCCCTCGTGCACTTCAATAACATCGCCCGGGAGACCGATGACGCGCTTGATATAACTCTTTGACGGATCGTCCGGAAACCAGAACACCACGATGTCGCCGCGCTCGATCTTGGGCGCCCAGCGATATTCGTCGTAATAGATCAACTTATTGACAAAAATGCGTTCGCCATCGTGCAAACGAGGCAACATCGACGTGCCTTCCACTTTAACCGGCTGCACGATAAAGACTACGACGAGCGCCGCAATCATGAGTGCGAAGATCAGATCGCGAAGTAGCAAACGCGCTTCCGACCACAGATCGTTCCGCGAGTCGTCTTCAGGCTTGTGTTCCTGAATATCTTTGTCGTCATCGACGTGAACGCCGCCGAACGGTGGTGGTCTGCGCTTTCGAATTCCAAACATAATTCAACCACTTTCCTAACGGTTTGGAGGTTAGCTTAATCGGTGGGTCTGTGCAATCGGCCAATATGCTTTTCCGGTTTCCTTGACAGGGTTTAGCGGCGCTTCCTATCATCCTCGCCTGCATTTTTGCAGCCCCGACGGACAGCGTCCGCAGGTGCAGCAGAAAGGAGCCCCTAGACGTGATCAAGTTAGACATCATCAATCGCGTTGCTGACAAAACCGGCGTGCCGAAGATGAAAGCTGAACAGGCCGTCGAAGCTCTTTTCCATTCGATGAAAGAGGCGCTGACCAGAGGTGAACGGATCGAGCTTCGCGGATTCGGCGTCTTTGTGGTAAAGCCACGGAAACGAGGCGTTGGCCGCAATCCTCGTACGGGAGAAGAGGTCGCGATTCCATCAGGCAAAACTATTCGCTTCAAGCCCGGTAAAGAACTCCAGGCTCATGATGACAACGGCGATACTGAGCTTGATGATTCAACCGACGACGACGAGGACGAGTTTTAGAACAGAAAAGTACATAGAGTTTAATTCGTAGGGGCGGCACTCCGTGGCCGCCCCTTTTCGGCATCAAACGTTTTCGGGTCAGAGTCAAATGGCTGAATCGATTAGAACTGTGCCACCGGGTTTGATCTCGTCGCACGTCAAATTCCGAAAATTTCGGCGCGTGAGTGGCGGATTCACGGTCTGCTCTTTGTCCTCACCGTAGTTACAACAACTTTTGCAGGAATCATGTGGGGAGCACCGGACCTTCCGGCTCCTGAGCCGCGTCTTGCCACGCCACTGGATTATCTGCTCTACCTCCCGCTGAGCTACTACTATGCGATCGTCGAGTTGTTGAGACACACCGTTGCGCATCCGGCGTTGATTGGCGAGGGCGTCAAGTTTTCAGTTTCCTTGCTCGCAATTCTCTTCTCGCATGAGATGGGACACTATCTCGCGTGCCGTCATTACAAGGTGGATGCGACGTTGCCATATTTCATTCCGGCGCCGCCGATATTTCTGGCAGGCACTTTCGGCGCGTTCATCAAGATTCGCGCTGCGATTCCGACGCGTCGCGCGCTGTTTGATATTGGTCTCGCGGGTCCACTAGCCGGATTTATTGTTGCGATTCCGATTTGTGTGATTGGTGTTTTGACTATCGGTCTGCCTGTGGATGGCGCGCATTTGATGTACTTCAACGATCCGCTGATGTTTCGGTTGATCGCTAAACTCGCCGGCGTACCGCTTGATCCAAACTCGCCTACAAACCCGTACTACCTCGCCGCCTGGATCGGATTACTGGTGACGAGTTTGAACTTGATGCCGGTGGGCCAACTTGACGGCGGTCACGGAACGTACTCGCTCTTCGGTGGCCGCGCGCATAAAGTTATCGGGCGTGTCGTGTTTGTGATTGTGGCGGTGCTGGCAGTGCTGGGCTTCTGGTTGCACGGCAGCCCGAGTGGATTTCTTTACACGGTGTTGCTGGCAGTGATGATGAAAGTCCCACATCCTCAACCGGCAGAGATGGAACCGTTGGGGACTAAGCGAATAGTGATCGCAATCGTAACTCTGATCGTGTTCGCACTCTGCTTCCTGCCGTTCCCTATCACAATCAGCTAAGCGCTCTTCCTGGCAGTCACAAAATGTGTTTGGGCACAGTCAGGACCACCTCGCGGTAGCGGGTGGGTGCGAAGCCATTTTGAGCGTTAAGGCTTCGCACCCACCCGCTACCGCGAGGTGGTTCTGACTGTGTCCAAGTCAAATTGTGGCGGCGGCGGGAAGAAGGCCCTTGATTTCTCTCACGACGCGTGCCACTTCGTCTTGATTGGCCAACGCGATCATGAAGAACTTGTAGCCCTGGTGGAAACAGATCACGCCATTCGCAAACAGCCACACACCGTCAAGAAACGGATTGCCGCCGAGTAGCCAACTGATCGGAGCGCCGGTGATCGCGCCCGGTTGGAAGATCTGCGCCCACATCGCTGCACCCGCCGCACAGCTAAACGCACCGAGGAGCGGCGCACCAACGTACTTCACGATCTTGCGTTCAAACTCCACTCGCTGTTGGGCAGCTTCATCCAAATCGCCACGCGTGATCAGGTCTTCCTGCTTCTTCAAATAGTTATCAAACTTCTCGCTCGCTTTGTGTAATCCCCAAACCGGCAGCGCCGAGTGGGTTAACCAGTGCGGATGTGAACCCCTTTCCAGCACAGTGGGATCCGAAGCTTGGAATTCACGTGACTTGAAGTCGCGGC
>JADMIO011197783.1_pt1 | contig 10730 bp, 10 predicted proteins | sample 8958161 | NCBI WGS metagenome assembly JADMIO01 (sample SAMN16585339, study PRJNA669376) | soil metagenome | isolation source: Crop rotation soil | place: USA: Cullars Rotation, Alabama | collected 2011 | reverse complement strand
CGCGACAACTTGTCCACGTGGAATTCTAAGCTTAGGATCCCAATGTGCTGGAAAGACCGGCACATGTGGCACTGGGACTCGTGCTTTCACGCGATCGCCTGGCGCCTGGTCGACGGCGCCCGCGCGCGCGCCGAGCTGCGGACCGTCCTGCGCTCGGGACGACCGGACGGCTTCCTGCCCCACACGGTCTTCTGGGATGCGCCGGCCGGCTGGCGCCGAGCGCCGCTGTACGCCACGCGCGGCGCGTTCGGCGACACGTGCACCGAGACGATCGGCCCGCCGCTGCTGGCCTTCGCGTGGGAGCTCGTCGCGGACGCGTCACCGGACGAGCCCGGCTAGGCGCTGCCGGCACTCGCCGCGCACCTGGACTGGCTCGCGCACCATCGCGACCCCGACGGCGACGGCCTGCTGGCGATCGTCGTCCCCGACGAGTCCGGCCTCGACGACTCTCCGAAGTACGCCGCGGCGTTCGGCCGCCTGACGCACGACCGCGCCGGCTACGCGCTGCTCATGACCCGTGGCGTCCGCGCGCGCTGGGACTCGCGCACGCTCATCGCGCGTCACGACCACCACGTCGAGGACGTGTGGGTCAACGTCGCCTACGCGCTCTCGCTGCATGCGATGGCGCGCCTGAGCGGCGACGCGTCGTGGAGCGCGCGGGCGGCCCGCGTCGAGGCCGCGCTGCTGGACCGCTGCCTCGACGCGCGCACCGGGCTGTTCTTCGACCTTGCCGGGCGCGCGGAGCGGCCCGTGCGCGTCTCGACGTGGTCGGCGCTGTCGCCGCTCGTGCTGCCGGGCTTGCCCGAGGCGGTGCGCCGGCGGCTCGTCGACGAGCACCTGCTCGACGAGCGGCGCTACCGCGCGCCGGTCGGCATCCCGTCGGTCAGCATGCAGGAGCCGTCGTTTCGCCCGAGCTGGGATCGCTTCCGCACGTGGCGCGGCCCGTCATGGGTCAACACGGCGTGGCTGCTGACGCCGGCGATGCGCGCGCTCGGCTACCACGCCGAGGCCGCTCGCGTCATCGACGCGCTCGCGCGGGCGGCGCTGCTGGAGGGCTTCCGCGAGTACTACCACCCGCTGACCGGGCACGGGCTGGGCGCGCGCGGGTTCGGCTGGTCGACGCTGCTCATGGACCTATCGTCCGGGCCCGCGGCTCCGGCGACGACCGAGCCGAGGATCTCGCGCAGCCGCCGGCGATAGAAGAAGTGCCCCTCCTCGGGGTGCACCGACATCGCGGCGCGAGGCAGCGTCCCGGCGAGCGCGATCGCCTGGTCGACCGGGACGAGCGAGTCCTGCATGCCGTGCCAGAGCTGCACGCTCGTGCGGATCTGCGCCGGATCGAAGTCCCACGGCCGGCTGCACAGCACGTAGTCGTCGATCATCCCCCCGACACCGGCACGGGTGGCGGCGAGAAACCGTGCGGCGGCGAGCTCGCGCGCGTCGGAGGCGTCGAGCAGGCGCCGGTCGGCGCGGGCCGCCCCGGCGTACATCACGCGCGCAAGCAGCGCCGGGTGGCGGCGCGCGAGGCGCACGAGCGACGCTGCCGCGCGCGTGCAGCCGGCCGGCCGTCGCAGCAGGAGACGCAGGCCGAGACGCGAGGGCGCCGGCAGGCCGCCCGTCGCGCCGGGGACCATGCAGCTCACGACCGCGGCGGCGGCGACGCGCTCGGGCAGCTCGTGCGCGCAGGCGAGCGCGTACGGCCCGCCCGCCGAGACGCCGACGACGGCGAACCGCGTCCGGCCGAGCGCGCCGGCGAGCTGGGCGACGTCGCCGGCGAACTGCCGCACGCTGCGGCCCGGCAGCGCGTCCGAGCCCGCGAAGCCGGGACGGCTGACCATGACGTAGCGGATCCCGAGCTCGCCGACCACGGCCTCGAGCTCAGGGCTCACGACCTGCGGCGACCCGATCGCGCCGTGGAGGTAGACGACGAGCAGCCCGTCGAGCGGGCCGGCGGCGAGCCACGCGAGCCGGCGGCCGTCGCGCAGCACCGTGCTGCCCGCTGCGGCGGTCACGTGCGCGCCGCCTGTGGAGTCCGCGGATCTGCTCGGGCGGCGAGCGTCACGAGCACGCGGTCGAGCGCCTGCGCGAATGCGGCGGGTCGCTCGATCATCGCGATGTGCCCGGCGCCGTCGATGACCTCGCAGATCGCGTCCGGGCGGATGGCGAGGAGGGTCTGCAGCCCGCCGGGCGGGATGACGCGATCGCCGCGCGCCCAGAGCGCGCCGACGGGCATCGGCAGCGCGGCGACCTGGTCGCGCAGGTCGGCCTTCGCCACGGTCGTCAGCGCCGGCCCGATGCGCCGCGCGCCCAGCGACGCGCCGACGAGCTCGCGGACGAGCTGGGCGGGGAGCGCCGCGCCGTCGACGACGCCGCCCGCCATGAGCAGCCGCCGTCCCCAGCCGAACGCCGCGAGCGGTGCCGCACGCCGGCGGACGGGGATGTAGAGCTGTGCCGCGAGCCCGACGCCGGCCGCGACCGCGAACGGCAGCGGTCGCAGCCCGGCGGGGGACACGAGCACGACGCTGCGCACGTCGGCGGGATGGCGCGCCGCGACCGCAAGCGCGACCGCGGCGCCCATCGAGTGGCCGACGAGGTCGACCGGCCCGACCCGCGCGGAGCGCAGCTCGCGGTGGACGCGATCGGCGACGTCGGCGAGCGCGAAGCCGCGGCCCGCGGGCGGCGCGGACCCGAACCCCGGGACGTCGAGCGTCACGACGCGTCGCGTGCGGGCGAGCAGCGGCGCGGCGTGCGACCATATGCCGCGCGTCGTCGCGAGACCGTGCAGGAGCGCAACGGGCTCGCCGTCGCCGATGACGTCCACGCGGTCCATGGAGCAGTTCTCCCTGCTCAGGACCGGTTTCGAGTGAACAAGCCGTAGCCGGGACCACGGATGCGGCTCCGTGCAGTGCCGCTCCCGAGGCTACGCCGCGTCGACGACGACGAGCAGGTGGCTGCCGTCGTCGACCGTCAAGGCGGCCGTCGCAAGGCGCTCGACGACCGGCCCGACCGCGGGGAGTGCGGCGTTCGTGAGCAGGCGCTTGGCCTCGCTGCCGGCCAGCGGTCCGAGCAGGAGCGCGAAGCTCCCGGGTCGAGCGGTCAACACGAGGTGCACCTCCTCGGCTTGCGCCATGCGGACGTCGGCGAGCAGCGCCTCCAGGATGAGGATCGCGTCGTCGATGCGGTCGATCGGCAGGCCGGCCTTCGAGCACGTGCCGGCGACCGCACGGCGCAGCACGGGCAGCCGGGCTCGGCTGCGCCCGGCGCTGACCTGCACGGTCAGCTCGGGAGCGTCGATCACGGAGGCGTGCCGAGGTCCGTGAGCTCGGGGCGGTCGTGCTCCGCCGCGAGGTCGAACGTCATGAGGACGTCGGTCCCGGCGGCGCTCCCGATGATCTCGAGCGACGCCGCGACGTGCTCCATGAGCGCGAGCCCGTGCCCCTGCCGTGGGGTGTCGTCGGGCGGCGCGATGCCGCGGCCGTGATCGCGGACGAGGATGTGCAGCCGTCCGCCCTCCATCCGTCCGACGACCGTGAGCGTTCCGACGCCGCCCTCGTAGGCGTGCACGACGACGTTCGTCGCAGCCTCGCTGACGGCGAGCACGATGTCGTCCATCGTGGCGGGCCCGATGACGTAGGCGTCGCGAAAGCCCCGCACGACGTGGCGCAGCAGCGCGAGGCTGTCTCGAACCGCCGGCAGCGTGACGCGCATCGCCGGCGCGCACACGGCGTCGCTCATCGCCCTTGCCGAATCGAGGTCATGTCGGGGTTCTTACCGATCGCGGTGCAATCGATTCGCCGTCTTGCCGAAACCTGGACCGGACGTGCGTCCAGATCGGGCATCTGCCGCTATCGCACGCTCGCCCGCTGCCGATAGTCGAACGTCGGACTGTCTGACACGCGACACGGAGGCCCGCGGGCTATGCGACGTACGAAGACGCTGGTGCTGTCCTCCCTTGCGACGGCCGTCGTCTTCGTGCTGTCACCCGCGGCGAGCAGCGCGGTCTCGCGCGCCGGCGGGCAGCAGGACGGCCTGCCGAACGTCGATCGCCGCGCGGCCGACGCGGCCGCCGTGGCGGCACGAACGAGCTCGGCGCGGCGGTCGCTCGAGCGCGAGCTCGGCGCGGGCGCCGACGTCCGCACCGACCGCGCGAGCGGGGCGGTCGCGTACGTGGGCCGGCCGACCGGCCTGCTGACCGGCCCCTCCTCCGAGGATCCGCGGACGATCGCGCTGGACTACGTCCGCGGCCACGACGACGTCTTCGGTCTCACGAAGGACGACGTCGCGAACCTCGTGCTCGTCGCGCGCGACGTCAGCCCCGACGGGATCACGCACCTGCGCTTCAACCAGGTCCTCGACGGCGTCCAGTCGTTCGACAGCGGGCTCGACGCCCACGTGACGAAGGACGGCCGCCTCATCAACGTGTCGGGCTCGCCGGTCCCGCGCGCGAGCCTGACCGGCACCTCTCCTGACCTGAGCGCGGGCGAGGGCCTCGGCGCCGCGCGCCAGGCCACGCACGCCGCCGGGCTGCCGCCGCGCCGGACCACGGTGAAGCCGGGCGCGAGTCGCGTCACGACGTTCGCGAGCGGCGAGCAGGCGCAGCTGCGCTGGAGCCCGAGCGCCGACGGCCCGGTCCTCGTCTGGCAGGTCATCGCCGATGGCGGCGACGGCCACCTGTACGACGTCCTCGTCGACGCCGCCGACGGCGCGCTCGTGCGCCGCCAGGATCTCACGCAGCATCTCGGCCAGGCTCGGTACTTCCGCCGCGATCCCCTCGCCACGCCGCTTGCGACGACGATCACGATGCCGCCGGCCTGGTACGACGACGACAGCGCCGGCGCGCGCCTGTGGGGTCAGTTCGCGCGGACGTACGTCGACCCGAACGACGAGGATCCGGCTGCCGGCAGCGAGGCCGGCGGGACGCGCGTGCAGATCCCGGCGAGCAGCGGCGCCCCCGATTGGAACTTCACCCAGAGCACGTTCGGGGCGGCGACGCCCTGTCCGATCACCGGATGCACGTGGGACTCGGCCACGCCCGCGACGTACACGACCAACGAGCTCCAGGCGGCCGCGAACCTCCATGTCCTCGTCAGCCGCTACCACGACTACCTCGCGGCGGCGCCGATCGGCTTCGACGAGGCGTCCGGCAACTTCCAGCGCACGAACGCCGGCGGCCAGGGCCTCGGCGGCGATTACATCCGCGCGGAGGCCGACGACGGCGTGACGAAGTCGCCGACGCCGACGTTCAACAAGGCGGACACGGACATGGCCACGCCGCCCGACGGCCAGTCGCCACGCTTGCAGGTGTCCCTCTGGACGACGTTCGACGTCAACGGCTCGGACGACGCGAGCGTCGTCTACCACGAGTACGGCCACGGCCTGAGCAACCGCCTCGTCGTCACCGCGTCGGGCAGCTCGGCGCTCATCCCCCTCCAGGCGGGGCAGATGGGCGAGGCGTGGAGCGACTTCTACGCCAACGACCTGCTCAACGCGGAAGGCACGCTGCCCGACACGCCGGCGCCGGCCGAGATCAGGACCGGCTCGTACGTCGCCGGTCCCGGCGGGATCCGCGCCAAGCCCGAGGACTGCCCGGTGAACCCGGCCGGGGTCACCGGCTGCAACGGCGCCTTCGGCCCCGCCGTGCTCGGCGGCTACACGTACGGCGACCTCGCCCTCACCGACAACTCCTCGCCGCACAACGGCGGCGAGATCTGGGCCGAGACGCTCTGGGACATCCGCACGGCGGTCGGCCGGCTGCCCGCGCTGGCGCTCATCACCGGCGGGATGCGGCTGTCGGTCGACAACCCGTCGATGCTCGACATGCGCGACGCGATCCTCCAGCAGGCGATCGCGCAGCGCAGCGGCGCGGGCGCGGCGGACGACTACTACGACGAGCTGTGGGCGGTCTTCGCGGCGCGCGGGATGGGCGCGAGCGCCAGCACGCCGAGCGCCGGCTCGACCACGCCGACGGAGGCGTACGACGCGCCGGCCGGGCTGCGGGCGCGTTCGACGTCGTTCCGCGACCCGTACCCCGGCGGCGACAACGACGGCGTCGTCGAGGCGGGCGAGCGCATCCTCGTCGACCAGTCGATCGAGGGCATCGGCATCGTCGACCTGCCGGGCGTGACGGGCACCCTGACCACGACCGACTCCGCCCTCGGGATCGAGGACGCCAGCGCCGCGTGGCCGGTCCTCGGCCGCGGCCGGCGCGCGGTCAACGCCGACGAGCTCGCGGTTCGCGTCCCGGCCTCGTGCGCCACGGCCAGCCCGATCACCGTCAACGTGACGTCGACGGAGGGCGCCGCGACGGCGAGCGCCGTCGTCGACCCGCGGCGCGCGTCGAGCACCGTCGTGCCGCTGGTGGACCTGGGCGCGGTGACGGCCACGTTCAACGTCCCGTCGGGCGGCAGCATCACGGATGTCGACGTGCGCATCGACGACCTGCGTCACACGAACCCCGGCGACCTCACGATCCAGCTCGAGCACGACAGCGTGACCGGGGTGCTGTTCTCGAACCTCGCCGGCGGCAACTACGGCGGCGACAACATCGTCGACGCCGTCTTCGACTCGGACGCGGGCGCAGCGCTGCCGTCGAGCAACGGACCTGGCCCGCTGACCGGGCGCTACCGGACCTCGCCCGCGAACGCGCTCGACGTCTTCGACGGGCATCCCGCGGCCGGGACGTGGACGCTGCGCATCACCGACGCCTCCGGCGGCAACACCGGCGAGCTGCGCAAGTGGGGGCTGGACTCGCCCGAGGTGCCGTGTGGCCGCGCCGAGATCCCCGCCGCCGCGACCGGCGACGCCTCGGCGATCGGCACCTCCTCGGCGACGCTTGGCGGGACCGTCACGCCCAACGGCCGCGCGACGGCGCTGCGCTTCTCCTACGGGCCGACGCCCGCGTACGGCGCGAGCACCACGTCGCAGGACGTCGGTACCGGCGACGGCGCCGTCGGCGGATCGGCGGTCATCGGCGGCCTCGCGCCAAGCACGACCTACCACTATCGCGTCGAGGCGATCCGCGAGGGCGGCGCCGTCGCGGTGACGGGCGCCGACCGCACCTTCACGACCGCGGCACCCGCGGTGGCGCCGCCTCCTCCCCCGCCGCCACCACCGCCTTCGGCCGGCCCCGACACGGTCGCGCCGAAGCTCGGCAAGGTCACGGTCAAGCTCGGCAAGGCGACCAAGCGCGGCCGCAAGCGGCCCTCGTTCGCGTTCACGCTCAGCGAGCCCGCGTCGGTGAAGCTCACGCTCACGCGGCCGGCAGCCGGCAGGCTGAAGGGCAAGCGCTGCGTCAAGCCGACGCCGAAGCTCGCGAAGAACAAGCGCTGCACGCGTCAGGTCCCCGTGAGCACGACGACGCGCTCGCTCACGAAGGCCGGCGCGTCGACGATCGCGCTCGCGGCGTCGGGCGTCGCGAAGGGCAAGTACCTCGCGACGCTCGTGGCGACCGACAGCGCGAAGAACGCCTCGGTACCGGCCAAGGTGTCGTTCACGGTCAGGTGACGGCCCGCCCGCCCCGGGTCCGCGCGAAGATCGCCCGGTTGCGCGGCGTCAGCGCGTCAGCGCGAGCCGCTCGCGGTGCTCGGCGACGTTGCGAAGATGGGAGATCGTCTGGCGGATGATTCGCGACACCTGCATCTGGCTGACCCCGAGGCGCTCGCCGATCTCCGACTGCGTCATGTCCTCTTCGAAGCGCATGCGCAAGACCTCGCGCGAGCGGGCGGGGAGCCCGGAGCACAGGTCTTCGAGCATCGTGCGCGACTCGGCGCTGTCGAAGCCGTCGTCGTCGCAGCCGATGCTGTCCTCGAGCGTCGACGCCTCCGCTTCGCCCCCCTGCGGCGCCTGGATCGACAGCGTGCCGCGGCCGCTGCGCGCCTGCAGCGCCTCGAGCACATGCTCCTCGTCGCTGCCGGCGGCGTGCGCCAGCTCGGCCACCGTCGGCGCGCGGTCGAGCTCCTGCGAGAGCTTCACGGACACCCGGTCGATGCGCATGATGAGCTCCTGAAGCTCGCGCGGCGGGCGTACCGCCCACGTCTTGTCGCGAAACCAGCGCTTGAGCTCGCCGACGATCGTCGGCACGGCGAAGCTCGAGAACGCGTGGCCACGGGACGCGTCGAAGCGATCGATCGCCTTGACGAGCGCCAGCGATGCCACCTGGACGAGATCCTCCATCGGCTCGCCGGACGACTCGTAGCGGCGCGCGAGCGATCGCGCGAGCGGCATGAACCGCGCGACGAGCTCGTCGCGGGCGCGCAGGTCGCCGGCCGCGAGGCGTTCGAACAGCATGCGGTCGGCACGCGCACGGGCGTCGCCGGCGTAGCTCGCGAGGTGTGGTCCCACGCCGAGTTCGGTCAACTGACTGGGGCTAGAACGCATGAGTCGGCCTCCTTGGTCAACAACATGTGCCATAGGTCCACCCCCAGCCGTTCAAGCTGCGCGCGTCCCATTCTGGTCGTTCGTGGTCCGCGGCGATCGTCCAGCTCGCCACAACCTGTCCAAGGCGTTACCCGAGGCCGCGGCGCTTCACACGGTGCCGAGTGCGCCAACGCTGGCAGACTGTGGTGGTGCCCGCGGACAACGTCCAGCTCATGCTCGAAGACGGCCTCGCGGCATCCGCGGTCGCCGATGCGCTCGCGGGCGAGGTCCCGATCGTCACGAGCAAGGCGCACACGATCGAGCGGACGTTCTGGGACACCTTCGACGCGCGCGTGCGCGGCGCCGGATCGGCGCTCGTCGAGGCGGGACGGCGGCTCGCGCTGACCGACGCGACGGCCTCCACCGAGCTGGCGGCCGCGCCATTGCGACGCGGCGCGACGCGGCTGCTTGTCGACGAGCTCCCCGCCGGGGAGCTGCGCGATCGGCTCGATCCGATCGTGGAGATGCGCGCGCTGACGCCGATCGCGCGCGTGCGCAGCCGCCAGCTGCCGATCAACGTGCTCGACGAGCTCGGCAAGATCGTCGTGCGCCTGCGGGTCGAGGAGGCCACGGCGATCGGCGCCGACGATCGCGTCGTCGCGCTGCGCCCGCGCCTGCACGTCATCGGCGTGCTCGGCTACGACGCCGAGCTGCGTGACGTATCGGCGCTGTTGATGGGCCTCGGCATGCGCCCCGCGCCGCGGCCCGTGCAGGACGACGCCGTCAAGGCGCTCGGCGGCAGGGTCGGGGGCGTGTCGCCGAAGCTGCGCTGCAAGCTCGACTCCGGGCAGCGCGCGGACGAGGCGGCGGTCATCATCGTCCGGCGGCTGCTCGAGGTCATCGAGCTCAACATGCCGGGGACGCTCGCGGACACCGACACGGAGTTCCTGCACGACCTGCGCGTGGCCGTGCGCCGGACGCGCGCGCTGCAGCGCGAGCTGCGCGGCGTCTTCGCGCCCGAGCCCTTGCGCGCCTATCGCGACGGCTTCAAGGAGCTCCAGCGCATCACCGGCCCGACGCGCGACCTCGACGTGCAGCTGCTCGAGTTCGGCGAGCTCTCCAAGGGGCTTCCCGCGGAGGTCGCCGGCGACGTCGCGCCGCTGCGCCGCCTGCTCGAGGACCACCTCGTCGTCGAGCGCCGCGCGATGGTCCGCGCGCTGCGATCGGCGCGCACCACCGCGCTGCTCGACAACTGGCGCGAGTACGTCGACCGGCTCGTCGCGTCGCACGAGGCCGAGCGCCCCGATGCCGCGCGCCCCGTGGCGGACGTCGCCGGCGAGCGGATCGCGAAGGTCTACCGCCAGATGGTGAAGATGGGGTCGAAGATCGACGACGACTCGCCGCACGAGGCGCTGCACGACCTGCGCAAGAAGGGCAAGGAGCTGCGCTACCTGCTCGAGTTCTTCGCGTCGCTGTACCCGAGCGAGGTCGTCAAGCCGATGGTCTCGACGCTCAAGAGCCTGCAGGACGTGCTCGGCCGCTTCCAGGACCGCGAGGTGCAAGCCGACCTGCTGCGCTCGCTGGGCGACGAGGTCGCGTCCTTGGAGGGCGGTGCCGCCGCGCTCATGGCGATGGGCGTGCTCGTCCAGCGCCTCGGTGACGAGCAGGACGAGGCGCGCACGCACTTCGCCGAGACGTTCGCCGGATTTTCCGCAAAGCACCAGAGCAAGCTGGTAGACAGCACGTTCGGATGACCAAGGTCGTCGCGCTGTACAACATCAAGGGTGGCGTCGGCAAGACGTCGACCGCGGTCAACCTCGCGTGGCTCGCAGCCGCGGGCGGCTCTCGCACGCTGCTCTGGGACCTCGACCCGCAGGGCGCCGCGACGTACCTCCTGCGGGTCAAGCCGAAGGTCAAGGGCGGCGCGCGCAAGCTCGTCGCCGGCAAGACGACGGCCGCGTCGCAGCTCAAGGGCACCGACAACGAGCTGCTCGACCTGCTCCCGGCCGACTTCAGCTACCGCAACATGGACCTCGAGCTCGGCGAGGCGAAGCGTCCGGCGAAGAGCCTTGCCCGGGTCATCGCTCCGCTGCGCAGGCGCTACGACTACGCCTTCCTCGACTGTCCGCCGGCGATCTCGCTCGCGTCGGAGAGCGTGCTCGGCGCGGCGCAGGTCCTGCTCGTGCCGCTGATCCCGACGCCCCTCTCGCTGCGCACGTTCGACCAGCTCAGCGAGTTCGTCGGCTCCGAGGTCGCCAAGCCGCCCAAGATCCTCGCGTTCTTCTCGCTGGTCGACGGGCGCAAGCGCCTGCATCGCGAGGTCTTTCCAGCACAGTGGGATCCGAAGCTTGGAATTCACGTGACTTGAAGTCGCG
>JADMIO011127049.1_pt1 | contig 10730 bp, 7 predicted proteins | sample 8958161 | NCBI WGS metagenome assembly JADMIO01 (sample SAMN16585339, study PRJNA669376) | soil metagenome | isolation source: Crop rotation soil | place: USA: Cullars Rotation, Alabama | collected 2011 | reverse complement strand
CCGCCGAACCCGAAGTGGAAACCAATCACCGGGCGGGGATAATAATAGACCGGTGCGGGCGCCACATAGACCGGCTGCTGATAAACCACAACCGGGGCAGGTTGCTGCACATAAACCGGTTGCACAATGGGTTGTCCGACCACGGGCGCGGCTTGCACCACCGGAGCATTTGCGATGGTATTGGCAGGAGCTGCAACCACTACCGGAGCTGGGGGCGCGGCCACCACCGTTTGGGTATAATAAACCGGGGGCGGAGCGTAAACAACCCGCGGGGCAGGTTCAAAAGCTCTGGCCAGGATTGATCCAGCCATGACGCCGGTCAAAACTTTGCCGGCTGTGGCCCACTCACGATCTCCGGCGAGGACTGGCTGAACCGATGCAGCGGTCATCAAACCTGCGAGGGTGAGTAATCCAATTTTTGTCTTCATAAACTTTCTTTCGTTATCCGTCGTTGCGTTGGACGGGAGGCTTGGTAAATTATTCACGCATGGAAATTAACGCTCAGATCCGTTTGGAGCGCAAGGGGATGACCGCATGAGTGACTCAGCTCACAAGCCTCCATCCCCCCCAAAAAAACGACGCATCCCACGCTCCTTCAAAGAGTTAACACCAAGCAACCATTTCAATCCTCGGACCTTTTTTTATGAAATGGTCTGGAAAGCATGGTTTACCAAACGGACCGGCCAGCAACGTACCCCCACCTTTCCCATGCTCACCGAGGGACAGGTTGCCCTGACCTGGATCGGTCACGCCTCGTTCCTGGCCCAATTCACCGACCTCAATGTTCTAATCGACCCGAATTTCGCCAACTGGATTTTTCTTCTCAAAAGGTTGAGACACGCTGGCTTACGCATCAAAGATCTGCCGAAAATCGATCTGGTGCTGATCACCCACGCTCACTTTGACCATTTCCATAAACCCTCCATTAAACAGCTCCAAGGGACCTCCCGGATCGGGGTTGTTCCCTGGGGGATGGCGGATTTAGCGAAGGGCCTTGGTTTCGAGAAGGTTGTAGAGTTGAAATGGTGGGAAACGTTTTCCTACAAAGACTGGAAGGTAACGTTAACGCCCTCAAAACATTGGGGTGCCCGGACCATTCGGGACGAACATAGGGGTTACGGAGGCTATTGTCTCGAACATCAGGGACGGAAGATCTACCACGCTGGCGACAGCGCGTATGGGGATTGCTTCAAAGAAATTGGGAAGCGCTGCCTCCCTGAGATTGCGTTGCTCCCGATCGGGGCGTACTACCCTGATTCCTTCCGGCACGTCCATATGGGCCCGGACGAGGCGATCAAGGTTTTCCTGGAGATCGGCGCGAAATGGTTCGTGCCGATGCATTACGGAGCTTTCAAGCTCTCCTTCGAAGCCATGGATGAACCGCCACGCTGGCTGCGCCAAATTGCCCAAAGTGAAGGACTAGCTCACCAACTCAAGATCCTCGAAGAAGGCGTCCCAGAAGTGTTTTGATGGAGGACCTCCGCCTCCTTGAAACGTGCGGTTTTGGGGTGGAGCAGGCCTCTGACCTCCTGGTTCGGAGAGCCTCCGGCTCCGCTTCTGCGGCTGCGGTGACCGGCAGGAACATCGCTGCGCGCGCCGACAGCGGCAAGGATTGGGGAGAAGGGGAGCGGCGGTGATAGGTGAGTTCAATCTGGTTTTCAAAGAGTCTCGGAGGCGCTCTCGGAGAGACCGCCCTACCCGCGGCGGGAATCGCGCACGGTGGTGGAGATTTTAAGTGTGGCAAACCCAAGGTCATCCTCCGGCCCGTTGCCTTGAATGGCAACAAGGTAGGGCGAGTCGCTCCGCGATCGCCTCCCCTCTTCGGAATGAGCTGCCCCCCAACCCGTGCTGGCGCAATTTCTCCTGATCCCTCATTCTCGTCCCTGTGAAATCCCTCGCTTTTTCCGCGGCCGCGGCGCTCTGCCTTTCATTCACTCACTTCGCCGCGGAGCCACCACCACAGCCTTCCTCCGTCCGGCCCGCACCCATCCGCCCGCGGGGCGCGGCGAACTCGAACGACGTTTTCTACGTCCTCGGACCCGACTCAAAACCGCGCGATGGCGTTCCGAAAGGAAAGTTCACGGAACCAAAAATCATCCCCAGCAACGTTTTCCCTGGCACCCAGCATACCTATTGGGTTTACGTGCCTGCGCAGTACGACCCGGCGCAACCAACAGCCGTGATGATTTTCAACGATGGGCAGGCAATGAAGGCGGAACCGGGTGATGTTCAGGCTCACAACGTTTTGGATAACCTCATTTTCCGCCGCGAAATTCCGGTGATGCTCGGCGTGTTTATCAATCCGGGACGGCGTCCAGATCAGCCCGAGCCAACTCCACGCGATTGGGGCGATCGAAACACGAACCGGCCTGAGGAGTATAATGCTCCGAACGAAAAATACGCACGAGTCGTCGTGGAAGAGCTCCTGCCTGCGCTCCAGAAAGAGTTCAACATCTCTCCCGATCCTGAGCTGCACGGAATCATGGGTTCGAGCTCCGGTGGTTGCGCAGCGTTCGGGGTGGCATGGTTTCGGTCAAACGATTTCCGAAAAGTGATCACCTTTGTCGGAAGCTTCACTGATCTTCGTGGAGAATACATTTATCCTGAACTCGTCATGGAAGCGGAGAGGAAGCCGATCCGCCTTTTCATGCAAGACGGCCGCAACGATAATCGCCGCCCCGACAACTTGAAGCGCGATTGGTTTTACCAAAACGTTCGGCTCATGCAGGCGCTTTCAAAGAAGGGGTATGATCTGAATTATACCTGGGGCATCGGCAACCACGGGCAAAAACAAGGTGGCGCCATTTTTCCAGAAATGATGCGCTGGCTCTGGCGCGATCATCCCGTCTCCAGCGATCCAAACGACATGGTCGAGCGATCGTTTCGGCATCCCGCGGGCGCGACCACGAATGAACCCGTCCCGGCCACCACCCCCAAATAGCGGCCCGGTCCACGATCGAAAAATCCTTTTGCGAAACGAAGTTTCCGGGCAGATTGATCATCTCAATTTGCACGCATATCACATCATTGCTTTATGAAGATAATCCTGCTTGGCGTCTGCTGCGTCCTGACTGTTGGTTCGCTGCTCGCCCAAAATAATCCTTCGCCTCTGATCGGACGCTGGGACATCAAAGCCACCAGCGACGGCGCGGAATATCCTTCGTGGCTGGAAGTGAAACTTTCCGGCTATCGCACCTTGGTCGGCTCTTACGTCGGCCAATTCGGCAGTGCTCGGCCCATCTCCAACATCGAATATGCCAGGAACCATTTCAAATTCGTCGTTCCTCCTCAATTCGAACGCCGCACCAACGACGTCATCGTTGAAGGCGATGTGGTCGATAATGTGATCCGCGCCACCACAACCGGTGACCCCGGCAAACCAGTGCAGTGGGAAGGCCATCGTGCCCCGTCCCTCGAGCGTTCACAGCAGCCGAAATGGGGAAAGTCCATAGAGCTAATTAACGGCCACGATCTCACCGGCTGGAAACCACGCAATGCCTCTGCCAAACATGGGTGGCAGGTGAAGGACGGCCTGCTCGTGAACGCTCAGCCCGGCAACGATTTGATGACCGAGAAGGAGTTTACCGACTTCAAATTGCACGCGGAGTTTCGATACCCCCCAAAGAGCAACAGCGGGATTTACCTGCGCGGCCGCTATGAGGTGCAGATCGAAGATGATTTCGGGCAGGAAGCCGAAAGCCACTTGATCTCCGGTGTTTACGGATTCCTCACCCCGCGAGTCAATGCGGCGAAAAAAGCCGGTGAATGGCAAACGATGGATATCACACTCGTCGGCCGCGTGGTTAGCATCACACTGAACGGTGAACCGGTGATTGAGCGCCAGCCGATCCCGGGCATCACCGGTGGCGCCTTAAACAGTGACGAAGGCAAACCAGGCCCGCTCCTCATTCAAGGCGACCACGGCAAAGTCGAATTCCGCAAGCTCACCCTCACACCCGGAGCGTAAGTTCCGCGCTGGAGGCAGATCCGACCGACCTGAGGACAGGAATTTCGACCCGCGGGCTTTTTGCCGTTTACCTGGCCGCTCCCCGCTGTAGAGTGGTCGTGAACCCAGCTTGAGCGAACCTGTTTCCAATCAATCCGCCGAGGCGCCGGGCCAATTTCGGACCACGCGGTGGAGCATCGTGCTGGAAGCGGCGAATCCCACCGACGAATCGCGCGCGGCCTTGCAAAGACTCTGCAGCCAGTACTGGAATCCCGTGTATGCGTTCGTGCGCCGGCGCGGGTACGGGCCTGAGCAGGCCCAGGATCTTACTCAGGAATTCTTCGCGCGCTTTCTGGCGGGGGATGCGCTGCAAGCAGCGGATCCGCAGCGGGGACGGTTTCGCAGCTTCCTGCTGGGTTCCGTGAAGAATCTCCTGGCTCGCGATTGGCGCGACAGTCACCGGCTCAAACGAGGCGGTGGGAACGAATTCATTTCGTGGGACAGCTTCAATGCTGAGGAACGAACCCTCGTTGAACCGGATGATGGTTCGGATCCCGAACTTCTCTTCGACCGCCGGTGGGCGCAGATGATCGTTGCGACCTCCGTGCAACGGCTCGAGAAAGAAGCGGAACGTGAAGGGCTCCTCGCCCGTTTTGGGGAACTAAAAAAGTTTCTGCAGGGCGATGGCCAAAGCGGCTCCTACCTGACCACCGCGGAAAAACTGGGTATGTCCGAAGCCGCCATTAAATCCGCCATCTTTCGTATGCGCCGGCGATACGGCGAGATTTTGCGCGAGGAGATTCGCCAAACCGTTTCGTCTCCCGAAGAAGTTGAGGATGAAATTAGGCATCTCATCAAAGTCCTCGTCTCGCAATAGGCGACCCCTAACTTGAATCACCGGCGTGGACACCGCCAAAGAACCCAAGCGTTGCGGCAATTGTGGAGCCGCGCTGGCTGAAAACTCCAGCGACGCCCTCTGCGCTGGTTGTGTGTTGCAGGCGGCGCTTTTTGGTCCTTCCGAAGATTTGGATGCACCGGATGCGCTTGGCGAAGGCCGCAAGCTCGGGAGCTACGAGATCATCGGCGAAATCGCCAGAGGCGGAATGGGAATTGTTTTTCGTGCCCGGCAGAAAAGACCCGATCGAATCGTCGCGCTGAAGGTGATCGCGGTGGGCGAATTGGCGACGCCTCGTATGGTGGAACGGTTCAAGACCGAAGCCGAAGCCGCGGCTCGCCTGGATCATCCGCATATCGTCCCCATCTACGAAGTGGGTCACGAGGCCGGGTGGCATTATTTCTCCATGCGGCTGATCGATGGCTGCACCCTGGCCGAGAAAGTGCGCTCTGAGCCATTGCACCCGCAGGCGGCGGTCGCTCTCATGATCAAGGTGAGCCAGGCTGTGGAACACGCGCATCAACGAGGCGTGCTTCACCGCGATTTAAAGCCAAACAACATTCTGCTCGATGGGAACGGTGAACCGCACCTGACGGATTTCGGCCTCGCCAAAATGGTTGAGAGCCGCGTCGAACTCACGATGAGCAACGTCGTGCTCGGCACGCCCGCTTACATGGCGCCGGAGCAAGCGACCGGTGGCACGCGCGACATCACGGTGAGTGCGGATATCTACGGGCTGGGGGCGGTTCTGTATGAATTGCTCACGGGGCGCCCGCCCTTCGTCGCCGCCACTCCGCACGCTCTGCTCAGGCAGGTGGTGGAGGATGATCCGGTTCCCCCCTCCCACATCAACCGTGCGAGACGCAAGTCATCGCTTCTTCGCGCGGTCAAAGCGTTGCCCGACAAACGCCACGGTGTGGATCAGATCCTTGCCTCGTCAGCCGCTGCCAACACCTTGTTAACCGATTTGGACGCGATTTGTCTCAAGTGTCTCGAGAAAGACCCGGCTCGCCGGTACCACAGCACGGAGCAATTGGTGGAGGACCTCGAACGAGCCTCTCGCGGCGAAACGATTTCCGCGAAAGCCAGCACGGCCACACAACGACTGCGGAAATGGGTGCGGCGCAATCCGGCGCCGGCTGTCGCTGTTTCGATCGCCTTCCTCGCGCTTATTGTCATTACGGCCGGGTCGCTGCTGTTTAGCATTCGTCTCAACCGCTCCCGAGCCGTGGCGGAAGGCAAAGCGCACGAGAATCTTGTTCAATTGATCCGGCAGCACACACGTGAGAGTGCGACCTATGCCATGAATGGTGACGCGCTCACGAGTCTCCCTTACCTTGTTGCCGCCCTTGAATTATCCAAGGCTGCGCCGGAATTCGCAAGTGGACTCCGCCGGCGGATCGGTTTGATCACTGACTGGTCACCTCGAACAGTTCGTGCGTGGGACGCGGGCGGCAACCCGATCGCATTGCGTTTCTCGGCTGATGGCGAGCATCTCATCGCAACCGTCAAGGACAGCTATCCACGAATCTGGCGGATCAGAGATAATACTCCTCTGCTAGGTCCGGATGCCACCGCCAAGCCTGGCAACTTGATTTCCGCCATTCCGAGCCCGAACGGCAATTTGATCCTGGAGATTTCGAAAGAAACTCCCTTTGCCCGGGTGAGGGATTATGCAAAAGAGACGGTGCTTCCGCTGGCGCTGGACGGGCCCCTTAACACCGGCGCCTTCAGCGGGGATGGAAAAATCGTGGTCACGGCCGGGAGAACCGTGCGTGTTTGGAACTCGTTCGATGGCTCCGCCGCGGGTCCTGAGATTCCGATGAAGGCATTTTATGCGGTGCTTTCAGGCAAGGGCGACAAACTGCTTTTGGTGCAGGACGCCAAAGAGGCCTCCCTCTGGGAGTCGTCCTCGGGCCGGCCGGTCGGTGCGCCGATCGCCGCGAGGCATGCCGGAGAGTTTGCCGCGCTCACGTTCAACGATCAAGGAACGCGGGTCTTTGTTTCAAACATCGAGGAAGCGCTGGTGATGCGAGTAAAAGATTTCACGCCCGAATACGCGCTCAAGCACCCTGGCATTCTTTTTCAAGCTGTCTTCAGCCCCGACCGGGATTTTTTTGCCACTGCATCGCTTCGCGGCGGGGCGGAGGTTTGGGATCTCGCTCTCGGCAATCCTACCCCGCGCCAGATCCTGCACGAGAACGGCGCCTTCGCGGTGACGTTCAGCCCCGACGGCCAGGCCGTGGCAAGCGGCGGCTTTGATTATCGTCTGCGGGTGAGCCGTTCGCCAGATCTCCGTCCCCTCGCGCCTTCGCTGCCACACACCGCCCTGGTCGGTGCAGCGGCCTTCAGCCCTGACGGGCGATTGCTTGCCAGTGGTTCGGCGGAGGGAACGGTGCGTTTGTGGGATCTCAGTGGCGGCGGGCTTTCCCTGCTCGGGATCGGCCGGGATACCCCTCCGATCTTCAATCCACTGGGCACCGCGTTTGCGATGGCATTGACCAACTCCGAGTGGCAGATCTTTCACCTTGAGGGTTCCACCATCAGAACGGGTCCGGTTGTGACGGGGGCCGGCACCGACCTACTGGCCTGGGGAACAAAAGGGTCGCTGGCTCTTGCCGACGCCAGCGGCGTCATTCGCATATTCGATTCGAAGACCGGCGAACAGAAACGCGAAGTCATCGCTCCAGGTTCCGTGCGCGCGTACGAGTTCGGGCCCGACGAATCGTATCTAGCCGTTTCGGCGACTCCAAAATGGGTAGGGACGATCTCGCTCATGGATGAGCGCGCCACGGCGCTGGCTCAATACCATGGCCGTGCTTGCACAGTGCTGCGATTGAGCCCGGACGGGACGCGGCTGGTCACCGCCGATCAAGGATCATGGGATCTCTGGGATCGAACCACGGGAAAAATCATCAGCTCGGGCGATAATTCGAAGGGCCGTGTGAACAACATCCAATTCAGCCCGGATGGACGCCGCTTTATCATCGGTTTTCTCGACTTTAACATCGATCCGGCGGAAGCCTTGATGTTCGACTCCAAATCGGGCCAACGCGTCGGGCACCCCATGCAGCATGGTGATGGTGTGCAGGGGGTGGTTTACTCGCCGGATGGGAAGCGAGTCGCAACCCCGGGACAGGATAACAGTGTGCGGCTTTGGTCCGCCGAAGACGGCAGTCCAGCCGCGCCTGCGATGCATCACGATTTCGCAGTCAGACTCGCTGCATTTTCCCCCGATGGGAAGTACCTCGCCACGGGAGCATCGGACCTCCGCTTTTGGGACGCGGCCACGGGTGAGCTCATGGCGCCTCCCCTCAACTTCGCTTACATGACCGCCGTCTCATTTAGTCCTGATGGACATAAAATCGTATTTGGCGCTCGCGGCGGTTCGGTTTGGGCCATGGATTTTCGAACGGACGAACGATCGATCTCGGAACTGGCTGTTACCTCCATGCTTTCGACCGGACACCGGTTGGACCCCTCTGTTGGGTTGATTCGAGTCTCCGCGGAAGAACTGGAGAAGGCTCAGCGAACTGCGGGGCTGCCAGATATCTTTGCAGAGAATTCTCGGGTCACTTGGCATCGATCCCAAATCTCCTGGGCCGAAGCTCGTTCCAACGCCTTCGCAAAGGCGTTCCACCTCAAGCAACTCCAGAAACTAGAAAAGCCTCGCTGACCACCACCACGTAGCGCAGGCTGCCTAGCCTGCTATGTCGCCGGCTGCCTAATCGGTTTCCCGGGGGAAAGTTCGCGAACTTGTCTTCCGCCCGATGCTCTCCAAAAATTCTAACTTTCCCAGAAACTCCTTCCCGCAAACGGAACAGGAAGGGGGTGAACAGCAATTGACCATGAATAGCCAATCTGAAGCCAGCACAGTTACCATCCAAAATGAAGGCGCTCCCTCACTCGAGCACCCCGGTGTCGTTTGGTGCCTGCGCGCGCTGGCCGGACACTGCCGAAGATTCCGCGGTTCAATCGCTTTGGTTCTGGCTCTGGTTCTAATCGAATCCTGCTTCATCGGTGCCATGCCGCTCAGCGTGAAGTATTTCATGGACGAGAGCGCGGGAGGCAAAGCTCATTCCGCGCTGGTCCTGGTCGGCTGGGTACTCGGCATTGGCGTAGTTCTCGCCTCTGGAGCCGGAATCATTCGCAACCACATTTATGCAAAAGTCGTGGCGGGTACGGTCAGCCATCTTCGCGAGCGCATGTTCCGTCAGCTTCAAGGTCTTTCGATCAGCTACTTCAACCGCACCAGTCCTGGCGAAACCATGACGCGGTTTTCGACCGACATCGCCGCGCTGGAGAATTCACTTACGACGGTGATGGCCCTCGTCGTAACCCCCGGCCTGGATCTGCTGGTGAGTGCCGGGCTGCTCTTTTGGCTGGATTGGCGTCTCGCGTGCGTGGCGATGCTCATCTGGCCGCTGGCGTTTGCTGGTCCTCGCTTCGTCATGCCGCGAGCGCTTCGTGCGACCTCGCGCAAACTGGAGCTTGAGTCCCGCACGCTGCAATGGGTGCAGGAGAATCTCTCCGGCCAGACCGTGGTGAAGGCATTCAATCTCGCTGATCGCATGACTGGCATCCTCCACGATCGCAATGCCGCGCTTCGAAACGGCATTTTCCAACTCAACCGCACAAGTGGCCTGGTCGAGAAAACTTCGGTGATCGGCATCTGGACACTGCAGGTGATCGTTCTGATGGTGGGTGGTTGGATGACTTGTCGCGGCTCTCTCACGATCGGCGCTCTCGGAGCAATTCAGGCGCTCTTCATGACGCTGGCCAACTCGCTCTACTACATCTCTCAATACACTCCCGCCTTCATCCAGGCTGGCGGCGCATTGCGGCATATCGACGCGCTGCTGACCGAGACACCCGAAGTCGTAGACATGCCCGCGGCGAAAGCCCTGAGCCCGTTCAAGACGAAGATCGAAGTCGATGACGTGACCTTTAGTTACTCGGGCGCGGCGCTGAATTTGGATCGTGTCAGCCTCACGATTCCGCGGGGAAGTGCAGTGGCTTTCGTCGGCGGCAGCGGTTCCGGCAAAAGCTCCATGGCGTCGCTTTTGATGCGCTTGCACGACCCGAGCCTCGGAAGCGTGAACGTGGATGGCCGAGACCTCGCCGAAGGAAGCCAGGCCTCTTGGCGCGCACAGATCGGCCTCGTTTCACAGGACAACTTTCTCTTCAACTTGTCGGTCCGGGAAAACATCCTGCACGGCAAACCCAACGCGACTGAGGAAGAGATGATTGCAGCGGCAAAAGCCGCGCAGATCCACGAAGCGATCGTTCAAATGCCTGAAGGTTACGACACCATCGCGGGTGAACGCGGTTGCAAACTTTCCGGCGGACAGCGTCAGCGGGTCGCCATCGCGCGCGCGCTCATCGCGAATCCTGCCCTGCTCATTCTCGATGAAGCAACCTCCGCCCTAGATCCGGTCACTGAAGCGGAAGTCAATCGCACCCTTGCCAGTGTTGGCCGGAATCGCACCGTCGTCTCGGTCACCCATCGGCTTGCCTCGGTCAGCGGCTTCGATCAAATCTGCGTCTTTGATAAAGGCCGGGTCGTAGAGCAGGGAAGCCACGACCATCTGATCTCTCTTCGCGGCGCTTACTACGCTCTCTGGTGCGAACAGACCGGTGCTCTAGCGACCGTCAAACCGAGGACTGCAAAAGAGCGGACGCGTCGCACCGCTCGTGTTTCGAAATCCCGCAACACCAGCGGACGTCGCTCGTTCCTGATGCCGGTCTTCAATCCAGCCATCGAACGGAACAACACGTCGATGGCGGCTTAACAACTAAGAAATCTGAACCTATGCAATATTCCTGCTACCTATCCTCCGAAACCTTGAAACAAACGATCGAAGCCAAAATGGCGGCTCGCGCACGCGC
>JADMIO011096100.1_pt1 | contig 10730 bp, 10 predicted proteins | sample 8958161 | NCBI WGS metagenome assembly JADMIO01 (sample SAMN16585339, study PRJNA669376) | soil metagenome | isolation source: Crop rotation soil | place: USA: Cullars Rotation, Alabama | collected 2011 | reverse complement strand
TCCCCGCGAGGAGGGGGTGACGATGGGCGCCCTTGCGAGCCGCTCTCAGCTCGAGAGCGTGCGCGGCGCGGTGGCCGAGCTGGCCAAGTCGGCGCGCATCGTCGTCGGCGATCCCGAGGCGCCACCCGTCGCGGGAAACGGCGCCTTCATGAGCCCGATCCTGCTCCGCACCGACGATCCCTGGAACACCGACGCGGTGCACGACGTGGAAGCATTCGGGCCGGTCTCGACAATCATGCCTTATCGCGATCTCGACGACGCCATCGCGCTCGCCAATCGCGGCATGGGCAGCCTCGCGCTCTCGCTCTTCACCTTCGACAATGCGGTGGCGGAGGAATTTGTGCTCGGCGCGGGTGCCTATCACGGCCGCATGGTCATCCTCGACCGCAGCTCGGCCAAGGAATCGACCGGCCACGGCTCCCCCCTCCCCGTCCTTGTCCATGGCGGACCCGGCCGCGCCGGCGGTGGCGAGGAGATGGGCGGGGTGCGCGGCGTGGCGCACTACATGCAGCGTACCGCGCTTCAAGGGTCGCCAGCGGTCCTGTCGAGCGTGGTGAAGCAATGGCTGCCCGGCGCGCCGAAGGTCGAGGGGGACGTCCACCCGTTCCGCAAGCGTATCTCGGAGCTGGAGATCGGCTATACGCTGAAGACCGGCAGCCGGACCGTCACGCTCGAGGATATCGAGCATTTTGCGGAATTTACCGGGGACAATTTCTACGCGCATATGGACGAGGAGGCGGCGAAGGCGAATCCGATCTTCGACGGCCGCGTGGCGCACGGCTATCTGATCCTGTCCTTCGCCGCGGGGCTGTTCGTCGATCCGGCGCCGGGGCCGGTGCTGGCCAATTACGGACTGGAGAATTTGCGCTTCCTGACGCCGCTTTATCCCAATGATTCCATGCGGGTAGAGCTGACGGTGAAGTCGAAATCGGTGCGCAACGAAGAGATGGGCGAGGTGCGCTGGGCCGTCTACGTCTTCAACCAGAAGGACGATGTGGTGGCCTCGTACGACCTCCTGACGATGAACGAGCCGTGATGAAAGCGACGCCCCTCCTGCTCCCACTGGCCCTTCTTTTCGGCTGCGCGGCCGCGCCGCCGGCCAAACCGACCCTCGATTCCTACGACATAATTCACGCCTATCCGCACGACATCAATGCGTTCACGGAGGGGCTTTTCTACGCCAACGGTCACCTCTTCGAGAGCACGGGCCTCAACGGCCGCTCCGAGATACGCGAGGAGCGGCTGGAAGACGGGAAGGTGCTACGCTCGGTCAAGGTCGACCCGCGCTATTTCGGCGAGGGCATTATCGACTGGGGCCAGGAGATTCGCAGCCTGACCTGGCAAGGCGGAGTCGGTTTCCGCTGGCGCCGCTCGGACTTCGCCAAGCTCGGCGAGTTCCATTATCCGGGCGAAGGCTGGGCGCTGACGCGGAACGCCAGCGAGATCATCATGAGCGACGGTACGGCCCAGCTCCGTTTCCTCGATCCGGCGACCATGGCGGAAAGGCGGCGGATCAATGTCACCGACGAAGGCCGGCCGGTCGCGCAGCTGAACGAGCTCGAATGGGTGAAGGGCGAGATTTTCGCAAACGTCTGGATGACGCCCCGCATCGCCCGCATCGATCCGAAGACCGGCCGCGTCAAAGGCTGGATCGACCTCGGCCCGCTCGTCGCCGAGCACGCGCCGCCGGACGAGGACAGCGTCCTCAACGGCATCGCCTACGACGCGGCGCACGACCGGCTGTTCGTCACCGGCAAGAACTGGCCCAAGCTGTTCGAGATCAGGCTCCGCCCCGCCGGCCGACGGAGATAGCAGGCGATGCCGGCGACGGTTGCGTCACGTAGATCTGACTATGGTATGTGGGGGAATGGAATCATCTAGGGTGCCGTGGTGGATCACTGCTCCGATCGGACTCGGAGTGACGGTCGTTACAAGCTTCCTGCAGGATTTGCCGCCGCTTGCCCGGGCCATCTGCTTGACTAGCGGGTTTGCTCTCCTGCTGTGGGGCGGGCTTGCTTTTTGGTGGCATCGCAGTCGGAGTAACAAAGTGGAGACGATATCCTACGACGAGCTGGGAGATCTACTCATCGAAAAGAATCTCCTCCTTCCTGGAGACAAGGAGCGGGGGTTAACGATGTTGGCATTAAGGCTTCCGATGGAACGCGGAGAGATTGCCCCGTTAGACCGACGCCTGCCATCCGCTGAGTGGCGGTTCGATCGAGCGGAAGTGGAGCGATGGCTTGGCCCCGGGCGAGCCTTACCGGCAGGCCGATACTTCGCCGACGTCGCATTTTCGGAAGGCGTCGAAATCGAAAATAACGAAGCGGTCGGCTTTGATGGCGGCCTCCGCTTGACTCATTCGCGGGACACCGCGTTTCGCCACAATCGGATTGCAGCGCGTGAGAAGGATGGGGGGGCGCCACACGGCGAATAGCGACTGCTGTCCGTCGAAGGCGCGAGTCCATCAGCAGCTCTAACGCTTCGGCTCAGATCTCCTCCTTCACCTGAGCGTGGGCGAGCATGGCGAAGAGGCCGGTGCCGCCGATGATGTTGCCGGCGAGGGCGGGGAGGAGGAAGGTGAAGGTCACCCAGCCGATCCCCGCCTTGCCTGCCCAGAGCAGGAGGAAGGATTCCGAGGCGCCGGCAATGACGTGGGCGAAGCCGCAGATTCCGATCGGATAGGTGAGAACGAGCACGATCCAGAAGCTGCTGTCGTCGGCGGCCGAGCGGATCCAGGCGACCGAGGCGATCAGGAAGCCGGCCGGGATCGCCTGGAGCAATATCTCGCCGGCGCTCTTGCCGAGCAGCTTCGAGGAGACCTCGACCATCGAATTCAGCAGGTCGGGTGAGACGATCCGGCCGTAAAAGCAGATTGCCGACATGAAGGCGGCGCCGATCAGATTGCCCGCGAAGACCACCGACCAGAGTCGCGCGGTGCGGCGGAGGTTGCGGGCATTGGGCTCGGCGGCGAGCGGCAGGACGGCCACCATCGTATGCTCGGTGAAGAGCTGCATCCGCCCGAGGATGACGATCATGAAGCCGAGACAATAGCCGAAGCCGGCCACCAGCTCGCGCCACGGCGCGTCGGGAAGGCGCTGGTGCAGCGCACCCTGCGCCCAGAGCGAGGCGATGATGGCGATGCCGGCGGCGAGGCCGGACCAGAAGAGCGAGCCGGCCGGCCGGTCGAGCTCGTCGTCAGCCTGCTTGCTGACCGCCGCATGCACGACGCGGGCGCGCGGCGGGCTGCGCTCCTCGACCTCCCGCTCCTCGTCCTCGCTGAGCGGCGGCGGTTCCTCGGCCATGGCGGCGGCTCCTTAAATATGCCGCCGCCAGCGTTCCGCCTTGCTTTAGGTTCCCGTGAGGTCCGGGAAAGGCTTACTCGCCGGTGCCGCCGGAAATCGAGCTGCGCTTGCCCTTGACGCTCGGATCGGCCGCCCACTGGTCAGCCGTCTTGCACTCGAACTCCGGAATGCGGGAGTCGCTGCCCGTGACCTTCTTGCAGATCTTCTTTTCCTTGGCCGGCTTTTCGGGCTTGGCGGTGTCGGTCGTCGGCGCATTGTCCGACGCGGCGGCGATGGCGGGCGCCGCGAGGCACGCGGCGAGAATGACGAAAACGGCTTTATGCATTTTGATTACCCCAGCTGAATGAGGCGTAGAATATTGGACGAATTGGGAAAAGCAAAGCAGAATGAGATGTATAGGGCGGCTGCGAAAGAGGGGCGCAGGTGATCGAAGGCTTCGTACGGGACCCGAATTGGCCGCGGATGAGCCTCCCGAAGGTCGAGGCGCGGCTGACGGCGCCCGGTGCGCGTTTCGAGATGGAGACGATGATCATCCGCGGCGTGCCGACCCGCATATGGAAGAATGCGCCGCCGTCGTTGCCGATGCTCGTCCGTTTCTCCCGGATCCACGGCGAGCGGATCTTCACCATTTACGAGGAGGAACGGGTCAGCTTCGAAGCCTCGTTCCGGGCCACCGCGGCCCTCGCCGCGGAGCTGAGGCGGCTCGGCGTGGAGAAAGGCGACCGGGTCGCGCTCGCCATGGCCAACCTGCCGGAATGGCCGGTCGCCTTCTTCGCCGCGACCGCGCTCGGCGCGATCATGGTGCCGCTCAACGCCTGGTGGAGCGGCGACGAGCTCGAATATGGCCTGTTCGATTCCGGCGCCAAGGTTCTGATTTGCGACGCCGCGCGCTGGGAGCGGATCGCGCCGCACCGTGCTGCGCTGCCGCAGCTCGAGCATGTGCTGGTCAGCCGGGCGCGGGAGGCGCCTGAGGGCACAAGGCGGCTCGAGGACGTGATCGGCCCGCCGGCCGCCTGGAAAGACCTGCCATCCGACGACCTGCCGGCGGCGGAGGTCGCGCCGGACGACGATGCGACCATCTTCTACACCAGTGGGACGACGGGGAAGCCGAAGGGCGCGCTCGGCACGCATCGTAACCTCATGACCAACATCCTGTCGGTCGGCTATTCGGGCGCGCGCACGGCGCTGCGGCGGGGCGAGGAACCGCCGGCGCCGACGCCGAAGGTCGGGCTGCTCGTCATCCCCCTCTTCCACGTCACCGCCTGCAGCGCGAGCCTGATGGGGACGATGGCGGTCGGCCACACCAATATCTTCATGCGCAAATGGGATCCGCTGCAGGCGATGGAGATCATCGAGCGCGAGCGGGTCAACCTCACCGGAGGGGTGCCGACCATCGCCTGGCAGATCCTCGACCATCCCGAGCGCCACCGCTTCGACCTCTCCAGCCTCGAGATGATCTCCTATGGCGGCGCGCCGTCCGCGCCCGAGCTGGTCCGCCGCATTCGGGAAGAGTTCGGCGCGCTCCCAGGCAACGGCTGGGGCATGACCGAGACGATGGCGACGGTCACCAGCCATGCCGGCGAGGATTATCTCAACCGCCCGGACAGCGCGGGGCCGCCCGTGCCGGTCGCGGAGCTGAGGATCATGTCGCCGGACGGGACGAAGGAGCTGGCGACGGGCGAGGTCGGCGAGCTGTGGGCGAAGGGGCCGCAGATCGTCAAAGGCTATTGGAACAAGCCCGAGGCGACGGCGGAGACGTTCGTCGACGGCTGGGTGCGGACGGGCGACCTGGCGCGGCTCGACGAGGAGGGCTTCCTCTATATCGTCGACCGGGCGAAGGACATCATCATCCGCGGCGGCGAGAATATCTATTCGATCGAGGTGGAGAACGTCCTCTACGACCATCCGGCGGTGAGCGACGCGGCCCTGGTCGGCCTCCCCCACCGAACCCTCGGCGAAGAGCCCGCCGCGGTGGTGCATCTCGCGCCCGGCATGGAGGCGGACGAGGAGGAGTTGAAGGCCTGGGTGCGGGCGCGGCTGGCGCCGTTCAAGACGCCGGTGCGGATCCTGTTTCTCCCGGAGCCACTGCCTCGGAATGCCAATGGGAAGATATTGAAGCCGGCGCTGAAGGAATTGTTCACGGCCTAGTCCTCCCTGCGGCCGCAGGCCGTGGGGAGGGGGACCATGCGAAGCATGGTGGAGGGGCGGATTCGGCGCCATTGCCCCTCCACCGCGTTGCACGCGGTCCCCCTCCCCATCCGCTTCGCGGACAGGGAGGAATGATCAGCCGCGCCGCTCCCGCGCGGCCAAGGCCGCCGCGGCGCCGGCGAGGCCGGCATTTTCGCTGTCGGCGAAGCTGGTGGGGACCTGCTCCAGCGCCTTGCGCATTCGGCCCTTGGCGAGAAAGGCATTGCGGTAGGCCGCGCCCTCGAGGAACGGGAGCATCTGGCGGAGGATTTCGCCGACGAAGAGAACGCCGTCCCACGCGCCGGTGGTCAGCACCGCGCTGCCGGCGAAGGCGCCGAGGGCCGAGGCGAAGAGAGTGGCGGCTTCCCTGGCGATCGGATCGCCGCGAAGCGCCGCCGAGACGATCTGCTCGGCCGATGGCGGCGCCGCCGGGCGGCCTGCCTGCTCCGCCAGCCAGGCGTGGATGTTCTGAAGGCCGACATTCGAAACCAGCCGTTCGTAGGAGACATGCCCTCCGCACTTGCGGCGGAGGTAAGTCAGCAGCTTGTCCTCGCGCTCCGATTGCGGGGCGTAGCTGGCGTGGCCGCCCTCGCTTTCGAGGACGACCGCGCTGCCGTCGCCGCGGATGATGAGGGTTGCCATGCCGAGGCCGGCGCCGGTGCCGACAACGAGGAAGATGCGGCCCGGCGCGACCGGACGCGGCGTCACCGGGCCAACCGCCTTGAGCTGGCGCGCTTCGATGGCGGCGAGCGACCAGGCGGTGGCGGCGAAATCGTTGATGATGAGCGGATCGCGGCCGAGAAAGGCGCGAAGGCCGCTGACCGAAATGTACCAGCGGCAATTGACGAGGCTGATGATGTCGCCGCGCGCCACGCCCGCGACGGCGAGGCCGAGTGGCAGGTCGCCGGTCTCGACATGGTTGGCGCGGGTGTAGGTCTGCAGCGCGTCGGTGAAGGTCGGATAATCGCTCGTGCGGAACTGGCGCACCGAGCTCGCCTTGAGCTCCGCGCCCTCGCCCACCGTCGTCGCGAAGGCGACATTGTCGCCGTCGATCACGCACACCAATCGCGTCATCCGGATCCCCTTGTCTCTCGGTGTGCCGCATTGCCGGGGGCCAAGACAAGGGGTTGACAGACGGTAAGCATAGACTTACGGTAAGTCATGGCTAACGCTTCTGCCGCCTTTCTGGCCTTGTCCGAGCCGATGCGGCTGGCGATCGTCGAGCGGCTCGCGGCGCGGCCGATGAATGTGGCAGCGCTCGCGGAGCAGCTGCCGGTCTCGCGGCCGGCCGTGTCGCAGCATCTCAAAGTGCTGAAGGAGGCGGGGCTGGTGACCGCCGAGGCAGCGGGAACGCGGCGCATCTACCGGATCGATCCGGCCGGGCTCGGCCAGATCCGCCAATGGCTCGACAGATTCTGGGATCAATCGCTCGCCGCCTATGCCGCGGCCGCCGAACGGGAGGAAGAGGAATGAATGTCGAAACGCAGCGCATCGCCCCGGCGCCGATCCGCAAGACGCTCCGCGTCCGCGCCTCGCAGGAAAAGGCCTTCCGCACCTTCGTCGCCGGCATGGGCGGCTGGTGGCTGAAGAGCCACTCGCTGCTCGCCTCGCCGCAGAAAGACGTCGTGGTCGAGCCGCGCGCCGGCGGCCGCTGGTACGAGGTCGGCGAGGACGGCAGCGAGCAGAGCTGGGGCCGCGTGCTCGAATGGGACGCGCCGGAGCGGGTGGTGCTCGCGTGGCAGCTGACCGCCGACTGGGCCTACGATCCGGATTTCGAGACGAGTGTCGAGGTGCGTTTCACGCCGGATGGGGATTTCACGGTGGTGGAGTTCGAGCATCGCGACCTCGAACGTTATGGCGCGCGGGCCGAGGAGCTCAGGGGCGGCTATGAGAGCGGCATGGACGGCGGCTGGGCGGCGTTGCTGGCCGGGTTCCAGAAGCTGGCGGAGGCGTAAGCATCGGCATTCGAGGTTGAGCTTCGACTCCCTCTCCCCACTGGGGAGAGGGCTTTTCACGCCGGCGCACTTAGTCAGCCGGCCAACTCTCCAGTGCGTCCACGAAGCGGGTCAGCCAGGCGTTGGTCTGGTGGCCGTCGACGACGCGGTGGTCGATGGTGAGGGAGACATAGGCCATCGGCCGAATCTGGATGGTGTCGGCGCCGTCGACCTCGCGGACCACCACGCGCTTCTCCAGCTTGCCGACGCCGAGGATCGCCGATTGCGGCTGGGCGATGATGATCGGGCTGGCGAAGAGCGAGCCGGAGACGCCGTGGTTCGAGATGGTGAAGGTGCCGCCGGAGACGTCGCGGGCGGTGAGCTGCTCGCGGCGCGCCTTTTCGATCAGCTCTTCGAGGCCGGCGGCAATGCCCTTGAGGTTCAAAGTCTGGACCTTGCGCAGGACCGGGACGATCAGCCCCTTCTCGCCGAGCGCGGTGCCGACGCCGATATTGACGTCGTCGAAGATTTCGAGCCGGTCCTCGTGCCAGCGGCTGTTGATCGCCGGCGCGACCTTCATCGCCTCGGCCGCCGCGGCGACGATGTAGGCGGTGTAGGTGAGCTTCACGCCTTTCTTCGCGAAGCCGTCCTTGTGGCGGTCGCGGTGGCGCATAATGGCGGTGAAATCCGCCTCGAACATCGCGGTGACGTGGGGCGCCTGGGTGACCGAGCTCAGCATGTTCTCGGCGATCTTCAGCCGCATCCGGTCGTGGGGGACGCTGTGCGAGCGGATCGAGGCATCGGAGGGCTGCGCAACGCGCGGCTGGGCGGTGGTGCGGGGGCCTTCGGTCTGGACGCGGGTGGCGGCCTCGACGGCGCGGTCGACGTCCGCGCGGGTGATGCGCCCGTCGCGGCCGGTGCCGTGGATCTTGGACGGGTCGATATCGTGCTGGAGCAAAGCGCGCTTTACAGCGGGGGAGAGGCGAAGCTCGGGGTCCAGTGCAGGCCGCGCAGTGTCGACCGGAGTCGGTGCGGGCGCCCCTCGACTTCGCTCGGGACGAGCGGAGTCTTGCGAAGGGACGTCGGCGACGAGGGCGATGCGGCCGAGGATGGCGCCGGGCTCGGCCTTGGCATCCGTGTCGAGGAGGATTTCGCGGAGCACGCCGGCCGCCGGGGCGGGCACTTCCATCGCGACCTTGTCCGTTTCGAGCTCGACGAGCGGATCGTTCTCCTCGACGCGGTCGCCGACCTGCTTCAGCCAGGAGCGGACGACCGCCTGCGTGCCTTCCTGCTCCGCGGGGACGACGACGTCGATCATGACGCCCCCCACAGGGCGTCACCCCGGCGGAGGCCGGGGTCTCGGGGAGACCCGCCGAGACTTCTTGTCCTGAGATCCCGGCCTTCGCCGGGATGACGGAGAAGATAGGCCATCCTCAAAACCCCACCAGCTCGTCGATCTTCGCGCGGATCGCTTCGACGCTCGGAACGGCCCAGTTGAGCAGGACCGGATTATGCGGGCTTGGGATGTCGGGCATCGTCACGCGGGCGACGGGCGCGTCGAGGTCGAGGAACGCTTCGTCCGCGACCACGGCGGCGATCTCGGCGCCGAAGCCGCCGGTCCGCAGGTCCTCGTGGACGATCAGGCAGCGGCGGGTGTGGCAGACCGATTCGAGCACCGTCTCCCTGTCCCACGGCATGAGCGTCCTGAGGTCGATGACGTCGGCAGAGAAGCCCTCCGCCGCAGCCTCGCAGCGCGGCACCATCGCGCCCCAGGTGATTATGCTGATCTCGTCTCCCTGCCGCACCTTCTTGGCGCGGCCGAAGGGCAGGACATAATCGTCGCCGGGATAGGGCCGGCGCGCCCAGCTATCGTCCAGCATGGCGCGGTGCTCGAAGAAGACCACCGGATCGTTGCCGCGCAGCGCCGAGCGGAGCAGGCCGACCGCATCCTCGGCATTGGACGGCACCGCGACGTGCCAGCCCGGATTGTGGACGAACTGCACCTCGTTGGTCTGGCTGTGCCAGGGATCGCCGCATTTGAAGAAGCCGCCGGGGATGCGGAGCACCATCGGCGCGGCGAAGCGATTGTGGGTGCGCCAGCGCATCGTGCCGCAATCGTTGATCTGCTCGGTCGCCGGCTCGGCATATTTGCGGAACTGTATCTCGGGCACCGGCATCAGGCCGGCGAGCGCCATGCCGACCGCGCGGCCGATAATGCCTTCCTCGTTGAGGCTGGTGTCGAAGACGCGCTCAGCGCCATATTTCTCCTGGAGGCCGAGCGTCACCGCATGGACGCCGCCCTTCGGCCCGACATCCTCGCCGAACAGGACGATTCGCTTGTTGAGCTCGAGCTCCTTGTCGAGGGTGCGGCGGATGGCGGTGACCATGTTGATCCGCTGGCCCTCGGGCTTCGGCTCTTCGTGGCTGGAGGGCGCGCGATAGCCGTGGGTCCACTGGCCACCGACCTGCTGCATCTCGCCTTCGTAGAAGACGTGATCGAGCACGCGCTCGGGATCGGAAACGCAGCGGGCCTCGGCCTCGGCGCGGGCTTCCTCGACGGCGGCCTGGGCCCTGGCTTCGATCGAGTCCCACTCGGCTTCGTCCATCAAGGAGCCAACGAGCCAGGATTTGAGCTTCGGCAAGGGATCGCGCGCCCATTCGTCGCGGACAATGTCGTCGGACTTGTAGGTTTGCGTGTCCTGGAAGCTGTGGCCCTGGAGGCGCGGAACGGTGAGGCGGAGCAGGGCCGGACCCTTGCCGGCGCGGACATGGTCGACCGCCTTCTTCAGCAAAGCCGCCGCCTCGGCCGGCTCGGTGCCGTCGCCGGAGAAGATGGCGAGGCCAGAGAAGCCGGCGAGGTTCTTCGAGATGTCGCCGCCGGGCGTCTGGAAGCTGGAGGGGACGGAGATGCCGAAGCCATTGTCCTCGACGTAGAAGAGCATCGGCAGCTTCTGCGTCGTCGCGATGGTCAGCGAGGCCCAGAAGCCGCCGGTCGCACAGGAGGCGTCGCCGCCGAGGACGACGGCCACCGCCCCCTCATAGGATTTGTCGCCGAGGACGTTCCGATAATAATCGATCGCCTGCGCCCAGCCGGCGGTCGGCGTGTACTGGGCGCCGACGCCGCCCGACATGGGGAGGGCCGGGGCGCCGTTCGGGTTCGGGTAGTTGAAGACGACGCCGATATCGCGGCCGTCCGAATAGCCCCCTTCCCTGCCCATGCCCGAGCCGAGCGCATCCTCGATCGGCACGCCCAGCGAGAGGAGCAAGGGCCGTGAGCGGTAATAGCCGCAGGTGGCGTCGCGGCGGT
>JADMIO011121781.1_pt1 | contig 10731 bp, 9 predicted proteins | sample 8958161 | NCBI WGS metagenome assembly JADMIO01 (sample SAMN16585339, study PRJNA669376) | soil metagenome | isolation source: Crop rotation soil | place: USA: Cullars Rotation, Alabama | collected 2011 | reverse complement strand
CGACAACTTGTCCACGTGGAATTCTAAGCTTAGGATCCCAATGTGCTGGAAAGTGACGGATGTCGTTCTCTTTGGTCTCCAACCAGGCGACAAACTTCTTGGCTTCGTCAGCGTTCTGAGAATATTTCGAAACGCTGATCACCCATGAAGCGAGGTGAGCGTGGCTGACGCCACCGGCCTCGACCGGCGGGACTGGGACGAACGACCACTTGCCGACGGTCTTTGAGCTGCTCGGATCGTCGACGGCGAAAGCGCCCCACGACCATTGCAACGCGGTGGCGATCGTTCCCTGCTGGGCGGCGGTCGTCACGTTGTCGTAGGTGAAATCGGTAGAGCCCGGGGGCATGTACTTCATCATCTCCGCCCAGAACTTCGTGGCGGCAATGCTCTCCGGGGTGCTCAGGGTCGACTTGCTGAAGTCGTCGTTGAAGGCCTTGCCGCCGAAGGTGTAGAGGATGCTCAGCCAAGTGTGGACGTTGCCGTAGCCCTTCGCGGCCTGAGCTGCCCAGCCATAGACTTTCTGGCCACCGAACTCCTTACCGTTGAAGAATTTCGCTTGGTCCATCCATTCGGCCAAGGTCTTGGGCGCAGCGAGGTCCTTGCCGACGGCGTCCTTGTATTGCTTTTGGATGGCGGGATCCTCGTAGAGATCCTTCCGGTACCAGAGGATAGCCGGGTGGACGGTCTGCGGGATGCCGTAGAGCACGCCGTTCCACGTGCCGACGTCGAGCGCCAGCTTTAGGAAGTCGGCGCGGTCATCCGCGCTGAGCAGGTCGTCCAGCGGCAGGAGATGCCCGCCGCCGCCGAATTCCGGCGTCCAAGAATAGTCGAGGTTGAAGATGTCGAAGCTCGGATCCTGGGCAGCAAACAACGTCGCCATCTTTTCATGGATGGCGTCGCGACCGACCAGCTGGACTTCGATGTTGATGCCATGCGCTTTGGCATATTCTGGCGCGAGGACGTCGCGGACGACAGTCCCCCAGGTTGCCGGCAGGAAGATCGCGCGCAGCGTTGTCTGGGCGACTGAGGAACCTGCCCCCACCGCGACGACCACCGCCCCGGTCGCTAGCACAGCCAGCGTACGCGTTAAGTTTCTAAATCGTTTCAGTCCTTCTAAGCGAAGTGCCATTGGATGCTCCCTCCTAGTTACTGCTTCAGGCGATTTGAACCTGAACCTTGACTGCCGACTTGTTGGTTTCGAGGCTTTCGAGCGCGCCGGTGACGTTCGAGAGCGGCTGGACGGAATCGATGATCTTGTTTGGATCGAACCGTCCCGTCGAAATAAGTTCGATTGCTTCCGGCCACGTCTCATAGGTGCCGGCATAGGACCCGACAATCGTCAGCTCCTTGGCGTAGATGTCGAATGGCTTGATGCCGATCTCGGCGTCGGGAGGGGCGGCGCCATAAGCCAGGATCCGTCCGCCGCGCCTGACCAGTTGGAACGCCTGTTTATAAGTGGCCGGACTGCCCACGGCCTCGATCACGACGTCCGCGCCGCGGCCGTCGGTCGCCACCGCGAGTTCGTCCAACCCACCTTGGCCGGGGTCGACAACGAGATCGGCGCCGATCGCCTTGGCGCGCTCGCGCCTCAGCGCATTCGGTTCGGAAACCACTACTATTCCGGCGCCGCGCAATTTCGACATCGCGGTGTGAGCGAGGCCCATCGGTCCCGCGCCGATGATGAGGACCGTTTCTCCGATATCCACGCCGATCCGCTTCTGGCCGTGAATTGCGCAAGCCAAAGGCTCGATGAACGCCGCGTGGTTGAAGGACATTGAAGCCGGCAGGATGTAGAGATTGGTCGCGGGCACCGCGACGTATTCAGCCATTCCGCCGGCCGCGTGCACGCCAAGCTGCCGCACGTTCGGGCAGAACAGCTTACTGTTGTGGCGGCAGTACCAGCAATGGCCGCAGGCAATGTTGATGTCGGCAGTAGCCCGGTCGCCTTCCTTGACGTAGGTCACACCGGGCCCGACCGCTGCGACGGTGCCAGCGAACTCATGACCGATGATCAGGGGCAAGTTCGGGGCCGGAAATCGGCCGCGAAATATGTGCGAATCCGTCCCGCAAATCCCGCAGCATGCAACCCGCAGCAAAACTTCACCGGGGCCGGGCTCCGGGCGGGTGACTTCCTCTACACGCAGATCATTGCGGCCATGAAACACCGCTGCCTGCATTGTCTTGAACATGATCGAAGACCCCTGCGGCAGGCCGCGTAAACCATCAATCATTCGTCCGCCGCTAGGACTAAATCGATTTAGCCCACGATATGCCGGCCTCGGGTTTTGTCAAGTTTTGTGGTCTCCATTCCCGCGCTCTGATCGCGCGTCGCGATCGACGAGCATAATAAGATGCCTGATCGCGATAGGCTCGGCACAAAGCTCGTCGACCTGATCCATCAGAGGCCTCAGATATGGCATCTTCAGGTGTTCATCGAGCGCCTCACGGCTGCGGAAGTTTTCATAGAAGACGAACACACATGGATTCATCTCGTCACAATGGAAATCGTAGCTGACGCAGCCCGGCTCAGCCCGGGTGGGGGCCACTTGGGCAGCAAGAATGCGCAACAATTCTTCTCGTTTCTCCGGCTTAGCGACGACAGTTCCAATGATGGTGCAACCAGGGCGTTTCATGGTCCTTCTCCGTCCTTCATGTTGATCGAGGGCGATACGCGAACAATGGCGCCAAGGATCGGGCCTCCCTGCCCCCGCTGAGGATGAGGCGTCCGCGGAGCCGTTGCAATCCGGGTGGAGAAGCTAGGTAGAGGAACGAGAAATCTAAGATCGAGGCGAACCCCCACGACGCGGTCCTGCAAGGGTCGAAACGGGCCCCTTCACTGGGTTAGCGAGATGAGTGTTGGCGCCCTTGACTGAATTGCGGCGACCTCCCCACGAGAAAGAGGGCGCTCATTTCCTGTCCTCGTGGCCTTGTTATTCGATTAGTCTGCGGCTCAAGCCGAACGCGCTTTCGCAAGCGCTATCGGGCCGCTGAAGTCCGGGACCTCAACCCCTTCGCCATCCTTCATTGCCGAGATGTGCGCAGCGATGCCGGGCGCGGTCCAATTGGCGGCGGTGATTGCGTCAATCGCCGGCGGGCGCCGCTCGATGATGCTGCGCAGGAATTCATGGACGAGATGGGGATGGGAGCCGGAATGGCCACCGCCCTGCACAAACGATAAATGCTTCCCGTCAGAGAACACCGACCGCTTGGTGAAGGGTGCGATCTCAGGCGGGAGCAAATCCTGACGGTCGCGCGGCTCGACCGTTTCGTGATGGATCTTACGGCCTCGGCTGTAGGCGGCCTGGGGCAGCGAGAAGACCATCGGCTCATCCTCCTCGATCTGTTGCCACTCGAAGCCGAGCTTGTCGCCGTAGATCGCGAAGGCTTCCGTGTACGGTCGCACGGTCTGAAAGAGTGAGCGCGTGACCTCGACCGCGACCGGACTGTCGACCAGCCGGAAGATTGCCGTTTCAACCGGAAAGGGATTGCCATATCTGCGCTGTCGATCCGGCGGCAGGGCACCCGAGCCGAGGCAATGGACCTTTTTGACCCGCTTGCCGAGGAGCTTCAGGACAGGGGCAATGGCGTGGGTCATGTAGTGATGGGGCGGCAGGCCCGTCCAGTAATCGGGCCAGCCCTCCATGTCTTGCATGTGGCTGCCGCGCGCGAAGGAGATCTCGCCGAAGTCGCCGCGCCGATAACGCTCCTCCACCATCAGGAATTCGCGCGTATAGGCGGCCGTCTCCATCATCATGTAGTTCTTGCCGGAGGCACGCTGCGCCTCAATGATGCGCTCGAGGTCCTCGATCGACGTCGCCATGGGTACGGTACAGGCGCAATGCTTACCGGCCTCGAGCACGGCAATGGTCTGCTCGGCGTGCAGCGGAATCGGCGTTACGAGGTGAACGGCATCGATTGAATCGTCGGCCAGGATTTCCGGAAGGCTGGCGTAGCGCTTGGCAATTCCGAAACGGGCGCAGGCAGCGGCCAATTTGTCTTCGTTGACGTCGCTGAGCGCCACGAATTCTACATTCGGGTGGTCGCGATATATGGGGGCGAACTCTGCGCCAAACCCCACGCCAACGAGCGCGATCGTGAGCTTGCGCGCCTTGTCCGCCACCGTCCAACTCCTCCCGTGCCTCAACCCGGATCTAACAGATTAATCGTTTTTTCCTTGGAAGTAAACGATTAATCGGGATATCGCCTTTCGACTTTTGTTGTAGGAACGAGGCTGTGGCCAAAGGGACAAAGACCGCCGGTGCAAGAGCCTCGATGCTCAACGTGGCGGCTTACGCGGGTGTCTCTATCGCTACGGTGTCCAAAGTAATGAAGGGAGTGAGCACGGTTCTCCCAGAGAACGTGGTCAAGGTTCAGAACGCTATCGAGGCGCTCGGCTACCGCATCAATCCACTGGGTGCGGAATTGCGACGCGGTCGTCGGAACCTGATCGGTGTTATTGTCCCGACCCTTGAAGCCCCCGCCATCGCCAGCCTTCTGACTATGCTTGAAGACGCCGTAGAGGCTCGGCACTACGTCCTGTTCATCGCATCCAGCCGGCGCTCAGAAGCCCGCGAAGCAGATCTGGTCAACCGCATGCACGACTGGCGTGTAGCTGGCGTCGTCGTAGTGCCTGTCAAGGGTCAGGCGAGTCCGGGTGCGTTGCTGCTGGAAGACTCGGGGCTGCCAGCCGTCTACATCCAGCGCCTGCGCGGGGCTGCGCGTTTCGACACCGTCTCGCCAGATTATGATCTACTAACGCAGGAGATCGCCGCAGAGCTACGATCCATGGGGCGGGCCGAACTTATGGTGCCGAAGGATGACGTCTTTGCAAATGGCTTCTGGTCGGAATCCCTGCTCAAGACCTTGAGGCAGTCGGGCGGCGGCTCGATCACCTTTTCCAGAAGCGAGGCCCATTCTAGCGATCTTCGCGTTGTGCTGGCCTCACAGGAACGCGGCGGCGATCAGTTCGCAAGAGTCGTCCCTCTCGAAGCCATCGCCCACAGGTCGCTTGAGCTGCTTTTCGACCGCATGGAGCACGCGGAGGCACCAAGAATAATGGAAACAAGGCCGTTCGTTTCATGATCTGCGCGATCCGTGGCCGCAATCGTGCCAGCCGATTGGCATGTCGCGCTGCAAGGAACCGTCGAAGCTGGCGAGCTGGGGGCCGCGATTGCTTTGGGCGCACCCAGCTTACGGCAGCTCTGTTATCAACGATCCTAGACGGTCAGTTGTCGTTGCGGCTGGCGTCATCACCTCGATGGTGACCGGGATCGTGTTCCGCATGCCGATAGCCCTTGCCGCCGCTGGCGTAAGATCCACGATCCATCCGCGTACATAAGGACCGCGGTCCTGAACCTGAACGATGACGGCCGCTCCGGTTTTCGAGTTCGTGACGCGGATGGAGGTGCCGCACGGCAGGGTCTTGTGGGCCGCCCAGATGGAGGCGCTGGTAAGGGTCTTCCCGCAGGCGGTGCGATGACCATAGTAGCCGGGTCCGTACCACGAACCCATGCCCGATTCCGCCGCAGCGGGGACAGCACTGAGCAATAGAGCCAGAATGAAGAGACGCGACACGGTACTACTCTTATTTCGTCAACCATACTCGATGCAAATTGCTAGCGGTTCGTAAAGGTTGCCTTGCCCTGTACGGCTCGGGCGGTCGCATCAGCGGCATTCTCCGACGCTTTGTTGTAAAGCGTATTTCCATTGGCTTGTCTTGTGCGCTTTGGTCAGGGCACGCGCGCGGCTGCGCTATCGGTGTCTGCGCCCATCGCGCGCGCAGCTGTCATGGCAAAGCTACCGGCGCGCTGTTCCTCGGACGACGAAGCCGCCGCACCACTTGCGCCGGCATCCGCGTCGGCTATCCATATTCGCGCCGACGTCGACTTCGAAAACACATCAAGCCGCGGGTCCTCAGCGGACGCGACTACGGCACGCCGGGCAGTCGCCGCCAAAAGGGCGGCGGCGGCGGGATCGTCATCTTTTCCTGGAGGAAGGATGACGGCCACATCGCACATATCCAGTGGCACCCCGCTCCGGACAATCTCCGCGGTCGTCACCTCGGCAACTACAGCCTCGGCCAGCGGATGGAACATGAGACGGCGGGTCAGTGACTCTCCCTCATTGAAGGATTGCGCCCTGCCGCCGGTAATCGTCAGGGCGTTCCCCGCGGCCGTGCCGGTCACCCTCCCGGATTTTTCCAGCATGGCCGCCAGCAGGCGGACCACGCGGCCGGCGCCCTCGCCCGTCACCAAGGTAACCGGGATGCGGCCGTCGTCGCCGCGCACAAAGAACAGGTCTACCAGTGGCCCAAGATAGCTTTCCCGCGGTGCCGTCGTCAGCAAATGCGGGCGGAGACCGGGCGGCGCGTTGACCTCGCAGACGTAGCCGCCGCCATCTTGCCAGGGCCGCGACACGTCGCGGCTGATGTAGTCCAGGCCGCACACGTCCAAATCGAAGACCCGCGCGATCAGTTCCGCCATCGCCCGCACTTCGGGATGCACGCGGCCGAGAACATCGACCGCAGTCCCGCCCGACGAACTGTTGGCGACGGCGCGCAACGGAACGGTGACCCCCGCCGGCGGTATGTCGGTCCGGCGGTAGCCCTGCCGCGCAAGCAGGCGATCTGCCTGGTCGTCCAATTCGATCTGGATGAGTTCATCTTGTTCGGTCAGGCCCCGGCGTGGATCGCGGTTGACCTCCGCGACCAGCGTCTCGACGGTGTCGGCGCCATTGCCAACCACATGGGCAGGAACGCGTTGCGAGGCTGCGACCAGGCGCCCGCCAACCACCAGGAGACGGTGGTCATGGCCGGGCCGGAACTTCTCGACGATCACCACACCTAAATTGGCGTCGGCGGCACGCTCATACGCGCGCCGCAGTTCCGCCGCGTCCCGCACATCGGGCGTCACACCTCGCCCCTCGCCGCCTTGGTTCGGTTTCACCACCACCGGATAGCCCAAGTGCCGGGCAACGGCTTCACCCCGGCCGACAGAGTCGACCGCGACCGGCCAGGTGCTGGGCAAGCCGAGACGATCGAGCATCGCCGCCGTCGCCAGCTTGTCCATGCCGATTGTCCACGCGACAAAGCCAACGTGGTTACCCACGTTGATGAAGATGTTCTTGCGCCGGACGCCCTGGCCGAGCTGGAGGTACGGCGACCGGTCGTGGATGCGGTAATGGGGAATGCCGCGCGCGTTGATGACATCGAGCATGGCATTGATGTGCAGGTCGAACCCCGCGGCGCCGACGACGGTGCGCAAGTTGCCGATAGCGCGCCGCGTTGCGTCGCCCAGACGATACGCAGGAAGTTGCTTGGCCGGTCGCGCGACGTAGTCTCCGACGATATTGACCGCGATTGCCATAGCGGCGCGGACGAGCGTTGTCCGGCGAGTGCCCACACTGACCCGTCGGCCGCCTTGGCGCCGAAGTCGCGCACCGCGGCGGCCGCAATACCTTGCAATACGGCCGCCAGCCAACCGATCAGCGTCGCGACGGCAAGCGCGGGCCCGGAGGGCTCGGCAAGCTTCTCCGTGAGGGCGGGAGCAAAGCCGGCGAGCCGCAACGCCACCGCGATGCTCGTTTGGGCAGCGTCAAGTTCGTGAATATTGACCGGTGCTTCGATGCGCCCGGCGACGGCCGGGTAATCGCACAGAAGGTTGCGCCCCACAAAAATGCGGGTTTCCGCCAGCCTCACGACGCCGTCCCCCGCTTACCCCGGCCGACTCAACCGCAACCCCCTCGGTAATGGAGCGATGGACGGTCAAGCCCTTGCGCTCGCCGAGGAGCCGCCTTGGTGGAAGTCGACCCTCACTCCCCCATCGAATCCGGCTGCGCCGCCAGGAGTCAACTTGCCGATTTGCGGAGACCGAAGAGCTAGCACCTCCGCGAAGCGCTAGTCAGCAGCGCTGCGCGGCCAACCCGGCTACTGCAGGCCGGTGATCATCGACACGATTTCGTTGTTCGTCGTCGCCTTCGTGTCGCGAATGCCGACTTGCCGACCCCGCCGGAGCACGCAAATTCGATCGGACAACCGGAAAACCTGATCGAGGCTGTGGCTGATGAGCAGCACGGCGAGATTGCGGGCCCGAAGGCCGCGAATGATGGTTTCGACTTTGGCGGTCTCGGCCACCCCGAGGGCCGCCGTCGGCTCGTCCATCAGCACGAGTTTCGATGCCCAATGCGTCGCCCGGGCGATGGCGACGCCCTGGCGCTGTCCGCCGGAGAGATTGCGGATCGTCGATTTTGAGGAGGGGATGCGGACATCCAGCCCGCGGACTAGATCCTCGCTCTCCTTTATCATTCGCCCGCGGTCGAGGCGCCGGAACGGGCCGGTGACCGCCTCGCGGCCGAGAAAGAGGTTCATGTAGACCGGTTGGCTCTCGGCCAGCGCAAGATCCTGGAAAACGACCTGAATACCGCGCTTTTGCGACTCGCTGGGATCGGCGAAGCGAACCTCGTCGCCCTCAATGAGGATGCGCCCATCCGTCGGCGGATAGACCCCGCATATGATCTTGACCAGCGTCGACTTCCCGGCGCCGTTGTCGCCGACCAGCGCGACTACTTCACCGGCAAGAACCTCGAGCGAGAAGTCTTCAATTGCAACGATGCCGCCGAATTCCTTGCGGATATGCTTAAGGGTGAGGACCGGGGTTACCGGTTCCCGAGACGCGGCGACGGCGGCGTCAATCATGGTCGCCTCACTCAGATTGGCCAATCCGCCCTACGTCCGAAGGCATCGTAGATTGCGCCCACGACGGGCTTGCCGCTTCCGATTCCGGACACACCGCAGGTATGGGCTCGGGTGACGAAGATTTGCGGCCGAAAACCAAAGACCACGCTGTCGCCGATACGCGGTGGTGTCGAGCCGGCCCGGATCATCCCGTAGTAGTCGATCGCGGCCGGCGGCGGGATCTCGACGCTGCGCAAGGCGGACGCCGCCGATGTAGGTTCGCGTGATACGATGGCCTTCACGTCGTAGTCGGGAAACACCGGGTCGATATAGAGCCCACCGCCGAAGCAATAGGCCTCGCCGCCGGCGAAATGTGACACCTCGCTGACATATACCACCGCCGGCAGCTCCGGCAGATCCTCGACTGCGTGCAGCGGAGTCGTCCCGGTAAGCCCGTGGCCGGGCTCGACTTGCGTCGCGCCGACCGCGGCAACGGCCTCAAGCGTAGCCGACGAGGTTGTGCCCGGCGCGTTGATCTCGATCGCTCTCCGCCCCGCCTTAGCCAACGCTTCCGCCGCCTGCTTCAGCGTCGCAAGATTATGCGTCGGCGCCACCTGTCGCGTCGCCGGATCGAAGAGCAGTGCGGGGAACGTGGTTATCCCCGCGAAGGCTGCATGATCCAACCGGTCGAGGTCATCGGCCACGGCGACGATGTTCTCGGCGGGAAAGCCCCCCTCGTGGCCGCGGTAGAAGATGTCGCCTTCGTTCTGGACGCGCGCCAGCAGCAATTGCTCACGCCCGATGTTGCCTGCAGCGGCCGCGGCTTCGGTTGCCTTCTCCCGGTTGAAGACGGTCCAATAGGCTGGGGCGAGCGTCGCTGCCGCGGCGGCTTCGGCCCTCGGAATCTGGACGAGGTGACCGATATGGCCGATGGCCATGCTGGCCCGCCGAGTCGCCCGGGCGCACTCCATGTCGACATTGACCGACGCGGCGATACCGCCTCGAACGACGGCCTCGCAAAAGTCGGCATTGCGCCCCATCTGTTTGGTCATGGCGAAGACCTTGAGGCCCAGTTGCTTTGCTCGCGTCGCGATCTCCCGTGCGTTGGCTTCGACCGCGTCGGTGTCGATGACATAGGTGTTAGCGGGTATCGCGCCTGACTGATGCAGCGCAATAGCCTGCTCGATCAGGCCTGGGTTGCGGCGGCGAATGACCTCAAGAAACATCGACTTCCTCTCACGGGCTCTTTTCGCGGAGCGTTAGCGCGATGGCCGCAAGGATGATCAGTCCCCGCACCATCAGCTGTTCCGAAACGCTGAGCCCCATCAGAATCAGGCCGTTGTTGAGGAGGCCCATCAGCAACGAACCGATCAGCGCCCCGAATATCGTTCCGACGCCGCCGTTGAGGCGCGTTCCACCGACGATGACCGCCGCGATTACCGTGAGGAGGTCGGTTTCGCCGAGCGTATAGCGGGCGCCGTGCAAGCGGCCGGCATAGAGCAGGCCGGCGAGACCTGCAGCTAGCCCGCTTAACGCCATCACCGAAAATCGAACACGATCGACCTTGATGCCGACCGCGCGCGCGCTCACCGCGCTGTCACCGATGGCATGGACATGCGCGCCATACCGCGTCTCGCGATAGATGAAATGGCAGAGGAGAACGACAACCACCGTCCAGAGCAACAGCGACGGGGCGCCGAACAGGGTGCCGGCCCCGAATAGACTGTTGAATATGTCGTTGGTGATGGGGACCGACTGCAGATCGGTCAGCCAGCGGGCGACGCCAGCGAGAAAGCCCATGCTGGCCAGCGTCACCAGGAAAGAGGGCAGGCGGAAATAGGCGACCAGGAGCCCGTTGACGGCGCCGATGCCGGCGCCGGCGGCAAGGCCCGCGGCGGCGCCGAGGAACCAGAAGTTCTGGCGTAGCACCATCGCCGACAGCAGAGCCGAGATCGCGACGATCGAGCCGATCGACAGGTCGATCTCGCCGGCAGTCAGCACGAAAACCATGCCGACCGCCATGATCGTTACCGGCGTGGTCTAGATCGGAAGAGCGTCGT
>JADMIO010703506.1_pt1 | contig 10731 bp, 8 predicted proteins | sample 8958161 | NCBI WGS metagenome assembly JADMIO01 (sample SAMN16585339, study PRJNA669376) | soil metagenome | isolation source: Crop rotation soil | place: USA: Cullars Rotation, Alabama | collected 2011 | reverse complement strand
GAGGGCCGTGACCATCACCGCCGTCGGCACGACGTTGACGAAAAAGATGGTCTGCCAGCCGTAATTCTCGGTGAGGTAGCCGCCGATGGTGGGGCCGATCGCGGGCGCGAAGGTTACTGCCAGCGAGAACATTGCAAGCCCGATCGGCTGCTGCGCCTTCGGCAGTTTGGTGAACACGAGCGTAAACGCCATCGGGATCAGCACGCCGCCGAAAAACCCCTGGAAGGCACGCAGTACAATCATCGTCGGCAGGTCGGTGGCGAAAGCGCAGGCGACCGAGAAGGCGGCGAACAGGCTCGCAAACCACAGCATGATGTTGCGGAAGGAAAACACCCGGCTGAGATAGTCGGTGAGTGGGATCACGATGATCTCGCCGATCAGATAGGAGGTCGAGATCCAGGAGCCGTTGTCGACGCCGGTGCCGATGCCGCCCTCTATGTTGAGCAGCGAGGCGTTGGTGATCTGGATGTTGAGGATCGCCATGAACGCGCCGATCATGGCGGCAAAGATGGCGACCCATACGGTGGCGCTGGCGCGCTCGGGTTGGATGGTTAGCGGGGCCGGCGCAGATGCGGGGCCGGTGAGGGTGAGGCTGGACATGATTTCACCTTTGGCATCACCTGTTTGAAGCCAGTTGCGGCGTAACGGGGTGAGGGCCGACGGACTGCGGCGCCGCCGCCGCCGTGGCTTTGGTCTGAATGCTCGGAATGACCGACATGCCCGGCCGAAGTTCGGCATCATGACCATCGAGCACGATCTTCACGGGGATACGCTGCACCACCTTCGTGAAGTTGCCCGTGGCGTTATCAGGCGGCAGCAGCGCGAATTCCTGCCCGCTCGCCGGCGCAAGACTGTCGACATGGCCACGGACGGCCTTACCCGGGAACATGTCGACCTCGATATCGACCGGCTGTCCGGCGCGGACGCTGCCGAGCTGGGTTTCTTTGAAATTCGCGATGACATAGGCGCCGTTCGAGGGCACCAGCGACATCAATTGCGTGCCGGCCTGGACGAACTGGCCGACGCGGAGCGTCCGGTTGCCCACCACGCCATCGATCGGAGAGGTGATGGTCGTGTACGACAGATTGAGCTCGGCCTGCCGCTGCAGAGCCTGGGCCCGCGCCTCGGCCGCGACGGCTTGCGCGATCTCGGCCTTAAGCAGTTCGACCTGCTTTTGCGCGGAGGCGAGATTGGCCTTGTCGCGCTCGATGGCGGCAATCGCGGTGTTGTCGCGGGCCTGCGCGTTCTGCGCATTCTGCACGCTGCCATAGCCTGTGCCGGCGAGGTCGGTGTAGCGCTTGTTCTCCTGGGCGGTGAAGACGCGCGCCGCCTGATCGACATCCAGCGTGGCCCTGGCCGCATCGATCACCGCCTGCTGCACGTCGAGTTGCGCGCGCCTGCTTGCGACCGCAGCGTCAGCGGCGGCGACGTCGGCCTTGGCTTGGTCGAGTGCGACCTTGAAATCGCGGTCGTCGATCCGCGCCAGCACCTGGCCCGCCTTCACATGCTGGTTATCGCCGGCCAGGACCTGGTTGAGGTAGCCGGAGACTTTTGGGGCGATCGTGGTGTTGTCGGCCTTCACATAGGCGTCATCGGTCGAGATCTGGAAACGGCCGACGGTCCAGTAATCCCAGCCATACCAGGATGCGGTGGCAAGCAAGGCCAGGGCGGCCCCGGCGATCAAGGCCTTACGGATTCGCTCCTTTTTCGAGGGTTTCGTGGCCTGGACGGTAGTGTCCGGTGCGGGCACCAGGTCCTGGGTGACGGGTTCGGCCGGTTCCTGGGGAACGGCCTTGAGAACGGCGGTTTGGGTGCTCATGGGAGCCTCCGTAATTTGGAAACTTGATATTTTCCAAAATAGGCCCTATGTTGGTTCTGTCAATGGAATGACAGTTCTCCTGCAAAGGCATGGCTCGTCATGGTGATCACGAAGCCGGGAGTTGTGAACGAAGAACGGCGCGGCCGCGGCCGACCGCAGGCGCGGCCGGACGAGGAGACGCGCACCGTCATCCTCGACGCGGCTCGGCAGGAATTTGCGACTAGCGGCTATGCGGCGACCAATATAGAGAGCGTGGCGCGGCGCGCGGGCGTTTCCACCAAGACGCTGTACCGGCTGATCCCGAACAAGGCAGCGCTGTTCGAGGCCATTATCGGCGACGGAATCGACCGCTTCGTGTCGCGCATCCGGCTGCGGGCGTGCGAAAACGGCGATATCGAATGTGCGTTGCGCGAGGCGCTGATCGCCGTCGGCGAACTCATCCTCGACGGCGCCGTGATCGGGCTGCTGCGCATGGTGATCGGCGAGAGCGACAAATTCCCTGAAATCGCCGATACCTTCTACAGCAAGGCGATCAAGCGTACCGAGAGCACGCTGGCGAACTGGCTGAAGGCGCAAGCCGAGCGCGGCCTGATCTCGATCGACAATGCCACCGAGGCCGCCGGCATGCTGCTCGGCATGCTCGCCTTTCAGCCGCAGCGCGCCGTGATGTTCGGCCACGCGCCCGCGCCGAGCCGCGACGCGCTGGAGCGGCGCGCGCAGGCGGTTGCGAAATTGTTCCTGAAGGGTTGCGCGCGCCAACAGTGACTCGAGCCGGCGTGTCGCGAAAGCGCATGTCTCCACCGTCATTGCGAGGAGCGAAAGCGACGAAGCAATCCAGCTTCTTTGTCGCGGCAAAGCAAACCGGATTGCTTCGCTTCGCTCGCAATTACGATGAGAGGCCGGTCTAATCCCTCACGCCGCCTGCATCCCCGGTTGCCGCTCCGCGACGCGCCGCACCAGCGCGACACAGCGGTCGGGCTGGGTGATGGGCAGCATGTGGCCGCCTTCCATCAATTCGAGATCGAGCGCGGGGCAGACGATCTTCATAGCCTCGCCCTGCGCGCGAAAGTCGAGCAGGTGATCGCCGCGGCCGTACAGCATGGCCATGGGAATGGCGAGACTCTTGTAGCGCGCCATGTAGCCCGGCAGCGTGTCGTTGATTGCCACCAGGTCGGTAGAGGTGTTGTAGAAGGCGGTTGGCCGCAGCCCCAGTAATCCACCGCCGCGCATCGGGAAGTCGCCGGGCGGCGTCTCCGGCGCAAAAACTTCTTTCAGCATTGCGGGCCCGCGACGGATGCCGAGCGGGGTCGCCACCGTCCAGGCAATAGCCTTGCGCAGCAGCGGCAAGGTTATGACGGCGCCCCGGAATGCTTCGGGCACGACTTCGGAAGCGTGAGTCAGCGGCGCGAGCAGCGCAAGGGCACCGGCGCAATCGGGATGATCGAGCGCAATCGCCAGCGACAACGCGCCGCCGAGCGAATGCCCGACCACGAGCGGCTGCTTGAGGTCGAGCCGGCGGATCAACGTCGCGATCGTTTTGGCCTGCGCCGTCAGCGTCGCCGATGCGCCCTCCGGACGCATCGAATAGCCGGAGCCGGGGCGATCAACAACGATGACGCGATAATCGGCGGCCAGCTTGTCGGCCATAGCGTAGTGGAACTGCAGCATGTTGCCGCCGAGCCCGTGGATCATGACGATCGCGGGCTTGGTGCCGCCGGTGTCGGTGAAATGCATGCGCTGCCCGTCGATGTCCATGAACTGGCCGCGCGGGGGCAGCAGGGCTTCGACGCGCTTAGCGGTGCTGGCTGTGAACCAGACGAGGCCGGCGATGATGATTGCGAGCAGCAGGATCAGTCCGAGAAAGAATGCCATGACAAACCCTCCTTGGGAGACAGGATCAGTATAGCCTCGTACGGCGCGCGCGGCGACCCGGCTTACGCGCGCAAACGTTCTGCGGCCGGCTGCTCGGCCTTGCTGAACACCAGCACGCCGTCATCGACCTTGCCGAAGCGCAGCGCCAGCATGTCCTTGGCGTAGTTCTGGTACAGCTTCCACGGCCGTTTCGAGCCTTGCTTGGGCAATATGTCCTTGGCCCGCTGCATGTAGCCGGAGGAGAGCGGCGGCGTTGCGTCCGGGGTCACCTCGGGATCGACATTGCGCGGCGTGCAATAGGCGTAGCCGCCGCGATCCATCTTATTGAGGATGCGGCAGAGATATTCGGCGGTGAGATCCGCCTTCAGCGTCCAGGATGCGTTGGTGTAGCCGAAGGTGGAGGCGAGGTTGGGGATGTCCGAGAACATCATGCCCTTGTAGCTCAAGGTCGTGCCGGGATTGATGGCCTTGCCGTCGACCACGACTTGCGCGCCACCCATCAGCCGCATCACGAGGCCGGTTGCGGTGACGATGATGTCGGCGGGAAGTTCTTCGCCGGAACGCAGCTTGATGCCGGTTTCGGTAAAGGTCTCGATCTCGTCGGTGACGACGGAGGCCTTGCCCTCGCGGATCACCTTGAACATGTCGCCATCAGGCAGCAGGCAAAGCCGCTGGTCCCATGGATTGTAGCGCGGCGTAAAATGCTTCTCCATATCGATGCCGTCGCCGAGTTCGGCCTTGGCCATCTCGATCAGCCGGTGCTTGGCGCCTTCCGGCTTCTTGCGCGCGAGATTGTAGAAGTACATCTGCAGCAGGATATTCTTCCAGCGCGTCAGGCCATACGCCAGCTTGTCCGGCAGTTTTGCGCGAAGCCAATTGGCGATCACGTCTTTCGCCGGGCGCGAAACCATGTAGGTCGGCGAACGCTGCAGCATGGTGACATGCGCCGCCGTCTCGGCCATCGCGGGCACCAGCGTCACGGCGGTGGCGCCGCTGCCGATCACCACGACGCGCTTGCCCGCATAGTCGAGCTCCTGGGGCCATTTCTGCGGATGGATGATCTTGCCCTTAAAGCGTTCCATGCCGGGCCAGCCCGGCATGTAGCCGCCGTCGTAGTCGTAATAGCCACTGCACATCTGCAGGAAGTTGCAGGTGAAGGTCTGCGTCGCGCCATCGGGCGTCGCGACCTCCAGCGTCCAGCGCGCCTCACGCGAGGACCATGACGCGCGCTTGACCTTGTGATTGTAGCGGATCTTGCGGTCGATGCCGTTCTCGCGCGCCGTGTCGTTCAGATAGGTGAGGATGGAGGGGCCATCGGCGATCGCCTTCTCGCCGCGCCAGGGGCGGAAGCGGAAGCCGAGCGTATTCATGTCGGAATCGGAACGGATGCCGGGATAGCGGAACAGGTCCCAGGTGCCGCCAAGGGCGTCGCGGCCTTCCAGCAGAACAAAGGACTTCTTCGGACAGTCGCGCTGCAGGTGGAACGCCGCGCCGATGCCGGAGAGGCCCGCGCCGACGATGATGACGTCGAAATCGGTTTGCGCAGGCGATTTGAAGGGCGTGACATTTGTGGCGCTGCCTGGAGCATCGCGCGGCAAAGTTCGTTCCGACACATGCTCCTGCATAGGTTCACTCCCTTGAGCAATCGGGCTAAGCGTGTCCAGTTATATTGCTATTGTCTTCTGACACGTGGTATTGTCAGATTAAACCATCTGACAATATGTTATGTCAAGCGGCGGATTTGGGGAGATCATGACCACAGCGCGGGCACGGAATTATGCGGGCTTATCTGCCGAGGAGCGTCGGCTGGCCCGGCGCGAGCGGCTGATCGAGGGGGCGATCCGGGCCTATGGCGAGCTCGGCTACCGCAATACCACGGTGAAGGCCGTGTGCGAGGCCGCGGGCCTTACCGAGCGCTATTTCTACGAGTCCTTTGCCAACAGCGAGGCCTTGTTGGTGGCGGCCTTCGACGCCGTCTCGCGGCGGGTGTTCACCTGCCTGGAGGAAGTCCGCAAGGGACAGCGCGGGACCGCCGAGGAACGCGGCCATGCCGTGCTGCGGGCCTATTACCAGATGCTGAAGGACGATCCGGATGGCGCGCGGCTTTTCGTGATCGAGATCGCGCGGGTCGGGCCCGCGGTGGACGCGGTGTGGGGCGCGCTGCTGCTGCAGTTCGGGGAAGTGCTGGCGCGGATGGTCGCTCCGGACAGCGACATCAAGCCTAAGCCGGGCGAACTGGTGCGCGCCGGTGTGGTCGGCGGCGTGGTGCAGATCGCCAAGGAATGGATCAGGAGCGGCTATGCGCGCAGCGTCGATGCGGTTGCAGCGGATGCGCTAAAGATTTGCCGCGTGCTGGCGGCATAGCTCCGGCCTCGATCTTGTCAGCCGATACGGCTAGGCTTCGCCACAAAACGGCGGAGGCGCTTGAGAATAATGTCGGGTGATCCCAAAGGCTGGAAAGTCGGCCTCGTTGGCTATGGCGAAGTCGGCCGCATCCTTTCCGAAGATCTGCGAAAAACTGGCGTTGCCGTCGCCGCCTACGACATCAAGCTCGACGGCGAGCAGGCAAGGCCGTTGCGTGAACACGCCGCGAAGATTGGTGTCGTGCTCGCCAAATCGCATGCCGATCTCACCGGCCAATCCGATCTGATCGTTTCTGCCGTCACCGCGAGCCAGGCCGTTTCGGTCGCAGAGGCCTGCGCCCCCGCGATCCGGCAGGGGACGTGGTATCTCGACTTCAACTCGGCATCGCCCGGCGCCAAGCACCGCGCGGCCGCCCTGATCGACGGCGCCCATGGCCGCTATGTCGAAGGCGCTGTCATGACCTCGGTACCGCCCTATCGTATCAAGGTGCCGTTGCTGCTCGGCGGCGGCGGCGCGCAGGAGCTTGCGCCGCTGCTGGTCGCACTCGGCTTCGACGCCAAGGTCGCGAGCGACCAGCTTGGCGTGGCGTCCGCGGTCAAGATGTGCCGCAGCATCATGATCAAGGGCCTCGAGGCGATGGTGATCGAAAGTTTCACCACCGCGCGCGCCTATGGCGTCGAGGACGCGGTGCTCGCCTCGCTGAAGGAAACCTATCCCGGCATCGATTGGGAAAAGCAGGGCGCCTATTATTTCCAGCGTGTGATCGAGCACGGCCGCCGCCGCGCCGAGGAAGTGCGCGAAGTCGCCGAAACCGTGCGCGAGACGGGGCTCACGCCATGGTCGGCGCAAGGCACGGCCGAGCGGCAGGCCTGGGTCGCCGATCTCGCCGACGACGCATTGTTCGGTGCAAAAGGCACGAAAGAATTCGCGCGCAGTCCGGACTGGCGCACCGAGGCGGACCGCATCCTGGCGATGCTGAAGGCCGAGAAATAAGAAAGGCGCGTGCATGAGTGCTGTCAGCCTGTTTCGTATCGCGGTTCCCGACGCCGTCCTCACCGATCTGAAATCGCGGCTGCGCAACACGCGGTGGCCGGAGGCCGAACTGGTCGAGGACTGGAGCCAGGGCGCGCCGTTAAAGTGGATCAAGGACGTCTGCGGTTATTGGGCCGAGCAATATGACTGGAATAAGCGCGAGGCCGCGCTCAACCGCTTTGCGCAGTTCACGACCGATATCGACGGGCTCGGCATCCACTTCATCCACGCCCGCTCGCCGCATCCGCAGGCGATGCCGCTCGTCATCACCCACGGCTGGCCGGGTTCGGTGGTGGAGTTCCACAAGGTGATCGAGCCGCTGGTCGATCCCGTTGCTCACGGCGGCAACGCGGCGGACGCGTTTCATGTCGTCTGCCCGTCGCTGCCGGGCTTTGGCTTCTCGGGCAAGCCGACTACGACGGGTTGGGGTGTCGATCGCATCGCACGAACCTGGGCCGCGCTGATGGATCGGCTCGGCTATGTCAGGTACGGCGCGCAGGGCGGTGATTGGGGATCGGCGGTGACGACGGCGCTCGGCGCGCTCGATGCGGATCATTGCGCCGGCATTCACATTACGCTCGCGATGGGAGCGCGGCCGAACGCCGGGGAACAGCCGACGCCGGAGGAGGCGCGGGCGTTGAAGGGCCTCAAATATTATGCCGATTGGGATTCCGGCTATTCCAAGCAGCAATCCACGCGGCCGCAGACGCTCGGCTATGCGCTGACGGATTCGCCGAGCGGGCAGGCGGCGTGGATTCTGGAAAAATTCTGGGCGTGGACGGACTGCGACGGCCATCCCGAAAACATTTTCACGCGCGACGAGCTGCTCGACAATGTGATGCTCTATTGGGTCACCGCGAGTGCAGCTTCGTCCGCACGGCTCTATTGGGAGAGCTTCGGGCCGAAGAGGCGGACGGCGCACACCGTAAAAGTACCGACGGGCGTTGCCGTGTTCCCCAAGGAGATCGTAACGCCTGTGCGCAAGTGGATGGAAGCGGGGTTTGCCAATATCACCCACTGGAGCGAGATGCCGAGGGGCGGCCATTTCGCGGCATTCGAGCAGCCAGACCTGTTCGTGAGGGAAGTGCGGGACTTCTTCCGGAAAATTCGCTGAAAGATCGCCTACAAGAGAAATCGAAGAAACACCCGAGGAGAATACCATGGCTGACGCATTGATCATCGACGCCTGCAGGACGCCGCGCGGGATCGGCAAGGCCGGCAAGGGCGCATTGTCAGGCATTCATCCGCAGCAGCTCGGCGCCACCGTGCTACGCGCGCTGGCCGATCGCACCGGCATCAACACCGCCGACGTCGACGACATCGTCTGGGGCTGTAGCGCCCAGGTCGCTACCCAGGGCGGCGATCTCGGACGCATGTCGGCGCTCGATGCCGGTTATGACGTCCGTGCCAGCGCCGTGACACTCGACCGCTTCTGCGGTTCGGGCATCACCAGCGTCAACATGGCGGCCAATTCGATTATGGCCGGCTCCGAGGACCTCGTGATTGCCGGCGGGACCGAGATGATGTCGATGGAAGGCCGTCGTGGCGGCGGCCCGATGATGATGGATTCAGGCAACCTTCGCCTCCGCGCCAGGCATCCGCAATCGCATCAGGGCGTCTGCGCCGATGCGATCGCGACCATGGAAGGTATTTCGCGGCAGGATGTCGATGCGCTCGGGCTCGAGAGCCAGAAGCGCGCCGATGCCGCGATCAAGGGCGGCCATTTCAAGAAGAGCCTGGTGCCTGTCTATCGCGAGGACGGCGGTCTCGCACTCGACCGCGAGGAGTATCCGCGGCCGGGCACAACGATGGAGGCGCTGTCGCAGCTCAAGCCGGCGTTCCCGGCGATCGCCGACTATGCGCTCGACGACAAGGGCACGACCTATCGCAAGCTCATCCTCGACAAATACCCGGACCTCGACATCGACTTCATGCACCACGCCGGCAACTCCTCCGGTGTCGTCGACGGCTCGGCGGCGATCCTGCTGGCGTCGCCCGAGTATGCCGGGAAGCACGGGCTGAAGCCGCGCGCCCGCGTGGTGGCGATCGCCAATATGGGGGACTCGCCGACCCTGATGCTGAATGCCCCGGTGCCGGCAACACGCAAGGTGCTGGCCAAGGCGGGCTTGACCGTCGACGACATCGACCTGTTCGAGCTCAACGAAGCCTTTGCCGTGGTCGCCGAAAAATACATCCGCGACCTCAAGCTCAACCGCGACAAGGTCAACGTCAACGGCGGTTCGATCGCGCTCGGTCATCCCATCGGCGCCACCGGCTCGATCCTGATCGGCACGGTGCTGGACGAGCTGGAGCGGCGCGATCTCAAGCGCGGCCTGGTGACCATGTGCGCGGCAGGCGGCATGGCGCCGGCGATCATCATCGAGCGGGTCTGAGGGCCTAGCCGGACGGCGGCCTCCTATGCTTTGATGGCCGTGGGCTTCGGCCCGAAGAAAAAAGGCCGCGAAAAGCGGCCGTTAGAGGGAGGCGAGCCTTGGAAAAATCCGGCCGCACCATGCTGGCCAAGATCTGGGACCAGCATGTCATCGCGCGTTTGAGCGAGGATACTGATCTCCTCCACGTCGATAGGCATCTCTTGCACGATCTTGGCGGTTCGCGCGGCCTGCTTGATATCAAGAGTCGCGGCCTTGCCGTCCATAATCCAGAGCTGACCTTTGCGACACCGGATCACGCCATCTCGACCGCGCATGGCCGCGCCGGGACAATCAAGATCGGGCAGGAATTGCTGGCGGCGCTGCGGGTCGAAACCGCCGCCAGCCAGATCAAGATGTTCGATGTCGACGAGCCCGGGCAGGGCATCGTTCACGTCATCGGCCCGGAGTTGGGCCTGAGCCTGCCGGGCTCCCTGATTGTCTGCGGCGACAGCCACACCTGCACCCATGGCGGCCTCGGCGCGCTCGCCTTCGGGATCGGCTCCAGCGAGCTTGCGCATGTGCTGGCGACCCAAGCGCTGATCCAGCGCCGGCCGAAGACGATGAAAGTGAGGTTCGAGGGCAAATTGCCGCTCGGCGTGACCGCCAAGGACATGATCCTTGCGCTGATCGGGCATACTGGCGCCGCCGGCGGCACCGGTTATGCAATCGAGTATGGCGGCAGCGCCATTCGCGATCTGCCGATCGAGGGCCGGCTGACCATCTGCAACCTGTCGATCGAACTCGGCGCCAAGATGGGCATGGTCGCGCCGGACGAAAAGACGTTCGAATTCCTGCGCGGCCGTCCCTATGCGCCCGACGGCGCAATGTGGGAGATGGCAGTCCAGGCATGGCGCGAACTGCCGAGCGACGCCGACGCCGTGTTCGACAAGGAAGTCACGATCGATGTCGCCAAGATCATTCCGCAGGTGACCTGGGGTATCTCGCCTGAGCATGTCATCGGCGTCGACGGCCGAATTCCTGATCCCAGGGGAATCGACGATCTCGCGCACCGCGCTGCTATCGAGACCGCGCTCGACTACATGGGCCTTGAAGCCGGTGCGCCGATCGCGGGCACACCGGTCGACTGGGTCTTCATCGGCTCCTGCACCAACAGCCGCTTGAGCGATCTGCGCGCGGCGGCGGAAATCGCGCGCGGGCTTTCCAGCACAGTGGGATCCGAAGCTTGGAATTCACGTGACTTGAAGTCGCGGC
>JADMIO012731309.1_pt1 | contig 10732 bp, 7 predicted proteins | sample 8958161 | NCBI WGS metagenome assembly JADMIO01 (sample SAMN16585339, study PRJNA669376) | soil metagenome | isolation source: Crop rotation soil | place: USA: Cullars Rotation, Alabama | collected 2011 | reverse complement strand
CTTTCCCCCGATACCTATCGCCGTCTTATCCAGGCCGGGCTGCTAAAAGATTATTCCATGGGCTATGGTTCCATCAATGGTTTCCGCGCTTCCGTGGCGTCCGGCTTTTACTGGTTCGACCTGCAAAAAAATGAAACCACCGCGCTCCGGGTATTCCCTTTCTGCTATATGGACGCCAATTCTTTTTATGAGCAAAAGCATACGCCGCAGCAGGCATACGAAGAGCTGATCCACTACTATAATACCATTAAAAAGCTAAATGGCCTGATGGTGACCGTATGGCACAACCATTTTCTCGGCACCGACCCGCTGTTTAAAGGCTGGAAGGAAATGTACGAGCTGTTTATGCGCGAGAACGTGTATTGGGACGCGTATAGCTGAGATCGGAAGTATGAGGTCGGAAGTATGATGGCGAAGCAAACGATCATACTTCCGACCTCATACTTCTAATGCCTGAAATGCCTCATTCCTGTAATGACCATAGCCAACCCATGTTCTTTACAATATTCAATTGAATCCTTATCACGAATGGAGCCGCCGGGCTGGATAAAAGCCGTGATACCGGCCTCATGGCCCAGTTGCACGCAGTCGTTAAAGGGAAAGAATGCATCGCTGGCCATCACCGCGCCTTTTAAGTCGAAGCTGAACTGCTTTGACTTTTCAAGCGCATGACGAAGGGCGTCTACACGGCTGGTTTGTCCGCAGCCCTTACCGATCAGTTGTTTGTTTTTTACCAGCGCGATGGCATTGCTCTTGAGGTGTTTGCATACCAGGTTGGCGAATACCAAATCTTCTTTCTCGGCAGCGGTGGTTTCCCGCGCGCCGCTTTCTTCCCAGCCGGCAAAATTGCCTTCGTCGGTTTGTTGCGCCAGCACGCCGTTGAGCAATGATTTGTATTGTTGTTTCTTCTTAAAAGGCGTTTTCAACTGCAGCAGTATCCGGTTCTTTTTGGAACGCAGCACGGCCAGCGCATCGTCGTTGAAGGCCGGCGCTACCAGCACTTCAAAGAATATTTCATTGATGGCGTTGGCCGTGGCCAGGTCCACCGTGCCATTGGTCACCAGAACGCCACCAAAAGCACTTTCGGGATCACCAGCCAGCGCAGCATCCCAGGCGGCTTTAATGGCGGGCCTTGCGGCGATGCCGCATACATTGGTATGTTTGATAATGGCGAACGTAACATCGCCTTTGCCGGGAGCGGAAGCAAATTCACCGATCAGCTCCACCGCGGCTTCCGTATCCACGAGGTTATTGTACGACAGCTCTTTTCCGTTCAGTTGATTGAAAATAGCATCCAGGTCGCCATAAAACACGCCTGCCTGGTGCGGGTTCTCGCCATAGCGCATGGTTTTGGGATGTGGTACGGACTCCAGGAAATAAGGCGCATCGGAAGGATTGAAATATTTGGCGATGGCTACATCATAGTGCGCCACGATTTCAAATGCCTTGGCGGCAAAGGCCTTGCGTTGTTCCAGCGTGGTTTCGCCTTTCTGATCTTTCAGCAGTTGCGCCAGCACCGCATAGTCTTTTTTAGCAGCCAGCACTACTACGTCCTTGAAATTCTTGGCTGCGCCGCGTATCATGGAGGGGCCGCCGATATCTATTTTTTCAATGATGGCTTTTTCTTCCGTAGTCGAGGCTACGGTTTCTTCAAACGGGTACAGGTCTACCACCACGAGGTCGAGCTCGGGTATCTTGTATAGGCAGGATGCAGGGTTTTCACCCGGCCGCCGAGTATGGAAGGGTAGGTAGTGAGGTTTTCTACCGGCACCACGGGGATACCCAGTTTTTCGATAAACGATTGGGTGCCACCGGTGCTGTAAATAGTAATACCCAGTTGCTGCAGTTGCTGTACAAGCACTTCCAGGCCGTCTTTGTAAAACACGGAGATGAGTGCCGATTGAATTTTCTTGTTCATGAGGCCGCAAAGGTACTTTACCGCAGGTTCATTACAAAAGCGGGATTATCCACTGTCTATTCACCTCCCGGAAAGGCATTGAGGCAACGAGGCGTTTAAGCACCCGGATAAAGGGAAACCATTCTTATTATCCCAAACCCCAGCACGCTGCACAGCGCCGCCAGCAGGCCGGTATGGCTTTTTATCATCAGCCAGCAGGCAAGGCCCGTAATAGCGGCATAGAGGAATACCAGTTGTAATACATTTATTTGCAGCCCGTTCCAGCTTGCCAGCGGCATGCGCTCCATATGGTCGATAAAAAGGTTCATCGCCCGTATGCTTCCCTGCAATACCCTGCCCGCGAACCCCGCCGCCGGGGCCGTCAATGGAACAAGGGCCAATACGCAGAGGATGATTTCTTCCAGTACTATCAATGTAGACAGTGGCACGGCCACGAGGTTCGTGATAAGGAAATAATTGGGAAACCGGTGAAAATGATAGATGGTCAGCGGTACCGTAAGCACCTGCGCCGCCAGCGTAACGGCATTCAGTTTCCACATACCATCGAGCAGCTTGTTTTGAAAAGCCAGCCAGCCATAAATGGGTTTCATAAAAACAACGATGCTCAGCACCGCGATATAAGAAAGCTGGAACCCCACATCCCAGCACCAGAACGGATCGATGCAAAGCAGGATAAAGGCCGATGCGGCCAGCGTATTATAGATGGATGTTTTGGTAAAAAACTGCTCGCCTACCACCATACAGCTAAACATCAGCGCAGAGCGCAATACCGATGGCCCGCCGCCCGCCAGCAGGGCAAACAGCCATAAACCCGTGAGAATGATAGCTGTCTTACACCAACGCAGTTTTTGGACGTTTAGACCTCCCATCGTCAGCGGTTGTATTAATAAGCTCAGTAACCAGTAAATCAAACCCACATGCAGTCCCGATATAGCAATGATATGCACCACCCCGGTATTGGTATACGATTGCAGCAGGGTTTTATCCAAATCATCTTTATATCCTATCAGCAAGGCCTCCGCCAGCCCTGCCTCCTGCCGCCCGGGAATATGCCGCCTGAGTATACCGGTTATTGTTTCGCGGGTGTGCAGCAGCCATCGCTTAAACCCGTTCGTGTTTTTGCCGGGCAGCACGATAAAATCACCCGCCCGCAGGTAGGCCTGCCGGTATATACCTTGCATAGCGGCATAGCGCCGGTAATCAAAGTCTCCTGTGTTACGAATGGATTGTAAGGGAGTGGCAAAAACCAACTGATCGCCATAACCCAATGACCGTATGGCCGAATCTTTCCGGAAATACAGGATGAGTGTACCAGTGACAGCATGTGTCGCACGGGCATCGCTTACTTCCTCTACCGATGCAATCGTTTTAAAGGATTTTTCTTTTTCGGTAAGCGGCTCTTCAATGGTAACGGTTACCGCATCGCCCGCATGATAATACTTCAGCAGGTGATGCCTTCCATTGGCCGGGTACCTGTACCAGCAAAGCAGCGCACCCAGCGCAAAAAGTAATACGGGTATAAAAACACCATTTACCCATGCCAAACGAAACTGCCGGTAAGAAAAACGGAGATTGAAAAGAAGGAGCGCCCCACTGCAACACATCACCACCACCCACCACAATACCAAAGACCCGCCCGCATACCATTCCACCACAATCCCTCCAATAAGAGGAATAAGCAGCCGCAGGAAAGGAGCCTGCCGCCAGGTATACAAAGGATAAGGGCGCATACTGCCTAAGTTAATAAATCTTTACCTTTTATATTAACGGCATTAATTCCTGTTTAATACAGTCGGTATAAATAGCCCACATCGTATCTTTAACGCTTCTAATACATCAACATGAGATTTATCGTCGTTTTCTCCGCTATCCTTTTATCCTTTCCCGGTTTCAGCCAAACTGCCGAGCAGCTCGAAGCCGCCCGGGTGCATCTTCCCAATGGCTGGTCGCTCACGCCCGTAGGCAGGAGCCTGCCCCTCGGCGATTTGCCCCTCAATATGGCCGTGTCTTCCTCCGGCAAATACATCGCGGTGACCAACAACGGGCAAAGCACGCAAAGCCTGCAACTGGTAGATACGAAAAATGAACGCATACTCGACAGCGTGGTAATCCCCAAAAGCTGGTTCGGTCTTGTCTTCAGCGCCGACGAGAAACGGCTCTATGCCTCCGGCGGCAACGACAACTGGATACTGCAATACGCCGTTAAGAAAAATAAGCTGGTATTATCGGATACTATACCGCTTGGAAAGAAATGGCCCGAAAAGATCTCCCCTGCCGGCATCGCTATCGACGATAAAAAGAAACTGCTGTATGTAGTGACCAAAGACAATAACGCGCTCTACATTGTAGATCTTGCTACCAAATCGGTGGTGCAAAAGCTGCCGCTCGATGCGGAAGCCTATACCTGTGCGCTGTCGCCCGATAAAAAGGAGCTGTACATCAGTTGCTGGGGTTGCGACAAGCTGCTGGTGTTTAATACCGATACCAAAACCTTTACCGACGCCATTGCCATCGGCGATAACCCCAACGATATCTGTCTTTCCAAAAAAGGCCAGTGGCTGTATGTAGCCAATGCCAACGATAATTCCGTTTCTGTCATTGATATCCGTCAGCGTAAGGTGGTGGAAACGCTCAATGCGGCGTTGTATCCCAATGCGCCCAGCGGTTCTACCAGCAATGGTCTCGCCCTCAGCGCCGACGAGAAGACATTGTACATTGCCAATGCCGACAACAATTGCCTCGCGGTATTCGATGTAAGCAACCCCGGCCACAGCCGGAGCAAAGGGTTTATTCCCGTAGGCTGGTATCCCACCAACGTAAAGCTGGTAGGTAAAAAAATATTCGTGACCAATGGCAAAGGCTTTTCTTCCAAAGCCAATCCCAACGGGCCGAAGCCCGGTCGCCGGCGAAGCGTGGCAGAATACCAGAGCGGCCGCGGCAGGCCAAAGGGCGAGGAATACATTGCCGGCCTGTTTACAGGAACGATGAGCATATTCAGCGAGCCTGCGGAGGAGGAGCTAAGCGCTTACTCCCAGGTAGTATATCATAATACGCCCTACAGCAAGGAAGGCGAGCTGCTGGCCAAAGGAGAAGCCGGCAATCCCATTCCCATGAAAGTAGGCGATGCTTCGCCCATCAAGCACGTGTTTTATGTGATCAAGGAAAACCGTACCTACGACCAGGTGCTGGGCGATATGAAAGAAGGCAATGGCGATCCCGGCCTGGTATTATTCGGCGAAAAGATAACGCCCAACCAGCACAAGCTTGCCCGCGAGTTTGTATTGCTCGATAATTTTTATGTGGATGGCGAAGTAAGCGCCGACGGGCACAACTGGAGCATGGGCGCCTATGCCACCGATTACCTCGAAAAGACCTGGCCCACCAGCTATGGCGGCCGTGGCGGCGACTATTCCGCCGAAGGCGGCAAGGTAATCGCCAACAACAAAGGCGGTTTTATATGGGACCACTGCCAGCGCGCCGGCGTAAGCTATCGCACCTATGGTGAATTTGCCGACGATTATAAACCTAATATTCCTTCCTTAAAGGATCATCTTTGCCCGTATTACCGCGGCTGGGACCTGGCCACGCGCGATACCGTTCGTTTTTATCAATGGAAAAGAGAATTTGATTCATTGCTGGCGGTAAATGCGGTACCGCAGTTCAACTCCGTCCGGTTTGGCAATGATCATACGGAAGGAATGAAAAAGGGCAGGCCTACGCCTTTTGCCCATGTGGCCGATAATGATCTCGCCGTAGGTATGTTTATCGAATACCTCAGCAAAAGCCCTATCTGGAAAGAAAGCGTGGTATTTATCGTAGAAGACGATGCGCAGAACGGTTCCGACCACGTGGACGCGCACCGCAGCCCTTCCTATATTGCCGGCGGGCTGGTAAAAAGAGGTTTTGTAGATCACACCATGTATTCCACTTCCTCCTTGTTGAGAACGATGGAGCTGATCCTGGGTATTCCGCCCATGACGCAATATGATGCCGCCGCCACGCCCCTCTGGCGTTGCTTTAACACGACGCCCGATCTTACACCGTTTCAGTCGGTGCCGGCCCAGGTGGATTTGAATGCAAGGAATACTGCTTCCAATGAATGGCAGCGCCGCTCCGAGAAATTCAACCTCGCGAAAGAAGACGCCGTGCCCGACCTGGAATTCAATATCGTGCTATGGCATGGCATAAAAGGAGAGAGCGTTCCCTTCCCCGGCCCTAAAAGAGCGGCATTTGTAAAGCTGAAAAAAGGAGATGGCGATGGGGATGACGACGATGATTAGAATGTAAGCGGCATTTTTTCCAGGTAAGCCACCTGCCCGATATGATAGATATTATGTTGTATAAGCCCGTTCAACAGGAACCGGTAATTGTATTTGCGCCCTTTTACTACCTGGTTCAGCAATGTATCGTCTTTCAGGTGTAATTCATCCACCAGCATGCGGTGCGTGGCCTTTAGTTCTGCAATGCCTGTTTCCCATCCATGTTCTGCCGGGTGAATAGTACGCCAGTCGGCTTCTTCCCTGTCAAAATATTGCGGTTCTTTTTCCGGGTTCCCACGTACGCTTTCCAGGGTAAACTGTGCCCAGTTGAGCATATGGTACAGCAGGTCGGCCATGGAATGGCTGTTATCGCCCGGCTTTTTATATACATCATCCGGGTTTGCTTTTTCCAGCAGCTCATACACTGCCCTCCCGTACCACGGCTCGCCGCTTAAGGTGTCGTGCAAATTGCGGATGATGGATTGTATTTCTGTGTTCATACCTGAATGTACAAAAAATTCCGTGCCGCGGGAGAAACAGGGATGCCATAAAAAAGGATGTCATCTTTCTGCTATCGAAGCAAACGAAAGATGACATCCTTTTTATTATCTATGAGGAATTACTTACTCAAATACATGCTCCTGTCCTTATACAACTGCCTGAAATAAGGGTCCCTCAAATCCTTGATAAACCGGATGGCCTCGCCGGTGCTCTTCATTTCCGGGCCGAGCTCCTTGTTTACGCCGGGGAACTTATTAAAGCTGAACACCGGTTCCTTGATAGCAAAGCCTTTCAGCTTTTTCTCAAACGTAAAGTCTTTCAGCTTATGCCCGCCAATCATGATCTTGGTAGCCACGTTGAGGTAAGGTATCTGGTAAGCCTTGGCGATAAACGGCGTTGTCCGCGACGCACGTGGATTGGCCTCTATCACAAACACTTTACCATCCTTGATGGCGAACTGTATATTGATAAGTCCTTTGATATGCAGGGCGCGGGCGATCTTCTCGGCATACTCCTTCATCGTTTCCACCACCAGCGGCGAAAGGTTGAACTGCGGTAATACCGCGTTGCTGTCGCCGCTATGGATACCCGCCGGCTCGATGTGCTCCATTACGCCCATCACGTGAAAATCGGTGCCATCGAATATAGCGTCTATCTCCGCTTCCTGGCAGCGGTCGAGGAAATGATCGATCAATATTTTATTGCCGGGAATATGTTTCAGCAGGCTAACGACTGCTTTTTCCACTTCCTCATCGTTGATAACGATACGCATGCGCTGACCGCCCAGCACATAGCTGGGGCGCACCAGCACGGGATAGCCTACCCGATTGGCCACTTCGATGGCTTCGTCTACCGCCCAGGCCGTGCCGTATTCAGGGTAAGGCACATGCAGCTCTTTCAGCATATCGCTGAAGCGGCCGCGGTCTTCGGCAATGTCCATGCTGTCGAACGAGGTGCCGATGATTTTTACGCCTTTGGCTGTCAGGCGTTCCGCCAGCTTCAGGGCTGTTTGACCACCCAGTTGCACGATAACGCCTTCGGGTTTTTCGTGTTCGATGATTTCCCAGAGGTGTTCCCAGTATACCGGTTCGAAATAAAGCTTATCGGCAATATCGAAATCGGTGGACACGGTCTCGGGGTTACAGTTCACCATGATGGCCTCATACCCGCATTCTTTAATCGCCAGCAGGCCGTGTACGCAGCAGTAGTCGAACTCGATGCCCTGGCCGATGCGGTTGGGGCCGGAGCCCAGTACAATGATCTTTTTCTTATCGCTCCGTTTGCTTTCGTTCAGGCCGTTCTTCTCGAAGGAAGAATAGAAATACGGTGTTTTTGCTTCAAATTCCGCCGAGCAGGTATCCACCATTTTAAATACGCGGGTGATGCCGGCCGCCTTTCTTTTTTCGTATACGGCGTCTTCGGTGCCGTTGTTCATGATATGCGCTATCTGGTCGTCGCTGAAGCCGTGGCGTTTGGCGCGTTCCAGCAGTTCCAGCGGAAGGGTATCCAGCTTGTACAGCGCCAGCTCTTTTTCTATTTCGCAAATCAGCTTTATCTGGTTCAGGAACCAGCGGTCGATGCCGTTGGTGGCTTTCGAAATCGTGCCTACCGATATACCCGCCATCAGCGCGTCCTTGATACGGAAGAGGCGGTCCCATTTGGGTGTCTTCAGGTATTCTATCAGTTCTTCCGCATGCATCTGGCTTTTGCCATAATAGCCCAGGCCGATGGCGTTGTTCTCGAGGCTCTGGCAGGCTTTCTGTATGGCTTCGGTAAAGCTGCGGCCGATGGCCATTACTTCACCTACGCTTTTCATTTGCAGGCCGAGGGTATCATTCGCGCCTTTGAACTTATCGAAGTTCCAGCGGGGGATTTTTACAATTACGTAATCCAGCGCCGGTTCAAAATAAGCCGACGTTGTTTTGGTGATCTGGTTTTCCAGCTCATCCAGGTTATAGCCGATGGCCAGCTTGGCGGCAATCTTGGCGATGGGGTAGCCGGTTGCTTTCGATGCCAGGGCCGAGGAGCGGCTTACGCGGGGATTGATCTCGATGGCGATGATGCTTTCGTTGTCGGGGTTAAGGGCAAACTGCACGTTGCAGCCGCCGGAGAAATTGCCCAGGTCGCGCATCATCATGATAGCGGTGTTGCGCATCAGTTGAAAAGCCGTATCGCTTAGCGTCATGGCCGGCGCTATGGTGATGGAGTCGCCGGTATGTACGCCCATGGGGTCGAAATTCTCTACGGTACAGATGATAACCACGTTATCGTTGGCGTCGCGCAGCAGCTCCAGCTCAAACTCTTTCCATCCCAGTACGGCTTTTTCCACCAGCACCTCATGGATGGGCGATGCCTGCAGGCCGCGGTTCAGGGCCTCGTCGAGGTCTTCTTTATCATGTACGAAGCCGCCGCCGGTGCCGCCCAGGGTAAAGGAGGGGCGGATAACCAGGGGGAAGCCTATTTCCTGTGCAAATTCTTTTCCTTCCAGGAAGGAGTTGGCCGTTTTGGCCTGCGCCACCGGTACGCCCAGTTGTATCATCCACTGGCGGAACTTCTCGCGGTCTTCGGCCTTGTCGATGGCTTTGATGTCAACGCCAATCAGGCGCACATTGTATTTCGTCCAGATACCGAGGTCTTCTGCTTCCTTGGCCAGGTTCAGCGCCGTTTGACCGCCCATGGTAGGCAGTACGGCGTCGATCTGGTTTTCTTCCAGTATCTGTTCGATGCTTTCCACGGTCAGCGGCAGCAGGTATACCCTGTCGGCCATCATGGGGTCGGTCATGATGGTAGCGGGATTGCTGTTTATCAGGATCACTTTAATACCTTCTTCCCGAAGGCTTCTCGCGGCCTGGGTGCCGGAGTAGTCGAATTCACAAGCCTGGCCGATGATAATGGGACCGGAACCAATGATAAGAACCGAGCGAATGGATGTGTCTTTTGGCATTTCTTTTTTACGATTTTTTTAGTCCTGCTGGCAGGATAAATTGCGCAAAAGTAAGGGAGTGGGAGAAAATATGGGCGTTAATTTTTGAAAAGATCGGCAAAGCCGCTACTGTAGCGGCTTTGGTGGTTTTTTATGCAAAAGCCCCCACCTTCCGGTGAGGGCTCGGAAAAAATATGGTCAAAAATGAATTAATTGTTATGGAACGACGCCCATTCAATGTCGTCAAGCTGCACCTGTCCCTGCCGGGCCGCCATACGCTTCTTCGCCAGTTGGCGCTTCTCGTCGAAGCTGGTCTTCCGCTTGTACACCCATTTTTGTTTGGCCTCGTTTCCTTTTACCCATCCGATTACTGTGGCTCCCAGCATAACCAGGACTATCACAAGGGTCTGCCGCATCTTTTTCATAGCAGTATTTTTTAATCCTTTTAACATCTTTAACAACTCATCCTTTATATAGACAATATATATACGCCAAAAGCTGTACCAGAGTTTCCCAAATCCGTACCCAAAAGCGGGTATTTTTAAAAAAATAATGATCGGATGCAAGGTATTATTTCCAAAAAGGCTTGCAGTTATGCGATCTTTTTTTACGGAGTGGATATCGGCCTTGTTAAGGGGAAATGAAAAATGGTACCTATCTATTAATACCGGTTCCTATATGGAGGTAACCGATTAGTTTTGTAAATAATTTTTAATCGCGGCAAAACCATTCTTTTTACATGCGACAGGCACTGTTGTTCCTCTTTTTATCATCCTCTTTTACTGTAGACGCACAAATATTCCCCCCGGTAAACTATCCCAAAGGATATTTTAGCAATCCGCTGGATATACCCATTAGCCTGAGTGGCAATTTTGGCGAGCTCCGCCCCAACCACTACCATATGGGCTTCGATATCCGTACGCAGCAAAGGGTCAACCTGCCCGTTCATGCCGCCGCCGGCGGTTATATCGCCAAAATAAAGATTGAACCCGCCGGTTTTGGCCGCGCCATCTATATCAACCACCCCAATGGCTACACTACCGTATACTGCCACCTGAACGATTTTAACCCAGCCCTGGAGAAATACGTAAAGGAGCTCCAGTATAAAACCGAATCCTGGAAGCGGGAAAG
>JADMIO011096099.1_pt1 | contig 10732 bp, 7 predicted proteins | sample 8958161 | NCBI WGS metagenome assembly JADMIO01 (sample SAMN16585339, study PRJNA669376) | soil metagenome | isolation source: Crop rotation soil | place: USA: Cullars Rotation, Alabama | collected 2011 | reverse complement strand
AGTCGCAAGTGGCACAAATCGGAGAACGCCGAGAGGGCCCTGCGTGTGCTTGAGCAGAAGGGGCACGGCGTGCTTGAACCGATACCGTCGGGACCTAAAGGTGGTCGTCCGAGCTTACAATTCAGGCTTTATGAAGATGGGGGTGTCCGGTCAACCCAAGAAATCCCGGAGAATACGCAGTTGTCCGGACAGGAGGAATGTGACGCAGTTGTGTCTGCGGTTATTGAATCGCTCAATCCGTAGGTATGGGTCTTTGCTGCCTGATGGCCGTCCAGTCAACCTCAAAATCCCCGAGAATCCACAGGTTGACCGGACGGGGCGCCCATTCGCTTAGACCCCCACCCTCACGGCAACGGCACATCCTTAAACTGCAACCGCACCGGCAGTGACGCCACCCCCGCAATGTCGGACATCTCCAGCCGGTACGGCGGCGTGGCCGCGTTGAACGTCGCAAGGGCCGACCCGGAATTGGTCGCCGAACCACGCCACACCGATCTGCCAGTGCTGTCGAAAATCACCAATTGCGAGGAGGTGATCTTGGGCGCATCGCTCGCCCGTGGCTCCGCGCCTTCTGTGTGCGTGATGGTCACATTGATACGTGGTGTGGCTGGGGCCGTGCTCGTACGCGCAGCGTTGGGCACCACTTCGAACTTCGTCACGCGAAACGTGTTATTGCCCAGGATCACCGGCTGGTTGAGCTTGTGTTCGATATCCTCCAGCTTGTTCTTGCCGACCACGATGTTGATATCCACCGTGGTGGCCAGGGTGAACGACAGCTTCTTTCCCATTTCCGGAGGCGCCGCCAGCATATGGTTGCGTTGCTGCATCGGCGCTGCGTTCCCATTGATGATCGTCGTGCCGGTCGCAAGGCCGCCGGAACCCGGATTCGAGAGCGGATACTCGACGCCCCGATCGTCCACCGCCTTGATGATCGAAGGCGTCTGAAGACGGGCCACGTTGAGTCTCGGATCAAACGCCAGCCCGGACGATACGTTCAGCGTGGCCTGCCGTGCCGCACCGCTAATCGAGCGTTGCACGCTGATGCTGTTGACATACCCCAGTGCGGGGCCATCGATCGCAATGGCTGTCGGACTCGTCCGGTTGATACGGAGTTGCAAGCTCGGGTTCGGGCCGCTCAGCAGCGCCAGCGTGATCGGGTGTTGCTGGTGGAGCTCCGCATAGACTTCCCAAAATGGCTTGTTGGTCGCGTCAATCGTGTACAGGTCGGAAAATCCGGTGTCCGGCGGAACTTCCACACCCACCAACCCCAGCGCTTTATTGAATGCATCCACCACCGCCGGCAGCGTTGCATCCTTCACCTTCATCGAAATCGGCGGAAGACTGGCTACCCGTCGCCCTTCTTCATACATTTTCAGTTGGGCCGCACGGGTTCGCAGAAATTCCTTCATGTTCTCATCCGTGGCCACCTCCGACAGCTTCTTCAACGCCTCCGGCTGCCCCAGCAGGTCTAAAAACACCGCCGCCTGCTTCTGCGCCGCCTCCCGCTCCGCCGGATTCGTCGAATTCAACCGATTCACCAATTCCTGTGCCCCCCCACCACCATCCGCCGGCGGAGTAGCCCCCCATGCAGCCACGCCGCTAAGCACGACCGCTGCAACCACAGCCGAAACCGTTCGAACCTTGTGTAACATGAGTGTCTCCCTGAAAAAAAAGGACCCAATTCCCGAACCTGATATGGTTGCACAGTATCGTCCGCTATCGCACTAACGAACGCAAGCGCCCGCCCCCTTGCTTGACACTCCCCTGAATGATGCTAATATTGGCATGGCATGGAAAAAATGCCGCAGTTAAAGCCCTTGGTTTGGATGGGATCATCCAGGCGGGATTTGCTGAAATTCCCCGAGGATGTTATTCATGCGATGGGGCTTGCGCTCATGCGGGCGCAATTTGGCGACACGCCACCTTCGGTCAAGCCGTTGCGCGGGTTTGGCGGCGCGGGTGTTCTGGAAGTGATCCAAGATGACGACGGCAATACCTACCGTGCCGTCTACACTTTGAAATTCAAGGGACGCGTGTACGTGCTTCACGTGTTCCAGAAAAAATCCAAGCACGGCATCGCCACCGCCCAGACCGATCTGGAACTTATCAAGTCGCGTCTCCGTTGGGCCGGACAGCTTCACCATCAATGGGAACATGAACATGCCAAAGAAACATGAAATCATCGAGCATGAAATGAGTAGCGGGAACGTTTTCGCCGATCTTGGTGTGCCCAACCCGGAGGAAGCCCTCGCCAAGGCCCAGTTGGCCAGGACGATTTGTCTGCTTGTGGAAAAGGAAAGACTAACGCAAAGACAGATCGCGGCGCGGTTAGGGATCGACCAGCCCAAGGTTTCCGCGCTGGTTCGTGGCCGATTGAAGGATTTTTCGACCGAGCGCCTGCTGAGTTTCGTTCTTCGTCTGGGTCACAACGTCAAAATCAACGTGCAATCCCGAAAAACCCGGCGTGCAGCCAACATGCAAGTTGCGCTTGTTTGATCAGCCAAATTGGTGAGCAAGCTCCTCACCCCGGCAACAACGAATAATGCACCGCTCCATTGGTCGACAGGCCGATAAACATCCACACCCCCGCCGCCAGCACTTCGCCCATGATCAGGCCAATGAAAAATGGCCGGGCCCGTTTGAACGCTCCGGCCCCGCCATATCGCAGCAGCAGTCGCTTGGCGCCCCAGCCGATGAAGATCGAGAACCACAACACCTGCATCGAGCTGGAATTCATCAGCACCAGCCCAATCGGATGGAACGGCCACGCCGCCCACATCACGCGGCCCACCATCAGCCCCACGGCCATCGCACTGCCCACGCTAAAGTGCCGCCACGAACTCCCCAGCGTCGTCTCCGGCGGCGAGTGCTCACGCCCGAACGTATTCTTCAACGCACCGCCCGGCAGGGTGTCCGATGCATGCACGTCTTCAATGGCGTTGCGTCCATACGTGTAACTCAGGTAGTGATTCATGCTGCCGGAAATCAGCGTGCTAACCACCAGCGCCACCCCCAGCCAGCGGAACCACCCTCCCCGCTGGTCCCGCTTTTTCTCCGAAGCCGCGGGAATCTCCTGTCCCATCCGCAGCGAGTTGGTCGCGAACGGCATCAGGTTCTCGCGGAAGTCCGCATAAAAAATCCCCGACAGATATTCCGTCCACAAATAATTCTTCGCATTCAGCACCCCCCGTCCCAGCAGCGCCCCAAACAGATCGCGTGGCCAGAACCCCACGTTCACATAAAACAACCCCGTCTCCGCCACGATGCGTGCCATCAGCGTCACCAGCATCGTCCCCACGCCCAGCAGCAGCAACGCCATCAGCGGGTTCATCCCCACCACCATCAGCCACACCCACGCCACGGCCATGCACACCAGCCAGCCGACAACCATCGTGCGGTAGGTCACCGGCTCGTCTTCCCCGCGTGGTGCCCGCCGCCATGCGGACATCAGCACATATTTCAAATGCCCGCGTGCCAGCCACAGCAGCCCCGCGAAATAGGCGACGTATGCTCCCATGTCGCGTGCCCCCTGCTGCCGCCCGGGATCAAAACTCGTGCGGGCGAAGAACACATGCGACAGCCCATTGAGAATGACAAATAGCCACAACGAAAACGCAACTTCCGACGGTATGAAAAAGCAAATCCCCACCGCCGCAAAATACAGCCGGGCATCCACGATAAAATTCGGCAACGCATCCCACGGCCGATCCCGAAACGCTTCCCGCAAACTGAAATGCAAATCCACCTGCGGCACCGCCGCCCAGTGACTGTGCAACCCCGCCAGCAGATACACCAGAATCGGAATCGCCGCCCCCGTCCACAACACCGGATTGCGCCACCGTGAGTTGTATAACCGCCCCGGCTCGGGTGCGGCCATCAGTTCCAGCGGGATCGTCGCCAGCGGGTACGGCAGCCGCTCGTGATGCACCCACTGCCGCTGGAATATCGCCGCCAAAAACAGCGACGCACCCATGATCGCCGCCACCAGCACGCCCCAAATCAACTGTGGCAGCAGAAACGCCACCACCGGCACCCGCCCGCCCTGCACCGGGTCCACCCCCAACCAATAATTGCTCACGATCGGCGAATTCGCATCCGTCGTCGGAAACAGCCACGACGGCAGCAAATCCGTCACGCTCTTCAACCACGGAAATTGCTGAATGTGGTGAAACGGCGCCACCAGCATCATCGTCATGATGACGATCAACTCGCCCGATGCGAACGCCCGCTTACCCATCCACGCCAGCGCCGGATTCACCACCAGAATCAACACCGCCATCAGCGTCACAATCCCGATCGGAAAGTGATTCCCAATAAACGGCGAGTTATGCAAAATGTAATCGTTATACGGCGTGACAGCCGCCACAAACGCGACCAGCACCAGCCCCACCCCAATCGCCCGCCTGCTCAGCCCGACCGGCTCCTCACCCTGTCGCGTGGTCACGGCTGTGCTGACTTGGCGCACCGCCTTCTCCGTCGCCGCTACCGGCAACTCCCCGTCCGCAACAATGGAATTCATCGTTTCCGCCATGCCGTCCTTTTTTCGGCCCTTGGGGGGGTTCTGTACCCAAGTTCAACTACCATATCGTCTTGCAGCAGAGAAAGCTCCGTCCAAAAGTCCCCAAGATTCCATTTATTTCATTCTATACTTCTGCACAGCCGCATGCCCGAAAAAACCTCGCCCCATGACAAATCGCCATCTTTCGCCTACGCTTCCCCCTGTCCGGTCAACCTGTGAATTCTCGGGAATTCTGAGGTTGACCGGACGGCCCCTCCCTGCGAGGCGAACCATGAACCCTGAACAAGCCCGCCTCAACCAGCCCCGCAAACTCGAAGACTGGAAAATCTGGGGCCCCTACCTCGCCGAACGCGCCTGGGGCACCGTCCGCGAAGACTACTCCCCCGATGGCTCCGCCTGGACCTACTTCCCCCACGACCACGCCCGCTCCCGCGTCTACCGCTGGAACGAGGACGGCCTCCTGGGCATCTCCGACCGCCGCCAGTTCCTCTGCTTCGCCCCCACCCTCTGGAACGGCCGCGACCCCATCCTCAAAGAACGCGCCTTCGGTCTCTCCGGCCCCGAAGGCAACCACGGCGAAGACCTCAAAGAGTACTATTTCTTTCTCGACTCAACCCCCACCCACTCCTACATGAAGGCCCTTTACAAATACCCACATGCCGAATTCCCCTACCGCCAGCTCGTCGAAGAAAACGCCCGCCGCACGCGCCAGCAACCCGAGTACGAACTCATCGACACCGGCATCTTCCAGGACAACCGCTACTTCGACGTACAAGTCGAATACGCCAAAGACACGCCGGAAGACATCCTCATCCGCTTTACCATAACCAACCGCGGACCCGATAAGGCCGACTGCTGGCTCCTGCCCACCCTTTGGTTCCGCAACACTTGGTCCTGGGATCCCAAACACGCCGAGCGCCCTGCGATTCACGTCGCTTCCGATGGCAGCCTCCTCGCCACCCACAGCCAGCTTGGCCACTACCACCTCCACTTCGACGCTCCCCCACCCAATAGCGGCCCGCTACTCTTCACCGAAAACGACACCAACTTCCAACGCCTCTACCAAACTCCCAATCCCACCCCTTACGTCAAAGACGCCTTCCACCGTTACCTCATTAACGGCGAACAAGCCGCCATCAACCCCGCCCGCACCGGCACCAAAGCCGCCATCCCCTACCGCCTCTCCCTCGCCCCGGGCCAGAGCCACACCTTCCGCCTCCGCCTAACCGCCTCAAAGAAATCCGCTCCCCCAAAAATCGACGCCGCCTTCGATGCCCTCTTCGACCAACGCCAAAAGGAATCCGACCAGTTCTACCAAGAACTCGCCCGCGAGGGCCTCTCCGACGACCTGCAAAATATCCAACGCCAAGCTTTCGCCGGCCTGCTCTGGAGCAAACAGTTTTACAACTACGACATCCGCCGCTGGCTTGAGGGCGACCCCGCCTTCCCCCCGCCGCCCTTCTCCCGCTGGTACGGCCGCAACCATAACTGGCTGCATCTCTCCAACGACAGCGTCATGTCCATGCCCGACTCCTGGGAATATCCCTGGTATGCCGCGTGGGATCTCGCCTTTCACACCATCCCCCTGGCCCTCATCGACCCCGACTTCGCCAAACGCCAGCTCCTCCTTCTGCTACGCGAATGGTTCATGCACCCCGCCGGCCAATTGCCCGCGTACGAGTGGGCTCTCTCCGACGTCAACCCGCCCGTCCACGCCTGGGCCGCCCTTCGCGTCTATCGCATCGAACGCCGCATGAAAGGCAAAGGCGACCGCGTCTTCCTCGAACAGGTCTTCCAGAAGCTCCTCATCAACTTCACCTGGTGGGTCAACCGCAAGGACCGCGACGGCCACAACCTCTTCGAAGGCGGCTTCCTCGGCCTCGACAACATCGGCCTCTTTGACCGCTCCACCACCCTCCGCCCCGGCGAGCACCTCGACCAATCCGATGGCACCGCGTGGATGGCCACCTTCTGCCTCAACATGCTGGCCATCGCCATCGAGCTCGCCCGCGAGGACAACGCCTACGAAGACCTCGCCACTAAGTTCCTCGAACACTTCTTCTACATCGCCCACGCCATGAACGCCCCTTCGCGTCTCCCCACGGGCAACCACATCGACCTCTGGGATCCTCAGGACCGCTTCTACTACGACGTGCTCCACAAAAGCAACGGTGAACACCTCTTCCTGCGCGTACGCTCCGCAGTGGGCCTGATTCCGTTGCTGGCAGTCGAAACCATACCGCCCGACACCATGCAACGCCTCCCCGATTTCGCACGCCGCCTCGAATGGTTCCTCACCAACCGCCCCGAACTGGCTTGCCGAGCCGCCTCCCTCACCCGCCACGGCCAATCCCACCGCCGCCTTTTCTCCATCGTCGACAAGGAGCGCCTCCGCGATATCCTCCGCTACGCCCTCGATGAAACCGAGTTCCTCTCCGATCACGGCCTGCGCAGTGTCTCGCGCTATCACAAAGACCACCCTGCCTCCCTCCACCTCAATGGCCACGCATACAGCGTCAACTACGAACCCGCCGAATCCGCCACCGACATCTTCGGCGGCAACTCCAACTGGCGCGGACCCATCTGGTTTCCCCTCAACTACCTGCTCATAGAAGCCCTGCAAAAGTTCGACTACTACTACGGCGACAGTTTCAAAATCGAATGCCCCACCGGCTCGGGCAACCACCTCACCCTCTGGGAAGTCGCCACCGAACTCTCCGTCCGCCTCATCCGCCTCTTCCGCCGCGACGCCCAAGGCAACCGCCCTATCTACGGCCAAAACGCGCTCTTCCAGCAAGACCCCCACTGGCGCGACCTGATCGCCTTCCACGAATACTTCCACGGCGACAACGGCGCCGGCCTGGGCGCCAGCCACCAAACCGGCTGGACCGCCCTTATCGCCAAACTCATCCAACAAAGCGGCAACGCCCGCCCCATCGCCCAACACGGCGCTCACCCAGAAGAGTAACGCGGACCTCTTCCGCCGTGAACCCCCGCCTTACGCCACTTCCTAAGGTGCCTCGCATTTCGTAAACTGGACTTCAACTCAAGGAGGTGTCCCATTGTCACAGCACTCGACCAAACGCTCATCAAAGAGGTCAAAAAACTCGGAAAGTTCCGCACCAAGGAACAGGCCATAAATACCGCCCTGGCCGAATACTTGAAACTCCAGGAACGCCGGGCACTGGTCAAACTGGCAGGCACCGTTGATTATTACCCGGACTATGATTACAAGAAACTCCGCGGTCGGAAGGCCAAATGAGCGTTTGCGCCACCGCGTATACTTACGACACTCCAATTTTCGCTACCGACCCCGACTTCCCACTATATGCGCGCCGACTTCACGTCCCCTGAGCCTTGCCGCAAAAACACAACGAACACAAATCCTACTAAAAGAATTTGTGTTCATTCGTGTTCATTTGTGGCTAATTTACAACGTTATTAAGCACTTTCCTTGATCGGTATCGGCTTCCGATCAAACAACCCCACCTCTCCACGCACGACCTCTTCCGTGATGATGTACTTCCCGCGCTCCTGCAGGTCCGGCAACTGATACTCCAGATCCAGCATCACCTCCTCCACCACGCTCCGCAGCGCCCGCGCCCCCGTGTCGCGTTTCAATGCCCGTTCCGCAATCAGCGTCAACGCCCCATGCGTAAACTCCAACTGGCAACCTTCCATCTGGAACAGCTTCTGCTTCTGCCGCACCAGCGCGTTCTTCGGCTCCGTCAAAATCTGGATCATCGCCTCCACCGTCAGCGGCATCAGCGGCGCAAACACCGGCAGACGACCCACAAATTCCGGAATCATCCCGAACTCAATCAAATCGTCCGGCGTCACCTTCAACAGCAACTTGCCCTTGTCCTCTTCGCTGTCCTGCCGGCCGCCCGCTTCCGCCGCAAAACCGATCATCTTCCGCCCCAGCCGCTTGCCGATGATCTGGTCCAGTCCCACAAACGTCCCGCCGCAGAGGAACAAGATGTGCGATGTATCCACCTGAATGTACTGCTGCTCCGGATGCTTACGTCCGCCCTGTGGCGGCACATTCGCGACCGTGCCTTCCAGCATCTTCAGCAACGCCTGCTGCACGCCTTCACCCGAAACGTCGCGCGTGATCGAGACGTTCTGGCTCGTCTTGCCGATCTTGTCGATTTCGTCAATGTAGATGATCCCGCGCTGTGCCGCCTCCAAATCGTAATCCGCGCTTTGCAGCAGCTTCAGCAGCAGGTTCTCCACGTCCTCACCCACATACCCCGCTTCCGTCAGCGTCGTCGCGTCGCCAATCGCGAACGGCACATTCAAACACCGCGCCAGCGTCTTGGCCAGCAGCGTCTTGCCCGAACCCGTCGGCCCAATCAGCAGCACGTTGCTTTTATCGATTTCAACATCGTCCGGCGTGCCCGCGCCGCCCGCGTCATTATGCGCCAGCCGCTTGTAATGGTTGTGTACAGCTACGGACATGGCGCGCTTCGCCACCTCCTGCCCAATCACGTACTGGTCCATGAACTCTTTAAGCTGCCGCGGGCTGGGAATCTGCCCAAACATCGGACGGCTTCCGGAGACCTTGCGCTTCTCCTGCCGAAAGATGTTCTGGCACAGCTCCGTGCAATTCGAGCAAATGTAAATATCGTTTGGCCCCTCCACCATCGGCCCGACTTCGCGCGAGCTTTTCCCGCAGAACGAGCAATTAGTCACCTTGCGCCCGCGGAATCCGCCCCCTCCCGCTCCGCCGCCGCCCGCACCGCCTGGCGCTCCGCCCCCCGGATTGCTCGGAGGGCCGCCGGAAATTCCACCACCACCGCTACCGCCGATCTGATTCGCCATTGCCTGCTTTCCTGGCTAGTCAACAGAAAACCCGTCCGGCACAACTTGAAGCTGCCCGAGACGGGGTAGGTTCACGCTCGTATCATAGTAAATGTCGGCAGGAGGGTCCAACGCGGATGAGCCCTTTTCATGGAAAGGCAGCCCCGACATGGTTCACCCGCCCGCATCCGCTCCCTCATCCTCTTCCTGCGCCGGCTTTGCTTTTCGCGGCTCATCCAGCTTCGCCTTCACCTTCGCAATCACCCGCGCCCGCGTCTGCTCGTACTCCTCCGGCGTAATCTCCCCGCGATCGCGCATCTCGCGCAAATCCGCCAGCGAAAACCCCGGAACCTGGTCCCCTTCCGCCGGCGCCATAAACTTCCGCCGAAATAAACTGATCGCCCCAAACCCCAAAATCGCCAACCCAATCAACACAAAACCCCAAAGCAGGATTTTCTCCCAGTCCACCGGAGGGACACCTTCTTGGGCAAGCATGGTCAAAGCATTCATCTCCATCAGTCTACCGGCCCTCACCACGCGATCAATAGATCGTGCCCTTCTCGTCGGACCACTGCCGGAAACCCCACGCCCGATACACCACAACCTCCCTCACAGGCACGCCATCCACCATTACCGGGATTTTCTGCGGCCCTTCCACTTTTTCAAATGCCGGGCGCATCACGGCAGCGATCTGCTTTTCATCAATTCCCACAATCACCGCCGGCCGCCCTGCGTATAACAGGCCCGCACCGGTCGCATCCTTCTGCCCCAGCCCGGGCCATAAGTCATACTGCGTCCGCCGCCCGCCCACGTTGGACATCACACAAAACACAAACGGATGCCCCGGCATATAAAACGCCAGCGAGCTGCTGTCATCATATCGCCCCGTGATGATCAGCGGCTCCTGCCCCGTTTCCTTCGCCAATGCCGCCCGAACCGCTTCGACCTCCTGCGCCCGTTCCTCAAAGCCCCGCAGTTTCGGTGCCGTGAGATCCCACTTCCGCGGGTTCCACCAGCTTCTGGCAAATTGCTCTGGATTCCCCATCGCCTTCATGTGGCTCGCCGCCAACGGATACAAGCGATACAGATTTAGCGCGCCGGCGGTCAACAGAATCCCCCAAATCACCGTCGCCGTGGTCCAGCCGCGCCAGTCGCGCCGGACTTTGGCCTCCGGCGAATGCCACTGCCGCACCACCACGCCGGCCAGCAGGATCATCCCGGTAAAATAACTGGCCGCCGGCCAATTCACTTCCGTTCCCTTCCAAAGATTCATTACAAAATAAAACAGCCACAAAGGCAGCGTAAAACTCAACAAGAACCGAAAGGGCGTCCTCGGCGGCCCCACATCTTCATCATTCGGACTTCGGATTTCGGTTTTCGGTTTTCCAGCCGTCTTCCACGCAAACACCA
>JADMIO011081567.1_pt1 | contig 10733 bp, 16 predicted proteins | sample 8958161 | NCBI WGS metagenome assembly JADMIO01 (sample SAMN16585339, study PRJNA669376) | soil metagenome | isolation source: Crop rotation soil | place: USA: Cullars Rotation, Alabama | collected 2011 | reverse complement strand
GGGTCCGAGCCGATCCCCAAGCCCGAGGAGATCAAGGGCATCCTGGACGAGTACGTCGTCGGTCAGGACCGCGCGAAGAAGATCCTCGCCGTCGCGGTCTACAATCACTACAAGCGCATCGATTCACGCGTCGCCTCGGACGACGTCGAGCTCTCGAAGAGCAACATCCTGCTCCTCGGCCCGACTGGCAGCGGCAAGACGCTCCTCGCCCAGACGCTCGCGCGCATCCTGAAGGTTCCGTTCGCCATCGCGGACGCGACCACCCTCACGGAGGCCGGCTACGTCGGGGAGGACGTGGAGAACATCATCGTCCAGCTCCTGCAGAACGCCGATCACGACGTGGAGCGCGCGCAGCGCGGCATCGTCTACATCGACGAGATCGACAAGATCAGCAGGAAGAGCGACAACCCCTCCATCACCCGGGACGTGTCGGGGGAGGGCGTTCAGCAAGCGCTCCTGAAGATCATCGAGGGGACGATCGCCAACGTGCCGCCGAAGGGCGGCCGCAAGCACCCGCAGCAGGACTTCCTGCAGGTCGACACGACGAACATCCTCTTCATCTGCGGCGGCGCCTTCGTCGGTCTGGACGAGATCGTCGCGCGCCGTCTCGGCCAGTCGCGCCTCGGGTTCGGCGCCGACATCAAGAGCAAGGACGAGATGCGCCTCGGCGAGTTGCTGGAGGCGGTTCAACCGGAGGACCTGCTGAAGTTCGGCCTCATCCCGGAGTTCATCGGCCGTCTGCCCGTCATCGCCACGCTGCACGAGCTGACGGAAGAGGCGCTCATCGACATCCTGACGAAGCCGCGCAACAGCCTCGTCAAGCAATTCCAGAAGCTCTTCGAGATGGACGGCGTGAAATGCAAGTTCACGAAGGGCGCGCTCCAGGCGGTCGCCCGCAAGGCGCTCGAACGTGAGAGCGGGGCTCGAGGCCTCCGCGCCGTTCTCGAAGAGGCGATGCTCGACATCATGTACGAGGTGCCCTCCAAGGCGAACATCAAGGAGGTCGTCGTCAACGAAGAGGTCGTGGTGAAGGGCGATACCCCGCTCATCGTTTACGAAAAAGAGGCCGAGGTCAGCTGACCTCGGGGGACTCTATGTTCTTCAAAAACGACAACGACAAGACGGCTGCGCCCGGCGTTCGCCGCACGCTCCCGGCGCTGCCGCTTCGCGACATCGTCGTCTTCCCGCACATGGTGAGCCAGCTCTTCGTGGGCCGGGAAAAGAGCATCGCCGCGCTCGACGAGGCGATGGCTCGCGACAAGGAAATCTTCCTCGCCGCGCAGAAAAACGCGAAGACGAACGACCCGACGCCGGAGGACATCTACACCTTCGGCACCATCGGCGCGATCGTGCAGCTGCTCCGCCTGGCGGACGGCACCGTGAAGGTGCTGGTCGAAGGACGTCAGCGCGCGAAGGTGCGCCGCTTCACGGACAGCCGTGATTTCTTCGTGGTCGAGGCGGAGGGCGTCCGCGACGACGTGGCCGACGACGTGGAGGTGGAGGCGCTGATCCGCAGCGTCCAGAGCACCTTCGAGGTCTACGTGAAGCTGAACAAGAAGGTTCAGCCCGAGGTCCTGATGAGCGTGCAGAGCATCGACGACGCGTCGAAGCTCAGCGACACCATCGCGGCGAACCTGCCGACCATCAAGCTCGCGGACCGCCAGGCACTGCTCGAGATGAGCGACGCCAAGAAACGACTAGAGCGCCTGTACGAGCTGATGCAGGCGGAAATCGAGATCCTTCAGGTAGAAAAGAAGATCCGCTCCCGCGTCAAGAAGCAGATGGAGAAGACGCAGAAGGAGTACTACCTGAACGAGCAGATGCAGGCCATCCAGAAGGAGCTGGGCGGCGGCGAGCGCGACGAGTTCAAGAACGAGCTCTCGGAGATCGAGGAGAAGCTCAAGGCCAAGCACCTGAGCGAAGAAGCCCGCGGCAAGGTCGAGAAGGAGCTGAAGAAGCTCAAGATGATGCACCCGACGTCCGCCGAGGCGACGGTCGTGCGCAACTACATCGACTGGGTGCTCGCGCTCCCCTGGTACGACAAGACCGACGAGCGGTACGACATCGGAGAGGCGGAGAAGATCCTCGACGAGGACCACTACGGCCTGAAGAAGTGCAAGGAGCGCATCGTGGAGTACCTGGCCGTCCAGGCGCTCACGAAGAAGCTCAAAGGCCCGATCCTCTGCTTCGTCGGTCCCCCCGGCGTCGGCAAGACGAGCCTCGCGAAGAGCATCGCGCGGGCCACCGGGCGAAAGTTCGTCCGCGTATCCCTCGGCGGCGTCCGGGACGAGGCGGAGATCCGCGGTCACCGGCGCACGTACATCGGCGCGCTGCCGGGCAAGATCATCCAGAACCTGAAGAAGGTCGGCTCGAACAACCCCGTCTTCTTGCTCGACGAGATCGACAAGATGAGCACGGACTTCCGGGGTGATCCGGCCGCCGCGCTGCTCGAGGTGCTCGACCCCGAGCAGAACCACAACTTCAACGACCACTACCTCGACCTCGACTACGACCTCTCCGACGTGATGTTCATCACGACGGCGAACACGCTCGGGGGAATCCCGCTGCCGCTGCAAGACCGCATGGAGATCATCCAGCTCAGCGGCTACACGGAGTTCGAGAAGCTCAACATCGCGATGAAGTACCTCGTGCCGCGCCAGAAGCAGGAGTGCGGCCTGGAAGAGGTGGACTTCACTACGGGGGAGAACGCGCTCCGCACCGTCATCCATCACTACACGAAGGAGTCGGGCGTCCGCTCGCTCGAGCGCGAGATCGCGAGCATCTGTCGCAAGGTCGCCCTTCGTGTGGTGAAAGAGGGCAAGGAGCAGCGCATCGAGGTGAAGGCCAAGGACGTGCCCACGTACCTCGGCGTGCCGAAGTACCGGCTCGGCAAGACGGAGGACGTCGACGAGATCGGGCTCGTGCACGGCCTCAGCGTGTCGGACTACGGCGGCGACATCCTCGACTGCGAGGTGACGGTCGTGGCGGGCAAGGGCAAGCTCGTCATCACCGGCCTCCTCGAAAAAGGCATGGAAGAGAGCGGCCAGGCGGCGACGAGCTACATCCGCTCACGCGCCGGCGCTCTGCGCCTCGAGGCGGAATTTTATCAAAAGAACGACGTGCACGTGCACTTCCCGGACTTCGTCCGCAAGGACGGTCCGAGCGCGGGCGTCACGATGGCCACGGCGATCGCCAGCGCGCTCACGCGCGTGCCGGTGCGCCATGACGTCGCGATGACCGGTGAAATCACGCTGCGCGGTCGCGTCATGCCCATCGGCGGGCTCAAGGAGAAGCTCCTTGCCGCTCACCGCGGCGGCATCAAGACGGTCATCGTCCCCAAGGAGAATCGCAAGGACCTGCGGGAGATCCCGCGCCGTGTCCTGCGCGCGCTCCGCATCGTCCTCGTCGATCACATGGACGACGTGCTCCGTGAAGCGCTCCTGCTGGAGAAGCCGGAGGAGTACTTCGGGGCGAGGCGGCTCGAGCTCGAGTACCGCGGCGGCGAGCTCTGGCAGGGCGATCAGGGACGCGCGACCCCGGAGGCCGTGCCGATGCCGCTCGGCGCTCCGCCCGCGCACCAACCCGGAGCGTAGTCCGCGGCGCCACACGATGGCGCGCTCCGCCGCGCCATCGCGACGACCATGGAGGCCTGACTCAGTCTTCGCCGGAAGCGGAGTCGAAGCGAGGCCGCTTCGCAGCACGGATCCGCGTCGAGCTGGTCCGCGCGCGCGGCACCGGCTGCGAAGGCCGCACGACTTGCACGAGCCGCCACTCGACCACCTCGTCGCAGCCGAAGCAGCGGGGCAAGGCTTGACCGGCCAGCAACGTCAGCGCCGTCCGGCAGCTGCACGCCGACTGGTAGATTCCATGCTCGTCGACCGGTGTCCCGGTCGTTTTGTCTATGGTGTCCCCCATAACAGTCCGGAGGCTACCTACCTTCGCTCGACCGCACAAGTCACAAAGCCGATGAGAACGTCCATCGTTCGCGTGACGCCGGGCTCCAGCGCACTACGTCAGGCGATGCAAATTGCCTCGGGATTTCTCGCATCGCTATCCCACATGAGCGCCATCCGAAGCCGCGCGGACTTCTTGGTCTCTTTCCCGGTGCTCACGTACTCTCCATGATTTTCTCGAAGGATCGGGAGAGCTACGCGACGCGCCAAGCGCTCCCGCGCGTAGGCAATCTTTCGCGCCGGGTCCTTCCAAGCAGGTCACCTTGTTGCGTCTTGCCCGCATCCCACGCGGAGGAGCGGACACCGGCACACGACGAAGCCTGGTTTCCAGGGATCCCGCTATTCCGCTGTCTCCTCTTGCGCCACGCAGCGAGGTGAACGACAAGCAGGCGAAATTTCCCCCCCGGGCGGGTAGCTCAGCGGTAGAGCGCTGGCCTTACAAGCCGGATGTCGCAGGTTCGAAACCTGTCCCGCCCACTGAAAAACATGCTGGATTCGTGATCGCGAGGTGAGGGGAGTCGGGCTGCTGGTACCCCTGCTGGTACCGAATGACCGGCTCCGTGCACGGCGGAAACACGAAACCCCCGAGAGCCGAAGCCCCCGGGGGTCCGCGCTTCACGCCGTCTCGCCTCCCGGCTCGTCGAGCGCGACCACCTGGAGCTTCGTCCGGAGGTCCTCCCACTGCTTGGCGATCGCCTCGCGCACGGCCTCCTGCTGGGCGTCCTCGTGCTCGCGGAGCAGGAGGTTGATCCTCTTCCACGTCTCGGCACGCTGGGCGGCGTTCACTGCGGCCTCGCTTCCTCGCAGGGTTGTTCCTCGACGAAGTCGCGGAGCAGCATGGCCGCCCGTGCGACGACGGGGACGATCTCCTGCAGGTCGGAGCCTGTGAAGAGTTCGTCAGCGGATGCGGATGCGAGCTCGACGACGGCGCGATCGAGCTTTGTCAGCGCGTCGAGTGCGATCTCCCGGGTCACGACGACGGCCTCCCCTGCGACGCCGCGACCATGCCGCGGATGTCGGACCGCTCGGCCTCGGTGACGTCGCCGACGGACGGCTCGTCGTCGTCGTTCGCCGTGGCCGCCGCGAGCTGCGCACGAAGATCGGCGTTCTCTACCGTCAGGCGGCGGATGTTGTCCTCGTCTTCGAGCGACTTGATCGCCAGCTCCAGGTCGAGCAGTGCGTTGAGCAGGTGTTCGGCGCAGTGATCCGGCCCGCCCTCGGCGATGGTCGGACACCACGCCATGATGGTCTCGCGTCGTGCGTTCCGGAGGCCCGCGAGGACGCTTTCGACGTCGAGGTTCACGACGGCACCTCCTCGCCCTCGAGGAATCGACGGCCCTCGCGTCCGACCTCGATGTCCGGCGGCGGTTGCCCGAGCGAGCCTTTCCGCCAGGCCTCTACCATGTCGTCTCCCTTCGTCGCCCCTGCATCGACGTCGCTGTACGCTTCGAGCCGGCCCGCGTAGCGCATCATTCGGATCGAGATGTCGCCCAACGACCGCGAGAAGGCGGCGAGCGCGTCGGCCAGCTTCCGAGGGTCCGTGCCGACGGGGCGATCGTGGAGATGATGCGTGAGCCCCTCCGCGACCGACTCGATCTCGTACCCGATCTCATCGAGCGCACCGGTGCACTTCTCGAGGTCGTACTCATCGACGCCTTCGAACCGGTGACGAGCGAGGAGCTCGGAGGCCTCCGCGGGCGTGATGTCGTACGGCGGCCCTTTGCGGGCGCGCGCCGCCTTGGCGAGCTCCTGCGCGTGGAGCTGCCGAAGCTCGGCCTCGGCCTGCGCGCGTTCCTCGTCGGTGGGAGGCTGCTCCGTGTTCACTACGGCAGCCTTTTTCGGCTTCCTGGTGCGCTTCGGGCTCGCGCGATAGGCGAGCGTCTTCGAACGTGCGATCTTGCGTTTCGTCATGACGGGTTCACTCCGTTGTGGCCAGGGTCCCGGGTGGTTGCACACCGCGGGGCCCGCTCTGTTGGGGGTTGTTACGCGCGCGACTTCGGCGGTTTGATGACCTTGCCGTGCGCTTCCTTGTAGCTCCGTCGAATGAGCTGCCGAAGCATGTCCGAGAGCGAGAGTCCCTCGTCGTCGGCCATCGATTGGAGCATGCGCTCCTCCGATTCCGAGAGCCGGACGCCCACGAACTTTTCTCGTTTCTCCGGAGCCATGTTTCACCATGTTAAACGAAACACAACGAGCCGCAACATGATCCTGCGGGCCTCTCCGCAAGTCCGCGGAAGCACTAGCCCGCTCAGTCTCCCGCCTCGGGATCGGTTGGGGCCTTGCCCTTCGGCTTGAACTTCTCGAGCAGCTTGTCCACGGCGGCCGAAGCGCCGAAGACAGCGACTATTGCCGCAATCGCACCGCCCGCGGTCGGCATGAGACAGACCGCGACGAGTGCCGCGAGTACGCACACCGTCATCGCCGCATATCGGGTGTACTCCTGCTTCGTCCTTTCGACTGCTTGCCTCGTCGCTTCTTGCGCCGGTACTGCGAACTCGTACCTCTTCATTTCCTTCATCGCGTCGGCAGTCACAGGAGTGACCCCCATGATCTGGATTTGCGGATGGCGCTCGTCCTCGACGGCGAGGTCGCCCGACCCATTTGCCTTGTCACTCGGCATCCGGGTTCTCCTCTTTCCAAGCCGTCTCCATGAGGAGCCACGGGAGAAACGCGGTGTTGGCGCATTTCGCGCAACGAATCATAGCGACCGGGGCGACGATCGATGTCAGCTCGTGCTTGGGCCGCATGTACGGGTACAAGGCGTACACCCCGGACACGGTCCAGTTGTTCGTCTGGCACATCCAGCACGTCGGCGTGTTCTTCCCGAGTTTCTTTTGGAAATGATGCGCGATCACGCGCTGTATGTGGGTATCTGGGATCTGCAGAAGCTTCTCCGGCGTCTGCGGCTGCTCGTCGGACATGAGGGGATAACTGCGTAACATCCGAGCATCGAGCCCTCAATCGGCGCATGGCATGGACCGCGCGCAGCTGGAAATTACCCTGATGCATCACCCCTCGCGCTCCGCCCCGCACATCCGCCCCGCCGGCGCTTCCACCCCGAAGACGGCCGCGCTCCGCCTACGGTCGAGCTCGTCGAAGACAAGCCCGAGCCGGGCTCGCACGGCCCGGAGCTCCGCCACATGCGCGATGATGATCTCCGTGGGCTCGACGCGCTCGAGCTCGGCTATCTCGAGGTCCAGGTCGCAGAGGCGCGCCGCGAGGGCAGGGAACGAGGCGGCGGTCGAGCGGCGAGGGTCGGGCGCGCGTCTCATCGTCGCCTCTTCCTCGCCCGCGGCGCCGGCTCGGTTGTGCTCGGCGCGGCCGGCGTGCAGGACAAGTGCCGCAACTTGCCCGCGCGCAGGATCACGGCGGTCGCGCCGAACACCAGCGGCCGGCCGCAACGCGCGCAGGGCTGCTCGCGGACGGTCACTTCCCGCACCACGCCGCCGTGGTCCCGTTGTTCACCCACACGAGCTCGACGACTCCTGGGGTGACCCCTGACAGCGCAGGGAGCGTCCCCGGCGCGGTGAGGAATACGCCGCCCGACCCATTGCGAAGCGTGATCGCGCTCGCGGAGAAGTTCATCAGCTTGAGCCGATTTCCCTCGGCGGCGTCGCCAAGCCGCCACGTGCGCGGAGCCGTGATCGTGCCGCTCTTCCCCACGATGATCGTCCCATCCCCGATCGCGAACGTGTGGTCCGCGTCGGGCGCGTAGACGACCGTCTCTCGAATCCGGCCTGCACCAGTACAGGCGAGCTCGCCACCGAGCGAGCCGCCAACACCCATCGCCACGGGGCCGTCGAGCATGCTGGCGTTGACGACGTGCAGCGGACCGGCCTGGACCAAGATCCCTGCGAGCCCGTTCCCGATCGTCGTGAACCCAACGCCAGTGACGATGCCCTGGAGGTTGATGGTGACCTGCTGGTTGCAGTCGACCAGGTCATTGAACGTTGCCGGAGCCCCGATCTCGAACGACGTGGGGCCAACGAATGACGTCGCCGCAAGGACGTTCGTGTCACCGGCCCCACCGATGAACGAGCCATTCTGAGAGAAGAACGCGCGCGCGTTGACGAAGCCGTTGGATGGCCCGGTGCTGATCGCGTTGATGTTGCCCTGGACGTGACCTGTCAGGTACCGGACCGCGTCGAGGTACTGCGAAGCCGCCACCTTGTCGGGCGTGCCGCTCGGCGTGAGACCAGACGCGACGAGCAGCGCCTGAAGGAATCCATGGAGGTCCTTCATCCACTTCTCTTCGAGAGGCGTCCCGGTGCCGTCGCCTGCGACAGAGACGTTCCGAGGCTCCCCGTACGGGTAGCCCGGGTCGCCGGTGATGACCTGTCCGCCGTATTCGTCCTTGAGCGAGATCGCCATTACTCCGCCCCCTTTCGAGCGTCGCCGCAGCCGTTGCAGCTGTCGCCCGCCTCGAGTTCGCCGGCCCCGAGGCCGCGGGTCGGCGCGTGTTGCGCGTTCGGGCGCACGTAGACGGCGCCTGCTTCGATGAGCTTCTGGAGCTCGCCCTCCCCACCCACGTCGCGCGCCTCGACGGTTGCATGTTCGTGGATGGTCCCGCGGGCCGTATGCAGGCTCCGGCCCGGGGAAACTCTGTGTACGTGTTCGGTCTGATTCATCTGACAATATCCTTGGTCAAAAGGTTGAAAGCTCGCCGTGCTCAGGCCCCCTCAGAGCACCGGAAGGGGCCGAGCACTTTGCGAGGCGCTTTCGCCGACAGCGGGCGAGGTGAAGACGTCCTCGCCAGCCGATGCTCGCCACGGCTTCGGCGAGCGCCCCGCTCCACATCGGGGCCGGCAAAATCTGGTTCACGGACTTGCCTCCTGTTCGCCATTACCGCGCAGCAATCGGACCGCCGTGGTCTTTACCGCCGATAGCTGCGACGAGAGGTGGTCGCGTACTGCGCGCTCGGCTTCCTCGATGGGGGCGCCATTCCGAGCCAGCGCATAGACCGCGCGGGCGATCGTTTTCGGGGAGTCGTACAAGAGGCGTTTGTTCGTGGATTCGATGCTCCCGAAAACATGTGTCCGGACGAGCTCGCGGCTGATGAGTTCGCCGCGCTCCTTCGCGTTCCGGATCTCGAGACGCATGATCTCGGCACTGCGTTTTCGTACGGCGAGGTCGTGGAGCTCCGCGGCATCGCGTGGCGCGGCCATCCAGGCGACGAAACTCGTGCTGTTCGAATCGAGGAAGCGCCCTCGCACCGCTCCGTGCAGGGCGCCCCCCAACCGGCAAGCGTTCGACACCGCCGAAGGACCGACGCCGCGCCGTCTCGCTGCCTCGGATCTGGTGATCCAACCGACGGGGATCCGACGCGACGGCGGTCTCTTCTTGGCTTTTTTCATCGTGTGTTCACTTCACCGAGTTTTTCGGGAGACATTGTGCTGGGCGCGGGGTCGCCAATCTAAACCGCGGCGGGCGGGGGGCTATTTTGCAGGACCCGTTGCACCCCCCCCCGCTGGCCACGGGCCTGGTCACGCCGCGCTCTTCCCCTTCGTCGTCGGCTTCGCGGTCTCGAGCGGCTCGATGATGCCGCGAGCGACGAGGTCCGCGATTGCTGCCGTGCCATCGCTGGCGGGGACCGCGGGCATCAGCTCGCCTGTGGCAGGCCGCGCGTACGCTGGACGGCCCGGCTCGCAGAAGTCCTTGGCGCTGCACAGCGCCCCGGCATCCAACACACCGCGGATACGGGAGATGGTCGCGACACGGCACCTGTGCGTTGCGCCCTCGAGGGGCTGCCGGGCCCGAAGCGTTTCCTGCGAGATCGTTAGGATGACGCCCTGTCGAGAGAGCTCGACGAGAACGCGCTCGCTGCCAGCGACATCCTCGAGCTTGACCTCGTCACCCGCCACGAGCTTCCGCCCGTCCTTGAGCGATACGAGAGAGCAGCCCAGAGCGACCGCGTACGGCACGCTTTGCGTGCGTCGCTGTTCCTCGACGCGGTCGTTGTGCGCGTACGCGGCCCGTACATCGCCCTGCACGGGCGGGATCGTGAACTCGAGGTACGGCGGGATTGCGGATTGGGAATCGTTCGACATGGTGTCGTTCTCCTATGGGGGTTGTGGATCAGTACGTGACGTAACCGAGGTGATGACTCCGCGACGGGACGTCCGTGCACGCTGGCGTGGCGTGCTTCGTCGCCGGAGCGGGGGCCGCCGGAGCGGGCGGCGCGCTGTTGGCGCTCTTCGGGAGCGGGAGATTCATCGCGTCGGCGACCTTGTCGCCCAGGTCCTTGGCGGGCGCCGGAGCGGGCGCGGTTGCCCGCCGCGCCGCGGGCGGAGCCATCGTCGTATCGCTCGCCGGCTCCTCGCCGTCCGCGAGGACGAAGGCGCGCGAGCCGAGCTGCAGGGCCATCGCGCCTGACAGGATCCGGTCTCTATTGCGGCCCTCGATGCCGTGCCGGTCGCAGAGCGCGACCAGGCGCTCGGGGCTGACCGGTTCCTGCGGGCGCGAGAGCGGCGCACTCGTGATGGCGCGGAGTTCGTTCTTGGTGAGCATGGGGTCGGTCCTTTCAGGCCCGGTAGGGCCGTTGACGGGTGAATGGGTTCAGCGCGCGGGCAAGCAGGCCCTCGAGCTCGATGGCTCTGAGCTGCTCGACGCCTCGGCGGATCTCTTCGGGCTCGAGAGCAGGGTCGAGCTCCGTCTCCGACGGCGGCGCAAACTCGCCGGCGAGCTCGGTCGTCGTCGACGAGAGCTCCCGGAGCAGGCGGGCGACCCTTTCCAGCACATTGGGATCCTAAGCTTAGAATTCCACGTGGACAAGTTGTCGCG
>JADMIO012753048.1_pt1 | contig 10734 bp, 6 predicted proteins | sample 8958161 | NCBI WGS metagenome assembly JADMIO01 (sample SAMN16585339, study PRJNA669376) | soil metagenome | isolation source: Crop rotation soil | place: USA: Cullars Rotation, Alabama | collected 2011 | reverse complement strand
CTTTCTCTTCTTGTGCGGCTGTTAATAATTGCGCGAGTGTACTTTCGCTTAAACCATAAGCTGGAATGAGAGAGAGCGTGCCACCGCGGGGAATGCGATCGAGATAATTGACTGCCGGCGACAAATGATCCGTTTCTTTAGAAAATAAATAAGCGGGGCGTTGGATAAAATTTAGGATATTCGCATCACTTAAAACGGGAGCCTCAGTTGCTAAAGGCATGAGAGAGACTGTAACGTTTTCTGCCAATTTCTCCCATTCAAAACCGGTGGTAGCATAAAACTGTACTTTTTTGTCAACAGAGCAGACTTTATCCGCGTAATCAATTTTTTTAACTTGTTGGCAGTCTGTTAAAAAGGCGGTAAAGGTTGGGTCATCTAGTGGTGGATTTTTGAAAAGTATTTGTTTTTTGCCTTCCTCTAATGCCAACAACAATGGGCCTTTTTCAAAATAACAAGTGAGTGCTTGTGAGGGCGCGGCTTGGCTTTTGAAACGCCACGCGCCTATTGCAAGCGATTGCCAAAACGGTGAATTAAAAAGATCGATCACGACAGGTGCTTCTGCTGCTTTCGGTGTTTCTGGCGGAGGTTGCAAAAGCGGTTCTTGTGGAGCAGTGACATTTAATTTAACAGGGACTCTTCTTCTGAAATCAGGGCCATAAGGTCTTCCTGGCTTGTCAATAAAAACAATTTTCACTGCAGCGGGAATGTCTTTTCCCTCTATTTTTCGATCTAATAAATCATTTAATTTTGCAAGATCTTGATCTGTAAAATCGCGAACATCGATACAGATGACGCCTGTTGTTCTATCTTTCATAAAACGATTAAATCGCGTATAGGCTGCACGCATTTCTCCTTCTGCGGTGAGGCTAGGCGCGCTTAAATTTAAATCATCCACTTTTCTGGCAATAAAGAGATCATTTGCGGACACCCCTTGTTGCATGAGAGAGGCGAGATATGCATTGACACCTTGCGTTGTATCCGTTGTGACGAGCAGAGTGGGTGCGATGTCTGCTTCGCGCGGGGAAATGTTTTTGATAGGGTAGCTTACAGTTGTTGGACTTGGCAGAGTCGCGGTGGCTGAATGGGCGACCCGTCTTGGTTGAGTGGTCGCTGGCTTTTCTGTAGCTGCTTTTTTTATTGCTTCTTGATAAATGGGCATATCGACTGATTGCAAGGGCACATCATACCCGCCTAAATCTAATTTTTGCCATACACCATGGATGCGCACTTCAAGGTACGCGTGTACTTCATTTAGCATGATGCAGACTTCATCAATTGCAGCACGTAATGCAGGATCGCCCTCAATTAAATCCACATAGGCTGCCATTGCACGTTGTGCGCAGCTGCCTGTTTCTTGCGTGCGCACATAGGTCGCAAAATCTCGATAATTTTTAAATGTGGCCTGTTTCTTTTTAAATAAATTTAAGTCTGCCTCTGTGGGTTTGTGATAATAGTCCAAAAATTGTTTTTTCAGGTCTGCCAATGGTTGTGGTAACGCAGGCATTTCTCTGGGGTTGGGTTGTGTGACTTGAAAATGAATCGTACAGTCAGCGGCTTTCGGAAGAATGACTTTATAAAAGCCGGTGCTATCACTATGTTGTAATTGATAGCCTGTGACGGGTTTACCTTTTTTATCAAGGATCCGTACATCAAATAAACTTTCTGCTGCATCTAAAGAAGGTAATATAATTTCACGCCCCTCTTTTTCAGACAGCACCACGGGTCTTACCCCTTTGCGACAAACGATATCTGGCGCGATATTTTCAGGGGGATGGTAGGGTTGCCAATCGGTGGCGATGACGTGGTGGGGTGGTTGCTCAAAAGTGTCTAGGTTTGGTTTCCAGGGGTGTAATCGATAGGTAGAGGGAGCGATACCTGGAAAATAGGATTTGAATGATAAAGCAGATCCAACAGCAGGGTTGGTGGTAAAAGAGCGCTCGCTGGGTTTGGCGACATGAGAGGTGTGCAAATGAGAAGCAGTCTCTGTGGAGGCGTCCCCTGCTTCTAATATCCCCTGTTGATCAACGGCTGGTGTCTCAATCTTAACACGAGGAGCAACACGTTTAATCATTGCTTCTAGTTCGCTATCAATTGTAAAGCTCAACATTAGCGATTTTAACTCGGGAAAAGCATTGTCAGGCAAGCTTGCAAAAACAGTTTTAATTTTCCTGCGATATGTTTCGTTTGCGACGCCTCCCAAGCTATACTCTGAAAATATAATTGTTTTTATATTAGGAGACATGCGCAGGATATGACAAAATGCATCAATAAAGAGACCATTGGACACATAGAGCGAGGTAAGGCAGGGTAATTGAAAATTGAGTGGGGTATGCATTTCCTCCACATGGTGTGAGGTGGGGCCGGGCAATTGAAAATGAAGTGGGGTATCCGCTTCTAGCCATTCTGCATGAGGTATACTGCCTGTGTGCTCCTCTAAGGCAAGATGCTCTATATTGGGACAGTGTGACAATAGATTAAAAAAAGTTGCGCCTACAACGAATTCTGATTTTACCCTCCGTATTGTAAGAATGGTTAATGTTGGCATGTCGCGCAGCGGTGATAGCGGCATGGGGGTGGTCCACCAATCAAACGTTATTTTCTCTATATGGGGTGCTATTCGTTGTATGTCATGCATGAGTGCTGGACAGCGGCTTTCTGGAGAAACAGTCAGCGTTTTTAATGATTGCAAGGCTGCGTCTGGCAAGGCTTGGATAATTTTCTGGAAATTTTCATGAAACTCGCAGCTCAACTCAGTTAGCATAGGAAGCGTTTGCAACAAATCAATGATTGCGTGTATCTCACTATCGCTGGTTGGCGCTTGCTTGCGGTTCAGGGTTAATGTGACACGAAATGTTTCCGGGGGAAGGCGATTGTCATGCACCCATTTTAAAAAATCCCGACAGTCGGATGCATCTTGTAATTGCACGTGGTGGATAGGCGAGGGGTCAGTATTAATTAAATGAATGAAATCGCTTTCCGTTAAACCGCCGTCTGCTTTAACCGCATTAAAATAGTCACCATCATTTGCGCCGATCCATGTCTCACACTCAAAGTAACCAAAAATTTTAATTTCATTGGCTGATAAATGATGCGTGTGCCAGGCGATGGCTTGGATATGCTCCTTAGTGCATTTTGCAAAATCTAGCGCATAATCTTTTGGTAATGCTTTGCCATCCCACTCTACTAGCGCGTCATTTGGCGATAAAAGCAAAACTTGGAAATCATCTTTTTTGAATTGTCGAAACAAATCGAGGATATTAGCGTGATTGTTTTCACTGAAATGATTCTCTTGGTATGTGTTTGCAAGTAATTTTTGATAAAGAGGGTGAGCGAAGATGATAGTTCTTTTCTGGGGTTCCTCCTCTTCTTCGTGAGGGGATGCAAGGCTGACTGTCACCCATGGATCTTGGCGCACCACTAAATCAAGCGGGTCTTGCAGGATGCCTGTTATTTCTTCAGTGTGACGAGAATGCGTGCGTGCGGGTATTTGATACACGCTATCCGGATAGTCTCTTAATTTTTTTCGAGGAAGCATGCAGCCACCGTCTGTTTTAATATACTATTTAGTTAATTATAGTAGATTTTAACCTAGATGGGGTTTTGGCTTTATGTGACCACTTCTCGCTCTATGAGTGCATGCGAAAGCGTGTTGGCGTCAATGTATTCTAATTCACTGCCAATGGGGACACCATGGGCGATGCGGGTTGTTTTGATGTGGTAGGTTTTAGCAAGGGTTGCAATGTAGTGGGCAGTTGCCTCGCCTTCGACGGTTGGGTTGGTTGCAATAATGATTTCTTTGATTTCATTTGTTTTAAAACGAGCGGTGAGTTGATCTATGCCAATGGCATCTGGTCCAATGCCATCTAGCGGAGAAAGACGACCGAGCAAGACGAAATATTTGCCGCGGTAACTATTGGTTTGTTCAATGGCGATAACGTCAATGGGATTTTCGACAATGCATAATTGTGAGGCATCGCGATGAGTGGATGTGCAAATGTGGCAAAGTGTCGTTTCGCTAAAAATACGACACATTTCGCAATGTTTTACTTCTTCTATTGCGCGCGTGAGAATGTTGGCTAAATGCATGCCGCGCTCACGATTGCGCGTGAGTAGTGTGAGTGCCATGCGTTGCGCGGTTTTCGGGCCGACACCCGGCAAACAGCGCAAGGCTTCAATGAGCTGCTCCAGTAGCGGGCTAAAGCGCATATTGTTATCTCTTTATTTTTCGCTGTCTGCGAAGCCGTCTGGCATATTGATGCCGCCTGCTAAGCCGCTCATTTTACCACGTAGACTTTTCTCAATTTTGTCGGTGGCATCGTTAATGGCTGCGGCGATTAAGTCTTCAATGACTGATTTTTCTTCCTTGAAGAGGTTGGTATCTAGAGTGACTTTTTTCGCATAATGCTGACCGGTCATCACAATTTTTACCATCCCGCCACCCGATTGGCCGACAATTTCCATATCCGCCACTTGTTTTTGAATGTCTTGCAATTTTTTTTGCATTTCTTGGGCGCGTTTCATGATTTCGCCCAAACCCATATTGTCGGTTGGTTTGTTCATCTTTTTTCACCTATGTTAATAATGAAACTTCGATTGTAGCATCATATTGATCAATAAGCTGCTTTAAACGAGGATTTTGCAAAACGGATTGTTTCACACCCTCGATTTGTTTTTGCTTGGCTTGTTCTGCTTGTTTAAGGGGGGTGGCGGGTTGTTCATTGGTTGTGATGGTAATGGCTAATTGAATAGGGCGTTTAAAATGTTGCGTTAAAGCTTCTTGAATGCGGTCTTGTAGTTTAGGGTTAAGCATGGGTGCGTGATTGGCAAAAAGCGCTAAGGTCATTTTGTTATTTTCAAAAGCAACAAAAGAACAATTAGCCGCCAGCGCATACGCCATCCCTGTGAGGGAGAGGGCGGGTAAGAGTTCGTGCCAGGCGATTGGTTGGTCGGCGTGTGATTTGGTAGTGCTACTATCATCCCGCAATTTGGTAGTGCCGTCATCCCGCGGTTTATCCGCGGGACCCACGTCTCCCGCTGCGATAATTGTGGATCCCGCGGACAAGCCGCGGGACGACGGCAGCGAACCACGGGATGACGGCTCGGCATCTCCCACCTCAAACGCTAACATGCGTATCATGACCATTTCAAATCCTTCACGCATCGATGGTGCATATTCCAAATCACGTTTACCTAAGAGGGCAATTTGATAATACAGCTGGATGCTTTCAGGCGTGAGTTGTTGCGCTAATTGACAAAGCACCGCAGGGCTTTCGGTGTTAGGGATAATTTGCATGATGGCAATTTGGTGCAATAGCGTTGTGAGCTCAGACAGGGTTTGTTGAAAATCCACCCCTTTTTCAGCCAGACTAGCAATTTGCTGAAAGAGGGCAACCCCATCATTGCTCGCAAGTGCCGCTAGCAATGGATACAGCTCATCTTGTGTGGTATTACCCAACATCGTTTGCATGGCGTCTGCGGTGAGCGTGGTGTCGCTATATGCAATGGCTTGATCTAACAAACTTAAAGCATCTCGCATGCTGCCATTGGCGGCATGGGCGAGTTTTTCCAGCGCCCCTGTTTCATAAGCAATCGTTTCCGCTTGGCAAATGGTTTGCAGGTGCCCTGTGATATGTTCAGGTGTAATATGTTTTAAATGAAACTGTAAGCAACGAGATAAAATAGTAATAGGGAGCTTTTTAATTTCTGTGGTGGCTAAAATAAATTTAACATGCTCGGGTGGTTCTTCAAGTGTTTTTAGTAAGGCATTGAAACTATGCTGAGAAAGCATGTGCGCTTCGTCAATTAGATAAACCTTATAACGACCTTGTGTGGGGGCATAAGGGATGTTTTCTAGCAATTCGCGCGTTTCTTCTACCTTAGTGCGAGAGGCGGCATCCACTTCATACAAATCGACAAATTGACCCTGGTCAATGGCAAGACAAATGCTGCATGTATTGCAAGGTGTGGGGGTAATACCCGTTTCACAATTGAAACACTTTGTTAAAATGCGCCCGAGCGTTGTTTTGCCAACACCCCGTGTGCCTGTAAAAAGATAAGCATGATGTAAACGTTTTTTCTGTAAGGCATTCGTTAAAATGCGGACCGTGGCTTCTTGTCCAACTAATGTTTGCAGATTGCGTGGTCGCCATTTGCGTGCTAAGACTTGGTAGCTCATTGATGCGTCATCCCCACTGTCATTCTGACATCCAATGCAGTAACGAGCACTAGCCTGACTCTATGCACGCGAAGGCCACTACCATTGCTTCCTTCCGGATCTGGTGGGGTTTGCGGTTTCACGTCATAAAGGGGCCAATGCTCGCAACTGCATTGACTCCGGAGAGAGAGGGATTCGAACCCTCGAAACGTAGTTAACGTTTACACGCTTTCCAGGCGTGCTCCTTAAGCCACTCGGACATCTCTCCAAAATACAAGGCCTTAAGGGTAAACTAGATGGTAGATGGCGTCAATCTCTGCGCCATACACCAAGCAAGGGGTCAAGTACCACCTTGAGGTACAAGGATTTTCCATTTTTTAAGATTATCAATATTTATTGACCAATTACAGGAAACCTGTTGTTTTTTTGTACCTCAAGGTGGTACTTGACCCCTTGTTTGGTTGCGTGGTGTGGGGGTCGACAGTTGTTTAATCTAGCGTTTTTATTATAAGATCGTGCGCATACTGCTAATGCAATCATTACCAAGGATATTTTTTATGCAATTTGTTAAATCACTTCTATGCTGTTTGTTTTTTATTCTATTATCAAACAGTGCGATAGCAACTACAAAACACTACCCCCTCACAGGCCATTCATTGATCGGCATCATTGTTCCTCTGCCAGATGAAAGTGCTTTATTCAAAGCGCACATTGAACACAGAAAAAGTGTGATGATCGATGGCATTCAATATTACACGGGTACCATCAATGGAGAAGAGATTGTCTTTGTTAACTCTGGGATAGGAAAGGTGAATGCTGCCTTAATCAGTACACGACTCATTAAAGACTTTCACCCAGATTTAATTATTATGTCTGGCTCTTCTGGAAATATTAGCACAACCGTTAAAAAGGGTGATGTGGTTATTGGAGAAACAGTCATCAATGCTGACTTTGGTGAGTTGACTGCCAGCGGAACAGCATTTCAATATAGCCAATATTTGTTGAATCCACAAACGCACACCCCGTTACCTTTAGCGTTTAACTTAGATGAAAGATTATTATCCGCTATTCATGCTGTTGACGCGCATCGTTTCCCCCAAATGATTTTAGGAAAGATCGCAACAAGCGATGCCTTGCCTAATCCATCCGCACAAATACAATTGCTGCAAGCAGCGCATTTTGATGTGGTAGAGATGGAGGGCGCTTCTCTTATGCAGGCTTGCTGGCAGTTTAACACGCCTTGCATGGTTGTACGCGGGGTGAGTAATAACGCAAAAGAAGCATTCACCACAGAAGATATTGCAACAGCAGCCGATAATGCGGCAAAAGTGTCAATGGGTATTATCGGGGCTATCAGTGCTCAGTAATAAATTGCTTTAAATAGGTCGTTTATGAAAAAATCAGCATTAATCATTAACCAGCTTAATTTAACAGAACACAAGGAAGGCGGTTATTTTAGTCGCACCTATTGTTCGGCTTCAACGGTTGTAACAGATAGAATGCCCGCAGAAAGACCTTTGCTAACTTCCATCTATTACTTATTAACCGCAGACCGTCCCACAGGCCATTTTCATTTAAACAAATCCGACATTATTCATTATTTTCATGACGGTGACCCCATTACTTATTTGATTATTCATCCAGATGGCAAACTTGAAAAGATCATCATGGGAAGAGACTTAAGTCAAAATCAACACTATCAAATCACTGTCAAGGGCGGGTGCTGGAAAGCATCAACACTCGAGCAGGGCGAGTATGGATTAATTAGCGAAGCGGTGTCGCCAGGATTTGATTATCGTGACATGGAAATGGGCAGCAAAGAAAAATTGCAACTCGCATTCCCGCACCTGTGGGGGACGATTGAAAAGTATATTAAATAGTTTCATATACCGCTTAATGAGCGATGTGGTATATCTCATCTCGGTCAAGTATTACTTATATCATTACCCACACCTTAGCGAATAATCAATGTAAGCATTTCAACCTTCTCCCCTTGTGGGAGAAGGTGGCGCAACGCGCCGGATGAGGGGTGTTTTTGGGTCAAATACACCCGGGAAAAGCACCCCTCATCCGGCACTGCGTGCCACCTTCTCCCACAAGGGGAGAAGGTTGGGAGATTGCACTGATTAGGTGCTGGCTTGTTGGTAATGATATGGGTGACACTTGATCCCGTTTTAATGCTTGTTTTTTAATCATTTTTACCGTATAATGTTCAATCTATGAAATTATTGAACATAAAAAATACAATAGATAATTATAATAGCAGAAAATATACTCTATTTGGCACATTTTTAACCTGGGTGATGCCTGGTTTGTCTGCGTCTTATTATCCGGATGGGATACGAGAACTGTACCAGTTGTATACCAAATGGGTCAATCAGCGAGGTTGGCACCACGATGCTTTGTCATGCTCGCTGACAGCTGCCGAGGAAGAAGAATTATTTCAGTGGATTGCGACTGCTAGCTTGTCACAATATACGCCGGAATGGGAAGTATTAGAACAAATCGTGAGTTTCATATTGCCTACCCGGGTCGCGCAATCCTCTCACTTGTATATTGCTATAAGCGATATATTGCGGGTCTTTACGCGCTTAAATGAACATGGCTTAATGACGCGAAAAAATGGTTATGCCATTTTGCGACATCTCAACCATGCATTAGGCATTCATTATGCCATGGGGCAGTATCGTCTCACGACAGGGCGCTATCTGTCGCAGGCAGGTTTTGCATTACTGATTCAATCTGCAGAATTATTGCTACATCCCCAATGGGCAGCTACCACGAATATGGGCGGATCAGTCCAGTATTTACAGCGTCGTGGCTTGTTGGATGAGACGGATGATTACAGAATCGATGCCATTCTGAATATGTTGTTAGTGCTGCATGTGCGGCATCCTGAACCTGACAGGCTTAACCAGCGCGCTGTCGGGGCAACGATGGAAGAAATTATTCATGTGGCAGATGAATGGTATCGAAATCGTAGGAATCATTACTTAACCGTCGAAGGTTTTTCTTTGCTGGTAGTGATGATAAGCGTGTTACAGGTGAGCGGGATGCAATTAGAGATAGATGAGTTTTATCGCTCATTAACAGGATTAGTCTTTCAGCTAGAAGAGGCGCGTTGCCTAACCAGTGAAAACATGAATCAACTGGTGACTTCTACGCAAATGGTCAATGGCAGCTTGCAATTGGTTCCCCGCTGGATGATGCGCGTACAAGAAGCCATGTTAAACCGTGAAGGGAATGTCTTGCAGATCGATGGTCTTTTCGATCAATTAAATTTACCTCGCATGGAAGTACGCCAACTATTATCACACGCCCACCTTAGATCCAGCGTGCTAGGTCACTTTGGCACCACAAATCACACCACCAATCTTCGCGCATTAATGCCTGCTGATATAGAGAATGATCTGCATGCACCCTCTCAGCGCAGACCAAGATTCCTCTCGCTTACGCAGTGATGTTGCCCCGTTGGGCTGACAGTCGCTTTGCGCATCTTATGCTATAATTATTAAAATAATTATTATTGAGAGAAAGAAAAAAAAAGGGGGGGGTATGGCCGCAAAGTCCAGTGTGTTCAGCAGGATAAGAAGGGTCGGGAGCCGCTTGTTAGGTGCCTTGGTGGGCGGGTTGCTTGGTTTGATTGCCGGGCCAATCTTTGCATTGTTGTGGGCTGTAAAAAACTTTAATGAAATGGGATATGGATTTGTTGCTGTGGCGCCAGCAATGCTTGGAATTGGTGTAGTTTTTGGTTTGTTAGGTGGTCTTTGGGAGGGAGGAGCGAAAGGATTATTGGCTGGTATAAAAATCCCCTTGCGATGTTATCAACAAGCGTTTGGTGTAGAGACACTCAATCAGTCGTTGAATAAAAAATTAGATACCTTACATCATAGGCAACGTGTTTGTTGTAGGCAATATCAGCAGTCTTTAGACATTGTTAATAGCGGTCGCGTGGATATGGATATGCAATCGAATAGGAACAATTGGTATAATCATCATTTTTCAAAGTTAACAAAGCAGTTGTTGTGTCCCTTAACAAAAGAGGAGTTAAAACATTTTGACACCTATCTTTTAGAGCAGGTGAATGCCTCGGAATCAAAACAATGGCACGCTCGTTTGAAAGAATATCGGGAATATATTCAGTATGATTTTCCCATTACAATGGAAAAGGATGGTCGTCGTGAAATTTTCGAAGAAAGCACATTTATGGATAAAACTTTTAAAGAGATGCATTACACCGCTGCGTACAATCCCGTCGGTTTGTTGGCAGAAGTGAAAGCGCCTGCTTCCCAATATCGACCAGACGATATTAAAATCATGGGTTTTCCGGAATCAGTCATAAAAACCGTCATTGGTGTTAGAAAACAATTAAGAGCGTTTTCTGAAACTTTGTTGCAGCGTGAAGATGTGTTGCTGAAGACGCAACCAGGAAATCGTTTGAAATTAATTCAACCCTCTTCTCCTGGTCGTCATGGAAAATTTGCAAGCAGCCAAAACCATGATAGACATTTACATCGGTCTCATTCTGCCCCCGATCTTCACCACTCTCAGTTAGGCAGAAGCAGTAAAAAATGGGAAAG
>JADMIO010806612.1_pt1 | contig 10734 bp, 8 predicted proteins | sample 8958161 | NCBI WGS metagenome assembly JADMIO01 (sample SAMN16585339, study PRJNA669376) | soil metagenome | isolation source: Crop rotation soil | place: USA: Cullars Rotation, Alabama | collected 2011 | reverse complement strand
CTTTCCCGTGGGGCGAGATGGGCGTCTTCCGCTATCCCACCGCCGATTTGAGCGAAGTCATCGCCTGCTGCCGCCGCGGAAAAGTTTATCGCGAAGCCAAGCGCCGCTTGATCGAAGACGCGCTCGACGTCTGGGAACGCATGGGCGACGACATCGCCGAACCCATGTCGCTGCTGTTGCGCAGGCTCCTCGAAGAACGCGGCCGCCACACCACCAGCGGCGAATGGCGCCTGAAATGGGAGATGCGCAAGATCAGCTTCGAACGCAACGTTGAATCGTTGATGAACGGCGTCGTCTGCGTTTCCAAAGAAGATTGGGTCGGCGCGCTCCGCTGCTTCCGCGAAGCCGCGGCCTTCGACAGCAGCTCCAGCGTTCCGCTCGTCAACACCGTTTGCGTGTTGCTCAAATGCGGCCGCAAAGCTGATGCGCACAGATTAATTGAGCGCATCGAAACACAATTCCCGAAGGACGGCCAGGCGCTGATCGCGATCGGCCGCCAACTCGTGATCCACGCCGAAGACGCGCCCGAAGCCGAACGACTCTTCTTGAAAGCGCTCGGACTCGTCACGCCCGCGACAGAAGCCTACAGTTGCCTCGGCGAAATCAAGATGCTCGCAGGCGACTTCGAAACCAGTCAGGCGTACTTCGAACGCGCCCGGCAGCTCGATCCGGCTCAGCCCGGTCCCAAGCTTGGGCTGGCCCGCGTGCTCGCCGAAACCAAGCGCTTCGAGGACGCCATCGAAATCCTGAAGGAAGTCGCCCGCGACGGCCCGGGCGAAGCGCGCGATATCGCCTATTACATGCTCTACCGCACGCACCGCGAAGCCGGCGAAGACAGCGCGTCAGTGAAATATCTTGAAATGATCCCCGCCCGCTTCTTCAACGATCCCGACACGATCGACGACATCGCCGTGCATCTCGAAAGCGAAAAGATGTATGCCAAAGCGCGCGAATTTGCCGAGCGCGCCATGCTTCTGCGTCACTATGGCAAGGGCAGCAACGACGATCCCAACGGCAACCTCGTTTAATCCGCGCGCTTTTAAATCTATCGCAGAGGCCACAGAAGGACACAGAGGGAGTTCAGGACTCTCTCCGATCTGCGTTCATCTGCATGAATCGGCGTTTATCTGCGGTTAATCTGGGCTGTCGAGAACTACCAAGGGGGGACTACTTCGGCGGCATGATCTCTTTCACATCTTTTTTCTTAAACGTGATCTCAGTCCCGGCTTCGTTCTTCACCGTGATCGTCGCGCCATTTTCCTGCACCGCAACAGCCCGGATGCGCCGCCCATCGTTCAGTACAAACACAGGCGCTTTGGTCGCATCGAGCTTCTTCGCTTCAGGTGGCTTCGGCGGTTCAACTTTCGCCGGCGGCTTGGGCGGCGGAGGCACGACGTTTTTTCTTGCCTCAGGCCTGCGAGCCGGCTGCTTCGGCTCGGCCGGGAGCGACATCGCTTTCTTCGCCGTGTAACTTGGCCCAGTAATCTCCGGAATCAATTCATTGTTGTCCTTCGACGCAGATGCAAGCACGGGCGTGGTCGCTGGCTGCTCAAACGTAGGCGCGGGCTGCACGGGCGCGGACTTCTCGACAGACGCGACAATCACTGGCGGCTCAATTGGCGCTTCTGGCGTCTTCTCCTCAAGCCGCGCCACGGCGCGTATGACCACAGCTTCTTCGGCCTTCTCCTCGGCGTTTTTCTTCTGAAGATATTTTGTCAGCGTCGCGTGCGAATCTTGCGGGGGTGGCGGAAGTTCAGGCGCGACCGCTGCGACAGGCCGGTGGCGCGAGAAATACAGCAGCCCGCCCAGGATCGCAATCGTGAGCACCGCCAAGCCAACCAGCGCGCCCAGCGCGGCGTTCGATATAGGTAAGGGCTTCAGCCGTTTGCGGGGCATGTCAAACCTCGGCTGATACGCAGTCTACCCGATTTCACTGCGTTCAGCGAGTAGTTTGACGGAACTTCCCGGCGGCTTGCTGCAAAGCAACAATTACTCAATCTTCCCGTCACGCAGCCTGACGATCTTTCCCGTGATGGCCGTCGCCTCGACCGAGTGCGTCGCCATCACCAGCGTCGTGCGGTGTTCGCGCACTAGATCGCTCAGCATCTTCAGAACCTGCGCGCTGCTGTTGCTGTCAAGATTCCCCGTTGGCTCATCCGCCAGCACCAGCACCGGCCGTGTGACCAGCGCCCGCGCGAGAGCGACGCGCTGCCGCTCTCCACCGCTCAACACGTCCGGCTTGTCGTTCACGCGCTGAATGAGTCCCACGCGTTCGAGCAATTCCGATGAGCGCCCACGCAGCGCATCTTCGGCCATCCCCGCCAGCCGGCCCTGCAGCATCACGTTCTCCTGCACGCTCAGCGTCGGCAGCAGATGAAAGAACTGGAACACGAACCCCAGCTTCTCGCGCCGAAATCGCGAAAGCTCCGTGTCGTTCAGTTTTTCAAGATTCACGCCGCTGACTTCAATCGTGCCCGACGTTGGGGTATCCAATCCGCCCAGCAGATGCAGCAGCGTGCTTTTGCCCGATCCGCTCGCCCCCATCAGCGCAACTGAATCGCCCTCAGCCACATCCAGATCGACGCCATTGAGCGCCTGCACCGCCGCCGAAGCCGGCCCCGCCGCCTCAAACCGTTTGGTGACCCCGCGCGCCTTGATCATCGCCTTTTGCATTTGTCATTTGTAATTCGTCGTTCGTCACTTGTCATTCGTCGATGTTATTTTGGTGGCCCGAATCCAAGCGCGTTGGACACCCACTGCGCCGCCGCATTGAACTTCAGCAAAAACCCCGCGATGCCCGCCGCCAGTGCCGCCTCGCCCACCACATGATAGTCCCAGGTCGTGGGCGCCGGCACAGTCGCTCCTATCGGCGTTGTGATTCCTCCGAAGAACCACCCGCCGAACGCTCGCAGCAGCGGTTCCCAGAACGCCACAATCAAACAGCCCGCCGCCAGCGACGGTCCGAACGGAATGTAATTGCCCTGATAAACTTCTTCCTTTTTGCCCTCCTCGTTCTCCACCACATTCCCCCCCGGCAGACGATTCTTGCTTTTCAGATAATAATAAAAAGGAGTCGAGATCAGCAGAATCAATCCAATCCCTGCCAGCAGATAAAACGGCGCGAGAAAATCGATCGACACGCGCGGAATATAGGCGAACCGCCCGTTCAACATAAAGACCACAAACATCACGATCACGCCAAACACCGGCAGCGTCCACAACATCGGCTCGGGCGGCTTGCCTTCGTCGCCCAAATCGAAACTCGGTTGCGGCGGCGGCTTCCATTTGTCGCCCAATCTCCTGCGCTGAAATTTGTTCCACAATATTTTCGAAATCCCCACCGTCGCGCCGATCACTACGCCGAACAAAATTGCCATCAGCGCCGGCTTCCACCCGACAAAGGCGCCGAACATTCCGAGCATGTGAACATCGCCGATCCCCATCGCTTCCGGCGGCGCGTCATTGATACCGCGGATACGGTAGCGCAGCATTACCAGGAGCGCGACGATCGGATTCATCGACCACAAAAATCCGCCCGCAATCGCCAGCCCCGAAAAGCTGTCGATCAAGCCGTCCAGCCACGGCGTGTTCGTCCACGGTGTTCTCGCCGGATGCAATGCATCGGGAAAAATCATCGACAAGATCACCGCGACTGGAATCCACACGATCGTCGTCTCGATCGGAATCAGCCACACTTCCAAGTCGACTACGGACAGCGTCATCAGATCGACGATCAAGAACATCTCCAGCCCGAACCACACCGCCGGCATCGGGCCTTCCCATCCGCCATTCAACGAAAAGTATTGATATGCGCACATCCCGAAGAGCGTTGCGATGATCAGTTCCGTAAACAAATATCGCCGCGGAATCGGCGCGCCGCAGTACCGGCATTTTCCGCGGAGAAACGTGTAGCTCAGAATTGGAATGTTGTCCGACCACGAAAGCTGATGCTCGCACTTCGGACAAAACGAGCGCGACCGCTTCCACGTCGAGATGCCGCGCGGCAGTCTGTACGCGGCCATGTTCACGAAGCTTCCGAAGATTGCGCCCAGCATCGTTGCAGCCGCAATCCAAAATTCATTAGGCACAATCTTCATCGCGTTCTAAAGAATCGAATCAATATCTGGCAAACACAAGCGAAAAATAGGGCGCGAATTGATTCAGACGAATCTCGCAAAACATCCTTCACATTTTATTTGACTTCAATGCACCACGGCATTATGAAGCTGTCACAAAGATTTATCGCCACGGGGGAGCGGTGAATTCTTCACGAGTTCCGTCAGGACCCTTATTCTAAATTCTCGAGGTGAGTCATGCCTAAACCGGCGTGTTGCATCGTCGAAGGTTGCCCGAACGCATCGCATGCCAAGGGTTACTGCCGCCGCCACTATGGTCAGATCTGGCGTCGGGGGACGATCTACAACGATACACCCAAGGAAAACACCACGGCGCCCGAGAGCGACATGCGCCGCGACGACCGCCTGCGGGCGCTTGAGCGCGAGCTCAAAAAAGCCCAGCAGATGTACGACGTGGTCGTGGGTTACCAAGGGCGGATCAAGTGGCGGCGCGAGATGGAAGCTGTCCAACACGAGATTCGCAAGATTACGGAGCAGGAAAGCAGCGTGGAATTGCTCGAAACGCCTGTCCTGTCCCAAAATCATAAATTCGGCGTGGCATGAATGAGGCGGAGCGATTAATCGCTCCGTTTTTGTTTATGCGCGCCGATCCCGGCCTCGGGCTTGCACCGCGTTGAGGCCGGTGCGGACTCGCGGCATGCGATAAGGCCTGCCCGTGTAAAACTATGCCGAATGTTCCATCTCTAAAACGCGGCCGCTGTCCTCAATGCGGCCGCGAATTCGAATACCGTTCCATCGCCGAGCACAAATGCTTCCCGTTCTGTTCCGACCGATGCCGTGATGTCGATCTCGGCAAATGGCTTACGGGCGCCTACGCGATTCCCGGCGAAGATGTCTCCGACGAAGCCGCCAGCCCCGAACCTACGCCCGAACACGACGCGACGTAGCGCCCGAGGGACATATATGCGCGCGCTTGTGGCCTCGATCGTTTTCTTCTCAGCAGCCGCGTTCTGCGGCGAACCAACCCTCGCAGATTTATTGCCGGGCACGTGGCGCGGCACGCACACAGCCGTCCGCTCGGCTTATCAGCACGTCATCACCATTCAAAAACAAGGCGCGGGAAAATTCACCGGCCAAAGCCTGACGTGGTTCGCGCTGACTGAAGACCAAGCCCGCGCCGCGGCAAAAGGTCAGCGTCCCACTCCAGCTTTTCCGAAAGCCATGTGCTTTCAGCAGCAATTCGCCATCACGCTCGACAACGACACAGTCACCTTCAAATGCACCGGCACGAACAGTCTCTTCAATGCGGCGGGTTATGCGCTCGACACCTACACAGGAAAGCTCACCGCGCCCGGCGTCATCGCCGGCGACATGAGCAGCGCCCAAAAAGATTCCGGCGGACCTTTTGAGTTCGCGAAAGAAGAACTGCTGAAAAAACCGCAAGCCCTTGAAGTGCCGCGCAGCGTCGTCACAAAACTCGATTGCCTTCACACCGCAAAATCGCATTACACCTGCTATCTGCCGGCGAATTACGATCACGAGAAACCCACGCCGGTGCTCATCAATTTCTCTCCCAGCGGCAACGCCCAGCCGTTCTCCACGAAAATGGCAGACGAACTCGGGTGGATCATGGTCGGCCTCACCGAATCCAAGAACGGTCCCATGCAACCGATCTGCGAAAACCGCGACGCCGTGCTCTTCGATCTCCAACGCCGCTTCCACATCGACATGAAGCACATTTATTTTTCCGGTTTCTCCGGCGGCGCGCGCTCCTCGTCAGAAGCAAGTCTCCAATATCCCGGCATCAACGCGGGATTAATTTTGATCGGCGCAGCGTACGGTTCGATGCCGCCGCCGAAAGAAGTCCCCATCTTTTACATCACCGGCACCACCGACATGAACCGCAAGGAAGTCGAAGCCGCGCACACCGCGTCCAAATCCGCCGGCCGCGCCTGCGATCTGATCATCCACCCCGGCGGCCATGAATGGGGCCCCGTTGCCGATCACGAAACGGCGCTGCGATGGCTCGCGAAGCAGACCGCGCCGAAGAAACCGTAGCGCTCTCGCGTAGACGGAGTTCCCCGTAACGTTCAAACCATTTTCAGGCTCATTCAGATTCAAAACGCGCCGTGCGGTTTCGATCCGTATTGTTTTCAATGCGCCCTCGGAAGGGCTGGGTAGAACAGGTACTGCATGAGAACGCATCGCCGCTTCGAACGCGCCGTCAACTACCGGCGCATCTTCCACGCAACACGTCCGAAACCGCACGACGCAACTCTGATCAATAGCCCGTCGTTTTCACATATACAACGAATCGAGAATCGAAGAATCCAACCGTTTTTTGCCAGTAAATTCTTCTACGTATGCAAGGGGCGGTCACGAAAAAGTTTGCGGCAATCCTTGAGTGGCTGCGTTGACAAACGTGGAACTTGACATGCGAATTTCCGCTAAATTCTTATAGCTTAGAACAAAACGCGAACGCACGCTACTCTTCCCGCACGGTTCCGTCTTCCATGACCCGCACTCGCCGCGGAGCAATCGCGGGCGCCGGCTTGCCGATGAGGCTGGGTACGTTGCGCGGAAACTGATTACCTAAAAACACGGGACTCGACCACATTTCGACAATGGATGCGTCTCCCACCAACGGGTTTTTCGCAAGCGGCGAGAGCGTCAGCGGCGTGTACACAATCGGCGTGTATGTACTGGGCTCAAACGTTTGCGACGGCTTCGGGTGCCCTCTCATGTTTTCCGGCGTAAAGCGCGGGAAAGGACCGGGGCGGTCTTCCGAAAACTTCTTGTAGCTCACGTTGAACAACATCCAGTTCTCCCGCGCGTTCGCAAACGCAACACGCACCGCGGCCTCAATCGGAAACGCAACGTCTTCCGGCAGCGTCGCGCGCAAAATCGCTCCACCCTCGCTCGCTTTTAACTCGATCGTTTCCGCTTTTTTCAGTCCCGGCATCGTCACCACAGCCTTGGCCAGATGCGCGCCGGAGTTGGGCTTCGTATAGTTGTCGTAAACGTAAACCCGCAGCTCGCGGCCCGGCATCAGCGCGATCTCGACATGGTGCCAGCCATCCGACGCCATGAAAAAATCGCCACCATGCTTGGGATTGTGGTCGGTGTGTTCCATCTCGCCGTCCGATTTGACTTCAAACAATTTCATTCCGCAGACCGGGCACTGCATCCCATGGTTCGACAGCGAGGAATAATGTTTCTTTCCCTCGCATTGCATGGGACACCCATAGTCGCGGAGAATGGGTTCGCGCGTGATGATGATCGTGGGTTGAATGGCGCCGGCGACCGCCAGCGGAGAGATGCCACCTCAGGACAATATTGCAGTTTGTTGAATAGCCTGCGGAGACAACTCAACCAATATGGGTCCATTCGGGCCGACGAGCGTCCCGTTAAAGAAAGGGGTGGTGCCTGTCGAAACCTGACTTGGCGGAACAGTTAGGGTCAGTTCAGTCGCGCGAGTCGCGAGTTGAATCAATAAAATCGACGCAAGCGCGAGACATATCTGGTTACGCATCGGTATTCTCCATTCACGGTCAATCACATCTACAACATAACGCGGATCAACCATCGCAAGCGTAACGGATTCGTAACAAGCTGAATTTTATTCCTGTTTCTTCAACCACTCTTTCGCTGCGTTCTCAATAGCTTGGATCGCTTCCAATTCATCCGGCGTCACCGAAACAGGCGTCCCACCCGTTTCAACCGGAGCGTTCGCATTCGCGGGAGTATACGGCAGCTTCACGCGTTGAACCAAGAGCTGCATCTTTGCATCGTAAAACTCGTGTATGCCCAATCGCTCGACAAAGAAATGCGCAGCGGCCCGGCGTTGGACGATGTCCGGATCGTTCATCAAGTTCAGGAATCTTTTTGTGCAAAATAACCGCGCCTCCTTTTCGTCCTGCACGTAAAAGGCGGCCCACGCCGCCTGTCGCACCAGAATATTTTTGTGCGTCACCGCCTTAAAGAAGAATTCCGTCAGTTCTGGGTGCTGCGGTTTCTGATAAATGCTTACGTGCGATAATACGAGGTTCCGCGCTCGAGCATCGCTGGAATCGAGCACCTCCGTCAGCAGTTTTTGCCCCTCTTCGCCCTGCTGCCAGGCCAGCATTGGCAGCACGGCATATTCATGATTCGAGTTCCCGCTTTGGAAGTGAGCGGCCAACAATGGAAGCAATTCCGGCTTCGGCGAAACCCTCGATAGCCAAAAGAAGAAGCTGCCGTCGAGCGGATAAGTGACGGGGTCCTGCAAGCCGCGCTCCAGGAGCATTTTGCGCTGCGCGATCGTTCCGTCTGATGCGATCACACGTTGGACATGGTAATAGTGCTGGCCTCGGCTGGTTCCACGGATCAGTGTTTCCATCCTTTGCCACGCGGCCTCCGCCGATCCTGCCGCATCACGTTTGCTCAATCCATACAAAGCGAGCGAGCCGATTTCATCGTCACTATCCATCGCCCGCAGCCGCAGCCGTTTCGGTGAACAGTAACCCTGCGACAATTGCGTCGATCGAGCCCGCGACGAGCGCCCGGCCTTAACCAGCGACAGCACCGAGTCGGCCGCATCGCGATAAAAATCCGGCGTGTAGTCGAGAACCTTCGGCGGATTCCGCGGGTATGATCCAAGCGACGTGCTGTTCTGCGAGAGCGCATGAATGAACAACGGGACCGGCGCGATCGCGAGCACAATGGCAATCCAGATCGTCCAAAGAATCCCATATCGGACGCGCCGCTGCCGCAGCGAAAATTCCGGACACCCTTTTTTCTCGCGCAGCCGCCCAACCCAGCGCATCACGCGCGGAACCATCAATGTCCCGCCGATCACAATGATCGCGATCATCGGAAAAATCACCGGCAGGTAAAAATAATTCACCCACGGCCGATCCAGCAGCTTGTGATCGGGAAGATTAAACCAATACGCCCCCGCATAAACCGCCGGCGGCAGCGTCGCAAAATTAAAGAGCCAGATGGCGCGCCGCCGGTCTTCCCCGTTATTGATCGCGCGAAGCGCCAGCACGCAGGACCAGAACCCGCACACCAGCCCGATTGAAATCGCCATCTGGTACGCCGGCTCAATGTTGATCCCCTTGCGCTGCGCGTAATCCTCGCACAACACGGTGACCGCAATCATCCCCAGCATCGCAAACAGCCCGCTGAGCATCACCACCCACGCTGTACGGCCGAGCCTGCCTTGCCGAGTCGCCGAGTTTTCCACGTGAATATTCCGGGAGATATATATTTGTTTCGTTCAATTACTGAACAGCATTCAATTCATTCATTGACTCGCATAACCGCGGCACTAAAAGCACTATTGCATTGATCGTTACATATATGATTCGAAGCTACGACGATATCCTACGGCAGTTTAGTTCCGAGGTTTCAAGCGCGGGTCATCGCGACACCGATCCGCCAGGCGGGCGGGGCCGTTCGGCTGGCGCCGAACCTATGCCCCGCACCTATTATTAATTTTGAATTTTGAATTCTTAATTTTGAATTGCGTTATTTCAACATAACCGCCAGCGCTTCCTTCACCCCCGCCAGCGCCTCCGCCAATTTCGAGGCATCCGTCCCGCCGCCCTGCGCCATATCGGGCTTGCCGCCGCCTTTGCCACCAACTTTTGGCGCCAAATCTTTCAGCAGATTCCCCGCATGCGCGCCGCGATCGACGACAGCCTTCGGGAAGCTCACCAGCAGCGCCACCTTTCCATCCTTCGCGCCGCCCAGCACGACAGCCGCGTCCGGCAGATTTTTGCGAATCCCATCCAGCGTCGTGCGCAACCCTTGAGCGTCCGCGTCGATCTGCGCCGCCAGCAATTTCACGCCTTTCACATCCACCACTTTATTCAGCAATTCCCCAGCAGCCGCGTTCGCCGCTTTCTTGCGCAAACTTTCGAGCTCGCGATTGAGCGCCGCGTTTTCTTCCTGCATCGCCACGAACCGTTCCTTCACCGCCTCGCGCTTCGTCTTCAGCATCAGCGCCAGATTGTTCAGCATCTCATCCGTCCGCCGCGCATCCGCCACCGCCGCCGATCCCGTCAGCGCCTCGATGCGCCGCACGCCCGCCGCTACGCTCGACTCGCTCACGATCCGGCAGTAACCGATCTGCCCGGTGGACGCGCAATGCGTGCCGCCGCAGAGCTCGATGCTCGGCCCCATCTGCACGACACGGACGCGGTCGCCATATTTCTCGCCGAACAGCGCCATCGCGCCCTTTGCGCGCGCCTCCGCAATCGGCAACTCCTGCGTATCAACAGGAAAATCGCTCGCCACCATCGCGTTCACACGCGACTCGATCTCGTTCAACTGCTCCGGCTTGATCTGTTCGAAATGCGTGAAATCGAAACGCAGCCGCTCGGGCGCGACCAGCGACCCGCGCTGTTCGACATGCGTTCCCAGCACGCCCCGCAGCGCGTTATGCAGCAGATGCGTCGCCGAATGGTTCTTCAGCGTCGGCGCGCGGTGCGTCGGATCGACTTCCGCTGTTACCAGCGATCCGACACGCAAATCATCCTGCAACTCTACGCGATGCAGAAACAATCCTTCCGATTTCTGCGTGTCCAGCACGCGATTGCCGACTTTGTGTTTCGGATGCGCTGGATCGGTTTCGATCACGAGCCACCCCTTGTCGCCGACCTGCCCGGGAAAG
>JADMIO011426318.1_pt1 | contig 10735 bp, 11 predicted proteins | sample 8958161 | NCBI WGS metagenome assembly JADMIO01 (sample SAMN16585339, study PRJNA669376) | soil metagenome | isolation source: Crop rotation soil | place: USA: Cullars Rotation, Alabama | collected 2011 | reverse complement strand
ACGATCTTTCGCATATATTCCTTAAGCTATTTCTATATTTAGGGATAGTTTAAGCTTATCATTTTGGAGCCCACCGCGAGGATCTTTCACAGCATTTTTCCACCGTCCCGGACCTTGATCCAACATATCCTCCCTCCACCACCGTTATCCTCTCCGCTCAAGACCGAAAACCCTTCATCAAGAAGTCATAGACGCAGTCCGCGATCCTAATCCGGCCGACACCGACGAATTTCAAAGACACTTCAACATCGATAACTCACTTTCCACTCATTCGTCTCCCCTTCCCTCTCTCACTCCTTCACCAACAGGATCATCTCTACCCCTTCAAATCCCCCTTCCTTTATCACCAATCATCATGGCAGATCCCAAACCTATGCCCGCACGCGGTGATGAGCCCAGGCTTTCCCTGGCCTCATATAACGTAATCGCACACGGGATAGATCAAAACAAACAATAACAAACAAGTCCGATGCTTACTAATTCACCTTATATCTCATTTACGAACAAAACCCAACTGATGACGAACTGCGACTTTACGACACTTTACGCGTTTTCATGCATTTTCCCACGATCCGTAACCCTTCCAACGATCGGGCCACTCTTCGATACACTCGTTTGACCTTTTCCGTATCATTCGGCATCCATATATGACACCCATCCATCCCCCGCATTGTCCACTCAGATATTGCAACTCGCCGCTGCAATACAACGCCACACACACCACGTGACCATCGGACCGACAACCGATCAACGGAATTACATAATCACATCCGACCACGTGCATTCCGATTATCTATATATGGTTAGTCCACAGTTGTTCCGTTCCATTCCCCGATCACCCCGATCATTATCATTCCCGTTCCCGAGTTGTTTTCTTGTTACTGTTTTTTCTTTTTTTATTTATTTTGAATTTCACATCGGACTACGTACCATATGTTATCTTTTCTTATTTCCGCATGATCCTATTGTTCCTTACAACGTATTCATCATTCCGGAACCATATTACATACAAATAGCTTTTTTTCTGTTACATCCTTGTTTAGCATAAAAAGCGACATGTAGTAGATAGAGATCAACGACGGAATACCCTTCACCTCTTATCAGAACTTCTCTCCGACTCTCCCTCATCTTTCTTCATCGTCATTTCGCTTTCAACTTCGGCTCTACCACCACTGAGCCACTATCCACTCTTTTTCCCATTTATTCATTCTCACGTCTATTATAGTGATCCTTTCATAGGTCTGACGCACGGGGAAAAGTGAAGGCGACTCCTCGCAACCTATCCTAAAGTTGCATCGCCCACTTAGAACCAACTTTAGCGTATCAGCGGACACTCCACCGCACCCAAGTTTGACACAACCCAGCCCCGGGAACTTCGCCGATACTTCACGGAACTAGAGAGACTGCTTTCCGATGCCCAAATAATTGCGGACCAAGAGAAGAAAGATCAGGCATGTCGATATGTCGATGCTGACACTGAATCCCTCTGGCAAGCATTACCAGAATATAGCATACCAACTTCATACGCAGATTGGAAAGCAAAGCTTTACAGACTGTACCCCGGCGCCGATGGTGAACGTCTGTGGACTATTTCAGATATGGACAAACTAGTCGGAGAGCAATCCCGCATCGGAATTCTAACTATCGCGGATCTCGGAGCATATCATCGCAAGTTCCTAGCCATCTGTTACGGTCGCCTCTGTTTCCTCTTACAAAACCGCTCTTTATCCCCACACACTCCTTTAACCAACACATTCATTATCCTTACGATTATCATTCCTTTCTTTCTCTTACCTTAATCTCTTTATAATTCACTTACCCGCACCGGAATCACCACAAACCCATATCAATTTAATGATAACTCGACGATACACCCTCGATATCGAGCTATCACCACTCCGCTACCATCTCTACGACCTCCTCCTCCTCTCCACTATCTACCGTAGGGGGATCATCGTAGGTGACAGAACTATCTACTACCTCCACCCCCCAACCTCTCTCACCGGTTCCCCAATCCCCTTCCCTCGGCTGGTCCCATCCCAAAACCTGCTCCCATGCGAACTGCTCCTCCAGGATTCTCACACGATGCTCTAAATAACGACGCCGCTCTCGCTCAACTCCAAGTTCACGATATAACTAAAGAAACTCAACAATCAATATATAACAATAATAAATTCGGAACTTACGAAGTTAATACAATCAGCGACGGAGTCGGCATACCACGCGAACTCCTGGAATAGATCACCCACCAAGCGCATGAAGTGATAAACACGCGAAGGGGGGATACGACGACGAGGTGACCGAGCGAGCGTTTCCATGAATTGTTGGATAGGGAACATAGGCGTTAATTGGATCGGTGGGATGGTGTCAGAAGGAGGTGCCCAGGAATCCTCGGGCAGAGGAGTAGTATTGGCAGCAGGAGATGAAGCATTAGATGAAGTTTGGGAAGACATGTCTGACGATTTCTGGGGGATCAAACGAATTCACTGCCTCGTTTTATTGACGATGCGCACAGACCCCCTGGTCCGAGCGTCCTACTTCTCATTCATCAAACCTTACTGCATTGTCAAGGGTTGTGGTGCGCTTCCATTTTTAATAATTCCCTTTACGATCTTCAGAACACCATCTGGTGGTCTAGACCATCATGTGATGATCTAGCGCTGCCTCATGGCTGTTCTCATGACTCATTATGTGATTCACATGCCTTCTATTCCCTTCTATTATGATTCATATGATTATGCCCCTTCCCCTTTTATGACTCCCTTTATTATTACGACTCATTTTCTACTTCAACTCATCTCTTTCATATTTCCTTATTAGTAGTCCTCTGGTACTCGACTCATGTTAGCGCTCATGTAATCAATAGGACTCTGTACAATATATAAAGGGAGCAGAGCAGAGGCTGGTTTCTCCAGTCTTTGTTTTACGCCCTGCATTCGCTTTTCCTTACCCTCATTAGTTAGAGGCCTGAGGTCTTGTTCGCGCTAACACCATCACCACGTTCCTAATCAGCAAAAACCGACTCTCTGCAAATGAACAATCCCGTGCCTTCGCCCGAGGATTCCAGTCCGCACTGTGGCAACGAATTCAGAACCGTCTCCAACTCAAGAACCCCGACCACCACCCTGACGATCCATATCCTTACAACGAGATTTTCAAAGCGGCGGAATTTGTTCTTCACGGAACGACAACCGGAATCGACGCTCCATTTAGTACAACAACCTCCCCGACTGTCACTAAGAGTGAAGAACTTACAATTTTCGCCAATACGATTGTCCAAGGCTTGTTGAAAGGACTTCAACAAACATCCCCATCCTCACCATCATCTAACTGGCCACCTCCAATCCGTCCCCCGTTCCGTCAAAACGATGGTCGGTGTGCATTTTGCGGTACCACAGGACACTTCGCCTCTGCCTGTCCCACAGCCGACCAATACATTCGAGAAGGCAAATGCCGGCGTAATGCTAACAATAAAATCGTGCTACCATCGGGATCATTCCTTCCACCAAACACCCCAGGCGAATTCTTCAAAGATCGGATTGACGAATGGTACAGGCAAAATCCCCAATCCGCTGATTCAACATCCCGAATCACCGAAGTTCGCAGCGGCCAGATGTTTGTCGTCCACCAGCCTCCCGTTCCTTCCCCGCCGCTTCACCCTGTCCAAACTAACATTTATCAGACCCCGGAAGATCCTCTCCCGACCTCAATCGACGATCAGATTTCTGAACTACAACGCCAGATCTTCCAACTCCGGCGACAGCGTGAAGTGTTCGACGGTGTACACATCCCCATGAAATCGGCCAAGCCCACAGCACCCAAACCTCCGGCAGCCCCAAAACCTCCAGTAACCACACAAGACACGACCAATCCCAGACCTAAACCCAATCAGCCAACACCTGCAGCACCTACCGATACAGGGTTAGTTATCGAACCCCGACCTGAGCAGACGCCCGCACCTTCCCCGGAACCAAGAGTCACCGAGCTGGAACACCCCTTCTCACACGTCAGGGAAGCGACTTACGTCCCGCCCAACACACGGAACCTAGGGACCAAGCTTCCGCCAAGGGAACCCGGACAGGCATATCGCACCTTGGCCCCCATTCAAGACCCTAAAGTTGCGGCCGACGTTTTTGACAGGTCTCTTAACGCCCCCCTCATTACCCTATCGTCAAAAGAACTATTAGCAATCGCGCCCGACGTCCGTTACAAGTACAGGGAAGCCGTAACACCCAAAAGAGCCAATCCGGATCCCACCACTCAACTCCTACTCGACTCAGCCGACCTCCCCTTCCACAACGACGAGACACCGGACCCCTCTCCACCTGACAGGACTTCATCCCTTACCGACAGTACCATCGTTCCCGATCCTTACGAAACCTACCTATCATCGTTACCACCCGGAGAACGACCCAAACCATTCAAAGTCGCTGCGGAGAGTCACGCCATTTGGTCCATTGCAGTCAAAGTCGATAACCAGGAGGTAGTAGAGTGTATCCTCGACCCCGGATGCCAAATCGTAGCAATGTCCGACACCGTTTCTCACAGTCTAGGAATAGCATATGACCCGTCAATAAGAATTGATATGGAATCTGCTAACGGAACTATCAACCAATCACTAGGGATCGCAAGAAATATTCCTCTTCAAATCGGTCCGATTACGGTTCATGTCCAGGTCCACGTTATTCCTTCCCCAGCGTACGACATCCTCCTTGGCCGACCATTCGACGTCCTTACAGAGAGCCTCGTCAAAAATTTCAAGAACGAAGACCAGACAATCACGGTTAGCTGCCCGAATACGGGTCAAAAATTAACAATCCCAACCTTACCACGAGGACCACCCCGGTATAGATTAACACACGGGGAACATTTTTTACAGAATTAGAGGATTTGGTAGGAGACAGTGGAAGTGCCGCCCTCATTCTAGATATAACTAACGGCGTTCCATCTATTGTACAATACCAAGTCCTCACCGATACCATTTCCACCTCTCAATTATGTTTCCTTTATCTTTCAGCTTCGGATATGCTTCCCTCTTCAAAAACCAACTTATTCCTGCTCGACTTATGTGATCCTAATCTGTCTCCCTCGTCACAAACTTCCCCTTCTTCTTCGACATTCCCACGCTTCCACACACACGAATCCTTTACCCACTCGACCCCGCTATCTATCTACGCCAAGGCCAAACGGAAATACAAGCCAGTCGCCAAGAAAATCCATTCCGTCGTAACAGAAGTTCCAGAACATTTCCGAATAGAACGAAATATCACCGGTGACCCTCTCTCTATCATGCCTACGCTCTCACCAAATCCCCCAGACTTTGTACCCACCGGTCGATATACACAGGAACGCATGGAAGCCTTCGACAAAGTTCACCCTGGCGACTTCCTTTGGCCCGAAGAACGAAAACTCCTTCACCATTTCATGTGCCTGCACAACGAGTCATTTGCCTGGACAGATATCGAACGAGGAAGTTTCAAACCGGCGTACTTCCCACCTGTCGAGATACCCACAGTACCACACACTCCGTGGATACAGAAAAACATTCCGATACCGCCCGGAATCTACAAGGACGTGTGCGAACTCATCAAGCGCAAGATTGCTGCCGGCGTGTACGAACCCTCAAACTCCTCTTACCGATCGCGTTGGTTTACAGTCGTAAAGAAAGACGGAAAATCTCTACGTATAGTCCATTCTCTCGAGCCGCTCAACCAAGTTACAATTCGACATTCCGGTGTTCCCCCACTCCCCGACCACCTTGCAGAGCAGTTTGGCGGACGTGCTTGTGGAGCAACTTTCGACTTATACGTAGGTTACGACCACCGGCTTATCTCTCCTTCCTCACGCGATCTCACTACATTCCAAACACCTTTCGGAGCCCTCCGTCTCGTTACCTTGCCCATGGGTTGGGCTAATTCAGTTCCGGTATTCCATGATGACGTTACTTACATTCTTCAGCCTGAGATCCCCGACTATGTTAAGAGCTCAATTTCGGAACAAAACGTCGGAATTGAGTCGGCAAGCATTAACATCTGCTTAAGTATGCCTGCAACTGGTGATCCATAGCTTGGATCACTCTGGCCTTTTGGCTGAGTTGTTAACATGCCAATCTGATTGCAGGCAGTGCGGAATCCGTGTTTAACAGTTGATCCAAGCTAAAGGGTCGCAAGTTCAATCCCCACTCTTGCGGCTTATTTGGTAACTCCAGAATAATATTCGGGATTGGGAACCCCGATGAGTTCCGGTCACCAAGGGGCTGTACTTTGTCAGTCAGAGGGGCTTTCGGAGCAAGCACAACCCGGGACTTGGGAAACCCCGGTGAGAAATTGTCAGTTGTGCACTTCGAGGGCTCAGTGCCTAAAGGGGGGGCACTGTTAAGAGCTCAATTTCGGAACAAAACGTCGGAATTGAGTCGGCAAGCATTAACATCTGCTTAAGTATGCCTGCAACTGGTGATCCATAGCTTGGATCACTCTGGCCTTTTGGCTGAGTTGTTAACATGCCAATCTGATTGCAGGCAGTGCGGAATCCGTGTTTAACAGACTACACCATACCCTTCCTCGATGACGTTGCCGTAAAAGGACCTCCTACGACCTACCCTTTACCCGATGGCACTCCTGAAACCATCCCCGAAAATCCCGGCATCCGACGTTTCATTTGGGAACACTTCGGGAACATCAACCGTGTCGTCACTCGGATCAAGTATAGCGGAGGTACCTTTTCAGCTCTAAAGTCGACTCTCTGTGCAGAGGAAATCACAGTAGTCGGACATCGTTGCACACCCCGTGGCCGTTTGCCGGACGAATCCCGAGTCTCAGCCCTCCAAAAGTGGGGCCCCTGCAAAAATCTCTCTGAAGTCCGCGCCTTCCTGGGAACAGTTGGCGTCTGTCGTATATTCATCAGGAACTTTGCCCGTCGAGCAGCTCCACTAATCTCCCTTACCCGTAAAGACGTCCCCTTCACATTCGGACCGGACCAGATCGAATCCCAGGAGGACCTCAAACAAGCTCTTCTCTCGTCCCCGGCTTTGCGTGCCATCAACTACGACTCCTCTTCTCCGGTCATCCTTGCAGTTGACACCTCTTGGATCGCCATCGGATTTCATCTATGCCAATGTGATGAAAATAACCCGCGTATCCGTTACTACAATCGGTTTGGTTCAATCACACTCAATGACCGTGAACAACGTTTCTCCCAAGCCAAGCTCGAAATCTACGGACTCTTTCGATCACTGCAAGCTCTCCGTCTATATCTCATCGGAGTCAGGACTCTTGTTGTAGAAGTCGACGCCCGTTACATTAAAGGTATGCTAAACAATCCAGACTTAGCCCCTAACGCCGCCATCAACCGCTGGATTATGGCCATCCTCACCTTCCACTTTAAACTCGTCCATGTCCCCGGTTCGATGCACGGTCCTGACGGTCTCTCTCGGCGACCTCCTCAACCTAACGATACTCCCCAACCCGATGATGACTTCGATGATTGGATCGACAGGTTACATGGCTTCGTTCACATTGTCAACCCCGCCCTTCCTAAACCCCTTCCTCGAGAGAACCCGCTCATTTCCACATTCCTCACGGCATCCATTCAAAGTCAGGAGGAGAGCCCTCCACCTCCGGATTCTTACGATCTTATCCCGTGTAACGACTCAGCAATTAAGGACGACCTCCGTATCCTATCAGTCGAAAAGTTCCTTCAAGACCTTGATCGGCCTCCCAACCTTTCAAACGATGACTACGAGACTTTTATCAAGTACGCAACCGGGTTCTTTTTAAGCGACAATAGGCTCTGGAAACGCAATACACACGGCGCACACAAACTTGTTGTCCCACCTCACGACAGATGGTCAATCCTACGCTCCGGGCACGACTCTGCTGGACACCGCGGCATTTGGGCCACACGACAACTCATCTCCGAACGGTTCTGGTGGCCCTCCATGAATTCCGACGTTGCCTGGTTCGTCAAGACCTGCCACCCCTGCCAACAACGACAACATGCCCAAGTCCTCATCCCACCAGTTGTTGCACCACCGGCCCCTCTGTTTGCCAAAGCCTATATCGACACCATGCACATGCCGGCCTCAAACGGATTCCACTACATCGTTCAGGCCCGGTGTTCACTCACGCATTACCCCGAGTTCCGTATGTTACGCAAGGAAAATGCCAAGTCCATCGGTGATTGGATTTACGAAGATATCCTGTGCCGATGGGGAGGACTTTCAGAAATCGTTACGGACAACGGCGCACCATTCCTCAAGGCCCTCGATTACCTCTCGAAACGGTACCACATCAATCACATCCGAATTAGTGGCTACAACTCCAGGGCAAATGGTCTCGTTGAACGACCCCACTTCGACGTTCGTCAAGCAATAAGCAAGGCTACAGACACCTCCGAAAATAAGTGGTCTCAAGCTACGTATTCCGTCTTCTGGTCAGAACATATCACTATCCGCCGTAGAATGGGATGTTCCCCTTACTTTGCAGTCACCGGTACTCATCCCCTTCTTCCCTTCGACGTCTCAGAGGCCACATACTTACAACCACCTCCGGAATCGACCTTGACTACTACTGATCTCATAGCCCGCCGAGCGATAGCCCTCCAAAAACGCCAGGAGGACCTCGAAAAACTTACGTCTGATGTTTACGCCGCCCGTGTAAAAGCCGCCATCAAATTCGAACAGGATCATGCAGCGTCTATCAAGGACTTCGACTTCAAGAAAGGCGACCTTGTCCTCATCCGGAACACACAGATAGAGAAGTCCCTCAACAGGAAAATGCGTCCCCGTTACCTTGGACCCCTCATCGTCATGTCCCGTAACCGAGGAGGTGCTTACATCGTCTGTGAGCTAGATGGTACAGTCCTCGACCGACCTATCGCTGCATTCCGCGTCATCCCATACTTCGCACGCCGTTCGATTCAGGCACCCAACGACATAAGAGATATTTCGACTGCCCGACTCAGAGAAATGGAATTGTCGACGTCCCTAGGGGATGACGATCCCGTCCTTACGCACAACAAAGACTGATGAGTTGACCCACCTACCTTACTCCCCCCCCGCGCCGTTTCCCTTAATTTTACTTACGGAATAGACTTTAGATTATCGACGTAGAACATTCCGTTTCTTTCCCCCCTCCCCCAAAAGTCGCATCACGTTGACTTTACGACAAAGTTGCGCAAAACTTTCTTCACCGAGGTTTTACCGGCCATGATGACCTACTGAGCCTTTCCTCGTACAAAATTTATCTTTTTCACCGCGGAACGCTACGTACTTCCCTTTTCCTAGTCTTCCCGTTGTACTAACTTTCTTTTCTTAAGTCTTATACTTGTAACTTTACCCGTTTCCTACGACTGTTTTTCTCTTACCATAATTTCATTCCAATTTGCTCACACCAACGTTGTTAGGAAAAAGAAGATAAAAATTAATAAAGTACAGGGAATAGAAGTACAGGAAAGAGAAAGCCCCACCACCTCACTCTCCACCCTCCAACTCCTCCACCGCCTTCAGCACCGCCAAGTACTCCGCCGCTACATCCACCAACTGCCCCCGGAGCTGGTTCAGCCAGTACCACAGCGCGTCTCCCACCTCCCATCCCGCCACCACCAGCCGCGCGTCGCCGCCAATCCGGACCTCGCCCCCTACCCTGTCCACCTCGATCGACAGCGGCAACACGTCCGCCGTCCCCGCCCTCGCCATCGACGTCCCTGCCTCTGCCCCGGCATCGCGCTCCTTCCCTTCCCCTTCCCCTTCCCTTTCCCCTTCCCTTTGCCCTTCCCCTTCTCCACCCTCCTCTTCTTCACCGCCGGTACCCCTTCGTCGTCCGCCACCTTCCTCTTCCCGTTCCTCATCGCCTCCTCCGTCACCAGGGAACATTTACCGTGTCGTGCAGCGCAAGCCTTGCACTGCAACGACGTCCCCTTTAGGCAGGGACCCTTCCCTAGGCAATACCAACACTACCGACGTAGGAGTCAACGGGGAGAAAAACAAGAAGAAAAATAGATATACTTACCGGCGGAATATTTTCTTCATCCGCAACTGCCGCCTCCCCTACGACTTCCCTGACGACCTCTGTATTCTCCACCGCTCCCGCTGACCTTTCCCTCTCCAACGCTGCTACCGCCGCCGCCTCGATGGCAGCCTCCTCTTCCTCCTCTCTCCTCCTCCTTTCCTCCACCTCCCTTCGATGATCTTCTTCGGCCTCCAACCTGATCCGTTCCTGCGCCATCGGCATCAAATCCCCGGCCCAATCTACCCACTCCAACCTCCCCCTCCCGTCGAGCACTGATCGAGCGCTCTCGACCCAAGCCTGCACTTCCGGATCCGCATCGAGTCGGCCTCCGGCCCCGTAAAATAAATCCTAAAATCGACGTCAACGAACGACACAAAACCACGGCACAAAAATTCCTTACCAAATTTTTTCTGAACTTTTTCCCCCATATTTCGTAGTCTTCCAGCTCGGCAACGCCCTCTGGTGCGGAAGCATCCAACGCGTGAAGGAGATCCTTGAAATAATCGATGACGGCGGCCATAGTGTGCGAAGAAGCTTTACGGAGAAACGAAGAAGATAACAAAAGTGAAAACGACAACAACGACAATCGACTCGGACGACTTTCCAACCACAATCACGTGACCACGATGACGCGTTGACTGGGGACAGTCAACAGATCTAAGTCAGGAGGAGTTGATGAGCTCAGGATATCCCTGACCTCATATAACGTACATTTCGACGCAGGAAAC
>JADMIO010634753.1_pt1 | contig 10736 bp, 10 predicted proteins | sample 8958161 | NCBI WGS metagenome assembly JADMIO01 (sample SAMN16585339, study PRJNA669376) | soil metagenome | isolation source: Crop rotation soil | place: USA: Cullars Rotation, Alabama | collected 2011 | reverse complement strand
TTAAAAAAGGAAAGTTCCCTCCTCAATGAATACCATCGGAAACAATTGATAGACCTTTCTATAGAAGGTGAAAATAAGCTCAAAACGTCCAATGTTGAGTTCAAACTTCCCAAACCTTCTTATACAATCGATACCTTAACCTATTTATCGGAGAAATACCCGCAACACCAGTTCTCGGTAATTATGGGAAGCGATAGTTTCAGCAATATACGCCGGTGGAAAAATTATGATGTGCTTTTGAAAAATTATCCGGTGCTTATTTATGAAAGGCCCGGGTTTACTGTTGTGCCGGATCCCGTTTTCAACGTCAGCATTCTCAGGGCCCCGTTACTGGAAATTTCGAGTACCCATATCCGTGAGTTGATCCGCTTAAAAAAGTCGATTCGCTACCTGGTCCCTGATGTTGTAAGAGAGGAGATTGAGCGCCAGCAATACTATAGCTGATAGTTCAGAAGATAAGGCCGAGTAGCAGGCATCCCAAAACAATATAAGGAGAACGGATTTTTGTAAAAGTAAGCGTTATAAATGTGCCCGTAATTACCAGGATATTTACAAAACTTACGGTATTGAGTTCCGTAACTGAGATATCCTTAAGCAGGTAGAGGGAGGCAGCCCACATGATCCCAACAACTACAGCATTGATCCCCTCAAGCGCGCGAAAAACGATTACATACTTTTTTAGGTTATGCCACACGGGGTAGAAGAATAAAACAAGTAAAGCGCTGGGCAGGAAAATCGCAATACAGCCTATAATACATCCCAGCAACTGCATGTCTTTGCCCTTACTTCTCAACACCATTCCGCCCGTATAGGAGGCAACCGAAAATACCGGGCCCGGAATAGCTCTTACCAATCCCCATCCGGTCAGGTATTCCTCCTTGGTCATGGATTTTGTTTTTTCTCTAACTACATACTGCTCATACATCATAGGCATAAGCACATCTCCACCGCCAAAAACAAGGCTGCCAAAACGATAAAAGTTCTCAGTGAGGTTGAAGGCCCTTTTATGTTCCCAGTCATGGGTACGTGCTACTTCACTTAAGAAACCTACAATTACAAATAAGAGTACAAACAGCCAGATATTTGTCCATTTGATTTGCTTGGGCCTGATGTTTTCTTTTTCCGGTATCCGCCTGTCGCTGAAGTTGGTAACAACCCCGCCTAAAATAATAAGTATAGGAAATACCCAAGGTGTCTTAAAAAGAAGGAATGTGGTAAATAACCCCACAATCATAATAATAAAAGTAATAGTGTTCTTAATGGAGATTTTATACATTCGGAAAGCGGCAAAAGCTATGAACCCCACTGCCATTGGCTGAACATAAGTAAATACGTTCAAACTTACATGGGTGGTATTTATGTAGTGTACCAGGAAAGAAAATGAGCCCATCAGTAAACTGGCCGGAAGTATCCAGATAATGAGCGTGAGCACGGCCAGGGGAACACCCCCGCGTTTATATCCGATCAAAGTAAGTGTTTGAGTTGAGGTTGCCCCCGGTAATAACTGGCAGAAAGCCACATATTCCATTAACTCCTGCTTCGTAACATCTCTTCGCCTGTCAACAAACGTTTTCATCATCATACCCAAATGCCCCTGCGGACCGCCGAATGCAGAAATTGTATAATAAAACACTGCCTTTAAAAAAGGGACATGCCTGAATAACACCATTTTTTGAAACGATAAATAAAAACTATAAATAATTATACCCTCATCAGCCTTAAAAAAGATTCTAAGTCCCTTTCTGGTTGGCTATTTTTATAATTTATTTTTTTAAACCAATTTCTTTAAGTCTTTCATCGAGGTAATCGCCTGCTGTAATATCTTCATAAGCTTTCGCATGATTTTGATCAATGCAACTATCGAGTGCAGCAAGGCTCATAGAGGATTTTGGATGCAGAAAAAAGGGAATTGAAAAGCGTGAGGTATGCCAAAGTTGCCTGGGTGGATTCACAACACGGTGTGTTGTGCTTTTTAATTTATTGTTTGTAAGCCGCTGCAGCATGTCTCCCACATTTACCACTATCTGATCCGGGAGTGAAGTAACGGCTATCCATTCATTCTGCTTTGCAAGAATTTGTAAACCATCTGCTGATGCCCCTACCAGTAAAGTAATCAGGTTAATATCTTCATGCTGCTCCGCGCGGATCGCGCTTTTCGGTTCTGAAGTAATAGGAGGATAATGTATAGCCCGGACGATAGAATTTCCTTCTTCCACAAAATGATCAAAATAATCCTCTTCTAAACCAAGATATAAAGCGATTGCCCGTAACAGGAATTTGCCGGATTTTTCAAAGGCACGGTAGGCTTTTAAAAAAGTTTCATCAAAACCAGGAATATCATCTACGGGTACATTATCCGGATATTCAGCTTTTAGCCGATGATTTTTCGGCACCACCTGCCCGTACTGAAAAAATTCTTTAAGATCCGGAGCATCACTGCCCTTTGCGTGTTCTTTACCAAATGAAGTATAGCCCCGCTGTCCTGCCAGTTCCGGAATTTCAAATTTTCTTTTTCTCTCCGCAGGCAAAGAAAAAAATTGCTGCACATATTTATACAGATCTGCAATAAGTTCTGCCGGTATACCATGATTTTTTACTGCGACGAACCCGACATCCTCATAAGCCTGGCCAAGTTTTTGAACAAAAGCGGCTTTCTGCTCCGGATCTCCATTTACAAACTCAGCTAAATCAACAACGGGAATTGTCATAGTGTCTTTTTACTTTAAACTTGTAAATGTAGTTTTGAGCATGTCAAATTACAAAAGAATTTTTTTATTAAAGTCTTTAATAAGCGTTTTTTTATTTCAATCGTTATTGATATCATCATGCTCCCGTAAAAATTATGCAGGCCCTGTTAATTATCATTTTAGAAGCAGTAACAATCAACCTGATTATAGTAATGTAGATTACTGGGCTGCAAATCCTTTTAAAAATGATCCATCGGATAGAGTTCCGTCAGGTTTAAAAAATCAGTCAAAAGATAGCCTGGCAGATGTTTTTTTTATTCATCCTACTACCTATACCGACAGGAGTTTGTCTATGGGATGGAATGCGGCTATTGATAACGAAGAGCTCAACAAAAAAACGGATAATTCAACTATACTTTACCAGGCAAGTGTTTTCAATAAATATTGCCGGGTATTCGCTCCCCGGTACCGCCAGGCAAATCTCCAGGCTTTTTTTACCGCTGATAAAGAACGGGGAGAAGCCGCACTCGACACCGCATATGCAGATGTGAAAGCAGCCTTTGTGTTTTATTTAAAATATTATAACAAAGGGCGCCCTATCATCATTGCATCACATAGCCAGGGCACAAGGCATGCAGGAAAATTGCTGAAAGAATTTTTTGAAGGAAAACCATTACAAAGGCAACTGGTGTGCGCGTACCTTATAGGCTTACCTGTTTTTACAAATTATTTCTCAACAATGAAGCCTTGTGAAGATTCCTCGTCAACCGGTTGTTTTATTAGCTGGAGAACTTTTGAAGAAGGGTATTTGTCGCCCGTAATTGAACGGGAAAAACTAAAGGCATATGTAATCAATCCCCTCACCTGGACAATGGACACTGTTAAAGCATCTTCAGAATTAAATACCGGAGGTATTCTCAGGAATTTTAATAAAGTGATCCCGGGGCTGGTCCATGCGCAGGTTCACGGAAATATTTTATGGGTAAACAAACCCCGGTTTTTTGGGAATATATTTCTTACAAGTAAAAATTATCATATTGCAGACTATAACCTGTTTTATAGTAATATCAGGGAAAATACCGGCACCAGGATACGGTCTTTTTTACAGAAGAAATAATCTTTTATAAACGGGGATCAAAATTCTGCATTTTTTGGAAAACGTGGAAAAGGAATAACATCGCGGATATTGCTCATGCCTGTTACGAATTGAATTAACCGTTCGAAGCCAAGCCCAAAGCCTGCATGCGGGCATGAGCCAAACTTTCGGGTATCAAGATACCAGTTTAATTCATTGACCGGTACATTCATTTCACGCATTCTTTGTTCCAGTTTTTCCAGGCGCTCTTCCCTTTGTGAACCGCCAACTATTTCACCAATTCCTGGAGCAAGAATATCCATGGCGGCAACGGTGTTACCATCGTCATTTTGACGCATGTAAAAAGCTTTAATCTCTTTGGGATAATTTATCACTATCACCGGCTTCTTAAAATGTTTTTCTACAAGATATCGTTCATGTTCGCTCTGTAGATCCACACCCCACTTATCGATCAAAAACCGGAATTTTTTTTTCCTGTTATGATTGGATTCTTTTAAAATATCAATAGCCTCGGTGTAAGTGAGCCTTTCAAAATTATTATTAATTACAAATTCAAGTTTTTCAATCAGCCCCATTTCGCTTCGTTCATTTTGTGGTTTTTGCTTTTCTTCTTCCTCTGCACGCGATGCCAGAAAACCCAGATCTTCCCGGTTGTTTTCCAGGACGTATTTAATAATATACTGGATAAACTCCTCTGCCAAATTCATGTTATCTTCAAGATCTGAAAATGCCATTTCAGGTTCAATCATCCAAAATTCTGCAAGATGACGTGCAGTATTTGAATTTTCCGCACGAAAGGTTGGCCCAAAGGTATACACATCGCCCAGCGCCAATGCTCCCAGTTCTGCCTCAAGCTGGCCACTTACGGTCAGGTTGGTTGGCCGTCCGAAAAAATCTTCAGCATAATTAACAGATCCATCCTGGTTTTTCGGAAGTTGCTCAAGATTAAAATTGGTGACATGAAAGGTTTCACCGGCGCCTTCAGCATCGGATGCAGTTATAATAGGTGTATTCAGGTAAACAAATCCTTTATCATTAAAAAATTTGTGAATGGCAAAAGCCAGGGAGTGCCTTATGCGAAAAACCGCTCCAAAAGTATTGGTTCGAAAACGCAAATGGGCGATTTCCCTTAAAAATTCAAGGCTGTGTTTTTTAGGCTGAAGAGGAAATTTTTCAGGATCGCTGTCGCCAATTACTTCGATATGCTCCGCCCGCAATTCAAACTTTTGGCCCTTACCCGGGGAAGGAATGATTTTGCCGGTTACTTTCAAAGCAGCCCCGGTAGTGATTCTTCTTAACAAGGTATCATCAAAACGGCCCAGCTCCGCCAATACCTGTAAATTGTTATTAGTGCTGCCATCGTTTAGTGCTATGAACTGGTTGTTTCTAAACGTGCGTACCCATCCCATGACCGTTACGGTATGGCCGGTTATTTCACTGTTCAAAGCTTCATTGATTCGTATTCTGTCGTTAAGCATTTTGCAATTATTGCCTGCAAATATAAAGGAACACCCAAGAGCATTTAATAAAACAATTCATCCCTAAAACGGGGGTAGCCTGAAAAATGAAGTTTATTATATTTATAACAACATGTTTAATAAATATTTTTATTTTTTTGTAAAATTGATGTATTATTGCATCAGAAGCTGACTGGTAATTCCTTTGCTACGGTCTCTCTACGGTATTTAATAGAATCCGATCCATATTAAATAAATCATCAAAATTTAGGTTACCACAATTTTCAAGATTGTTTTTTGACCATTAATCTACGCGTCCTTTTATGTACGACATTTTACAACTGAACGATATGCTCGTTCCTGAACTGCTGGATATAGCGGAGCAACAAAGTATTTCCAACGCAAATAAATTAGAAAAGCAGGAATTAATTTACAAGATTCTTGATAAACAAGCTATAATGAATAATCCCGAAAAAAAAGATGGCCAGATTGAAAAGCCGAAACGGAAACGTATTACTAAGGTCGTTGCAGACAGTTCGAAAGAAGCTGCCGTAGCTGAAGAGCCGCAAAAAGAAGTAAAACACAAAAAAGCGGAGGAGAAGAAAAAACCCGTAAAAAAGCCGAAAGAAGAAGAGTCGGATTTGTATGACACGGAGCAAATTCCCGTCGACGAAATAAAGCTTGCAGATCCTAAATCCATAGCACCAGGCCTGGTAGAGTTATTGAACGACGATGACGAAGAGGAAATCCAGCAACCTCCTGCAAGTAATGGCTATGCAACTCTTCAAAAACCTTTTCAGCAAAAAAAAGAAACGGCATTCAATATCGAATTTGACGGCGTTATTCTGGCAGAAGGCGTTTTAGAAATGATGCCGGATGGTTACGGATTTTTAAGAAGCAGTGATTATAATTACCTTTCTTCCCCCGATGATATTTATGTTTCACCATCTCAAATAAAATTGTTTGGTTTAAAAACAGGCGATACAGTTTATGGATCTGTTCGTCCGCCAAAGGAAGGAGAGAAATATTTTGCCTTATTGAAAGTAGAAACAATTAATGGCAAAGGTCCCGAGGAAGTTCGGGACCGTGTTCCGTTTGATTACCTGACCCCGCTTTTTCCTTTTGAAAAATTAAATTTGTTTTTAACTGCCAATAATCTTTCTACGCGAATTATTGACCTGTTTACCCCGATAGGGAAGGGCCAGAGAGGGCTTATTGTTGCACAGCCCAAGACCGGTAAAACAATGCTCCTGAAAGAAATCGCCAATGCAATTGCTGCCAATCATCCGGAATGCTATTTAATGATAGTTTTGGTTGATGAGAGGCCCGAGGAGGTTACAGATATGGAGCGTAGTGTAAAAGCTGAAGTAATAGCCTCAACATTTGACGAACCGGCCGAAAAGCATGTTAAGGTAAGTACTATGGCTTTGCAAAAAGCAAAACGGCTTGTAGAATGCGGCCATGACGTGGTGATTTTGCTGGATAGCATAACCCGTCTTGCCAGGGCACACAATACTGTGGCTCCGGCCAGTGGTAAAGTTTTATCAGGCGGTGTGGAAGCCAACGCAATGCAAAAGCCCAAACAATTTTTTGGCGCAGCCCGGAAAATTGAATTTGGAGGTTCTCTTACCATAATAGCTACGGCGCTGGTTGACACCGGAAGCAAAATGGACGAAGTGATTTTTGAGGAATTTAAAGGAACGGGTAATATGGAACTTCAACTCGACCGAAGGTTGTCGAATCGCAGAATTTTCCCGGCAATCGATATTGTCGCTTCTTCAACAAGAAGAGACGACCTTCTGCTCGACAAAGATGTATTACAGCGCATGTGGATACTGCGTAATCATATGGCAGATATGAACCCTGAAGAAGCTATTAATATTTTGATGAAAAATATGAAGGGCACAAAAGACAATATGGAATTTCTAACCTCTATGAACGGATAATCGAAAGTAGTATATTTTAAATATCAGTTTCTGAAACCACTGTTGCCACGGTGGTTTTTTTACAAATAAACAATCAGTTGATGGCGATTGAACGAATAGATATCGCAAATTTCCTCCGGCTTTCAGAAAAATATCCCGTTCTTGACGTGAGAAGCCCGGCAGAATTTTCACATGCCCATATCCCGGGAGCTTTGCCATTACCCTTGTTTACAGATGATCAGCGAAAAGTTATCGGCACGGCGTATAAGCTGCAGGGAAGGGAGGTCGCTGTAAAAATAGGGGTAGAATTTTTCTCAGAAAGAATGAAGACGATACCGGATGAAGCGAAAGAAGTAACAGGTAATCATAAAAGGACAAATAGCAACGGTGCCCCGCATACAGGCGGCGTATTGATACACTGCTGGCGGGGAGGCATGCGTAGTGGGGCAATGGCATGGCTTTTAGATCTATATGGCTTTAAAGTATACGCTCTTAAAGGGGGCTATAAAGCTTTTCGCAATTGGGTGCTTGCGCAATTCGAAAAAGAATATACATTAAATGTCTTGGGTGGATATACTGGTTCAGGGAAGACCGAAGTTTTAAAGGAATTGAAACGAACGGGAAGCGCTGTAATTGACCTTGAAGCATTGGCCCGCCACAGGGGGTCTGCATTCGGAGCGTTGGGTGAAGAAAAGCAGCCCGGTCAGGAAATGTTTGAAAATCTCCTTGCAATTGAGCTATATAACGCAGGTACTGCTGAACCTAAGGCTGACAGGGAAGTATTTACGCAAAAAGGTTCGCCGGAGATTTGGATTGAAGATGAAAGCAGGCATATAGGAACTGCAGGAATTCCAAAAGCATTTTGGGAGCAAATGCGTAAAAGTACCTTGTATTTTTTGGAGATACCTTTTGAAGAAAGGCTCAAGTATATCGTTAGTTCTTATGGCACCTTTGATAAAAAAGAGCTTGTAAGCTCGATCATGAAAATTCAAAAAAGACTGGGAGGGCTTGAAACTAAAAACGCTATTAATTATTTGCTGGAAAATAAAGTGCGGGATAGCTTTTCCATTTTATTGCGCTATTACGATAAGCTCTATAACGATAGTTTGTATAATCGCGAAAATACCGAGGCCATACTAAATAAGATACCCTGCGCGGCCGTTGATATAAGTAACGCTCAGAAATTTTGGAGTCAAAAGGCCTGACATGTTATTATCCGGCTAATGAAAATTTTTATTTTGCAATTTTACAATTGCCTTTGCATCTTCCCGCACGGATACCACTGGTGCATTGACGGGCACATATAACGACACCGCCTGGCAATTTATACAACACGTCTGAACAAAAAAGGCCCAGTGCATCCGAAGGAAATTGCTGCACGGAAAATCGAAACGATAAAAAATGTGGAGATGAAAAGTGATAGCCCCGTATTGACTCTTTATGATAATGGAGAAATTGATGGTGATACGATAGGTGTATTGCTGAATGGCAAGGTTATTACGCCTGTGGCAGGTTTATTATTGAAAGTAGTAGCCAAGACATTTTATCTTACGTTCGAAAAGGGTGGCTATATCACACTGATAATGTATGCTGAAAACCCGGGCAGTATTTCTTAAATACCTGACTATTGATTATTCATGACGGAACTGATATTTATGAAATTCGCTTTGCAGGCGACCCTGCAAAAAATTCTTCTGTAATTTTAAGAAGGAAAAGAAAAAGTTAACTGGTAAAAGTGTAAGCATGCCACAGGTATCACAGGATGTAAATAGCCGGGCTTCAATAAAACTTACTCAATATTCCCATGGTTCGGGCTGCGGTTGCAAAATTTCACCCCGTATCCTGGATAAAATATTATTGACCAACCTTGCCGTGCCTGATAATAAAAAATTATTAGTGGGCAATCATACTAAAGATGACGCAGCTGTATATGACATGGACAACGGAACGGCTTTGATTAGTACTACTGATTTTTTTATGCCGATAGTTGATGATCCTTTTGAGTTTGGCAGAATTGCGGCCGCAAACGCTATCAGCGATATATATGCGATGGGGGGAAGGCCCATAATGGCCATTGCAATTTTAGGGTGGCCCATCAATATTATACCTCCGGAAATTGCGCGAAAGGTTATCGAAGGTGGCAGGAGTATGTGTATAGAGGCGGGAATTTCTCTGGCCGGCGGGCATAGTATTGACACCCCGGAACCGATTTTTGGCCTCGCTGTAAATGGCCTGGCAAACGTTGCAGACATAAAACAGAATAATACAGCCGCAAACGGAGACGTACTTTTTTTAACCAAGCCACTTGGTGTTGGCATTTTAACTACTGCAGAAAAAAAAGGATTGCTGCAACAAAAGCATACCGGGTCAGCCTCACGGCAAATGATGCAGTTGAACAGCGCAGGGGAATTATTAGGCAAGATCGGTGGAGTACATGCGATGACGGATGTTACCGGCTTTGGGTTATTGGGCCATTTGGCTGAGATGGCTGACGGCAGTGGCTTAAGCGCTGTTATCGATTTTGAAACGATTCCTTTGATTACTGATGATCTTGCAAATTATATAGATCAGAATTGCGTACCCGGGGGCACTATCCGGAACTGGGATAGCTATGGTTATAAAATTGGGAACATTACGGAGTATCAAAAAGCGATTTTGGCTGATCCTCAAACCAGCGGTGGATTATTGATTGCTGTAGAGGAAAACAGTGTTGATCATGTAACGAAGGTCCTGTCAAAAGGAGGAATAGAATTTATAAAACCGATCGGGAGGCTTATTAAGAGACAGGAAAAACTTATCCGGGTAAATTAATGAGGCACTTGATTCGATCAGATCAAAATTCATTTATAATGGAATGCCGGCTAGTAAGCAATCCAGGGCATTAAACAAGTGCATCGATCTTTTTTGAAAGCTTCGTGTCCTTTTCTGTTACAGTGTCGCCGGCATCATGCGTGTTTAACCATATCTCTACTTTATTATAAACGTTGGTCCAGGTAGGATGGTGATCCATTTTCTCTGCTGCCAGCGCCACACGGGTCATAAAAGCAAATGCTTCTGAAAAATCTTTGAATTCAAACTTTTTATAAAGAGAATTATTTTGTTCCTGCCACATACTATTATTTTAAAATTAAAATATCAGGTGTTGTTTGTTTTTGATCTTTTCGTTGGTCATTTCAGTAATCAGTTGCACCGCCGGTATTGTTCTGATTGAGTTGGTAAGCATGCGAACTTCATCATCATGCATGATATCATCTTTTATGAGCCACAAAAAATCAAGATGTTTGAATTCGGGAAGAAGATATTCTCCATCGTCTTCATTATTATATAAATAGTGTTTTATAGTGCCCGACCGTTTTCCGTATTCATAGATCGGAAAAAAATATTTCCGGGTTTTTTTGTTTAACTGTATTTCAATATTGTTATTTATCCTGAAATCAAAATTAAGCAGCCGGTTAAGTTGCCAGCAAAAACGGTATTGTTCAATGGGTGCAACAATTCCCAGCAGCCGGGTATCTGCAAAAAATTCGTCCACCATTACTTCATTATCTATGCGAAGTTTCATGTGTTAAAA
>JADMIO010634752.1_pt1 | contig 10736 bp, 12 predicted proteins | sample 8958161 | NCBI WGS metagenome assembly JADMIO01 (sample SAMN16585339, study PRJNA669376) | soil metagenome | isolation source: Crop rotation soil | place: USA: Cullars Rotation, Alabama | collected 2011 | reverse complement strand
CACACGAGAACCTGGACAAAGTATTGGCCGGGGAAACGGTGGCAGCATAAAATATGGTTTGGAGTTTGGGGTTTTCTGCTTCGTGCCTCGCAATGACATGTTTGGGGTTGTCGTGATATATTAGAGATTACTCAATAGTTCGATGACCCGGCAAGCTTGAAAACCCTAAGCTCATTTTTGTATAAAAGATAAGATATGCCTAAACTGACTGCCAGCGCCACATCGGAAAGCATTCCCTCTCAAACAGAAGTTGTGGATGCCTATATGAAAAAATTAAAGCACCCGATGAAGGATGCTGCTGAATTGCTACGGGAGATATTTCTTGCGACCGATAAAAGCATTGGCGAAGAAATTGCCTGGAATGCCCCCTCCTTCTATTACACGGGAAAGATGAAACCTTTTAACCCGAAAGAATACAAACGTTTTATCGCGGGTATGAATTTCTTTAAGAACGATTGTATCCGGCTTATTTTTCTGCGGGGTGCCTTGGCAACAGATAAAACCGGTTTACTGGAAGGCGATTATAAGGACGGGAGAAGACTGATCCATTTTAAGGGCTTAGACCAGGTCAAAGAAAAGAAAAAGGAATTGCAGCAGGTGGTGAAAGAGATATTGAAGAAGATGGATAAATGACCAAGGGGAAAGGAATTAGGAATTGGGAATTGGGGATTGGGGATTAGGGATTAGGTGGTTCTTTTTAACTCTCTTGCTCTGCGGTACAGACCAAGCCAGTTGATGATAAGAGCAATGACTATAATAGCAGTCGCAAAGATCCCCAACATGATAAATACCGATTCAAAACCATCTTTGCTGAACCAGGAAGGATCCCTGTTGCCCCGCTTATAAACATGCCCCTTCCCTTTTTTGAAGGTTGCCAGTATCCAGTCTAATATCCATTCCGGGACAAAACAGAGCATAACGGTACTTACCAGGCTGATAATAATAAGTGTTCTCAAGGCATAATTTACCTTCTTATATTTTGCGAACAGCTCTTCCCGGCTGAGATCATTTACCCGCATATAATTTTTTATGCCCTAAAATAGGATTTGCTGTGATTGCGGGAATACCCAGTTACACGGATACCTGCAACAGAAAGGATAGCTACACCGCTTTTTTTGTAAGCATGAAGTAATACTTTGCCTCCCCGCTTGCCTTGTTTTCGACGAAAAGGATATTTCTCGATTGATAGAACCAGGACGAGAAACTGATACCCGGGCTGCCGGATGTGGGTTTGACCAGCCATTTTTTATAGAAATCCGATTTAGGATTGGTCACATCACTGGTGAATAATTGCCAGGTCAGACCTTTTGCATGGGTTTTGAATTCGCTGAAAACGGTTATCCTCGCTAATCCCGGATCCTTATCATTCCAGCCCAGGAATAAGATACAATTCTTTTGCTTGCCGGTCACCGGATCCACATCGAATACATAGGTAGCGTTCTCTGTACTGTCGTTGAATGGTTTGCTGACTATATTCCAGGAATTATAATCGACGGTTATCTTGTTGCTGTTGTATTGCAGTATCTTTTTGGCCTCCTCTTTTTTCATGCCGAGGTAAAAACCGTATACACTGATCTCAGCACCATCCAGCTTTCCGATGCTAATAATATCTGTCGTGGTAAGTTCCAGTTTATTGCTGTTTTGCCCCAGGCTGCGAACCGATACCAGTAAGAATAATAAAGCTATTGCGGTTATTTTTCTCATGCTTCGACGATTTGCTGCAAGATATGCTGGTTTTGTGTGAATGCAGAAGGAAGCATGACCCATGGGGTAAGTCAACCATCGGAATTAACAACCCTTGCACGTTGTTTTATGGAATATCCGCTAACTTTCATCGCATTAGTATCTCCAAATTCAAACTTTTACACATGAGAAAGTACTTAACGATCGCGGCCTTCTTCGTTATCGCCACTGTTATCACGATCACCTTATCCTCCAATGGGACAAAAGAACGTTCGGATGGCGGTAGAGACCTGGTGGAAGAACTATACGACCAGGCGGTAAAACAAAATAACAACCTTGAATCGATCGAGGAAGATATCAGCAAGTTCTATAAAAAGAAAAACGATGCCCTCGAAAAATATAACAGCTATACTTATTACAACAGCCGCTACTACTCCGATGCCAGGGCAAAAACACAACAGATAGCCGATGCCACCATCAAACAGCGGGCAACCGATCAGTTGAACCAAAGCGAGGCTGCTTATAATGCAAGGATAGCTGCCTGGCAGAAGACGATCGCCGATATGAATGCCAGGGAAAGAGAGTTGGGTGATCTCCATATCTTATTGAAGATTGCTACCACCCGGCCGATGATCGAGAAATACCAAAGCAATGAATTGCCGGACAATGGTAAAGCCAGGGAAGCGAATGATGATTTGTTGAAGCTGGTGCAGAGGATAAAAGAGATTACCAAATAGTTTCTTAATAATCTTATTACTTCAACGTAGGACGAGTCTTGGATTTGGAACTACGCCGAGTCTCTCTGCGGAGACTCGGCTGCGAAGGAAATATCAGTTTTGATATCTTGCTTCAATGTCCCTTTTTATTTTCAGGATTTCGTTTTGCAAGTCCAGGTATTCTTTCTCATAATTTCTATTGGTTAATGGTATTTCATCTTTTGTCTTTTCATTCAGATTAGCGATTTTTTCTACAGTTATTTTATACTCTTCGGTGAAAACCTTAGACAAAACTTGTCTGATTAGATCGATACATTGAATGAGAAACCCAAAATCTCGTACCCTTTCAGGTATGTCGTAGCCGCTTATTCCCCTTGCTATAAATACGCTTTGATTGTTTGCTTTTGAATCTCTCAAATTATGAGCCAATACATTATTTCTAAATTCTTTCAAGCCTTTCCATTCGTTGATTTTCTTAAATACTGGCTTTAGTAATTCTCGTGTTTGTTCAACCTTTCCTTTTTCGTCTATTGTAGTCGCTTTAATTGTAATAAAGTGGTCTGAATATTCATCCAACAATGAAGTTGTATGAATGAGTATTTGGTTAAATGTGTTGATTTGAATCATATGCCTTAAATCTTCATTTTTATCATTTTCGAATACACCTATTTCCAAAAGCTTTTCTAAACTCCAAAAAGCCCGATCAATTAGGTGGGCAAAATGCAGAATATGATAAATCGATATATTAACTTGAGTCATCTTTGAGAATTTAGCTTAGAAAAAGCCCCCACGATCTTCGCAGGGGCTTATCAATATAATCATAATAATCCGTGTAATCCTGAACGGTGTCGAATCCTGAGCGGAGTCGAATCCTGAGCGGAGTCGAAGGATTACTTCACTTCCTCATACGGCACATCCGTCACATTCTCGTCTTGCTTTGCACCAGAACTTGCTTGTCCCGGGTCGGCTCCATCACCTTCTGCAGGCTGTTGCGGTTGTTCCTGTGCAGCCTTGTACATGTCTTCACTGGCTGCAGTCCATGCCGCATTCAGTTCAGCCATCGCTGCATCGATCGCAGCGATATCCTGGTTCTTATGCGCTTCTTTTAATTTCTCCGCGCCCTGTTCGATCGCTGTTTTCTTTTCAGCCGGGATCTTGTCGCCGTATTCCTTCAATTGTTTCTCGGTCTGGAATACAAGGCTATCCGCCATATTCAGTTTCTCCACTCTTTCTTTCTCTGCTTTGTCGGTTGCTTCATTGGCTCTTGCTTCTGCTTTCATCTTTTCCACTTCTTCCTTGCTCAGACCGGAACCTGCTTCGATATGGATCTTCTGCTCTTTGCCTGTTCCTTTATCTTTCGCCGTTACATGCAGGATACCATTGGCATCGATATCGAATATTACTTCGATCTGCGGTACGCCACGAGGTGCCGGTGGTATGCTATCGAGATTGAACATACCCAAACTCTTATTATCCTTCGCCATTGCTCTCTCTCCCTGCATTACATGTATCTGTACACCGGGTTGGTTATCGCTGGCGGTGGAGAATACTTCCGATTTCTTGGTCGGGATCGTTGTATTGCTCGGGATCAATGTGGTCATCACACCTCCCATTGTTTCGATACCGAGTGAAAGTGGTGTTACGTCAAGCAACAATACATCTTTTACTTCACCGGTCAATACCGCACCCTGGATCGCAGCGCCGATGGCAACAACCTCATCAGGATTCACACCCTTATGTGGTTTCTTGCCAAAGAATTTTTCTACGATCTCCTGTACTTTGGGGATACGTGTCGATCCACCCACGAGGATCACTTCATCAATTTGTGAAGTGCTCAATCCTGCATCTTTCAATGCAGCTTCGCAGGGTTTCAGGCAACGGGCAAACAGACTATCGGCCAGTTGCTCGAATTTTGCACGGCTCAGTTTCTTTACTAAGTGCTTGGGCACTCCGTCAACCGCCGTGATATAAGGAAGATTGATCTCTGTTTCTGAAGAAGAGCTCAATTCTACTTTTGCTTTTTCAGACGCTTCTTTCAAACGCTGCAAAGCCATCGGGTCCTTGCGCAGGTCGATCGCTTCGTCTTTCTTGAATTCGTCGGCCAGCCAGTCCATGATCACTTTATCGAAGTCGTCACCACCCAGGTGCGTATCACCATTGGTTGATTTCACTTCAAATACCCCATCACCCAGTTCGAGTACGGAGATATCGAATGTACCACCGCCGAGGTCGAATACGGCGATCTTATGATCGTGTTTGTCTTTATCCAAACCGTAAGCCAGTGCAGCCGCGGTCGGTTCGTTCACGATACGGCGAACATTCAGACCAGCAATTTCACCAGCCTCTTTAGTGGCCTGGCGCTGTGCATCGTTGAAATAGGCAGGTACGGTGATCACAGCCTCGTTTACCTCGTGACCGAGATAATCTTCGGCTGTTTTCTTCATTTTCTGCAGCACCATGGCGCTGATCTCCTGGGGCGTATACAGCCTGCCATCTATGTCAATACGAACGGTATTATTGTCACCTTTTGCCACTTTATAGCTCCAGTGGCTGATCTCTTCGGTCACTTCGCCAAACTGGCGCCCCATAAAACGTTTTACCGAAGCGATCGTGTTTTGCGGATTGGTGATGGCCTGTCTTTTGGCCGGGTCACCTACTTTCCGCTCCCCGTTTTTCAAAAAAGCCACTACTGACGGGGTTGTACGGCGTCCCTCGTCGTTGGCGATGACCACCGGCTCATTGCCTTCCATAACCGCTACGCAGCTATTGGTGGTTCCTAAATCAATTCCAATAATCTTTCCCATAGTTTATTTTTTCCTTTTTAATGGCCGGTTCCCTTTGGGCGAACTCGACTCGCCTTCCCATTGTCAATCATTATGCCGCATGACAGCAGGGTGAAAAATTGTCAGGTCCTTTTTTGTAGCCAGCTGTAGTTCCCTGATTGAGCGACAGTTGCGACGCTCCATTCGGGGTTCGGTTCGCTATTCGGCAGACCCCGGGGTGACACCTATTAAAAGCTGTTACCTCGGGGTCGTGTACGGAATTTCCCGAGGGGTCTAAAAACCGGTCAGGCCGCTTAAGCGGCCTGACCGGTTTTGGGGGGTCGCTACTTTAGATTCTGAATGATCTGGTTGGCCGTATCGCTGATCTTTTTCAAAATATTCGAGAGGGTGCTCATCATTTTGCTCATCCTGTCCATGGCCATTTGTAACCGTAAAGATTCCATCTCCCCCATTTTACTCATCGCATCAAGATCATCTTTCATTGTATTGACCGCGGCATCGATATCTGCTTTTGATGGTTTGGAAGCCACATCGCGGGTTCGTTTGAATTTTACTGCATCGGGGTTGTCTCCTGCAAGAAACAGGTTATTCCGGCTATTGATCCATTTCATTGAATCGATTTGAAGGCTTGTCATTGACTGGTTCTGCTGTGCTTTTTTTAAAGCCTCCCGTTGTTTTGCCTTCGCATTGTTGATCGATTTTACGTTTGCCATGATCGCTTTCAGCTCTTCCTGTGCCGATTTGGATGCCTGCATCAGCACAAGAAAAGCCATGGCCTCGATATCCTGTCCGTTCATACTACCCAATACCCCATATTGGTGGGCCATTGAATCGACCTGTGCGACCGTCATTTTCTTATTTTCCACGGTTCTTGCACTGGTCTTTACCCAAGTCACATGTTTGGGATTGATCTGTGACATGGCTTTTGTAAAGAAGGCTTCAGCTTCGGGAGAAGGTTTTTCCTGTGCAATGATCGAACAAGAGAATAAAAACAAGCCCGCCAGGCAGCTAAGTATTGGTTTCATAATAGCAAGGTTTAAAGTGCTTTTAAAGTTCCGTCTTTTCCCTGATATGGATGCCAAAAAGCAAGAATAAAGAAACAAGGCTTGGCCCCAATCCTTAAATTTGGTCAGTAAATCGCTTCTATGGCTAACTCTATCTCCGACAAATTAAAGATCAAGGAAAAATACCAGCTGCTTACCCTGAATGCGCCAACCAATTTTAAAAAGGGATTACTGGGTTTACCTGCGGGTGTAAAGATCAGCGATAAGGGAAAAGAGTATGACCAGGTGCATTGGTTCGTCATGAGTCGTGCACAACTGGAAAAAGAAATGAGCAAACTGATGAAACTGGTAAAACCCGGCGTGACCGTTTGGGTCTATTATCCAAAAGGCAAATCGAAGATCCAGACAGATCTTACCCGCGATAAAGGATGGGATTGCCTGCTGGCCGAATCGGATAAACTTACCTGGATCAGCCTGATCTCCTTTGACGATACCTGGTCAACATTTGGATTCAGGGCTAAAACAGAAGCCGATAAAAAGAAAGAAGCCAAACCGCAACCAGAAAGAGAAATATTCAAATGGATCGATGCGAAAGCAAAGACGGTAAAACTGCCAGAAGATCTTGCGGCCGCATTCAAAAAGAATAAAAAACAGGCCATATCATTTGAGGCTCTTTCCTTCACCAATAAAAAAGAATACCTCGAATGGATCGTCACGGCCAAGCGGGAAGAAACAAGAGCGGAAAGAATAAAAGGAACGATCGAGCGGTTGGGAAAGGGATGGAAGAATCCGGCGAACAGATGATAGCGGAAAGATGATAGATGATAGTGGTTTTTAATGCGGAGGTTCCTGTTGTATTATAGTGTAGTCGAGTCTTGGTATGTTGATTCACAAACTATCATCTGTCAGTTATCATCTATCAAGTAAAATAACTATCTTACTATAGTGAATCTTACCACAGATATCTACCAGCGTATTGCCGCTGCCAAAGTCTATATCGATGATAATTATCACGAGGCTATCGACCTGGAGCGGGTCTCCAAACAGGCATTCCTGTCCCGTTTTCATTTTCATCGCCTGTTCCGGCAGGTCTATAAACGTACCCCGCTTCAATACATCACACAAAAAAGACTGGATAAAGCCAGGGATCTCTTGTCTGAGAACAGACCGGTAACAGAAGTTTGCAATGAAGTTGGCTTTGAAAGTATCGGCTCCTTCAGTGTGTTGTTCAAAAAAGAAATTGGATTTGCTCCCCAGTATTATCGCAATATGGCTCACAAAAAGAAGATGGAGCAGCAGGCCCAACCGAAGAAAGCGATCCCGCATTGTTTTATCGAACAGTATAAAATGGGCTAGCAGGGCTTAGCTAGTGGCTAGTAGGGATGATTCAATGATGCATTGTTTCAACGATACACTCCCCACTCGCTACTCGCCATTCTCCACTCCCCGAAAAGCAAGAATCAAGAACCCCCTCTCCTTTCTTCCTCTTAGATTTGTTGCATAATCAATCAGGATGACCGCAGCAGATATTTTAGCTAAGTACGATGAGCAGGTGGCCGGGCTGGCTGCAACTGTCCAGGAGTTTTTAAAGAAAGAACTGAAAGGGATCATCGAGATACCCGATCCCGCTGCCAATATGATCGCTTATGGCTATGGACCCGGTTACACCGATATGATTGGCACTATCATTCTTTCAAAAAAAGGAGTTAAACTGGGTTTTTATAAAGGCAGCGAATTGCCCGATCCTTCCAAACTGCTGACCGGGACCGGTAAAGTGCACAAGTATGTCGAAATAAGATCTGCAGCTGATATTAAGAACCCCGCATTAAAAAAGCTTGTCACAGCCGCAGTAGAGGCGTATAAAAAAAGAAAAAAATAATTTATCACCTTAAAATTGTTGTTATGGTTACCAAACTTTCGCACACGTCCTTCTTTGTATTGGACCAGGAAAAAGCGTATGATTTTTATGTCAACAAACTCGGGTTTAAAGTGAACACTGATGTAAAAATGGACAATGGCATGCGTTGGCTCACGTTGAACCCACCCGATCAACCCGATCTCGAGATCGCATTACTCGACGCTTCCGGCGACGGCAGCGGCATGGGCTGGGATGATGAATCTCAAAAAGCATTACAACTCTTATTGAAAAAAGGTGTGATGGGTGCCGGTGTACTGCATGCTCCCGATTGTCGTGCTACCTACGAGGAATTGAAAGCAAAAGGCGTCAATATCACCGAACCTAAAGAACAGTTCTATGGTATTGAATGTATCGTGAACGATGGTTGTGGTAACTGGTTTAGCATGACACAGCCGAAAGAGATGCCGGCCGGTGGCTGGAGTTGAAAACAGATAATAGTGAAAAGCTAATAGATAAAAGTTGTTTTAATTCGGAGTTTTCCTATTGACCCGGTGAATCATTTACGATATAGAGTCGTGGTTTCACAAACTATTATCTTTTATCTATTAGTTTTTATCTAACATATCTTCCGCAATTCTTTCTCTATATTTATCCTGTTAATTGATAACATGAACAGGAAAGGAATTCTTTTTTTTATTGGAATACTGGTCACACTCGGTTCTTATTCTCAAAAGATCAACCCGGCTAACCCTGATCTCTCTCCCGGTAATTTCAGAATGGATTCCCTGCCTGATTCGGAGATCAATATCCCGATCCAGGTCAACCTGAAACCGGTGTATACGATGGCCGAAAAATCGGTGGACACCATGTTCACTTCCCCGAACTATCCGGATGGCTGGGTACAGGATGGTTGTGATACCCGCTTCAAATACGTTTTCCGTCGCAGCAAACTGCAGATGAAAGTGTCAGGCACCTCGATGAACCTGGGCTTTACGGGTTTTTATAAGATCGTTGGCTCGACAAGGGTCTGTGTGAGTGGCACCGTTATCTCTCCCTGGACACCTGCCTGCCGTTGCGGTTTTGGCAGTGAGGGTGAGAGAAGGGTGAATGTTTCTTTTGTCAATACCCTGACGGTGCTACCGGATTTTAAAATAAAACTGAATATCAAACGCAATGAGCCGCAGCCATTGGATAAATGCGAAGTATGTTTCTGGGGCCAGGATATCACCAAGCAGGTGATGAAAGGATTGACCGCCGAACTCGATGCGGCCAAAAAGGATCTCGATAAGAATTATGGTACCGTCGATCTTCGCCCCCGCTTCCAGCAAGTGTGGAACCAGTTGAACAAAGTATATGATATCTACGGCCTGGGCTGGTTAAAGATCAATCCCCAGAAGATCCGGATCAATAACCTGTATGCGCTGAACGATTCGCTGAATATTTTTATCGGGCTTTCCGCCAAACCCGTGATCAGTTTTGAAAAACCGGTGGAACAAAATTCCACTATCCCGAATATCGGCTCATTCAGCCGGCAACCGGGTTTCAATATCTTCCTCGACGCGGTGCTTAGTTATGATTCGCTCGGCAATATCATGAACCAGCAGTTGAAAGGAAAGGAATTCGATTTTAAGAAAGGGTTTGTCAAAAAGAAATTCATCATCGATACCTGCAGTATCTATGGTGGCGGCTTTGAAAAACTGATCATCAAAATAAAATTCTCCGGTACCAATAGCGGGGTCATCTACCTGGTGGGCCGGCCCGTGTACGATAAGGATAAAAAGACCATCGAAGTGGCTGATATCGATTTTGATATCAAATCAAAAAATATTCTCCTCGGATCAGCCGATTGGCTGTTCGACAAAAAGATCACAAAGGAGATCAGCAAGAATGCCCGTTTTGAACTGGGCGCTTTTATCGATACGGCCAAACTCAGCATCAATAAAGAACTCAACCGGGAACTCGCAAAAGGTATCCGCAGCTATGGCAACATTAAAGAGATATCTATTGTAGGCATTTACCCGATGCAGCAGCACCTGGTGATCCGGAATAATTGTGCGGGTGATCTTTCTGTAAAAGTGGAGTCGGTCAATTTCAGCCTGTAATTTCTTCCTCGTCGTTGCGGATCCTGAACGTAAAATTCCGCTGAGCTATATAACTGAACAGGATGATCAGGATGGTGGTGATGATCTGTGCGAAAGTGGGATATATCTTCAGGTTTTCCACGAACAGCCGTAATAATATATAATTGAGTCCCAGGTTGAACAGGTACAACATCAAATACCGGAACAGCTGGACCCTTCCCCGCATATTCGAATCGCTGAACACAACGTATTTCATCAGGAAAAAACCAAAGGGGAACGAGACGCAAAATCCCAATAACAATGCGGCACTATGTGCTTCCAGTACCAGGAAACCTATATCGACAGGTTTTTCCCGGAAGATGAATTTGAAACCGATATAAAATACGATAAAACCAAGCCCCGTATTGATCGAACCCGAAGCCGCATACCGGAAGGTCTGCAAGCCCATGAGTTTTTTAAAAGGGGGGTAAAAAAAGTCGATCAGGGGCAGTAACAGGTCTCTCGCACTATGGATATGTTTCCGCATCGGGCGCAAAGTAATTGAAATGGAGGCAAAACACAAAACAGGACTCTGTAGGGGGGAATGGCGAGTGGCAAGTGGCAAGTGGGAA
>JADMIO010909390.1_pt1 | contig 10737 bp, 6 predicted proteins | sample 8958161 | NCBI WGS metagenome assembly JADMIO01 (sample SAMN16585339, study PRJNA669376) | soil metagenome | isolation source: Crop rotation soil | place: USA: Cullars Rotation, Alabama | collected 2011 | reverse complement strand
CTGAGCGCGCGCCGGCCGGCACCCGCCGCAAGCTTTCGTCAGTCGATCAGACGGCGCGCGAGGTAGGTGAACTCAAGCGCCTGGCGCTTCGCGCGCTCGCGCAGGTTCGCCGCGGCCGAATGGCCGCCGTCGGTGTTCTCGTAGTAGAGAAACGGCATGCCCAGGCTTTCCATCTTGGCGGCGAACTTGCGCGCGTGGGCCGGATGCACCCGATCGTCCTTGGTCGAGGTCACCAGGAACGGTAGCGGAAAATCGGCGCGCTTGGTGAGCTGGTGATAGGGCGAGAGCTTCTCGAGCCAGGCGCGCTCCTCCGGCACCGCAGGCGAGCCGTACTCGTCGACCCAGGATGCACCTGCGAGCAACTGGTCATAGCGCAGCATGTCGAGCAGCGGCACATCGACCACCACGGCGCGAAACAGCTCGGGCCGCTGAGTGAGCATGGCGCCCATCAACAGGCCACCGTTCGAGCCACCCTGAATGCCGAGACGTCTCGGGCTCGTGATCTTGCGACTCACCAGATCTTCGGCGACCGCGATGAAATCGTCATAGACGACTTGTCGCTTGGTTTTGCGACCGGCCTCGTGCCATGCAGGACCGAATTCACCGCCACCACGTATGTTGGCCAGCACGTACACGCCGCCCTGATCGAGCCACAGTTGGCCGATCGTGGCCGAATACGCCGGCAGCATCGAGATTTGAAAACCGCCGTAGGCATAGAGCAGCGTCGGCGCGTCGCCGGACGATTTCAGATCGCGTGCCCGCACTACGAAGTACGGCACCCGCGTGCCGTCCTTGGATACGGCCTCGAGCTGCTCGGTGACGTAACGGCTGGCGTCGAAGCGCGCCGGCAGACTCTTCGAAGCCGTGGCGCGCCGCTCCGCGACATCGACCGCATAGAGGGTGGTCGCTTGCAGGAAGTCCTGATAGGTGACGAAGGCGGTGTTCGAGTTGGGGTCGGCGGTGACGATTCCTACCGCGCCGTTCTGGGGCAGCGTGACGCCGATGCCACTCCACTGCAGACCGTCGAACACGTAGCGGGAGACACGGCCGCGAACATTGGAGTAGCTGGCGACCAGCAGCCCCGAGAGCGTCGCCTCCGCGGCGTCGATGGAATCGCGTTCGCCCGGCTCGGCGACCAGGCGCACCGAGGGTGACGGCAGCGACAGCGCCACGATGGGCATGGACAGTAGCGAGCCGCTCTTCCAGGCCGTCTTGCCCACCACCCAGTCCTGCTCGATCGTAAACACGAGCTGGCCCGAGTACAGGGTTCGAAGCGTCGCTTTTGGCGGCAGACTGATGCGTACCTGCTGCCCCTGGGCATCGAGCAACCAGTACGAAGCGGTGAAGAAGGTGTCGGCCTCGTTGATGACCAGGATGCGCTCGCCGCCCGCGCCTTCCAGAGCCATCGGCGCAACCGCGACATCCTCGCGCTGGCCGCTGTGCACTTCGCGTGCCGCCGACAGGGGCTCGCCGCGCGCCCAGCGTTTGACGATGAACGGATAGCCCGATGTAGTGAGCGTGTCCTTGCCCCAGTCGGTCGCCACCAGCAGGGTGTCGTCGTCCTGCCAGGCGACGTCGGATTTCGCTTCGGGCAGCGCGAATCCGTTCGGCACGAACGATCGATCCTCGACGTCGAATTCGCGATAGACCACCGCGTCCTTGCCACCGTCGGAGAGCTGCACCAGACAGCGCCTGCCCTTGCCGGCCTGACACGTGACTCCCTTGAACACCCAGTTCTTTTTCTCGCTCGTCGCGAGCGCATCGACATCGAGCAGCGTGGTCCACTGCGGCTCGGCCTGCAGGTAGGAATCGAGCCTTGTGCGGCGCCAAACGCCGCGAACGTTCTTGTCGTCCTGCCAGAAGTTGTAGATCCAGCCGTCACGCAGCGAGCCGACGGGTATGCGGCTCTTGTCCTCGGCGATCGCCAGCGCCGCGGCGTAGTCGCGCGCATAGCGCGCATCGCCCATCAGCTCCGCCAGCGAGCGATCGTTCTGCTTGTGGACCCAGTCGAGCGAGCGCTTGCCTTCGACGTCTTCGAGCCACTGAAAGGGATCTGCGGGCATGCTCGCTGAACCTTTGCTCGCGGCCGGCTTCTCCGCGGCCGCGGCGTTGAAAATGAGGGCCAGGAGCGCGACGAGTACCGCGCCTGGTACGACCCGGCGCGCGCCGGCGCTGGCGCCGGAGTTGCAGTCAGCCATGGCTTGCGACCTCCACTCAGTCAGGGGCCACCGTATTGAAATCCGCCTGCACGCGCAATTGGACGACATTGGCCGCATCCGACGGCGCCCCCCAGGGATGCACGAACAGGCGTGCCAGCTCGAGCTTTACCTGCATCGAGGTGCGTGGATACCAGTCGACCGCGAGCGCCGCGTTGGTCTGTCGCCCACCATTCCCGGCACTCGGATCGAAATCGACCTGGCTCACGCGCGCCCCCAACTCGAGTGCGCCAGGCCATTCGGCCTGAACGTTGATGAATGCCGCGGAGTTGTTGCGATAGGTGCGCCGGTTGCCGGTCACGATCCACGAGGCCAGCGCATTCCATCCATTGTGTCGCAGCGATGAGTGCAGGGCGCGATGCACTCCGAGCGTCAGGTACTCCCCGGCGAACAACAGCGGGCCCGGGTTCCACTGCGCTTCGACGCCCGCCGCGACCAGGTGATCGACATCGAGCAGCAAGCCCGTTTCCACGCCGCCGAACAGAAACATGTCCGACTCCGATCGTGCGCGCGTGCGAAAGCGCCCGCCGGACACGTCCCGATATTCGAGCGAGGCGCCCACGGCGTATGCGTTCTCAATGGTGCCGCGCGGTCGCAGCACCGCGCGCCCCAGCACGCTGTGGCCGCGTGTGCCACGCCGGTCCGGCAGCTCATCGAGCTCGCGATTGCCGTACACGCCGAAGCGAAGCGTCTGCCGGTCCGTCCATTTGTCGATCTGCAGTCCGGTGACCCGGCCCGGCGCGAGTGCCACCGAGGTGGAGCGCTCCATGAACGACGACGCGCTGTCGGGTGTCGCCTCATCCAGGCCCAGCCCGGTGTTCTGGTTTCCGAGCCGCAGCGACAGGCCCGGCGTCGGCCGGTATTGCACGAAGGCATTGCGCCAGCCGCGCGAGGACAGGGCGAACTCGTAGTCCGCACGCACCTGCCAGGCGCGACCGATGTCAGCCGCGGCGCCGAAGCGCGCACTGCTCAGGTCGAAGACGTCGTCCGGCTGATAGGGACTGCTGTCCACCAGGTCGACGGTATCGACCGTGAGACGTGCGTTGGCGCTGAGATTGATGACCGGAGCGGGCTTGGCAGGCGCGTCGGCCGTTTCCGCAGCGCGAGCTTCACCGGCCGTTGCTAGCACGAGCATGCCCGCCGCCAGGATGATGCGCATCGTCCCCCCTGACGAATCGAATCGCCGGCTACTTCGCCTGGGCGGCGCGCACGGCGGGGCGCTCTGCTTCGTTATCGTGAGGAAAATCGGTGGGGTTCAAGGGCGACGCGAGCAGCAGCTTGCCTTGTATGTTCTTGCCCTCGACACCGAGCACTTCATACAGCGCCTCGAACGCGCCGGCGCCCTTGGCGCGGCTCGTCAGCTCGCGCAGGCGGGCCGGATCGGTGAGCATCTCGGCCACCTGCATCAGCGCAGTGTCACGATTACCGGCGATGATCAGATGCTGCACGCCGTTAGGGCCACCGAAGGTCGAGAAGTAGCCGTAATCACGATAGCTGCCCGTATTGCCCGAGAGCGTCCCCGCTTCGCTCAGGTAGGGCTCGCCAGTCTGCAAGTCGATCAGCTCGTCGTAGCTCTGCCCGATGCTGAAGCGCGAGCCGGCGAACACGAAGTCGCTCAGCATCCCGAGCCCGCTCAGGTAGCCGATGTAGATGACGTGCGCCGATTTGAAGACCTCCGGATCGAGACTCGACGCCAACGCCACGCGCACCCGACGGTTCTTGCGTGCCAGCACGGGCATGATGTCGCGCACGGCGAAGGCACTGCCGATCGGCAGGTAGGCCAGATTCAGATCCACGTAACGTGACGCCGTCTCGGGATGCTGCACGAGATGGCTGCTCAGATCGTCGCGTGAGTTGATGGAGAAGTCGCGCACCAGACGCTCGACGCTCGAGTTGGCGTCGTGATCGTTGCGCTCGCCGAAGATGTAGTAGTCGCCTACGACGATGTAGACCGGGCGATCGTCATCGAGCAGTGGGACCCACACGGAACTGTCGCGCACCGCGTCGATGTCCGTGTCGGCACGTTCGGTGCCGATGCGGTAAGCCCCGAGCAGCAGACCCGCGAGTGCCACGACACCCACGACGCTCGCCACTGCCCAGCGCGGTGGGCGCCAGCGGTGCGGCGTCGCGGCCGGTGCGGCAACGGGTCGCTGGATGGCGAGCCGGTATTCTCCCCGCGGCACGACCAGCCGCTCCGGCAGCTGTGCGCCCGGGCCACTGTAGAACTCATCGAGCCGCCGGCGCAGTTTGTGCACGTACACGCGCACGTGCGCGTCCTGAGTGACGTCGAAGCTTGGATCCTTGCCAAAGGCATCGATCGCGATCTCGATCTCCTTGGGCGCCCTGCCCTCGAGGGAGCAGGTCAGCAGGAAATCGAACAGGCGCTGCAGGGGGCCGGACCGGTCGAACCAGCGGTTGGCCCGGATCTGATCGGCGTGCAGCTGAATGAGCTCTTTTTCTTCCATTGGGAGCGATCGTACCAGAGGCGCTTAACGTGCGAATAACAGAAAAGGAAATAAGGGCTTGCGCATCCGGCCACGATCTGGCCGGCGCCTGAGCGAACTACTCTCGCCGCCGTTCTATTGCTTCTCGGATACCCGACGGGGGGCGGCCGGACGCTCGCTGGGAGCCTTGCTGGCGGCCGGTGGGGCTGGTGGCTGGCTTGGAGCCGGTCCCTTCCAATCGCCGAAGGAGGAGAAGCGGGCGACCTTATACAGCGTCTCGCGCGGCAGCTCGCCGAACTTCTCCTGGTACGCGGCGCAGAAGTGGCCCAGGTGATGAAAGCCAAAATCCATCGCAATCGTGGTCACCGAGGCCTGATTAGGCTCGAGATTGGCGAGCGCCTCCTGAACCATGTGCAGCCGGCGCTCCTTCAGGTAGCGCATCGGCGTCGTGTTCAGATAGACACGAAAGCCGGCAAACAGCGCGCGCGTGCTCACCTGTACTGCAGCGGCGATGTCCTCCGGACCGATTGCCTGACCGAGATTCTGCTCGATGAAGGTCTGGGCCTTGGCGATGTACGCCGGACGCGGTCGCGCGCCGCCACCGGCGAGCTCGTCGCGGTAGTTGTGATCCAGGCAGGTCAACAGACCGGAGAACAGCAGCGAGGCCATGTGACGCCGCGCGAATGCCGAGCTGCCGATGCCCTCGCCATCGGTCAGCGACAGCATGAAGCGCAGCAGCGCCGCGATCTCCTTGGCACCGGAGGTGCCGAGCGGCACGGCGGGCACGAATTCCAATGGCGAGCCCAGCGGGCGACCGAGCTGTTGCTCGAGATGCCGCTCGAGGTCGGCGCGTTCGACGCGCACGATGAGCTGCTCACAGCCCTGACCGAAGCGCATGTCCACACCCAGCGTCGGCGAGATCATCACCGCCTGCTTGGGACTGCAGAAGATCTCCTGCTGGTCGACGGTGACATAGGCCTCGCCTCGCACCGGAATCTGCAGCAGGAAAAAATCGCGCAGCAGCTGCGGACGCACCCGCACGCTGGCTCCGTGGCGGTGATAGACGAGACAGACGCCTTCGACACGCGCGCGCGAGATACAGACATCGAGCGCCTGATCGCGTCCGACGACGTCGAGCGTGTGAGGAACGAACAGCGCGCTGATGTGCGCTCGGGCAGCGTCGAGATCAGTGGTCCGATAGGGATTGATGGCGGCAAGGCGCGGCAATGCGCTTTGCAGTTCACCTTTCATCTGACTGACCCCTTGGAGAATCCCGGAGCGGGATTTTCAATGCAGACCTCAAGCCGGCCTTCGAGCCGCAGATAGAACGCGGTGGAAGATTATAATACGCTGCAAACGCCGCGTTATCGCCATCCTGCGCGCCCCTCGCGTGAGATCACGCCGCCGCGGATTCACGTTCACACCTTAAGTCGCGTTCAGTCCCGCGTGGTGCCTAGCAGGCCTGCCTGCAAAAGGCTTGTCCTAACGAGCGGCGAATCGTTGCGGGATTGTGTCGTTTTGCCACTACAGACGCGCACTGGCTTAGGTAAAGCCAGCCGTCAAGTGGCGAAGGGGATCGGCAAATGCCAAGGCGGGGGGTCGAGCCCCCCGCCGGCAAAGCGAAACAGAGTCGGGTGATCGCGTGCGGCCCGCAGGCCGTGCGATCAATCGAAGTCTTCGCCCTGGAAGCCCCAGCGCAGTCCGTCGGACGGCCGCTCGATGCGACGCATGCGCAGGCGGTGGTCTTCGACGTTGCGACCCGGGTTGCCCCAGATAATCACGTGATCGCCCGCCTTGAAGGTCGAGCGGGTGACACCCTGGCGACCCAGCGCCGTCGCCGCGCCCCACTCCACTGCGTAGCGGATCGTCTTGCCGCCTTCTTTCACGTTCAAGTGCACGAAGGCATGCGGGTTCCGGTACATGAAGGCAACCAGCTCGCCTTCGATCTTCGTTTCCTTATCGACGAAATACGTCGCGGGAAACGAGTGATGCGCCAGCGCCGGCAGCGCGAAGAAGGCAGCGGCCGCAACCGTCAGCCCAAACAACCCGGAAACAAGTTTCATTGCGTTAGTCCTCATTGGATATCACCTGCTCTGCTTGAGCTCGCGGCAGGCTCGCCGCGATAGATCAACTGCAATTGAATGCCGAATCCCCCGTGACGGGGCGGATTATATACCGCTGATCGATCCGTCAAGCATCCGCAAATAAGCCTGTCCCACAAAAAAACGTGGGTGGCTCGAGATCGAGCCACCCACGGGTTCTTCCAACCAGGTTTTACTGGAAGGTTGCTTTGAACGTCAGGCCAAACTCGCGCGGCCGGCCCACCGTGCCGTCGTCGATCGACAGCAGCGGGCTGATGAAGCCACCCGTCGTGTAGCGCTCATCCGTGAGGTTGGTGCCGAACAGCGCCACGCTCCAGCGATCGCTCGGAGCCGTGTACATCAGACGAGCCTGCAGCAGCGAGTAGGGATCCTGCTCCCATTCCTCGCCCGTGAAGCTGCCACGCTGGTCGCCCGGGACGTACGTGCGGTTGAAGCCGCTCGTGTAGTTCCAGTCGACGCGATACAGCAGCGAGGCGCCACTGGCGATCTGATGTGTGTACTGCGCACCGAAGGAGATCTGCTCTTCCGGAGCCATGCCGAAGTTGTCATCCAGCTGAATGTCGTTGGCGACACTCGGCAGGATCTCGGTGTAGCCGGTATCCAGGATACCGACGCCGAGGTTCAACTGGAGGCCGTCGATCGGCAGCCAGGTCCCTTCGAGCTCAACGCCTTCCGCTTCGGCGGATGCCGCGTTCTGAGTCAAGAAGGTCGGCAGCACTTCGCCCGTGAGCGGGTTACGCACCGTGCCGGACAGCTGAATGCTGTCCCAGTCGGTGTGGAACACCGTCAGGTTCAAGCGCAGGGTGCGATTGAGCCAGTCCGAACGCATGCCGATTTCGTAGTTCTCGATCTCTTCCGGGTCGAACGGGAAGTCCGTGTTAACCAGCACACCATTCGCATCGGGGATGTTGATGCGCGACACGCCGCCCGTGTTGTAACCCTGCGAGAAGCCGGCGTACACCATCAAGTCCTCAGTGAACTTGTTGGTCAGGGCTCCGCGATAGGTCGTCTTCTGGAACGACAGATGGCGTGGCTGAGTGCGGCCACCATTGATGAACAGATCTCCAGCCGGCAGGTGACCCGGGATGTTGGACCGTCGCGGCGTGTTCGGCGCGAAGGCCAGCGTCCACGTGTCGTTGTCCTGGTCGTGATACCGCAGACCCGCGGTGATGGAGAACGTCCGCGTGAGGTCGAACGTGTACTCGCCGAAGGCTGCGTAGCCTTCCTGCTCGGTCTCACCCAGGGTGTCGTTCGACACCAGGCCAAGGCGTGAGCACGGGCTGTTGGGAGCGGTCACGGTCTGGCAGAACGGAGTTGCATTCAACTGCGCGAAGGTGAAGCGCGGTGTCGTCGAGCAGCCGCCCGGCTGTCCAGTTACCGTGATCGGAGCTACGCCGCAGTCGAAGTCGAACAGCGCCCAGCGGAAGCCGTGCGACTTGTTGTTGGTGTTCCAGCCGTACAAACCGGTGACGGCGTGGAAACGACCAATGTTGGTGTTGATCTGGAACTCCTGTGACCAGGACTCACGCTTGGCAGCCGTGCCCTGCGACCAGAAATCGACCCACGTGTTGTCGAAGTTGGACAGGAACCACGTGTCCTGCTTCGTGAAGTTGGTCAGGGAGTTGATCGCCCACGCGTCGTTCAGCGCGTAGTCGAGCTTCAGATTGAAGTTGTCCTCGTCGACCTTCACGCCCGGACCACCGTCGTAGTTGTCCATGGACTCGAGGTCGCCGACGATGCCGCCCGGGCACTCCGGCACGTTGCTCTGGCAGTCATAGCGAATGCCCAGGGCTTCGTAGTACTGGTGAGGAGGCACGGTGAAGCCGCCGCCGGGGCTGGGACCGTCTACACCGTACTCATGGATGTAGAAGGTGTAGTTCGGCTGCGTCGAGCGCTGACGCGACTTGTTCGCGAACAGCCGGGCAGTGAACTTGTCGTTCGGCAGCCAGAGGAAATCGGCACGGACCGTCTGGTCGTCGATCTCACCCGTGGAACGGCCGGTGATCAGGCTGCGCACGTAGCCATCGCGGTTCTCGCCGATGAACGAGAACTTGGTGCGGAACGTGTCGGTGATCGGGATATCAGTGTGGACCGACAGGTCGCGGCGCTCGTAGCTGCCGATCGTGGCCTGGGCGCGCACACCGAACTCGGCCGCCGGAAGCTTCGTGAAGATGCGCAGTGCGCCGCCGGTGCTGTCACGGCCGAACAGAGTGCCCTGCGGGCCGCGCAGGACTTCCACGCGCTCGATTTCCATCACGCTGCGTTGGCCGAGGCCGACTGACGTGTTCTGGAACACACCATCGATGAAGAAGCCCGCGCCCGGGATGCCGCGCATCGCGAAGCTGGGGCTCGCCTGGCCGCTCGGGCCGGAGCTGATCATCACGTTCGGGGAGTTCTGAACGACGTTTTCGACGCGCTCGATGCCCTTGAGCTCCATCTGCTCGGCAGAGAACGCCTGAACCGACAACGGAACGTCCTGGACGCTCTCATCGCGTCGACGTGCCGTGACGGTAATTTCTTCCAGCCCACCCGCTGCGGGCTGATCTTGTGCTTGAACGGTTGCCGGTAAACCGCCAACCGAGGCCATGGCTGGGATCAGCCATAGCCATTTGGAGTGCCGAGACATATTCCACCCCTCTGGAGTTTAAAAATTAGAAAACGCTTGACCTCATGCAGTCGCTTTCACTTGTTCAGTCGTGGGTCTTGTTCTTTCAAGCGCCCGTGAAGCTTCCCCATGTTTCCGCCATGTACCGCGCTGACTTCATCGCAACTGCATGCAGCGTGTACGTGGAATTGACTGACGAGCTGGTCGGAAATACCCCAGGCCCGCCTACGAACAGATTGTTGACCTCGTGACTCTGGGCGTTGGCGTTGAGCACCGAACGCTTCGGATCATTGCCGAGAATCGTGCCGCCCATGATGTGCTGGCCGCCCACTGGACCGTTCCAGGCCGCGTGCGCACCGGCTGCCTTCATGATCGCGATGCCTTCGTCGGCGCTCGCCTTCCACAGCTTGAGGCCCTCGGCGCTGCGCTGGTAGCGCACGCGTGCGAGTGCCATGCCGTACTTGTCTTTCTGCGGCGCGCGCTCGATGCGGCTGGTCGACAGCGGCTCGTCTTCACAGACGGAAGCCATCGAGCCCAGATGGTGCGCAGCATCGACCATGAACTTCTGCAGGTCTTCGCCGAACAGATCGGGACGCGTCATCGAGAGGCCGAGCAGATCGTTCGGCTTGACCGCTAGCGCGATCTCCCACTGACGGCTGCCGAAGCCACCGCCCTTGGTCGGATCCTTGTCGAAGTGATCCTGGCAGATCAGCTGACCGCCGGTCGCGCCGAGGAAGTTCTGCATCTCGTCCTTGAACAGACCCGAGATACCGCATGCCGCGTGTGACATGAGGTAGCGGCCAAGGAGCCCGCTGCCGTTGCCCAGGCCGTTGGCGTGCGCACTGCTGCCGGAATTGAGCATGATGCGTACGTTCTCGACCGAGAAGGCACACAGCACCACGGCATCCGCGGGCTGGGTGACCTGGTCCCCGTTTGGCGTGTAGTACTCGACCGCCGTGGCACGCTTGCCGTCGGCGCTGGTGAGCACGCGCGTGACGTGCGCATTGTTCTGAACCGTGGCGCCAGCCTTGATCGCGCGCGGCAGATACACCACCAGCGGATTGGCGAGGGCACCGATCGGGCAGCCGGCGTCGCACCAGCCGTCCCAGATGCACGGTTGACGACCGTTGTAGGGAGCGGACAGCAGCGCCATCGGAATCGGCGAGGTGTGCAGCCCCATCTTGTCGAAGCCGCGCTTCAGCACCTTGCCATGGTTGGACACCATGACCGGACCCAGGGGGTACGGGTCACCCTCGGGACGCCACTTCTCCTGGGCTGCGTCGCCGGAGATGCCAACGTCCTTCTGCACCGCGTCGTAGAAGGGACGCAGCGTCGAATATTCGAACGGCCAGTCCAGGCCGCGGCCGTAC
>JADMIO010647676.1_pt1 | contig 10737 bp, 2 predicted proteins | sample 8958161 | NCBI WGS metagenome assembly JADMIO01 (sample SAMN16585339, study PRJNA669376) | soil metagenome | isolation source: Crop rotation soil | place: USA: Cullars Rotation, Alabama | collected 2011 | reverse complement strand
TAATTATCTGCGCAATAATCCATCCGACTTTCGCACGATGGTCAACGGGTTCATGAATTCGCAGGAATACCGTCTGCGATTTGGGCCTTAACTCAGACAGCAACTAAAACTACTTCAAGCAATGTCTTCCCGATGAAATGTATTTGCGCACAAATACATTGTCATTGATGGCCAAGCAATGTAGGCTCCCGCGGTTTGGCTCGCAGCGTAACCGTTCGGAACGAATTAATTCGCGTCGCTGTAAGTGTTGCAGTGCGCCCGATCAGGCAGTTTTGGTTTTCATTGGGGCTTATGCCGGAAAAACAATTCTTCAGGCGGGCGTACAGGGTGGCCGGCTTAGTCGTAATCCTTTTGGCGGTGATTGCTTCCGCCGCGGCCCAGGACACGGTGACGGGCGCCTTCGAAGGAACAATCAGTGATAACCAGACCGGTGTGGCGCTGAAAGGAGCCACGGTTGAGATCGTCAATCAACAAACCGGTATCTCGATCAGCCTGAAGACGGATTATCGCGGCCGCTTTTATCAGGGCCTGCTGATTCCGGGCACTTATCGAATTCGAGTTTCCAACACCGGTTATCAAACCCGCGAAGTGATACAGCGACTCAAAATTACTTATACCGGAGAAGTGGTGCCGGTCCCGGTGGCCCTGGATCCGGCGCCGGCTGTGCCGCCACCGGTCACGGCGCCAACTCCGGCGCCCGCGGTGACGGACACGGACATTCGGGCCAGCATCATCACCGTTGATGCGCGGCGCAGCGGCTCGTTTAGCGACGAGGAAATCAGCAGTTTCCCGCTCGGAGGCGTAACTTTCGCACGCACCTTTGATGAACTGGCGCTGCTCTTGCCGGGGGTGGCGCCGCCACCGCAAACACTGGGCAGCGTTGCCGGACCAGGAGTGGGACCCGGTGTCGGATCAGCCGGGCAGTTTTCGGTGAATGGATTGCGCTCGCGCGGCAATAATTTCACCGGAGATGGATCCGATAACAACGATGAAGACATTGGCGTGCGACGGCAGGGATTTGTGGCCCTGATCCCGCAGCCCATCGAATCGGTGCAGGAGTATCAAGTGATCACCCTGTTGGCCCCGGCACAGTTTGGGCGGAACATCGGCGGCCAGGTGAACGCCGTATCGAAGTCCGGAGGAAACGCAACGCATGGCGTGCTGTTTGGTGCTTTCAATTCCAGTCAGTTAAATGCGCGTAATCCTTTCGATACCACCTTCGGCAATGGCAGCAGTCAATTGCGCTCAGCCAGTGGGCAGCCGGTCCTGCTTAATAACGCGCCGATGCTCGTCACAAATCAATCCGGGGGAAAAGACTCGTTCACGTTTGTGGATGGCGGATTTGTGTTAGGCGGTCCGTTCCCGAAGGGGTTGTTCTATTTCGTCTCAGCCGAGGGGCAAACGGTTAATGCCACCGAAGAGCATAGTTTCGCAGTACCCACACTGGATCAGCGCGGCGTGTTTCGTTCCGGCGCGACTGGACTGGTTCGCGATCCATTCACGGGAACGGCGGTGGCAACGGTACCCACCAGCCGTAATGGTGGCGCGGTCTTTAATCTGTTTCCATTTCCGAACAATCCGAACGGCATCTATGGTGTGAACACCTTCACTCAATCACTGGATGCCGATCAGCGAGGGGTGATTGCTTCCGGCCGGCTCGACAAAAATTTTAATTATCATCACAAGCCACAGTCCTTAACGCTTCGCTACAATTTCAGCCAGGACCGCCGCATTATCCCGGTAACCGGCGGAGCGCTATTTTCTTCGTTACAGCCTCGCGTGCGGGCCCAAAATCTATCGTTCTATTCGAACAACACGGTAAAGGATACGGGCACACTGATCTTCAACCAGCTGAGACTTTCCTACGGGCGCACCCGGTTGGCTTTTGATGAAGTGAGAAATCGTGATTTCCTCGTTCCGAGTGCGAGCCTGCCAAACGAGCCATTCCTGCTGAATGCGCCGGCGTTACTCAACATTACGCAACCCGCCGCCGCCGGAGTGCCCAACACCGGACCAGTCAGGTTCATTTCGCCTTTGCCCACGGGCAATCCAAACCGTTTTTTGACCACCGTCGAACCGGAACTGGGCCCGCTGGGGCAGGTGGCCATTGCCGGATTCAGTCCGTTGGGTGTTGACGTACTTAATTTTCCCCAAAGCCGGGTGAACAACACTTATCAGATTGCAGATGATGTGTCGGTCAAGACCGCACACCACAGTTTTGTTTTCGGGATCGACCTTCGTCGCTCAGAGCTCAACAGCAATTTACCCCGCAACGCTCGTCCGGTGGCGACTTTCAACAGCGCCCCGCGGCTAATATTGACCAACGGCACTTTGCGTTTCCCCAACAGCAACGATCCTAATCCAATCATCAGAGGCGAAGATCTGGCGGCCCTGGGCGCCGCGAGCAATTTCTTTTTTACGCTGAACCGGACGGGCGGCGATGATGCGCACATCAATCTGCGTTATTACCAGCTCAACCTCTTTGCGCAGGACAGCTGGCGCGTCAATCGGCATTTTTCTCTGAGCTACGGTTTACGTTACGAATACAACACACCGGTAGCCGAGACGCAGCAGCTAATCGAACGCACTTTCAATGATCCGGCGCTCGCTTTGGCGCCCGGGTTAAATCAGTTCATTAACGGCCGGACCAAAATCTTCGACCCGGATCGCAATAATTTCGAGCCGCGACTCGGGCTGGTTTACACCCCGCGGCCGGCCGCAAACGGACGATTGTTTGTGCTGCGGGCTGGTTATGGACTTTTTTACGATCAGATCCTTGGCGCAGTCGCTAGTCAATCGCGGAATGTCTTTCCGTCTTTTATTACGCTGAACTTTGGCGGGGTGGCGGCTTCGGCAAGCGACAACATTCTGGTGTTTTTCAATCCCGGCAATACTTCCTTCAATAACATTCCCCTCCAGGTGCCGGGCACACTCAACCGTTTCAATCCGGCACTGCCTTTGGCGGATTTTTTCAACTCGATCAATAACCTTTTTCCGCGTGCTCTCGGCGCTACCTTGCCGCTGCGGACACTCAACACGCCTCTGGCGCATCACTACACGGTGGGCGTTGAGCAACAGCTCAGCAAAGATCTGATAATTTCTGCCAGCTATGTCGGCACTACCGGCCGTAATCTGCTGCGGTTCACGACCCCGAACCTGGGGCCGGGTATCACGGTCGCGCCGACGAGCATGACCAGTTTTAATGTGCCGGACGGCGGGCTTAATTTACCCACGCCGATTTTCCTGGGCCGGGCGCTAAATCCGCCTCGCCCGCTCAACGGCATCGGCGCGGTCGATCAAATCGAAACGACGGCGCGTTCGCAATACCATTCGCTGCAGGTGCAGGTGCGTGGCCGCTGGCGCAGAGCAGGTCAATTTCAATTGGCGTATACGCTGTCGAAAGCGAATGACGAGGTCTCGGATGTTTTTGATTTGGCCGGGGCATTCGTATTGCCGCAAAACAGCCTGACCTTCGGGGGCGAGTACGGACCGGCAAATTTTGATGTGCGGCACCGTCTTACTTATGCGGTTGATTTTGATTTAACCGAATTTGGAAAGAAGAATTCGGCGTTGCATTGGCTTACGAAGGATCTGCATTTCAGCAGTACGGGTCGTTATCATAGTGGACAGCCGTTTACGGTGAATAGTTCGATTGATGTGAACCTGGACGGTAACTTGACTGACCGGCTCAATAACCTGAACGGACTGGTGGTCACCGGCAGTCGCAGCCGGCCTTTGGCCCTGACGACCACCGATACGTTAACGATGCTGGCACCTTTCGGTCAGGACGGCGCGATTGGGCGGAATATCTTTCGTAGCGGGAGCGTGCTGGAATTGGATGCGTCCGTGAGCAAAATGTTTTTCGTTACCCGCAGTCAGCGTCTGCTGCTGCGTTTGGACGCGTATAACTTTATGAATCGTGCTAATTTTGGCGTGCCCGTCCGCATCCTTGAGGCTCCATCATTTGGGCAAGCGGTCAATACAGTCACGCCGCCCCGCCGCTTTCAGGCGGGGATCAAATACTTGTTCTGAGAAAGACGCAGCCGCTGGTGTGACCAGTTGAGAGTAACCACCATGGAACCTATCAGAACACCGATCACCAACTCGTATCGTAAGCTGTGCAGGTGGGCCGTGCCGGCGCTCTTCCTCTCGTGGGCGATCGTGGGCGGGTTCTGGCTAAGTAAGGCGAAGGAACTCGATCATGGCCCATCGTCGTCTCGAATTGAGAATCGATCTGAGGCGAACGCTACTTTCCGGGGAGTGGCCCGTCCTGCGCTCCCACAAAGCGGTTGCACTTTCACACTGTCCGCAACCAGCCGGACCTTCTCTTCGCTGGGTACATTTCCTTTTAGTCCTGACAGCGATGTTCGAAACATTCCGGCGGCAGTGCTGGTCAAGACCAATCCTGGTTGCAACTGGAGTTCGAGCAGCAACGCATCGTGGCTGGCGATCGCGCCCGGCAGCGGCACCAGTGGGCAGGCGGAGGCACTGTTTACGGTCCAGCGAAACACTACCGGAGCACAGCGGCAAGGCACACTGACTATTGCCGGACAAACTTTCACGGTCACACAGACAACTTCAAATGTGCCGCCGAATGACAATTTTGCCAACGCTGAAATTCTCAGCGGACCCGTCGGCTCAACGTATGGCAACAATGTGAACGCAACGCTGGAATCAGGTGACTTTGGGATTGAAAGCGACACCAACACCATCTGGTATCGCTGGCTGGCAACTTCAACCGGCCCCACGGTTTTTTCATTGGACACTCTGAACACCGGATTGTGTGCTCGGACTTCCAACAGCCCGAGATATCTCAGCGTTTACACCGGCACAATCGGCAATGTCAGCCCGGTCGCGGCAAATTGGTTCTTTGACGGCTCCAACTCGCCGGCCAACAACTTACGTAATTCGGCGGGTTTCGATGCCACCGCCGGCACAACCTATTTCATAAAGATCAGTAGCAGTCCGAGCGGCACTGTGAATTTGCGATGGTCGCCGGCCTTTAAAGTACAAGGACGCCTGCGCAATTCGCAGGGATCGACCATTTTTAGCGGTACACCGGTTACGATCACGAGCAGCCAATGCAGCAACCTGGGATATGACAGCACCTTTCGCTTCCCTCATGATTCGGGCTTGTATGCTCCAAATGGCACCTTCATCACATTGGACCCGCCGATAATTAACAGTCCGCTTGGAAACGTAGGCTGGAGTCCAGGCAGTTTCGGCAACCTCACGGCAACTAACCTTGCCGCGGACTTTACCGCCACCTCGCCGCAACCGACTGTTGCAGGCTCGCTATTTGGTCTCCCGGCGAACACTCCCGGCACAAGCATCAGTTCGAATGCCGTCTTCTGCAACATTACTCAAGGCAATCCGGTCACCTACACATGCACCTTCAGCATTTACAGTAGTGCGTTCGGAACGCCGTCCGCCAACGGATATGAGTTTAGCCCAACCGGTGGCTTCAGCTATGGAGGGATCGAACGGAACCAGACGCAGGATTTTACGGCGACGCTGATACCCCCGAGACTCCAATTTAGCGAGAGCGCGCCCACCGTCGGCGAGAGCGCTGGTAGTCGCACCATCACGGTTACTCGCACCGGCGATCTGAGCAAGGCCGTGACTGTGAATTACGCAACCAGCAACGGCAGCGCCACCGCCGGTCAGGATTACACGGCGAAGTCGGGCACGCTGAGCTTTCCCATTAACAACACGTCACAGTCCTTCTCGATCCCAATTACCAGTGACAATGTTTATGAGGGAAACGAAACGATTAATCTCACCTTGAGTAGTCCTGCCGGGGGCGCGCAGCTCGTTGATCCGTTTCAGGCCCAGCTAACCATAACTGACGATGATCCGCTCCCGGCGCTCAGTATCAACGACGTCACCTTGTCCGAAGGCGACACGGGCGCCAAGACGTTTGGATTCACGGTAAGTCTTTCAGGTGCGACCGCATTGCCGGTGTCCGTCAGTTGCGCCTCTGCGAATGGCACGGCTGTAGCAGGGAGCGACTATCAGAGTTCCAGCAATACGATTGTTTTCGCCGTCGGCGAGACAAGCAAGCCCGTTAATGTGCTGGTGAACGGCGATACGCTAAACGAGCCTAACGAAACCTTCTTCCTTAACTTGTCGAGTCCGGTCAACGCCACCATTTCAGACAATCAAGGTCAGGGCACCATCACCAATGACGATTCTCTGCCCGCGCTGGCGATCAGCGACATCGCGGTGAACGAAGGAAACAGCGGAACAACCAACGCGACCTTCAACGTAACTCTCTCGCCTGCCAGTGGACAGACGGTTACGGTGCAATATGCCACCGCAAACGACACGGCTTCATCCGCGAGCGATTATCAAAGCACGAGCGGTACACTGACGTTCAATCCCGGAGAGACGACTAAGCCCGTCACGGTTACCGTGAATGGCGATACGCTGGTCGAAGCGAACGAAACCTTCTTCGTTAACTTATCGAATGCCGCGAACGCGACCATTTCGGACGGTCAGGGCATGGGTACAATTACGAATGACGATCTGGCAACGACGATCCAGCTTAGCTCGGCTTCATATTCGGTAATCGAGTCAGGGGGTGCAGTCACGATCACCGTCAACCGGTCCGGCAACACGGGCGGGACGTCAACCATCGATTACCAAACGACCGACACCGACACGTTCACGGTGAACTGCGCGACCAAACAAGGCCAGGCATTTGGCCGCTGTGACTTTGGCACGGTGTTCGGCACCATCAGTTTTGCCGCGGGCGAGACGTCCAAAACTTTCACGATTCCGATCATCAACGACGGTTATGCGGAAGGTAACGAGACTTTTAGCGCGGTGCTTGGTAATGCCGTTGGCGCGACCCTGGGAACCCCATCAACGGCCGCCGTAACTATCAATGACAATGAAACCGTAGATGCAGCGAATCCGATTCTGCAAACAAATGCCGCGGGCATAGCCTTCTTCGTCCGTCAGCACTATCTGGATTTCCTCGGGCGCGAACCTGAACCGGGAGAACCATGGTCTGCAATCCTGGCGGGCTGTTCCGACCAGTTCAATACCGATCCGAATAGCCCTTCGAAGAATTGTGATCGCATCTTTGTTTCAAACAGCTTCTTTGGCTCGCCGGAATTCAAAGACAAGGGTTTCTACATCATTGGGATGTACCGAGTGGCGTTCAATCGACTGCCGACTTATGTTGAATTCTCAAACGATCTGGCATCGATCTCGGGGACGACGGCGGCTGAAGTGTTCGCCAGGCGCGCGGCGTACGCTACCAGCTTTGTGCAACGGAGCGAGTTCACGGGCATCTATTCTGCCAAGTCCAACTCGGAGTTCGTGAACCACTTAATGAGTGGGGGACAGGGTCAGAACTACAATTTGACGAGCATTACGACGAAGGATCCGGCGAATCCGGACACCGGCAACAAGGTGACGTTGACGACGGCAGATCTAATCAGCCGGCTCAATGCGGCGACGATGACGCGAGCGCAGGTCCTGCGCGCAATCGCGCAGTCAGACGAGATTACGGTGAACAAAGAAGCTGTGAATGCATTCGTTGCCTCGCAGTATTATGGTTATCTCAGGCGAACGCCGGACACGACTGGACTCAATGGGTGGAAAACCTATCTGACCGCGAATCCGAATGACTTCCGCACGATGGTGAATGGGTTCGTCAATTCACCTGAATACCGTTTGCGGTTCGGTCCGCCGTAAAGCAGCGCCCGTTTCGGCAGACTTTGATTAATACTCGGCACGGGCCGAAAAATATGGGTAAGGCCGTGAACATTTGGCATGATTCAGGCCCGAATATCGACTGTAATTTGTCTTTCGCATTACGCCAGACCGTCTGGTGCCTCGCTTCCTAATCAGTGAGTGCTGGAAACAGATGAGTTGCCCCCTAACTCAACCGCGACTACTCGATCGAGGAAAGGTAAGCGCGCTGCGCGTCTTACTAGCCGTGATTCTGATGGGCGCGGGATTATGCATGTTCCGCAGCCTAACCGCGCGATCACAGAATCAGGCAGCTTCATCGGCGCGGCCTGAATTAGTAATTCAAAGTGGCCACAGTTCCAGCGTCAACTGTGTGGTCTTCGCGCCGGATCGACGCTGGCTTGCGACCGGCTCAGCCGACAATTCAATTCGCATCTGGGACAGCGAGTCTGGTCTCGAGTTGCGCGCTTTGTTCGGTCATCAGAATTGGATTCGTGCCATTGCGGTCAGCCCTAACGGCGCGTTGCTCGCTTCGGGCAGCAACGATCGCACGGTGCGGTTGTGGGACGTCGCTTCCGGGCATGAGCGGGCCACGCTGACAGGTCACCAGGGAGTGATCAACGCAGTGACCTTCAGTATTGATGGCCAGCTGGTCCTGTCAGCAAGTGCCGACAAAACGATAAGGGTTTGGGAAGTTGCATCCGGCGCATTGCGACAGACGCTGTCCGGTCATAATTCGGACGTGACGGCCATAAGATCAAGTCCTGATGGTAAGACTTTCGCGACCGCCGGCGCTGATGGTGAAATCAGAATTTGGAGCAGTCAGGATTGGAGCGGGCACAGCATCGTCAACCGGCGGCCGAGCAGAATCAGTACGCTCCTGTTCAGCCCTGACAGCCGCAGACTTGCAACCGGCACGGTGAATGGCGACGTCATAATCTGGGATGTGGCGACCGGCAAAGAGCGATTGCGAGTTACGCAGAATGACAAGACAATTCTGGCACTCGCTTTCGCGAACGATACGGACCTCTGGTTCGTCAACGCAGAAGGATCGCTGATTTCGATCGACTCAAACGGCAGTCAGCGAGTGCTGCTCAAAGGAAATCGTGAAGACAGTGAATTGACCTTTGTAGCGTTCAGCAACGATCGGCAATTGATTGCTTTCAGCAGGGGAAATCGCTCAGTCGAGATTCGCAATGCGGGCGACGGAACGCTCGCGCGCACCCTGGAAAGTCATGCTGCCGGTTTTTTCTCGATTGCTTTCAGCGGCGACGGCCGCTGGCTGGCGGCCTCGGCCATCGATCGCACCATCCGGGTCTGGCAAACGGCAACGGGAAGAGAAATGCCAAGAATAGGGAACAACAGCGGTTGGGTGCAGGCAATCGCATTTAGTCCGGACAGCAACCTGTTGGCGTCGGCCAGCCAGAGCGGTGAAGTAAAGCTCCGCGAGGTTAGCAGCGGTCGCGAGACTTTTTCGCGACGCTATGACGGAGATCGAATTCAATCAATCGCGTTCAGCAGTGACGGCAGGTATCTGGCCGCGGGCGGTGTTTCCCAAACCATTCATCTCCTGGACCTCAATGCAAAACAGTCTTATGAACTCGCCGGACACCAGGGTGAAGTTACCGGGCTCGCATTCCTGCCGAACTCTGCCACTCTGGTCTCGGGCAGTACTGACAAGACGGTGAAGTCATGGGATGTTTCGACCCGCACCTTGTCTCGCACTTTGTCCACCGAGGGTGCTGACGTAAACGCGCTGGCGGTCAGTCCTGATGGGTCGCTATTGGCCATCGGCACCGCAGATCAAAAGGTGCATCTGATTTCCGTTGACGGCAGTAGCGGCGCTTCCGAACGGACTCTGACCGGTCATGTGGGTGAAATTTTTGCCCTGGCTTTTACTCGAGACGGGAAAAAGCTGGCGTCCGCCGGCCGCGACCGAGTTGCCAGGACCTGGGATCCTGCCAGCGGAGCCTCACTTCAGACATTCACCGGCACGTCGAGTGAAATCAACGATGTGGACTTTAGCGCAGACTCGCGTTTTCTGGTGACGGCCACCGGCGATGGCAGCATCAACGTGTGGAATGCTGAAACGGGAATCGCGAATGCAATTATGGTGGCAATCCCGGAGACTGACGATTGGTTGACCATTACGCCCCAGGGCCTCTTCGATGGATCTTACGCCGCGTGGAAGTTACTGCTCTGGCGATTCGGACAGAACACCTTCAAAATTTCGCCGGTCGAATCCTATTTTAACGAGTTCTATTATCCGGGTTTGTTGGCGGACGTGCTGGCGAACAAGAACCCGCGCGCCGCACAGGACATCATCGAGAAGGATCGTCGACAGCCGGCGATCAAAATCACTTCCGAAACCGCCGCCGCATCCAGTCGAACGGTGCCGGTGAAACTCGAAATTGCCGAAGCGCCGCCGGACGCAGAGCATTCTGCCGGCAGTGGCGTGCGCGACGTGCGCCTCTTCCGGAACGGTTTGATGATCCAGGCATGGGCGGGCGAGGTGTTGCAGCGCGTAATTGAAACTGACGTAGCGATCGTGGCAGGCCGCAATGAGTTGACGGCATATGCTTTCAATCGCGACAACGTAAAATCGCCCGATGCCGGATTGGTCATTAACGGCACCGATTCATTGCGCCGGACTGGGACCGCCTATGTGGTTGTGATCGGGGTCGGCGAGTATGAAAACCCGCAGTACAATTTGAATTACAGCGTCGCGGACGCGGCCGCGATCGCCTCGCAGCTGAAGAGTCAACAGGAGACACTGGGCCGCTATCAACCCGTCGAAACTATCTCGCTGATTAATGCCGAGGCGACGAAACAAAATATTCTGCTCGCGCTGAAGTTGCTGGCGGGCACATTCAAAGGGCCTTTGCCGCCCGGCGCGCCGCCTGACTTGAGCAAGTTGAAGCCGGCTCAACCCGAAGATGCTGTGATCTTCTATTTCTCAGGCCACGGCACGGCGCGCGGCGATCGCTTCTATCTTATCCCCCGCGATCTCGGGTATAAGGGACCGCGAAACGG